>SXGQ01072629.1_pt1 | contig 16338 bp, 6 predicted proteins | sample 3178371 | NCBI WGS metagenome assembly SXGQ01 (sample SAMN11356859, study PRJNA531348) | freshwater metagenome | isolation source: freshwater sample F1-20 | place: China: Fuxian Lake, Yuxi | collected 2017-12-25
AAAGCCCATCATCAGCGGCTGTGAAGTAGGTGCGGGCCTTAACACGGGCAAGCCGGCGGTCTGTGGTGGCCGAGCAGGGGTCGAGGTCGAAGTGGTTGAAGACAGAGTAAAGCCTGTCGAGTATCCAGGTGGGAGTAGACCATGCTTCGTGTGCCGAGGAGTTGCCGGCGTGCGCGTAGAAGGAGGGGTTTTCACCGGCAGGGGAGAGGACAGGTCCGGCACCGAGCACGGTCAGAATGGCATTGAGGGAAGAGAGTCGGCCGGAATTGCGGACTTCGAGCGCGATGACCGTGGGTTGGGTTATTCCAGCCATTGCAGCAAGCGACCGTTGAGACAGTTTCTGTCGCTTTCGGAGGATGGCGACCTGCCGACCGATGGAATCACCGGCGGGGAGATTCCGACCACGAAGCGTCCACCCGAGGGCATTGAGAGCTTTGGTCCAGGTGGTGAGGTTTCCGAGGCCTCGTTCGAGCTTTCGGATGGCGGGAAGAGAGATACCGGCGGTGGTGGCCACCGAGGCTTGGGTGAGACGGGTTCGCTTACGGAGTTTCCGGAACTCCACTCCAAGGCTGTTTTGGAACGGTTTATTTACCAATGAATGCTAGGGTACCTTCAGAAATAGAAACGTATCTTTACCGTTTCTGCACCTAAAATATGCCCATTGGGTAGGAAATCATGGGCATCCACGACATTTACTAAACTCTCGTTTGAGCCGAATGGTTATTCTAATCAAGAACTCATTCCAAGTTTAGTTCCCCGCCTTCGCGACACCCCAACTGCGACGCCCAGCCGATTGGTCGCGGTCCGCCGAGCGGCCACGAATTTCCGGTCGGTCGGGGTCAACGTCTAGAACTCCTCGAACTCAAGAAGGGTTGTTTGAAGCGTCAGCAGATGCGTGCGCTGAGCTAAAGACAGAAGGTCTCGCCATGGCACTCCTCAGCTTCGCCGAACGGACAGAGAGATGCCTTGGATATTCCGCTTTTGTGCCTGCCAGCAAAAACAGGGCAGGGGACTGAGCTGAATGAGAAAAAACAGCCCGTTGCCGTCTCCTTCCGGGCCAAACAAAGCCCGTCTTGGGGCGAATCACCCGTTTTCCTCGGAAAACTGCAGCCAAAAATGGCTTAGCGTACAATTTTAAACCATTAGAGATGTACCCCCGAGTAGGCCGTTCTCGGTCCACGCGTCACGGGCCGCCAGACAGGCCGATTCCGATTTGGTCCTCCATTGGGGTCCAGTTTCTAAAGGGTGATAGCCTGACCGGCTGCAGGTCCCGGCGGAATTGAAAGATTACAGAGTGTTGGGGTCACCCAGCGGATGTCCGAGGGCGTCCTGAATTGTGGCAGGCATGCACAGCTTCAAACCTCGTCGGGCAAACAAACCGCCGCATTGTATTCGATTCACCCCGCGCTTCAGACCGCTTTTGACTGGCCTTGGTAGATAAGCTCGCTAGTCTCTAAATCTAACCCGATGGCTCCCACCCCCTAGTACGCGCCGCGATGATGCACCGGAGGAGTGTTATGGCTGAACGATGGCTGCCGGTAGACGAGACCGCAGCGCATTTCGGAGTCAATCCGTGCACAATTTGCAAATGGATGCCCCCGAAGGTCAGGGTCGCGCGCAAGCTCGGGCGCCCTTGGAAGTTCTTGGCGTTGAAGGTGGATCAATGGGTCAAAAAAGCTGTATCGTCGTGTTGGTGGACGAAACTCAACTTTGCATCGTCAAAATACCAACTTCGAAAACCCTGTCATGAGCGTCACCGGAATTGGGACTCCATATCGGATCTCGGGGCACGAATCATTTGCGTGTCGCTACACTTGGCTGCCCAAAGCGGTTCGCGGTTTGCACGCAAACCCAAAACTATTTTCAGATGACCAACAGGCAATGGTAGATCTGGGCGTTGGGAAAAACATGGTTCGCGCCATCCGATTCTGGTCACAAGTCGCAGGCGTGGTGACGGTCACAGGGAGAGGGGTGGGCCACACTTTGAGTGATTTCGGTCAATCACTGTTGGGCGAGGGAGGTCATGACGAGTTTATGGAGGACATCCGTACCCTCTGGCTCATTCACTGGAATCTTTCGACCGACGTGAACAACCCGCTGTTGGCATGGGACTACCTGCTCAACCGCTGGCAGGAGCCGGAGTTAGTTCCCAGCGCCGTCATCAGCGCTATGCAAAAGGAGGCCGGAAGGCATGATGAAACGCTTTCCCGCGTCACCATCGACCAACATTGGGACACGTTCCTCCATAGCTATTTTCCAACTCGTGGACGAAAGGGGGAAGTTCAAGAAGATAACCTCGACTCGCCGCTCACTGAGTTGGAACTCATTATCCGTGTGGGAGAGCGTCCTGTAGACAAGGGCGAGGGCCGCGCTGAACCCATCTACGCTTTTCGGCGGGAAGAGAAGCCCGACATCACCCCGGAACTTTTTGTCTATGCCCTCAATGACTTCTGGAACAAACGTCACGAGAAATCGACGGCCAGCTTACCCCTCCGCGAAGTAGTCTACGGGCACGGCAGTCCTGGGCAGGTGTTCAAATTGCCGGAGGAAGACATCAGAGCGCGAGTGGAAGCGCTAGCACGGCAAACGGAGAACTTTTTCTCCTACGCCGAGTCGGCCAACTTGCAAACGGTGCGGCGCTTGGGCCAGCGCAAGAATTCCGAATTGCTCAACGAGATCTACCGGCAGGAAGGATAATCATGGCAGACCGACGCATTGTAGATGTTTTCAACATTAAGAGCCGGTTTTTTCGTTCGGTTCAGCTTGAACGTGACTTTCAGGACTCGTCTGCACTTTCCGGCTACGTGCAGACAGCCTTCGTCCAAGAATCCTGCGAACGAATCAGCGACGGCCTTCGGCCAACGTCTGGGCGGAGAGCGTGGCGAGTCACCGGCGATTATGGCTCCGGTAAGTCGAGCTTCGCCCTGCTAGTTGCGAATGCCCTTGCTGGTCGTGACAACAGGCAATCGCCTGAGGTCACTCGGGCATTCGATTTCAAGAAGATCGGCGTGGTACGGCCTGAGTACCTGCCGGTCCTAGTCACCTGCTCCCGCAAGCGTCTTGCTACTTCAATCCTCACTGCACTGCACAGCGCTATCGCCTCCACCTACAAGAACGGTGCGGAGTCGAAGCCCGCTGAAGCGCTTGAGCGACTGCTCTACGCAAAGACTGAACCGAGCGATGAACAGATTGTTGAGGGTATTCTCGAAGCGAACTCGCAGGTCATCGCCGATGGAAAAGGGCAAGGGCTCCTGATCATAGTAGATGAGTTGGGTAAGTTCCTTGAGTTCGCTGCCCTAAACCCGGAACGGCAGGACGTGTTCCTGTTGCAAAGGCTGGCAGAAGCTGCCTCGCGCAGTGGAAACGAACCGCTGTTCGTCCTGTGCATGTTGCACCAAGGATTTAACGCCTACGCCGACCAACTTAACCAGTCTGCACAACGCGAATGGGAAAAGGTCGCGGGACGCTTCGAAGAAATCGTTTTCAATCAGCCAATCGAGCAGGTTGGACACCTCATCGCCTCGGCTCTTAATGTGCAAGTAGACGATATACCGAAGGAGCAGCAGTCGGCGTTGCGTCATGCGATGCAGCAGGCCGTTCAACTCGGATGGTTCGGCGCGGCACAACGAACCCCACTGGTCGATTTAGCGGCAAGCCTATATCCACTGCATCCCACGTTGTTGCCTGTTTTAATTCGCGTGTTCAAACGGTTCGGACAGAATGAGCGGTCTCTCTTCAGCTTCTTGTTGTCGAACGAACCCTTCGGTTTGCAAGCTTTCAGCGAACAGCCGTTACAGAATGCGGAGCCGTATCGCCTCAGCAACCTGTTCGATTACGTTCGAGTCAACTTCGGCCACAAGCTGACGGTTGCCAGCTTCCGGAGTCATTGGAGCCTCATCGAGTCGGTCATTGAAAGCTACGCGACCGAGGAGCCGCTACACATCCAGATACTTAAGACCGTTGGCATCCTGAATCTTCTCAATGATGACCTATTGGCGTCAGAAGAGACCGTCGTATGCGCCGTGGCTGGTGACCAGTTTCAGCAGCGTCAGGTCAGGGCCGCACTGGAAAAGTTACAACGGGTCAAGTGTGTGCTTTATGACCGTGGTCGTGGTCGCGGACTTTGCCTGTGGCCACACACATCCGTTGATCTCGAACGCGCATTGGACGATGCACGCCGCGCTGTGCAAACGCCTCAGCGCGTCGCTTCGGTCATTAAGCAGCATCTCGAATCACGCCCCATTGTCGCCAGGAGACACTACATTAATACCGGCAACCTGCGGCACTTCGAAGTGCGTTATTGCTCGATCACTGAACTGCCTGGGCTGGTCACGGCGCAAGACGGCGAAGCGGATGGCATCATCATCGTGCCCCTTTGCGAAACTGGAACTGAGCGCAGTGTCGCTGTTGAATTTGCAAAGCTTCACGAGATTGTCTCGCGCCCTAACTGGCTTGTTGCGGTGCCTCAGCCACTGAGCAACCTCGCTGGTCTGGTGCAGGAATTTCAGCGTTGGGAATGGGTCGCGACAAACACGCCAGAGCTAAACGGAGATAAGTATGGCCGCGAGGAAGTCTCCCGTCAGCGTCAAGCCGCACGCTCACAATTGGAGCGCCGCATCCAAGCGCAGGTTGGCTTCAAACAGTACGGTGAGCGCACCTCGCTTGAGTGGTTTCATCGGGGCGAGACATTCGAAGTTAAAGACGGCCGGCACCTACTCGCTGAATTGTCGCGGATTTGCGACCTCACGTTTGAGCACGCACCGCACATCCACAACGAACTCGTCAACCGCCGAAACCTAAGTTCGGCGGCGGCGGCGGCGCGGATGCGACTCATTTTCAAGATGTTCACGGATGGCAAGTCGCCGCTGCTGGGCATGAACGCAGACAAGAAGCCGCCGGAGATGAGCATGTATCTCTCCGTGTTGCTGAACACAGGGATTCATCAGGAGCACAATGGCGGTTGGCGCATTGGCGAGCCACACGGGGACCAAGACAAAAAGTGCAACGTCCTTCCCACGCTCAGGAGAATTCGATCGGTGGTGCAAAATCAGCCGGACGCCCGCGTTAAGGTTTCAGACCTGTTCGCTGAACTGCGGCGTCCCCCGTTCGGTGTGCGTGATGGGATGATTCCCTTGCTGCTCACCGTGTTCGCGGTCGCGCATGAAAAAGACATGGCCCTTTACAAGGATGGCAGCTTCCTGCGCGAGATGACCGGCGAACACATGCTGGTGCTGACCAAACAGCCGGAGCGGTTCGAGATTCAATACTGTAAGATTGAGGGTGTTCGTGCAGAACTGTTCGAGAAGCTGCTCAATGTGTTGGAGGTTAAGCCGACTGAAGAGCGACGCACGGAGTTGCTGGATGTGGTGAAGCCGCTCTGCGTTTTTGTGGCCCAGCTTCCTGCCTACGTTCACAACACCAAGAAACTCTCGTCTACTGCAATGGCCGTGCGAGACGCTATCCTCGCGGCCCGTGAGCCTTCCAAGCTCCTGTTCAATGACCTGCCGAAAGCTTGCGGTTTTGAGCCGTTCCCGGCCAACGCTGCTGCTAACAAGGAGGTTCAGGCGTTCATCCGTGGTTTGAAGACTGCGCTCGATGAACTCAGGGCAGCGTTCCCGGAATTGCAGGAGCGCCTACGGAAATCGCTTCGCGAGGCATTTGACCTGCCCGGTTCCTTCCAGCAATTCCGGTCGGCACTGGCGCGTCGCTCCGAACAAGTAGTGCTCGGCATCAATGAGCCGAAGCTCCGTGCGTTCTGTCTGCGCTTGATGGATGATAACCTGCCAGAGTCCGACTGGTTGGAATCGCTTGGCAGCTACCTCGCGCTCAAGCCGCCTGCGAAATGGCACGACGCCGAAGATGATTTGTTCGTTCAGGAGCTCGCTCTACTGGCCACGCGCTTTCACCGCGTCGAGAGCATTGCGTTCGTAGACGGGAAACCCTTGAAGACAGGCATCGGTATCCGGCTTGCCATCACGCAGGCCAACGGCACAGAACACGAGCAGGTCATCCACGTCGCAGCGGACGAAGAGAATCGACTTCGAGAACTCCAAAATGAGTTTGAAGCACTGTTGACCAAGGACAAACGCCTCGGTTTAGCGGCGGTATCCCGCGCCATTTGGTCGAAGTTGGAGAAAGTCGAAAAAACAGAACCATGACCAAACCTACACGGCACATCCTCTGCATGTCGGGCGGCAAGGACAGCACAGCACTCGCGCTTTACATGCGCGACCGAGTGAAGGACATGGAATACGTCTTCTGCGACACCGACAAGGAACTGACCGAGACGTATGAATACCTGAATCGCGTCGAGGCGTTTTTGGGCAAGAAGATTGTCCGGCTCAACGCCAAGGCCGGATTCGACCATTGGCTCGATGTGTTCGGTGGCTACCTGCCTTCGCCGCAGATGAGGTGGTGCACCAAATTGCTCAAGCTGAAGCCCTTCGAGGAATACGTTGGCGATGAGCCGGTGGTCAGCTACGTCGGCATCCGCGCTGACGAGGATAGGACTGGCTACATCAGCACGAAGCCGAATATTAAGCCGACGTTCCCGTTCAAGGAAGATGGCATTGGCTACGCGGGCGTGATGAAGATTTTGGAGGACAGCGGCATCGGGATGCCACCGTACCTCAAGTGGGGCCGTACACACTCCGGTTGTTACTTCTGCTTCTTCCAGCGCCCGATTGAGTGGGTGCGATTGCTCGAAGCCCATCCCGAACAGTTCGAGGCGGCGATGAAATACGAGAAGGTCACGGACAACCCTGGCAAGACGTTCACTTGGATTCAGGGGATGCCGTTGAGCGAGCTACGCAAGCCGGAAACCATCGAGGGTATTAGGCGGCGCTACGCCGAACACGAGGAACGCCGGAAGGCCAAGCGTGGCAACAAGCGCCTCGTCGAAGTGCTGGCCGGAATGGAAGAAGACGACGACGGCCCGAAGGCGTGCCTGATTTGCCAGCTTTAGGTTAAGCTAATGAAATTCGAGCATCAGGCTGGGTCTGTGAAAGATTTGGTCGAGTTATACGACGCGAAGCGATTTCCGGAGGCGCGCCTCCATTCCGGCAATTCAAACTCAATTCCATGAACTGGCTAGCGAGGTTACCTTGTAGTTGAAGCATGAGCGCATGGCTAAAATTTCTGCGTCACTACGGGCCGGTGCCCCGGAATGACAACATGTATGACGAGACGATTCAGCGGTCGGCTCGACGGCAAGGCATTGCGCCCATCGACTTCGAGCACCCTTATCAAAAGCGGCTCGCTGACTCCTTCAATCAGGCCACGGCTGATCCCGTATCGGTCATCCTGACCGGCACGGCGGGCGATGGGAAAACGCATTTGTGCCGGCAAGTCTGGAAGGCGCTCGGAGGCAAGGACGAGGACTGGGCATCTGATAATCCCTATCTCACCATCCCGTTCCACTATCCGAAAGACCGGACGCAGTGGCCTGAATCGCACGATCCATCACTGTATCGCTCGGTTCAAATTCACTTCATCCGCGACCTGAGCGGTTGGGCACCGCAGCAGGGCGCGGACTGGGATGTAGACAAAGAAGCACTGCTCCAAAAGTTTTGCCGCTCGCTGTTCACCGCCGAGGCGGACGAGATTTTCCTTATTGCGGCGAACGATGGGCAACTTATCGAGTCTTTCCGGCGTTTGCAGGACACTGACGACGTTAAGCGGGCGCGGCAGGTATTCGAGGACTTGCTGGTCGAAGACCGGCAGGAGCAACCCGAAGTGCGTCTACGATTTTTCAACCTGAGCCGCGCGAGTTCCGCCGAGTTGTTCGACCGCGCCATCGAGAAATTTCTGGCACATCAGGGTTGGGATGAACTCAAGCAGGGCGTCCCCGGTGAGAACGATGTGTTTGGCGCTAAGTGTCCCATCCGCCAGAACTACGAACTGCTCGGCACGCCACTGGTAAAAGCGCGGCTGCGGTCGCTGCTGGAACTGTGCGACCACAACGGGCTTCACGTTCCGGTGCGCCAGATACTTCTGCTGCTTTCCAACGCTGTGCTCGGTCATCCTGATGCCAGCCAGCATCTGATGCTGCCGAGCGACGTGCCGAAGCTCATCGCGGCGGGCACCGTCTCCAAGGCTAGTTTATACAACAACATCTTTGGTGCGAACCTCTCGGACATCCGGCGGCAGTCCATCACCATCTTTGATTTCTTGGAGCGGTTCCAAATCGGTCACGAGACATCCAACCGCGTAGACAACCTGCTCATCTTCGGCGAGGACGACGACCATCTTGGAGGCTACTTTAAGACTTTCGTCGAACAGGACAAGTTCTACGGAGCTGACGAACGGTTCTACGCAGCCAAACACGAATACATTGAGGGCACGAGTGAGGATGACGACAAGGACAAGGAGTTCCTGCAAATGCTCGTGGCCCAGCGGCGCGGACTGTTCTTCAAAATTCCAAAGGAAGCCGAGCACGAGTTGAACCTGTGGGAGTTGACCGTGTTCCGGTTCGCAGGGGAATACCTTGATGAAATTGTAAACGTGGTCAAACGCGGGGCATTAGTGAAGCGCCCACTGTTGTCCCGCTTGGTCAAAGGATTGAACCGCGTGTTCACGGGAATGCTCATCAACAGCGACCGTGAACTTTTCTTGGCGACCAGCGGCAACTACTCACAAGCCAAGGTGAGCCGCATCCTCGTGGAGCGGGTGTCGGTCGAGCCTAGCAAGGGCGAGAAAGTGATGCTGCGTTTTGACCCACCGAGCGGGCGCGTGCTGCTTTCCGTCTTTTTCACGCCAGATAATTTCGTGGACTTCAATCTGACGCTAATCCGCTACGAGTTCCTCTCACGCATCGCGGTGGAAGGTGCTCTGCCCGCCAGCTTTTCCAAGGAGTGCTACGAGGACTTGCTTGCGTTCAAAAGCCAACTGATTGCCGCATACACCAAACGTCAGGCCAAGGAAGAGCAGCCAGCGGGTTCCACGATTTCGCTCATGCTGCTGCAGCTGACCGAGCAAGGAACGCCCGACCCACGGGCTGTTGAAATCATGCCATGAACGCACTGCCGCAAACCTTGCCGCCGCCGGGGAGCTTGGAGCAATCGTCTTCAATGTGGGTGGACGAGGCGATATGGGGGCATCGCCTCTACGACGAGCAGTTGCCGTGGTTCGTGTTCCTTGAGTTCCTGAACGTGTTCACGCATGAAGATGACAAAGGCCGTGCGTTTGATGAACAGGGTAGACCTAATGAGCTGAAGTATCGTGCGGCTCACCGGCTTTACCTTCGGAACATCCTTTTCAACAATCCGCACCTGGCGGAAATCCGCCTTGCGATTCCGAATGACGCCAACCGTTGGGTTGAGTGGCATCGGCGGATGAAGTTGGCGGCGACGGGCCTCAATCACCCGGAGTTTGGCTTTCTCGAAAGCCGCTTCCACTCGTTTGAGGAGTTTTGCGAAGTTGTGTCGTTGGTACGGTCGACCAGCCTCGAAGTAAACAGCAATAAGCGGTGGACATCGAAGTTCGTCTTCCCCTTTGGACGCGACTGTCTCTACGAGGACTTGGACAACAGTGCCTCGACCAATGACCGGCGCTTCTTCGGCAGGACGGGCGAGATGCTCTACTTGATGCTCTGCCGCACGAGCCGAAAACAGGAGCTGCTTGCTGCGCTAAAAGGGCGTTTGGCGAAGACGGACAAGACGTGGGATTCCATCATCCGATGCCTGCAACCAACCGTAGACGAAGACATCAGCAATGAACGTGCAAATGCGTTTCTGCCCTACGCGAACCATCCATGCTTCGATGACCTAGCCGACGACTGGCTGGCAGTGCTGCAGCTCAATATTCCGGGTTTCGATGTGTATCCGCATCTGGTCAATCTGGCCGGGCTGCACTTGCTGAAATACCAGTTGACCGTTTCACGGCAGCTTCTGGCCTCACCCACGCCGCTGACGCTCATTTGTGAAGTGGTCGCACCGAAGAAGACCCTCGTCCGGGAAGTCTCTTGCGAATTCTACCAGTCGAACAACCTGCTGCCCGCGCAGGCCGTCGAGACTTTCATCAACAACATCGAGCAGTCCGGCGACTGGCAGCGTGCTATCACCGAGAGCGGGGCTTTTGAGAAGTGTAGAAGGATTCTAAAAGACCAAGTGCGGTGGGGTGAGGACTACGATGGCCCATCCGATGCCGGAGAACTCATCGCACGGCTCCGCCAAGATGCCATGAAGCGCCATCGCCAGCACGTCGCCAATATCCACCGCAACTACGGGCGCGAAATCGGCCTCGTGTCAAAGCGCGGCACAGTGAAGTTGCGCTACGCACCCACGGACGCGCTGCTCAAGACGCTCCTCTTCGCGAACGTCGAGAAGCGCATCGAGCTTCATCAGTTCCTCGCCCGTCTACACTCACGCTACGGACTGGTCTTCGGGGACAAGCAGGCCGAGCAAGTACTCTCGAAGGATGAGTTCGATAAGAAGGCATTTCAGGGCAACTCGCGCCGCCTTGAACAACGTCTCGGCAGCTTGGGCTTGTTGCGGCGGTTGTCGGACGGCTGCGCCTACGTAGTTAACCCGTATCACGCGGAGGCCCGATGACCTGCGACCAACTCATCGGTAAAGTCGTCGCGAATTATCTGCGCGACCGTCTGACGGAAGATGACTCGACTGGCGTCGCCCGTTACCAACTCGATTGCCTGAGCGCCGACCAGACGGCCGCGGTCGCCAAGGCCATCCTCGAAGATGCTGCGCTCGCTGCGTTGGTAGACATCAAGCTGCCTATTCACTTCGTCAGCGAACACGGACTGCCAGCGCACATCCTCACGAACGAGCGCACCACGTATTTCCGAAATGCCGCGTGCGCTAAATCCGCCCTGCTCGTGGCCAACACTGGCGACGACGAAGAGCAGTCACTCAAGGAACTGGTGCCCATTGGCGCACCGCAACTTCTCGCACATCCTGCGCTCTGGGTTAACTGGGCTGCCGGGGGGTTGCCCATCCCTGCCGACCATCAGCATTGGTGGATGAAAGCTCTGGAAGGTCTGCTGGAAGTTCGTTCATACGCCCTCGACCGCCTTGCTGCCTACATCTTGCAAACTCGCGTGGCCATAGAGGACGGACAGCCGGTGCTGGCTGCGCTGGGCGTGGCCTTGCCCGCACTGCAAGTTCCGAAAGACACCGCATTCGCCTTGTCGCTCACACCGAAGTACGCCGGTCAGGCGTCTCGGTGGAAGGTGCTTTTCGCGCAGGTCATCAAGAAGCGGGCGTGCTTCCTTGTGAAGCAGACTCCGACGCAGGCGTTGCTGCTCGAAGATGATTTGGCGGAGTCGTTCCTCAAGGTGAAGGAATCCATCCCGCACGAGATTCACCCGACCATTCAAGCCTTCATAGCTGCCGCGAGCGGTTGGAACCAGCAGGCCGCCGCCCTCGCTCAGTCCGAGTGGGAAATGATAAAGCCGTTGTTCGACGGCTTGAAGAAGGAGAAGTTCAACCTCGGCAAAGCGACACTCGAATTCTACGATGAACGCGACGAGTCGCTGCTGACGGCGGACGAAAGTGATTACCTTGAGCGCCTCCGGGAGAACAACCGTACCGAGGCGCAGGATGAAGATGAGAACTTTTATCGGCGGCACAGAAACGAACTCAAAGAGTTAGCAGCACTCAAGTCAAAGTGGGACAAGTTTATCTTCGGTGCGCCCATCGAGACGGAGGACTTCCTGATTGGGCTCACGCTCTGCTTTGAGCGGCTGTTTGACCACAACGATGCGGCATCGTCGAAGCGCCGTCTGAAAATCACCTGCGACCGACGCTCAAAGAAAGACCTCAAGGAACTGAACGAAGATGCCGGGTTGTTTTTTGCCCGCCGCTATCGTGGATTGAAGGCGCTGTTCGGAAACCGCGTCTCGTGGGACGTGGGCGACTTGCTGAACTTCGAGGCGCTGACCGACCAGTGGCGCAAAGCGAGCAAGCCCTTCCGCAACACATCCGCCGCCAAGGCCGCGTTGCAGTTGAAGTTCCTGATTGAACTCGAAGTCGAACTTTCAACCGGGACGACGGACACCTACTTCAAGCAACTGGTTTGGGCGCATGACCCAAATTCCATCGCCAGTGAGTTTCCCGGAGATTGGCTGCGGCTGGCCGAGCATCCGCTGATGCTCTGTCGGGTAAACCGGGAACCGGTGAGCGGCAAAGGCCGCTACCAATCCCTCGACCTCCGCAACGTCCGCACGCTTTATCCCGCCTACGGTCAAGACCGAGGCTCGTTCGTCTCCACTTACAAGAAGGAGAATGACATCTCGCTGCTTTGGCCAGCAAATCTCATCAAGGCCCAACAAGACGGACTCGTGTCCGAGGCGGTCGGTGCGAAGCTGTTGGCGTTGTTCCAAGCATTCCAGCAGAGCTACCACGCGGCTGTGAAAGGCTTCGCTGAAGACGGACTGGCATGCACCGGAATGGTCAAGCAAGCCTTCGACTATGGTGTTTTGCTCGATGCTATCTGTCGAGATGCGAAGGGCGACCGCAACCGCGAGAGTCTACTGCGTCCATTGCTGCAAATCGGTTCCGTTATTGTAGACGGCGGTCGCGTCACCGCCATCGTGGCACCGTGGCATCCACTCCGGGTCTCGGCGATGGCGAACAAGGTGCTCCAAGTCTCATCGCTGCTCCGGCATTTGTTGACGGCAGAAAATGTTTTCTTTGGTGACGCGCCGCTGTTTTTCAATGAGCTCAAGAGGGAACTTGGCCACCCCTACTACCCGGAAATCGTCTTGGGCTGGCAGGACAAGAAGCCGGAGGTGCTGTCGCTGACCGACCATCATCTAGACTACAGCCTTCACGAGTCGCCAGTCATCAGCAACGACGGCTACGACGATACCAACGAAAGTCCGGCGGAGACTTCCACGCTCATAGTGGATTTGACGAAGCGGTTCCTATCCCTCTATCCGCACGAACGGTCCAATCTCTCCGTCGTCCTCTACAACTGCGACTCGGCGCGGCTGCCCTATTCGCTCGTAGACAAGATGAACGAGCTTCACGAGGACGAGGATGACATGCGCTGCCAAATCATCCTGCGTCACCGGGACGGCGCGAAGCTGCGTGAACTCTATGAGAAAATTATCGAGTCGTCGGATGCGAACGTAGACTCGTTTGTGTCCAGTGAGGCCGCGAAGGATTTCATGGCCCGTCTCCGCATCGGCATCATGGCCGACCAAGCTCCTGTGCCCGACCCGAAAGACGGTCCTCCGGCGGACATGGTGTTCTTACAGGATGTCATCGCCCGACACGCGGGCATGGATTGGTATACGGAAACCTGCGTGCCTGTGGAGTCCGGGAACTTTATCCCGGCCCGCTGGTCACGACGTCGTCCCTCGCCGAGCGACGACATGAAATCTGTCGTCTACCTGTGCTGCCCCGTGCAGACCAAGGAGGGATGGTCGTTTATCACGGCGCTGACGACGTTCATCCGTGGCGACTGGGATTGCGTGGAAGGCAAGCGTCTGCTCCCGGCCCGCAAGCTCGACTTCAACGACCCGCAGACCGCGAGCATCTTCAAAGAGATTCACAACCTCGGAAACTGGGTGGTGAACTACGATGAGCTCCTCGACCGCCGTCAACTGATGAACCAGAACGTGAAGGTCATCCGATACAAGCAGGGCGCGACGCAGGGGCGCAACATCCTCATTTCTTCGACGGCTTCATTGAGTCTGCTGCGCTCGATGGTGCTGGGCCGCGTGAAGAACTTGAACCTTGATTTGAGCGACGCCGAGTGCAAACACCTGACCGAGAAGTTCATCAACGATGCAAATGAAATATCTGGCGACATCGTGCTGCGTGCCGCGAAGCGCGGTCGCAACGCCAGCGAACTGATGGGCGTGGTTCTCAGCCGTTACATGATTCGTTACGAGCTTGGCGCGACACGGTGCTTCGGTTGGTATTTCCTCGACGACTACGCCGAGTGGCTGGGCCAGTGTGAAGAACAGATTGCTGACATCCTCGCCCTCACACCGGAGCAGACTCCGGATGGAAAACTCCAACTGGCGGTCATCGTGGCGGAGTCCAAATACATCGACCACGCCAGCCTCTCCGCCAAACGGAAGGAATCGCAGAAGCAACTGCGCGACACAGTTCGGCGCATCCACGACGCCATCTTCGGCGATCCGCAGCGGCTCGACCGTGACCTGTGGCTGTCACGCTTCTCCGACCTGATGCTGAACGGCATCCAGTTCCCCGCGAACTCGCCCATTGATTTGTCCGCATGGCGGAAGGCCGTGCGCTGTGGTGAGTGCGGCATCCACATGCGCGGCTACTCGCATGTCTTCGTATCTGGGCCTTCTGATTCGCCGGAGTGCTCAGACTTCGTGACCGTGGCCGAGTCTGATGATTCTTGGCAGGAGGTCTTCTCGCGAGCACTGCTGCGCGAGTTGGTGTTGAGCTACGCGAAGGATGCGAACCCAACGGACATCCGAAAATTGAACGCGGGCAGCGACATCTGGACTGAGCAGACCTACCGCAAGCCATCAGACCGCATCAAGATTGTTCACCGCCGCACTGTGGACGCGGAAGTGAACACCGGCGGCATTGCGCCCCCCACAGGCGGCGGTGCGTCGCAACCAATAGCCTCAATTACTCCTATAATGCCCACACCATCTCCGGCACCCAATGCCGCGGCTGCACTCACACTGGCATCCCAAGCTGCGCCCAACGGCGCATGGCCGTACCCGCAGGTAGGCCAGCTCGTCGCCGGTTATCATGGAGGTTCACAAGACAGCGCCGACGACGAGGAATGGCTGCGTCATGTTGAGAGCAAGTGCAAAGGCGCGTTGCAGCAGTTCCAGCTTCAATCGAAGTTGCTGACGAAGGCGCTCACGCCGAACGCAGCTCTGTTGAAATTCCAAGGAAGTGCCAACCTCACGGTGGAACAGGTGCTTAAGCGGCGTTCAGAATTCCTGACGACACACGGGTTGAACGTAATCTCCGTTCGAGCTGAGCCTGGCATCGTATCCATTGCCGTTGCCCGTCCGAATCGTCGTGTGCTACATCTGCCAGACGTGTGGAAGAATTGGCAGCCGAACTGTGCCCACGGTAATCACGACCTGCTCATCGCGGTGCGTGAGGAAGACAGTAGCCCGCTGTTCATTTCCCCTAAGTCCAATGCGCCGCACACGCTGATTGCTGGCTCAACCGGCAGCGGTAAGTCCGTGCTGATGCAAAACATCATTTTGGGAATTGCCTGCACCAACACTACCTCGCAGGCGAAAATCGTGCTTATCGACCCGAAGCAGGGTGTGGACTACTTCGCGTTCGAGGGCTTGCCTCACTTGCAAGGCGGCATCGTCGACGCGCAGGAAACGGCCATCCAAAAGCTGAACGAACTCATCTCTGAGATGAATCGGCGGTACACCGTCCTAAAGCAGAACAAGGTTTCAAATATCTTCGACCTGAACAAGAAGCCAACCGCAACGGAACGTTTGCCTTTCCTATGGGTCAGTCACGACGAGTTCGCCGAATGGATGATGACCGAGGACTATGCTGCCGCTGTTTCCGATATCGTTGGCCGTCTTGGCGTAAAAGCCCGCGCCGCAGGTATATCGCTGGTCTTTGCAGCGCAGCGCCCCGACGTCAACGTCATGCCCATGCAGCTCCGCGCCAACCTCGGCAATCGGCTCGTTCTCCTTGTAGATAGCGAAGGCACATCGGAAATAGCTCTGGGCGAAAAGGGCGCGGAGCGCCTGCTGGGTAAGGGGCACCTAGCGGCGAGGCTTGAAGGAACACCCGAGGTTGTTTTCGGGCAAGTGCCATTCGTCGACGATGATTTCCTGGTAGGGGTAGTTGAGGCGTTGAAGACTCCTGTGAGCACTGAATGAATACGAGAGAATGAGTAACCAAGACCAAATTTGGCTGACCAGTAAGGTGACTCAAAAGTTGCTGCGGATTGAGCCATGCGAATTAATGCACATTCATTCGTCTGGCCGCCTCCGATTCAAAAAGGTCGGGAATTCATTCATGTACGCCCAAGAGGATGTCGATGCGCAGGCAATTCGAAGAGCGTTAGGGGAAATGCCTCGGGTGATTGGATCTAACGATGGGGGAGATTGCGCCGTCCACGGCCTCCTTGTTCGTCAGTACGAAACTTTGAAGGTCGGCGAGTCCTCAGGTCTACTCTGACGTTTGTCGTACAGTCGGGTGGTGGAAATGTCTGAGTGACCGAGCCACTCCTGGACCTTCGCGATGTCGGCCCCGTGTTCGAGGGCATTGGTAGCTGCAGTGGCGCGGAGGGAGTGGGGGCCAAACGCCTCGATGCTGATGCCGATGGACTTCGCGTAGTGCATTACCACGTTCCGGTACACCGAATCACTGGTAAGCGCTTTCTCCAGCTTACCATCTGGCC
>SXGQ01301661.1_pt1 | contig 16338 bp, 14 predicted proteins | sample 3178371 | NCBI WGS metagenome assembly SXGQ01 (sample SAMN11356859, study PRJNA531348) | freshwater metagenome | isolation source: freshwater sample F1-20 | place: China: Fuxian Lake, Yuxi | collected 2017-12-25
ACCGACAGGGGGCGATTTCATAGGGGTTTTCCTTTGTTCTATGGGGCGTTGTTTGTTTTTTTGCCCCGTTCATACGCTAGCATAGCATACCCAGTTTTTTTGTCAAGTACCTGCAAGTTTTCAATAAAAGGTATACTTATACCATGTCGCAAAATCTAAAAGAGCTGAAAACCCAGTTTCTTGAATACATTGAAATAGAAAAAGGCAGAAGTCTCAATACTGTACGCAATTATGATCAATATCTCACTCGTTTCCTCGACTATACCAAGCTCAAAGAGCCAAAAGGCATAACGGACGCCATAGTCCGCGATTTCCGCATATGGCTCAATAGGCAGGGAGCAAAGAAAGAAAAAGGAATGTCTCCTGCCACATTGAAAAAGCGCACACAAAACTATTATCTCATCGCTTTGCGGGCATTTCTCAAGTATTTGACACGTCAGAATATCCCTTCTCTTGCCCCGGACCGCATAGAGCTTGCCAAGATTCCCGAGAGATCTCTCGATCTCATCACTATTGAAGAGCTTGAGCGTCTGCTCAAAGCGCCGAATATAAGCACATTGCGGGGTTTGCGGGATAAAGCAATGCTTGAAATGCTTTTCTCTACAGGACTCCGTGTTTCTGAGCTGTGTGCCCTGCCGCGCGATATAAACCTCAAACTTGATGAAATGTCAGTGCGAGGAAAGGGTGAAAAGGTGCGAGTAGTATTTATTTCCAATGATGCTCGTCAATCAGTACAGAAATATCTCGATAAAAGAGATGATATGGATGATGCACTCTTTGTGCAAATACTCGGTAAAAATGAAAAGCTCTCCAAGAAGCGCGATTCTATGAGGCTTACTTCACGCTCTGTTGAGAGAATCATAAAACAATACGCAATACAGTCGGGAATTTCAAAGAAAGTAACCCCTCATGTGATTCGCCACAGCTTCGCTACAGATCTACTCCGCAATGGCGCCGATCTCCGCTCAGTACAGATGCTTCTCGGTCATGCAAATATCAATACTACACAGATTTATACGCATGTTACCGATACTGAGCTCAAGAAAATACATAAGAAGTTTCATAGGAGGAGTGAGTAAAATTCAAGGTCACAATTTGTGACCTTAGAAAATTTACGCTATTCTGCTATACTTTATCCATGAACATAATCTGCTGGAATGTAAACGGCTTGCGGGCAAATGTGAAAAAAGGCTCATTTGACTGGTTTCTACAGCAATCACCAGACTTCTTCTGCCTTCAGGAAACCAAGGTGCATCCGGAACAGTTGGAAGATGGAATCAGGAATCCTCTAGGGTATTACTCATATTTCGATCATTCAAAAGAAAAGAAAGGCTATAGCGGTGTTGCAATTTATACAAAACACAAGCCGTATAGCATTGAATATGGCTTCGGTATTGAAGATTTGGACAAAGAAGGCAGATTTCTAGGGCTTATATACGACACTACTTCCCTTCTAGGAAAGAAATTCATACTTATCACCTGTTATTTCCCAAACGGTGGTGGCGGACCGGAGAGATTGAACTATAAAATGCGTTTTTATGATGCATTTCTTAATTATATAAATAAAAAAAGAAAATCAGGCTATGAAATCGTCTTTTGTGGAGATGTTAACACTGCACATACGGAGATTGATCTTGCACGGCCAAAGGAAAACGCAGAAAACACTGGTTTCCTTCCGGAAGAACGGGCATGGATTGATAGGGTGATTGGCGAGGGTTATACTGATATTTATAGAAAATTAAATCCGAATAAAAAGGATTCTTATACCTGGTGGGATATGAAAACCTTTGCAAGACAGAGAAATGTCGGCTGGAGAATTGATTATTTTTTCTTAAGCGCTGGGCTTGTAGAGAAAGTCAAAAAAGCCAGTATACTTAACACAGTTACAGGGTCGGATCACTGTCCGATAGAATTGATTTTTGAGTAAAGGACAAATTAATTTTAATACACGATGACTTATCCACAGTTTTATTAATACATGTCCTTTACATGTCTTTTATACTTGATATACTTATGGACAGATCAGCGGAGTTTTTAACCGAGGATCAACTCAGCAATAGCTCTTCGTAAAATTTAGTGGGTAGTCAAAGCTCTTTTTTGAAATTCATCGCGAAGAGACACAACCTTTTCATGGCTTCTTCCGAGTAACTGCACAACTTCTCAAATACAATATTTTACGAAGTTTTTTGCAAAGCTCCACTTAGTCAGATCTTGGTCAGTTTCGTTGAGTCTGTGAAGTCTGTGGACCTCCTAAACGACTCCTTCGTACTATTTATGAATTTCACACACAGTCGCTAGTTGTCTGCATAGTATTCTCATACTTCTAACCTTGAGAATACCATTCAAATCACTACGGCTGTTTTTGTTTGTGTAGACCTTACATAATTTAGGTAAGTATATATTATATGGCTCTAAATATAGTTATCTCGTGCGTTTCACGTGAAATAAGGTCAAATGTTTCTCATGAAACGTTACATATGAAACAGTTCAACTGATCTAAGAAACATGATATTTCTTACGTATTTCTCCTATATTTTCATTTTCCATTTCATTTCTTTTGATTTTTCCCTGCACACCTAGTTTCTCAAGCTCTTTTTCAGGTAAAACTATCAGTTCTTTTGCTCTATTATCCAAGTATTCTTTAGTATTTAACTTAGGATTTTCCAGTACTTCTTCAAGTAATGCGCTCAAAACAAAGCCTATTTTCGGTCCTGGTGTTACATGTGTAACATCCATTATGCCTTTTCCGTCTATCTTTAACATTCCAACGGATATTGGATCTCGCATAGCTTCCTCAACCATAGCTTGATATTTTCGTAATCTATAAGGATTTTCCTTTGGTCTTCCTGTTCCTATACGATCACAAATACGAATATTCATTAAATCCCATATATTTTCCCTACCAACGTTATTTATCATTCTTCTTACGGCAGAAAGTGTAATAGTTTCGGTATCCGAGAAAAACATATGCCAACGAATCATTTTTGTGACTTTCTCTATGGTTTTCTGTGGAAACTTTAATCTTTCAAGTATTTTCTTTGTTACACGTGAACCAACTACTTCGTGACCATAGAAGGTAATAGTATTTGTTTCATGTGAAAACCTTTTTGTTTCTGGCTTTGATATATCGTGAAATAGGGCAGAGAGTCTTATATCTAATAACCAGTTTTTATCAGCAGAATGCTGTAATGTTCGTAGAAGATGTTCCCATACATCATAAGCGTGAGCTTGATTTTGTTCTACACCCTTTGATTTCAGTAATTCTGGTACTATATATTCCAAAAGATGCATTTTTTCAAGCAATTCAATACCTGATTTTGGATTATTGGACATTAATATTCGTACAAACTCATCTCGTATTCTTTCGATGGATATCTCTGTTAAAAGTTTTCCATGGCTTAGTATAGCCTTTTCTGTATCAATGTTAATCGTGAAACATAGTTCGGTTGCAAGTCTTACAGCACGAATCATACGCAAAGCGTCCTCTGTGAAGCGATCATCAGCATTTCCAACGGCTTTTATAGTTCTGTCCTTTATGTCTTTTAATCCGCCAAATAAATCCACAATGTCTTTTATTGCTCCATGAGATAGACTGACCGCAATGGCATTAATCGTGAAGTCACGTCTCTTGAGATCATCTTCAATACTTTTACTGAACTTCACCTCATCTGGATGTCTATGGTCAGTATAAGAGCTTTCAAGGCGGTATGGTGTGACTTCCACAATCTTTAATTTATCATTCTCAGTTTTTTCATTTACAACTCCGACAGTTCCGTATGAATTTTCATAAAAAGTCTTGGGGAATAGGGGAGTAATTTCTTCGGGAGTAGCGTTTGTGGTGATGTCCCAATCCTTCGGAGTTTTGCCAAGCAATAGATCACGAGTACATCCGCCTACAAGAAATGCCTCAAAACCGGCTTTTTCCAGAGTCTCTACAATATTGACTATTTCTTTGGGGATTACCTGATTTTTCATGATATGATTGTATCATAAGAGCAAATTATAGAGTATTGTGGTAATGTTTCAATGTTTTAATATGCACCCGTGGTGAAATGGATATCATTTTTGACTTCGGATCAAACGTTGGGGGTTCGAATCCCTCCGGGTGCACAAAAATAGAGCTGGTATTAGTAAAAATAAAAAAATAGTATATAATGTCAAAATAATAAAGCGGGCATGGTTTAGTGGTAGAACACGTCCTTGCCAAGGACGAGATTCGGGTTCGATTCCCGGTGCCCGCACAGCAGTCACAGTCATTTAGATAGAATATTCGTCTCATAGAAACACAAAACTGTGGATAAGTCTGGGGATTATGTTTATAAGACATTAGAAATATGGCTCATAATCGTGTCCTTTGTCTTTTTGTAGGTTGTGGATGAGGATAATCAACTTTTTAAAATATGTTGAAAAATAATAGGGAAAAAGGGGATATAGGTGAGGAAATTGCCTGTGTTTATCTTGTTAAACTAGGCTTTTTCGTGCAGGAAAGAAATTATCTCAAAAAATGGGGAGAAATAGACATTATTGCAGTCAAAGACGGAACCCTGCATTTTATCGAGGTTAAAAGTACTATAGATAAAGGAAGGGGATTATCATATAGACCGGAAGAAAATGTTCATGAATTGAAGATACGACGGCTCAGAAGGACGATACAGACATATTTGAATGAAAGAAAATATGGAATTGATACTTATTTCAGATTCCATGTGATTACAGTGATTATCAATGAAAGAACAGGAGAGTCCACCGTGAAAATGCTTGAAAATGTTATTCTTTAGTTTTTCCACTGGCTGTGATAGTATGAACATTGTTAAATATAAGATTTATATATCGGAGCGTGGTGTAACGGCTAACATTCCTGTTTTGGGAACAGGCGACTCCGGGTTCGAATCCCGGCGCTCCGACAAGATTTGAGGCTAAATTTTTGCAATTTGTGTCTTTGAAAGAAAAAATGGTAATATTTATATAATGAAAATAAACAAGTCTCCTTGGATACATCAACTCAATCATGACAGGAAAACTGTAGCTCTTAATCAGGATATTGATACGGATATTGCGATAGTTGGGGCAGGAATTGCTGGTATTTCAACGGCTTTTTTTATTTTGAAATATACCAATCAAAGGGTGGTAATACTTGATCAGGGTAAGCTTGCCCACGGTGCAACAGGGCATAATGCAGGGCAAGTGGTAGCACGTTTTGAGCGACCTCTTGATGAGTTGGTAAAGGAATTTGGCTTTGAAAAGACAAAGGATGCATTGCAAGGCTTACATTCTGCATGGGTTCTTATAGAAGAAATGTATTCAGATGCAAATCTGGATATTGTTTTTTCTCGTATACAGGGAAATGTCGGATTTTCAAATATAAATCAGATAATCATTGCATTACAAGATATAGAAATTCAGATAAGATCGGGATTATCACAAAGCACATTTCTTATAAGCGAAACAGCGCCATTCAAGCATCTATTGCCAAAAGTTTTTGAAAAGTTATACACTTTTGTTCCGCAATCTGAAATCTTAAAGAGAATGGAGACGGAAGATAACCGTTTTCATGCGCTTTATTCTGATCAGGCAGCATGTATGAACTCGGCTCTTTTTTGTCAGGAAATTGTGAAATATTTATTGGAAAAATTCTCAAATCGTTTTCATCTCTATGAAAATACTCGTATAAACAAAGTTGTACTCAAGGAGAATCATGCTCTTCTTGATGCCGAGAAATATACTGTAAATGCTGGCAGGGTAGTTCTTTGCACAAATGGCTTTGAACATTTTGAGATATTAAACGAAGGAGGGCTTGCAATAGATAAAAAGTTTCATCATCTTATAAGTGGTGCGGTAGGGTATATGTCTGGTTATCTTGAAAAAATGAATAAGTCACCAACTGTTATCGCATATTTGACAGAGGATCATGATCAGTCAAGATCTAATGATCCATATTATTATCTTACTCGTCGGCCACATGAATATGGCGATGAAAATCATAATCTGATTTGTATGGGTGGACCAGAGGTAAGTATCGATGATAGGGCGGAATATCTCCGCGATTATGATTATCCTGATGAGATACCTGCTCAGATAGATCAATTTGTAAAAAAAGAATATGATACTGATCCAAATCATAAAATCGACTATCAATTCACTTGGCACGGGCTTATGGGCTATACGCCCAATAGGGTGCGTCTCATCGGGCAAGAGCCGAAAAATAATGTATTACTTTATAATCTAGGTTGTAACGGTATCGGCATCATTCCTTCTATCTATGGGGGACGGAGAATTGCAAGAATTATCGCCGGAGAGAGAGTGCGACCGTCAATATTTGATCCGAGAGGGTAGTCAGTTTGAGGTCTTGTTACATAGCGAGATTATTGTTAGTATAGATTTTGTATTTATTAAAGAGATATCGCGGGACTAGTTTATCGGTAAAATAACAGTTTTCCAAACTGTGGTGGGGGGTTCGACTCCCCCGTCCCGCACTAGAGATAAGTCTTGTTACCATTGAACCCAGATACAATAGGTCTTTACATATCATGTATCTGGACTTTCTTTTTTTACCAAACAAAAAACCACCTTACGGCGGTTCTTTGTTATTAAATGCTCGAGCGAGCATTTAATATTATTTCACTGCATCCTTCAAAGCTTTTGCAGCTCGGAACTTTGGAACCTTCATGGCTGGAACCTTTATAGCTTCTCCAGTTCTAGGGTTTCTAGCGTCTCGAGCAGCTCTCTGCTTCACTGAGAATATACCAAGTCCTGCGATAGATACCTCCTCTCCTTTCTTAAGAGCGTTGATTATAGAATTCATAACGGCTTCTACTGCTTGTTCTGCCTGAACCTTTGTTCCGCCAAGAACTGCATGTACTGCGTCTACTATTGATGCTTTGTTCATAATTATTTTTCTTAAAAAAATACTATTAAAACTTATAATGTTTCTAACCTCTCTACAATTATATAATAAGCCACATTTTACGCAATGGTAGAGAAACTAGACAATAATATATAATTTTTGGCAAAAAGTCGTAAAATCGTAGCGAGGAATGGGAAAGAAATTTTTTATTTTCTGGCGAAAGTGTGAAAATAAAAAACGCTTCCAGCTTCAAGATTTCGAGCCCGATTTTATTATCTTGCAAAGTCTATGACACGAGTTTCGCGGATTACAGTAACCTTTATTTCCCCTGGATATTTCAAATCCTTTTCTATTTTCATGGCTATATCCCTAGCTATTTTCTTTGCTTCTAGGTCGGTAATCTTTTCTGGAGTTACGAATATTCGTATTTCACGACCTGCCTGAAGGGCATAAGATTTTTCAACCCCTGGGAAAGAGTTCGATATTGCTTCGAGATCACCTAAACGCTTGAGATAGTTTTCTACACTATCATGTCTAGCGCCTGGTCTAGCGCCTGATATAGCGTCAGCAGTCTGCACAATACGAGATTCCACTGTTTCATAAGGGTATTCTTCGTGATGAGCTTGCATTGCTCTCACTATTTCCTCGTTTGCGCCGAATTTCTGTAATATTCTGCGACCAATCTCTACATGACTACCATTTACCTCATGGTCTAGAGCTTTACCGAGATCATGTAGAAGGGCTCCGGCTTTTGCTATTGCTACATTTGCACCTATTTCCTCGGCTATCATGCCAGAAATATGAGACATTTCTATAGAATGTTGCAAAACATTTTGACCATAGCTTGTGCGGAAGTGTAAACGACCTAGAATAAGGAGAATTCTCGGATCAAGACCTATAACCCCACACTCATAAGCTGCTTGTTCACCCTTTTCCTTTATTATTTTGTTTATATTTGCTTGAGAATCAGCGACAATTCGCTCAATCTTTGCTGGTTGTATACGACCATCCTTTATGAGTTCTTCAAGGGCAAGCTTCGCCAGATGTCTGCGTACAGGATCAAATGATGAAATAGTAATAGTGCCTGGAGTATCGTCTATGATAACCTCAACACCTGTTGTTCTTTCAAAGGCTTTTATGTTTCTACCTTCTTTTCCTATGATTTTACCCTTTATTTCATCGTTTGGAATAGTTATTGATGTAGACATAATATCTGTGGCAACAGAATTTGCTAGGCGTTGTATGGATATTGATAGTATTTCTTGAGCTTTTCTCTCAAGTATTTCCTCACCATTCTTCTCTAATTTTTGAATTCTTGTCAAAATATCCTGCTCAGAGTTCTTTTCTACAGTTTTTAATATATTTTCTTTAGCTTCCTCTGTGGTCATTATGGCGATTTTCTCCAATGCCTGAACTTTTTCCTGTTCCAATTTATCAGCTCTTTCTCTGATAGCCCTGATTTCTAAGGCTTTTTCTTTGATTATTTCTACTTCTTTATCTATATCTGTCTGTCTTTTATCAAGCAAATCCTCCTTTTTTATAAGACGAGATTCTGTTTGTAGTATTTTATCCTCCTTTTCTCGCATCTCCATACGCGCTTCTTCAAGGAATTTCTTTGACTTTGAATCAGCTTCTGTTGTGATTTTTTTCGCTTCTTCTTTTGCAGTGAGAAGCATTTCTTTTATTTCAAGCTCCATGGAGCCCTTTTTACCTAGAGATATTATAAGACGCAGATAATAACCTATGGCGATTCCAGCAATACCCGCTATACTTAGGAATAATGCTACTAATTTTAATGACATATGCGAATCAATTCGCTGTTTCGGACTATAGTTGGCCTTGTTTTAGGGTTTTTGAATGTGGAATATACGATTTTGCTGACAGTTTCTGGTTTTCTGAATTACACGGTAATTAAAGTCTTTTTTACGAACTGAAAATTAAATTTATAACAAAATCACTGTATCACAGCAAGAAAACTTTGTCTATGATTCCGTACTTTTTTGCTTCCTCAGCGTCCATGAAGAAATTCCTATCAACATCCTTTTCTATCTTTGATAGTGACTGACCAGTATTTTTTGCAAGCATTTTATTTAGATTTTCTCTCGTTTTCAGTATATGCTTTGCACTTATCTCTATGTCTGATGCTTGGCCCTCGGCTCCTCCTAACGGTTGATGTATCATAACTTCAGCATTTGGCAGGGCATAGCGTTTACCTTTTTTGCCCGATGAGAGAATGAGTGCTCCCATAGAAGCTGCAACACCTACGCATACAGTGGATACATCGTTCTTTATATTGTTCATAGTATCAATAATCGCCAGTCCTGCTGTTACTACTCCGCCTGGGGAATTGATATATAGAGTAATATCTTTTTTTGCATCCTCTGATTGAAGGAAGAGTAATTGGGCTATAATAATATTTGCTATATGATCATCTATCGGTCCTGCAAGAAACACTATGTTTTCTTTCAGTAGTCTTGAATAAATATCATAAGCTCTTTCACCCATAGTTGTTTTCTCTATTACGGTTGGTATTAACATCTTTTTGTTTTAATTATTTTAATAAAATCATAATACAGTATGTATTATATTTCGCAACTATTTAGTATCTCCCGCAACTTACAGGAAGTACTCTCTTGTTGTATAATTTATACATGAAAATTAATCGTTTTTTTGTTTCCGAAAAGCTTGTAAATAAAGATTTCATTCTTGTGTCAGATGTTTCATTTATTAATCAAATAAAAAATGTTTTTCGATTGTCAAAAGGCGATACAGTTATTCTTTTCGATAATTCTGGTTATGATTTCACAGCCGTGATAGAAGAATATGGAAAGGATTCAGTGTCTTTTTCTATTACCAAGTCTGTAGAAAATGTTGTACTTCCTTTGCGTGAGACTTATCTATTCGCCTCAATTATTAAGAAAGATAATTTTGAATGGATTGCACAGAAAGCGACCGAGCTTGGTGTTTCACATATTGTTCCTATAATATCCGAGAGAACAGAAAAGAAAGATATAAATCCAGAACGAATAAATAAAATCATTATAGAGGCGTCAGAGCAGAGTGGAAGGGGAACTCTGCCTGTTCTATGTGAGGTTATAGACCTAGAGTCTTCTCTGAAGAACTATGCTCATATAAAATCTATAGTCTGGCATACCTATGCTAATAAGTTCTCATCACAGGATGTTTCTGAAGCTATAGGTGCCTATATAGGTCCTGAAGGTGGTTGGTCAGATAAGGAATTGGAGTTATTTAAGAAACATGGGATTGTTGCTCATTCTCTCGGACCACAAATCCTGCGTTCAGAAACAGCAGTTATTGCTGTTATATCTAGATTGGTATTTTAAAGATAATTTTGTTTTTTGATGAGATATTTTATTTCTGATTCTCTAAAAACTGAAAGACTTTATCGTTAGTTAATACCGTTTCTGCATATGTATAAGCACTTTCTTTGTTGGCATCTTTGTAATGGTTCAATATATGTTTCACCTCATTTTCTATATCTGCCTTATCTGCGATTATTTTCTCTTGATCGGCGATTTTATTTAATATAAGTTGTAATTTAGCCTTCTTTTCGGCATACGGTTTCCACTCCTTCCTTATTTCTTCGATATTTTTCTTTGCATGTGTCAAGTAGTCTTCAAGTTTCACATTCATTCTTTTTATATCGTCGGTGAATTGCGATTCTATTCTTTTGAGCTCGCTTTCTATTAGAATATCTGGAATATCCATAGTTGATGTCTCTATAAGTTTATCAAAAATAGTTATACGTCTCTTTTCTCTTGCTTGTGATTTTTTATCTTCCAATAAATAGTTTTTTATCTTCTCCTTTACCTCTGGAGAATCATGATCATGTCCCGTATGATCTTTATGTGAACTTTTTATTTTCTCCATAGCATCAGCTACTTCCTTGTCAGTGACTTCTATTGTGTCTATTGTTTTTTTCTTCTCTTCCTCTGTTATTATTTCCTTTGCAATTTTCTTATAATCAGAAAGCTTGATTTCTGGGATAACGGCTGTAATGATTTTGAACTCTAGCGGATTGTCTTTTGCGAGTTTTGTAATGCTTATTTCTGGTCTACCTATAGCTTCAATTTTATTATTAAGTACTATTTCTGGATACACCTGTGAAATAGCAAGTTCTGCCATTTCTTCCAGAATGCTCATTTCTCCTATTTTTGATATAAGAATATTTTCTGGAACTTTTCCTTTTCGGAAACCGTCTATAGTGATTTCATTATTTATATTGTCTAATGCTTTTTTCCTAAACATAGAAAAGACTCCAGTTTCTATTTTGCCAGAGATTTCCACTTTGCTTTTATTAAGTGTCGTCACTTTTATATTTTCAGCTATTATTTTTTGCATGATTTTCCAAGTCTACCGCATATCATATTTTTGGCAAGTCTTGAAAAAGAAAACCCCTTCTTGTGAGGGGGAAGTCCTTTCTATTTATGTATCAAAACTTTTTATTTTAAAAACTATAGTCAATATTCTGAAGTTGCGCATCTAGATCTGCGTCTAATGTGGCAGAGTCTATTGCGGATGCATTTGCTGTGTTCTCTGTATTTGTAGCTTGTTCAGTGACCACTTTTTCGGTTATTGTTTCAGTATTTGTCGGTGTGGTATTCAATCTCTGACTGAAAAAGTATAGTGCGGTAATAATAAGTATTAGGACTATTACAAGAACTCCGACTATAGGACCTATTTTTCTTTCTGGTTGTGGCACAGGGGGAATACCATTCATCATTCCACTTGAATTTTGATTTTGATTATTATCCATGGTTTTTATTTATTTTAATGTACTTATAATTTCAACTACTTTTTTCAGTGCATCGCGGGCTTCCTTTACAGACTTTATAGCGGAATCTCCAGCGATGCGTGGTTTGTCGAGTTCTATTTCAGTAGTAGCGCTTGTTGTGGATGCGGTATTTGATGTGATGTACTTTATATTTGAAAACGCATCTATCGCAGTTTTTGCCTTTAATAATTTATCATCAGCTGTTGTAAGGGCGGTTCTAGCTTCTGTAACTGTTTTACCTTCGGTTTCTATTTTTGTAATTTTCTCGTTTATTCTTCCTCTGATATTTGTGAGGTTATTCAGTGATACTGTCAATTCTTTCACCAAAGCGTTTTTTCTTGTTTCGAACACACTCATTTGCATTTTCTTTGACAATTCTCTTTTTTGATCCTTCATCACCTTGAACATTTCTGTACTTGACGCTCGCATATCCTTTCTATTCATGCCAGAATCCTTCATTTCTTGTCTTGCATCCTTGAAGTCTGTGCGAAGTTCTTTCTTTGCATCTTTGAAATCAGTTTTTATATTCTTCATTTCTTCTTTTCTTGTATCTCTTATATCCTTTCTTTCTGCCATATTATCTTTACGAATATCCTTATATTCAGCCATTCTCTCATTTCTGATCTCGCTGTTTTTCTCAATTACATCACCGAGTTTCGGTTTTGTTTGAGTATCTGAGCTGTTTACAGATGTAACTTCTGCATTTAGATTAATCGCTATTGTTGATAATGACAAAACACAAGCCAAAGAAATTGTCTTTAACATACGAACTTTATCTATTTTTTTGAAATTCATTATTTTGTTAAATTAAACGAATAAAAGGTTTATGACCTTGAAGACATTATAGCATTATTCTGTCGATGGGGTAGTAGATGTTGATTGTATATCTATTTTCCAACCAGTAAGCTTTGCCGCAAGTCTGACATTTTGTCCTCCTTTTCCTATTGCAAGTGATTGTTGATCTTCAGAAACATGAACAATCGCTCTTTTTTCTTCATTATGGAGTTCGATTTTTAGGATCTTTGCAGGGGAAAGTGATTCTTGTATGAATTGTTTAGGATCTTCGTTCCACTGTATAATATCTATCTTTTCTCCTGATAATTCACTCATAACAGTAGATACCCGCACACCTCTTTGACCAACAAGAGATCCTATAGGATCTATGTGTTTGTCATTAGAATGTACGGCGATTTTTGATCGTCCACCGGCTTCTCTTGCAATCGCTTTCACTTCTACCGTACCTTGAGCTATTTCTGGAGCTTCTATTTCGAAGAGTTTTGAGAGGAATTTAGGATGTGAGCGGGAAAGCTTGAGCATTATGCCTTTTGGAGACTCTTCTACGGCATAGAGATATGCCTTTATTCTCTCGCCTTGTTTGTAATGCTCACTAGGTATCTGGTCTTCGTAAGAGATAATACCCATAGCGCGCCCCATATCTACGAAAATAGCACCTCTTTCCATTCTTTGTACAGTTCCAGAGACTATTTCGCCTTCTTTTTCACCGTATTCACTCAATACAGATGTTTTTTCGGCTTCACGGATTTTTTGTATTATAACCTGCTTTGCTGTTTGAGCAGCGATTCTTCCATAATCACCTCTTCCCTCAAGAGGAAATACTATTTCATCATCGATTTTTGCATCTTTCTTTATTTTTTTGGCATCTGCTATCAATATATGATGTTCTGGATTAAATCTCACTCTTATATTTTCTTCAGCTATATTTTTCAAGTCTTGCTCATCTTCTTCATCTTCCATAATGACCTTTGACTCATCTACTACTATCTTTACCTGATAAAACTCTACTTTACCGCTATTATTATCAAAAACCGCCCTTATAATCTGACCTTTTTTACCGTATTCTTTCTTATATGCTGTAGCAAGGGAAAGCTCAATAGCCTCGAGCATTTTTGCTTTTGGAATACCTCTCTCTTCTTCTAATTGATCCAAAACTGAATGTATTACCTTTAAATCAAACATATTATTTTTATATTAAATTTTTCTAAAAAAATAGCTCGCCGAAAGCGAACTCACTTGATGGACAGCATATCATATAGACAGGTTATGCACAAGTTTTACACAGTTTTTATAATATCAATTATTTTTCAGTAAAAACTGAATTTTATTGGCAAGTTATTAACAGTTTTTATTGTACTTGATGCTCAATTCCTTATATAATTATACTTATATAAGCTATAAAATTTAAAAAATGAATAAAACAAATTCTTCTCATGTTGTAGTTCTGGTAATACTTATTATTGTTGCTATAGTAATGTTTGCATATTCTCTCACGAAGGGTGGAGTAAAGAGAGAGTACAACGATAATACAGCGTCAGATGATGTTTCCAAGGAGGGAAATCAAATACCAAAAGTAATTCAAAAACCTCTAAACACGGGAGAATTAAAATTCAAAGAAGATATTCTAAATAAGGTTTCTATAAAGGGTATAGTGCTATCTGCAAAAGAAAAGGCCGATATATTCAAGGTTCTTTCTGGAGATCAAGTCAATAAATACAGCTTTACAAGCGAAGAAAAGAAGAAAATCATAGAAGTCCTAAACAGGAAATAATACTTCATGATGCCTATATTCAAAAAACTATATACAATAGCTCCACTGCTTTTACTTAGTTTTTTGTCGTTCGGAAACAGTGTATATGCTCAAACACCGACACCTACAGCCAGTCTATCTCCTTCTGCAACCATAGTTTCTCCAGGAACACTGATGACTCTTACTGGATCAATTTCTGGATCGGGGTATGTCGGTTCGAATTGCTGGGCAATAGTTAATGGTGGTTCGGCGCCGAGTTCATGCTGGTATCCAACAGGTAATGGAACTATTCCGAGCGGTGTGGTGAGTAGTCATGTAAGCACATTCACTACTGGCTCTGCTGACGCCAACACATATCATATCTATCTCTGTTCTGACGGTTTCGGCTATTGCGCTGAAACTCATACATTGCAAGTGCAAAATCCAACCATAACATGGAATCCTCCGACATCTATGTTCTTTGGCACTGCATTGAGTAGTACTCAACTAAATGCTTCGGGGAATGTTCCTGGAACAATGTCGTATTCTCCAGCATCAGGGGCTTCTTTGGGTATAGGTTTGCAACAACTTTCTGCTACATTTACTCCTACTGTGGGTTCTCCAGTGACTGAATACAAATATATAGACGTTGTCGATAATACTCCACCGAGTGCTACTACACTAACAGCTACAGGAGCTACTAGTGCATCCATAGGTCTATCATGGACCCTACCAACCGACAATGTCGGAGTAGTTGCCTACGATATACACCGATGTTCTGGAACATGTACACCGAATCCCAGTGCATCCCCAGTGCCTCTAGCCACAGTCCCAGTAGCATCTGGTACTACTTACTCTGATACAGGACTTCCTGTAAGTTCCACCTATTCATATCTTGTAAGAGTTCGTGATGCAGCAGGGAATTACAGTACATCAAATACATCAAGCGGAACGACTTTGGCTGATACTATAGCCCCTACGCCCATGCCAAGCTCTAACCCCACAGCCACAGCTATATCGACAAGTCAGATAAATCTTTCAGATTATGATTACGGAGACAACATAACAGTTACAGCCTATAATATCTACAGATGTTCAATAGCTTCATGTACTCCAAGCACTATTCTTAGCGGTACAGCTGGTAATGCATACTCTGATACGGGTCTAGTGGCGAATACTACCTATTATTATAGAGTGGCTGGAAAAGACGCTGCAGGAAATATAGGCGCACAGAGTAGTACATTTAGCGCGACAACAAATCCAAAAATCAACCCCATTATCACATGGCTTGATCCATCACCTATAGCATATCCTGCGCCACTGAGCTCAAACGAATTAAACGCATCAGCAAATGTCCCTGGAACTTTTTCATATTCACATCCATCAGGTACAGTACTAGGTGTAGGAACAACAAATGTAACAGTAACGCTTACTCCGACAGATACAAATACTTATAATAATGCAACAAAGATAGTTGGTATTACATCAAACGATGTTACTCCTCCCGGTACACCGAGTATAATATCTATAACTGGTGCATCCATGACATCTATGAATGTAACATGGTCCCTTGTGTCAGATGATTGGGGTCTTACTGCTTATGATCTATATACATGTCCTGGTGTATGCACACCAAATACATCAAGCACGGCCACTTATACAGGTCTAAATACCTCATATACACATACCGGACTTTCAACAAATTCTACACATTCATATAAAGTCAAGGCTCGTGATGCATCTGGCAACTCTAGTGTTTCAGGCACGGGAAGCGGAACAACACAAAATGATACTATTGCTCCCACTCCAAACCCATCATCAGTACCTACAGCTACAGCAGTTTCCATGTCTCAAATCAATCTCTCAGACTTTGAATTTTTGGATAATGTTGCAGTCACCGGATACAATATATATCAATGTCAAGGTTCATGTACTCCAACTACACTCATAGGCACTTCAACTAGTGCATCATATTCAAACATCAGCCTTTCTCCAAACACTCAATACAGTTATCGAGTTAGAGCATATGATGTAGCAGGGAATCTAAGCTCATACACATCTACATTTAGCGCAACTACGCAAGACGGTGGAAATCCAGTCGGTTCTGCAAGTCTTTCTCCAAGTGCTACAATAGTAGCTCCAAATACTCTAATGACTTTGAGCGGTTCCATCACT
>SXGQ01590577.1_pt1 | contig 16337 bp, 16 predicted proteins | sample 3178371 | NCBI WGS metagenome assembly SXGQ01 (sample SAMN11356859, study PRJNA531348) | freshwater metagenome | isolation source: freshwater sample F1-20 | place: China: Fuxian Lake, Yuxi | collected 2017-12-25
AAGGAAGTTCATTTGATCGGGCAAAACGTTAACAGCTATCGCCCGTCAACTGAGTCCGGCCTTGAGGGCTTTAAAGGAAGATCGCCGTTCTCGCGTCTGTTGCGGGCTGTGGCCGCCACCGGTATCGAGCGGATCAAGTTCAACACGTCGTTTCCGCGTGATTTTAACGCCGATATTGTCGAAGCCATCGAGGAGAACGAGAATCTCTGCAACTGGGTGCATCTACCGGTTCAATCGGGAAGCGATAAAGTTCTCAAAGATATGCGGCGTTTGCACACGGTTGAGAGCTACAAGAAAAAGATTGACCGAATTAAAGCGTCGCCGCGGAACATCGCCATAACGACCGATATCATCGTTGGTTTTCCGGGTGAGACCGGTGAAGACTTTGAAAAGACCGTTGAGCTTTTTGAATACAGCGAATACGCCACTGCCTATATTTTCAAGTATTCACCAAGGCCGGACACCCCGGCGTATGCAATGCCCGACGATGTCTCGCCGGAGGAAAAAACTCGGCGATTTCTCGAGCTCGAACGCGTTCAGAAACGTCTTCAAGCGAAGCATCTCGAGGGTTACATCGGCCGTACCGTGTCCGTTCTTGCTGAAAAACGCTCGGCAAAATCGCCGTCCGATCTTTCCGGGCATTCGACGTGCCATCGGGTTGTGAATTTTCCCGGCAGCGATGGTATGCTAGGGAGCATCGTCGATGTACGAATTATTCAGGCCAAGGCAAATTCGCTCTACGGGGAAGTTGTTTAATCTATCGTGAACGAAAATTCCGAACTCATCGAAATGCGGATCGGGGCCCTGATAATGGACCCAAATACGAACACGCCGATCGTGGTGCTTAAAGGGATCGAAAGCGAGACCGTATTGCCGATCTGGGTCGGAGCTTTCGAGGCGAATGCTATAGCTTTGGAGATCGAAAAGATCGCCCCGCAGCGGCCGATGACGCACGACCTTTTGAAGAACCTCGTCATCGCATGCGGACTCTCCGCCGGTAAGGTCGTCGTCACCGACCTCGTGGACAACACCTTTTTTGCCAGGATCGAACTTTCAGATGAGGACGGCCAGCCGATCGTTTTTGACGCTCGCCCATCGGATGCGATCGCTCTTGCGTTGAGGCTTGATTGCCCGATCTTTGTTGAAAGCAGGGTTCTCGAACTCTCTGCGACCTCGACCAAAAGCGGCGACAGCTCCGCCGATGATGAGGAAGGCGATCAACCGATCGAAGAGTGGCCCGAGGTCATCGGCTAACTTGTTTCCAATCAAATGATCATTGCTATCACCAACCAGAAAGGCGGTGTCGGTAAGACGACAACTGCGATAAATTTAGCAGCCGCCTGTGCGGAAAAAGGAAAACGCGTCCTTTTGATCGACCTTGATCCGCAGAGTAACACCTCCCTGTCCTTTATCGATCCCTCGAGGGTCTCTTCTGGTGCATACGAGCTTTTTACCGAGACAGATAAGTCACCTGATAACTTTATTTACGAGACTTCGGTTAACAAATTGCATTTGATACCGGCCAGGATAAATCTGGCGAAACTCGAAGCAAAGTTGATCGGGGATTTTGACGCTGCTTTTAAACTCCGAGACCGGCTGGCGCCCGTCCTCTCATCGTACGACCTGATACTTATTGATACGCCACCAACTCTTGGGATCATTACAGTTAACGCACTCGTAGCTGCAAAGTATGTTTTAGTGCCGATACAAGCGTCATATTTCGCACTGGAGGGAACCGACGACCTGCTCGAAACGATCGAAAAGGTTCGTTCGCGACCAAACCCGGAACTGGATCTTTTGGGCGTGCTCGTGACGATGTTCGATCGTAGGACAACGCTTTCCCGTGACGTTGAGGCCCATATTCGGAACGTTTTTGGGCCAAAGACATTCAAGACGCTCATAGGGCGGAGTGTCAGGCTTGAAGAGTCGCCTGCTCACAAACTTTCGATCTTTGACTACGCTCCGCGGTCGTCAGGGGCAACGGAATACCGAGACTTAGCTAAGGAGGTGCTTAAACGTGTTGAAAAGGGGACTACCAACCGGCGTGCAAATGCGGCATGACGCACATTATGTGGATTCATTAGGAGCACCCGTTGCTACGATCGGCCGCAGGATAGCGATCGACCTGATCGAACCGAACCCGGAGCAACCACGGAGGGAGATAGGCGACCTTTCCGAGCTTTCGGCCTCGATCAAGGAAAAGGGCGTTCTTGAGCCGCTTTTGGTCAAACCGATCTCAAAGACCGGCCGCTGGATGATCATTGCAGGCGAAAGACGTTGGCGGTCGGCAAAGCTTGCCGGACTTACCGAGGTTCCGTGTATTGAAATGGACCTCGACGAACAGGGCGTCGCCGAGATCGCTCTGATCGAGAATCTCCAACGAAAAGACCTTAATCTCTGGGAAGAAGCTGATGGTCTCGCCGCGTTGCAGCAGCGATACGGCTACACCCAAGAAGAGATTTCCAAAAAGATCAGCAAGAGCCGGACAACGGTCACCGAATTCCTGACGATCGCAGGGCTGCCTGCTGAGATCCGCGAACGTTGTAAAGCGCTTAAAGTCAATACAAAGTCCTCACTTCTTGAGGTCGCCCGTCAGTTCGACGAGGCAGCGATGAATGATTTTCTCGATGCTTTGGCCGGAGGCGGAAAGCAACCCACGAAGGCAGGCCAAACGAAGCGCTTAAAGAGTGAAACTGCAAAGATAAGCCCGAGTATGGTCGATGGTTCTGAAGCCGCTGCTTCTTCATCGGCTACCGATAATGGCACGGGTTACAGATTCGAATCGCCGGATGGATCATTCAAGGTTGAAGTTTCGTTTGGAGATGGACAAAAGATCAAGCGAACTGAAGTGCTTAAAGCACTTAAGGCGGCATTTGATGCAGCAAAGGCATCCGAGTTCTGACGACGGATCGGAGCTTTCGTTTATTACATAATCCTTATTATCAGACGCAACATATTTGTTTGGATGCGTCCATTTCTAGGACCACCTGCTATCTCCCCGAGCCCTGATTTTTGCCCTTCCCTAGCCACATCCCTGTTACCGGACTGAAACTTCGTAACAGAACAAATTCCTAGACTCGGAGCCATCACACGACATTGTCCCCATTGGCCAATTCCTTCTTTGACACTTTTCTGCAGAAAGATTACACTTTTTAGTTTGTTGTAACGACAGATATCCAATAATACCAAGCGTTAAGGAGCTTCAATTTTGAGGAACGGAAACTTTTTATTTACTTCGGAATCAGTGACCGAAGGACACCCCGATAAGATAGCGGACAATATATCGGATGCCATACTAGATTCGATACTGGAGCAGGATCCGACCGCCCGCGTGGCGTGTGAGACGTTGGTCACGACGGGCATGGCGGTCGTTGCCGGTGAGATCACTACGTCGGCTGACGTTGATTACAAGAAGATCATTCGCGATACGGTCCATGAGATCGGCTATAACGATGCCGAGTTTGGCTTCGACTCGAACACCTGTGCGGTCATCGACGCGATCGGTAAGCAGTCACCTGACATCGCTCAGGGCGTTGACACCGGCGGTGCCGGCGACCAGGGCCTGATGTTCGGCTTTGCCTGCGACGAGACCCCGGAATTGATGCCGATGCCGATCCAGATGGCACACAACCTGACCCGCAGGCTCTCGCAGGTACGGCGCGACGGTACGGTTCCCTACCTTCGTCCGGACGGGAAATCGCAGGTCTCGATCGAGTACCGCGACGGCCGGCCGTTCCGTGTTGAGGCAGTTGTGATCTCGACGCAAACCGCGGATCTGGAGATCGAAGATATCCGCCGCGACATCATGGAGCACGTGATCAAGCCCGTCATCCCGGCCGAGCTTCTTGACGACAACACCAAATACCACATCAATCCGACCGGCAAGTTCGTTATCGGTGGCCCGATGGGCGATGCCGGCTTGACCGGCCGTAAGATCAGCGTTGACACGTACGGCGGTTACGCACCGCACGGCGGCGGAGCATTCTCGGGCAAGGATCCGACGAAGGTTGATCGCTCGGCGGCATATATGGCCCGCTACATTGCGAAGAACGTCGTTGCCGCTGGCCTCGCGACTCGCTGCACCGTTCAGCTCGCATATGCGATCGGTGTTGCTGAGCCGGTTTCGGTCCTGATCGATACACACGGCACCGGCACGATCGACGACGAGCGGATCGCCGACATCGTCCGCGAGAATTTCACGCTCACGCCGAAGGCGATCATCGAAACGCTCGATCTTCGCCGGCCCATTTACAAGGCAACGGCCCGTTTCGGCCACTTCGGGCGTGCGAACGACGAATTCACCTGGGAAAAGACCGACAAGGCGGAAGCTCTCCGCCTTTCGGCAGAAAAAGGAGCTGCAACAAATGGCTAACCCCGGAACCTCAATGCAATACGACATCAAAGACATTAATCTCGCCCCGCAGGGCAAGCAGCGCATCGAATGGGCCGACCGCGAAATGCCGGTCCTTCGACTGATTCGCGAGCGTTTTGAGCAGGAGAAGCCGCTGGCCGGCGTCCGGCTCGTCGCATGTGCACACATCACGACCGAAACCGCGAATCTCGCCCGCACACTTCAGGCCGGCGGTGCGGAGGCTCTTCTGATCGCCTCAAACCCGCTTTCGACCCAGGACGACGTCGCGGCTTCGCTGGTTGCCGATTGGGGAATCCCGGTGATGGCGATAAAGGGCGAATCGACAGAGACCTACGTCAGCCACGTTAAGGCCGCACTTGAAACGAATCCGAACCTGATCATCGATGACGGATCGGACGTTGTGGCGACGATGATCAAGGAAAAGCCGGAGCTAATCGGCAATCTGATCGGCACCACCGAAGAGACCACGACCGGTATTGTTCGTCTTAATGCGATGGTCAAGGCCGGCGTGCTCACCTTCCCTTCGATCGCAGTTAACGACGCGCAGACGAAGCATTTCTTCGATAACCGCTACGGCACAGGCCAATCGACGCTTGATGGTGTTATCCGTGCGACCAACATCCTGCTCGCCGGTAAGACCATCGTCGTCGTCGGCTACGGCTGGTGCGGTAAGGGTGTTGCGATGCGTGCCCGCGGTATGGGCGGCAACGTCGTCGTCTGCGAGATCGATCCGATCAAGGCGATCGAAGCGGTAATGGACGGAATGCGTGTGCTCCCGATGAAGGATGCCGCCAAAATAGGCGATTTCTTTATCACGGTCACCGGCAACCGCCACGTTATCGACAAGGAACACTTCGAGGTGATGAAGGACGGAGCCATCGTCTGCAACAGCGGGCACTTCGACCTCGAGCTCAACCTCGATGCACTTCGCGATATGTCGCAGCCCGCGGTCACGCGTCGTCCGTTCGTTGAAGAATATCGCTCGAAGGACGACAAGAAGAGCGTGATCGTGCTCGGCGAAGGCCGCTTGATCAACCTCGCCGCCGCCGAAGGTCATCCGGCTTCGGTGATGGATATGTCGTTCGCCAACCAGGCTCTTTCGGCTGAATATCTGGTCAAGCAAAAAGGCAAGCTCGGTGCTGGCGTCCATGTTCTTCCGGCCGAGGTCGATCAAGAGATCGCTTCCCTCAAGCTCCGGGCAATGGGCGTCTCGATCGACGAACTAACGCCGGAAATGCTCGAGTATATGAATAGCTGGGAAACCGGAACGTAGTTCGTAAATCGTAAATCGTGAATCGTAAATAGGAAAGAGGCTTGGCATTTTGCCGGGCCTTTTCTATTTGTGCAACGAAACTTGGGGCCGAAGCTCATATCAAAGAAAAATGCTCAGTAGATTCTCATCGAGAACTTAAATAAGCTATCTAACAACACTCAACGCTATCTGTATAGCGGCCGTTCTGGTCTCTACACCTAGCCGGGAATAGATCGCTTCCAGGTGTTTGTTTACCGTTCGGTGACTGATACACAGAATTCCGCCAATGTCCTTATCTGTCTTGCCTCGACTAAGCCAAAATAGTATCTCAGCTTGCCGCTTTGTAAGCCCCAGCGTTCGGAGGTCCGCGGGTCGAAATTCTTTGAATTCTTCAAGTATCAGTGACCGCTCGTCACTTTTCCCATCAAACATTAACGTCACTGACAGAATTGAGCCCGGAAGTTCTAGTTTTAGGTTTATTGGAACTCGAGGAAACTCACCATTCGACAGTAAGTCGTTCTGCTTTATCCACCCAATAAGAAACTCTGGAAGGCTTCCATCTTTACACACGCTTTTTCCTAAATATCTTTGAAGGAGATCCGTGCAAACGCTACTGATATATAGTACTTTCAAGTCGCTGTTCAGACTCACAATTCCGCATGATCGGGTTTCGAGTGCTGTGCTCAGATCGTTAAGAGCTGCCAGAACGGCCTGCATTTTTCGACTGTTTTGAATGGCACCTCCTAAATGCGGTGCGATCAGGTCGAGCATCATCCGCTCTTCTTCTGTGAAATTCTTACCCCGACGATTTACAGCGCAAGTTACCAAGGTACCCGGCCCAGTCGTTATCGGAACGAGTAGCTGGTGGTGCACCGGAAAATGTTTGTAAAACTCACTGAAAATGGCAGAATTTTTGAAATCCAAAGGCGAGACATAGTCCGCGGTCATCATCGCGAACCGATATGATCTCGAAAAGACGTATGGAGCGAACGGATGTTCCGAAGCAAGTTTGCTGAAGACAGCGTATAGTTCCGGAGAGATGGTGCCCGGTGGATCATGCCAGATATCCCCGGTGTGGACGCCATCCTCTGTAAACGAATCGTACGCTAATATGTCACCGCTAATGATCTTCTGGACGGCCCCTAACGCACGTTCGGGCAGCGTTTCGGGCGAAAGATCTGAGTGCAAATGAGTGATCGCTTCCAGGAGGTTACGCCAATTCCGGTCTCGTATTCGCATGTTCCCCAACCTCTTTTGCTGCTGATTTTTCCGTGAGCGGACGAAAGTATCACTTATCTTATTATTCGTCAAACGTTAAGGCCTTAAAATACGTTAAATTACGTATTTCTTTTTGCCGCAAGACGATATACCATTTCGCCCTTGAGTTGTTTGGTTTTTGGCTCTCTTTGCGGCGGCTGGAGCTTCACTTATTGCATTTTGGAATTGATCCAGACATTCAAAGGTTTATGTCAATTTAACCTTGTGTCTGATCTATTTCCTGAGCGATCTCCACGCAAACTAAGTGGTATTCTTCGGAGGAAGCATATATGAAAAACACCCCTAGGTTAATTCTGATACTCGCCCACATTATCCTTTTTCTACACGTCGATGCAGTTGCTCAAACGTGCACCTCGGCAGGCTGTCTAGATACGGCCTTTGGCAATGGCGGGAAGGTCAACATACCTCTTGGTAATAGCGGTGGTGTGGTCATACGAGGAGGTGTTCTGTTATCCGACGGCAAGATCGTCGCTCTCGTCACCAATGCGTCGCTCTCCCGCAGCCAACTGGTGAAAGTGAATGCTGATGGTTCGCTCGACACTACCTTTGGGTCCGGCGGCATCGTTGACGTTGGCTGGTTCTATCCCAATGGGATCCCTGTTGCAATAGGCACACAGATGATCAATGGGGAAGAGCGATTCGTTCTCGCGGGATGGCGGATTGTTCAACAGGGAAGGACGGACAAGTACCTTCTCCGCGTTGATCGTCGCCTGACAGACGGATCGCCTGATACGTCGTTCGGCACCGGTGGGTCCGTGCTATCGAATGCCGGGGCCGCTATCCATCTCGTCATTCAGCCATTTGATCAGCGGATAGTAACTGTCTCCGAAGCACCCAACTCGCTGACAAGGTTGAATATCGACGGAAGCGTCGATACAGCGTTTGGCAATAACGGCACTGCCGCCGTTCCGTTTTGGGGACCGATAACGATGTCCGGGAGTGATTTCCTGATAGGTGGTAGCAGAAGGATCGATCGACAAACCGTTGATATGGCCGTGGCAAAGGTTGATTCGTACGGCAGCCTCGTGTCAGGCTTCGGAGTGAACGGTGTTGCAGCGATAAATTTCGGATCGAAGTGGACAGCACAGGCGTACTCGATCAAGGTCGATGCAGTCGGTAGGATCGTCGCTGCTGGTGTCGTGACGCCGTTCAAGAAGCCACAGGATATTGGAATAATAAGGCTTAGCAGTTCCGGCGTGCTAGATAATAGCTTCAATGGAACCGGCCGGCTCGTATATGATCATGCCGCGAGGTCAGATGAGGCGAGGAGCATAGATTTTCAAGGTGATGGCAGGCTTCTTATCGCGGGTACGGTCGGAAATTCGACCAACAACGATCTCGCCGTTTTGCGGATTTTCGATAACGGGGCTCGGGATTCTACGTTCGACGGTGACGGGGTTGCCGAGACCGATATTCTTCAAAATGACACGGCAAGAAATATGTTCATCATTTTGGACCCTGGCTGTTCGTGCGAGAAAATATTGCTTGTAGGGCAATCGTCAAACGGCCTGGCATTAGCAAGATTCCTGATTCAGTAGGTTGATGTACTTCGCTTGGTTCTTGTTTCCGATCAATAACCGAATACAAGCGGCTCGGCATTTTTTGCCGGGCCATTTTTATGTGTGCAATTCGAAAGTATCTGGAGCAGATCTTGTCTACTCGCTCCGCTTCGCTGCATATGTAGCTAAAGCTATCGACGCGTGCTTCGCACGCTTCGGAAATTTCCACACTTACGGCATGAAACTCCCAAATGGAAGCCCGAAGATCTCCATTGCTCGTGACTTGAATAGCAAATAAATGAAAAAGGCAGCGATGGCGGCGTGGATGCCGATGATCCACCAGCCGGCTCGGTCGAAGCGTTTTGTTTCCATCCAACCGTCCTGCGCGCTCTGCAGAAAGACCGAAAGAAAGAGCCCGGCGTAGGGCACGAACCGCAGAAACATCAGCCACTGGCTGGCCCCGATGTTCCTGAGCCGCATAACGTCTAGCACGACACCCGCGACCGAGAGGATCAGCGCAAGATAACGAAAGATCGTGCTTTCTGGCCCAAAATACATCACTGCGAAGACTGCGGTGAACATCATGATTACCCGCAAAGCAAAGTAACTGATGCGGTCCACGCCTGGATATTTGTTTTCGAAACCATTTTCCGCCATACCTCAGGATTCTATCAGAAACTCGCTAGTGCCGAAATATTTTTTCTGATTAAAGAATCCGTCACCAGTTTTCTCGGAACATTGGATTCGGGTTTATTTACTCTGGTTATGGCTTTAATCAGCCCTGGCGACGCGTTTTTACGCCCGGGTGCCGGGTTATTTTCGGGTCGAAATGATCGCAGCCCGGCGGGTCGTCGTTCATCGGTGGTTTTGACCGAAAGGCTTTTTTCGATCAGGGCTCGTGACAAAAATGGGGGCACTTTGGTCAAGGGCCGGCAATAACTTTATCGAACCGGCCACTTCCCGCTTGCCTGATGTCGTCTCAACCCGCGTGCCGCAGCCGCCCGACGCAACCACAGACAACCACCGCGAAAATCGCCGATGCAACAACAGACATTTTTCAAATCAACGGTCCGTACCGTCGTCGATCGTTCGTACTGGTTTTTCACCCTTTCCTATTTGATCCGCCGGCAGATCAGAGTGTAGTTTACGCCGCGGTGCACGGGTTCATGGGTAAAGCCCGCAGAGAAACCATCCTTGTGTCCCCGCACCGAGATGGTGTTTATACCAGGCTGTTCGTAAACATCCGTCCAACCTTCGCGGTTGAAAAAATCGACGAAGATATCGCGTACCTTTTCGTACGGTTCATCAGCGAGATACCCGTACTCAAGAAGTTCTACATCGGCACGAAAGCTGTTGCGCATGAGGATGAGACGGAACAAATCGGTTTTCGGAAGCGACTCACAGACCCGGTTTACCTCCTGTAGAGACGGTGAGTTGCGGATCGCTTCCTTTGTCGCCTCGGTTTTTCGCCGCTCACTCTCCAAAGACTCTGTCAGGGGAAAGAAACCGCAACCGCTTAAGAAGACGACAAGAAGCAGCACGCATCGAGGAAAACGTGTTTCGCTTAAATGATTCAATTTCGGCCGCGACCCGCATCTTCCGATGTGGGCTACATTAATCGCGTCGTCTTCGACGAGTCCGGCGTTTTGCGAAGGCAGCGGCCGCAAAGGCGGAAACCGGACCGATACGAAGAATGTTTTAAATATGAGGCTCGACAAGGGCATTTTAGCTACCGACAAGATTCTCTATTTCATATTGCGCAAAATAGTCCAGCAACTTACGACCGCCATCGCACCGCCGGTAAGAATATAAGCAAATCTGTTGATCAAAAGCATTTTTTTATGCTTCGACGACGGATGATGTTTGAGCGTAGAAATGGCCAGTCTCTTATTGAAGATGATTGCATAAAGCCCAGCCAAACAGACGATCAACCCCATTAGAATAATCATACGCAATCACCGCAATTGTTCGAAAACATTATAAGCGCACAAACGAACTAGGAAAACTCAGAATTCTTCCGACATGGTTCTCGGCGGCTTGGGTATCGCAGAGCGGCGAAGCTCGGCTTCGCCGTCGGCTGCACTAGTGCACTTCGAGGCTGTGCCTCGGATCGGCGGCGGAGCCGCTAGGGTCATGAGGTGAGGCCTCTCGGAAAAGCGGAGCTTTTCCGCTCGGCGAGATGAGGGTCGGTCAGAGCCGTGACCCAAAGCCAGCGGCCGACTGAAGCCGGGACTCCAAACGCTCGACTCCGAAAGCGAAAGGCAAATGTCGAGTGCTTGCAACGGTTTTGCATACGAGTGATTAATGGAACTTGATTGGAAGATCCTGCCAAGGGGAGATCTGGAGCCGCTCGTGAATGGTGAATGATGAACTGTGATTCGTAATTGGTGATTGTTGGATGCAGACGCTGAACTCTGAAACTCTGTAACTCCGCAACTCTGAAACTCGCTCAGGTTCGGACGCGAGAGAGGAGGAAGAGGCCGGCGGCGGCGAAGATGAGCATCGGAGCCCAGACGGAGAACCAGGCGGGGACAGAGCCATTAAGCCCAAGCTGATCGAACATGGCGGAGACGCCCATAAAGACCAGCCAGACCGCGACGGCATAACCGACCGAGACGACCTTTCCCTTTCGGCCGAGCGAAATCGCAAACGGCGCAGTAAAGAAGGCAACAACGACCGGGAGAAAAAGCAGCCCGATGCGTTTGTGATACGCCACAGCGAGGCTCCGTTTTTCTGATTCGGCCCGCGACACCTCGGATTGCCGAGAGATCTCCGACAAGGTCATCTCGCTCGGCTTGCGCACGGTCCCGAGTACCGGATCGATAATAAGTGCGAAACGCTCGGCCGACGTTCCCTGCTTGATCTCACCGCCGCCTGTGACTGCAAGGGAACGCCACTCGCCCTCCGCCGAAAGCTCCGCCCCATCCCAAAGTGCCTTTTCCGAACGGTACAGGGTTTGCGCTGTGCCTTCCTCACCACGAATAAGAAGAAATGCATCCGAAAGAGAGCGAGTTTGATCTCCTTTGGGAACCTTTACTATGTCGTTATCAGACGCACTACTATTATCAGCAAAAGAAAGCACCCTGCCTTGATCGACCAACCAAACACGGCCGCCGGTCACAACACGGGTGGTAGTCTCGCGAAGTTGGCGCCGAAGTCCTTCCTGGAGTTTGTTCGCCCGCGGCGTAACGCTGTCAGACAAGATGAGCAGCAGAATACCTAGAAACAACGTGAAGATTACCGCCGGAAGTAATAGACGATAAATACTTTGTCCCGATCCGATCCATGCTACGATCTCGTTCTGCCGCGACTTGATCACATAGGTCGAAAGTATCGCGAGCATCGCGGCCGAAGGGGCGATCTGAAGAAAAACAAAAGGAGCGAGGAAGAAAAGATACTGCCCCAACAAGGCAAAACCGCCCTGCTTCGCTGCCGCAAAACGCCATAGTTCGAACGCCGTAAATACGAAAAACAATACACTTAGGAACGCTAAGGTGAGCCCGAAGTACTTAAGCAGATTGGTAAAGATGTCGAAGTCGCGAAGCCCGGTCGTCAGATCCATCAAGATACTCGACCGCTGAACGCCCTTGCGTTCGAAAAGGCCCTTCGGCAACAGCTCGCCGAGCCGGTCAAACCGCAGGCCCGAGCCCGCGATCCGCTGGCTGATGAATAACCACGCGATGACCCCGATACTCCCTAGAACCGGAAGCAGCGATGCGCTGATGACCGGAAGCGTTCCCGCCCGGGCGAATTGTTCCGAAACCATCGAGAGCAAATAGAACCCGAGGAGCGTAACGAGAGCCAGGAAGATGCCTACGCCGCGGCCGCCGCGGTTGAAGCGAAGCACCATTCCCGCCCCGAGAAATGCGAATATCAACGGTGCGAACGAAAGCAACAAGCGCCTCTGGACGAGGACCTCGGCCTCGCGGCGTTCGGCTCCATCCTTTGCACTGGCGTAATCAACGAGTTCCCCGATGCCGAGTTCCTGCGGCGAGAGTTCGGCGCTCTTGAGCCGCTCGATCAGCTCCGACCGCCGCGTACGAATTGCAATGCGGATGTCGCCGAGGTTCTCTGCAGTGATCTTTTCGCCCTCGATTCCCTTTCCGAGCGTGATCGCCCGGGCCTGCTCGAGCACAAGCTCGGACGCTTCATCGGTAGAATCGATGCGGCCTCCACTGCTCGTTATCAGACGCACGTCTTTCGTCTTTGGATCTTCGGCATAGATAAAGAGGTCGCGCCATTCGCCCGTGGCCGTATCGCCGCGGCCGGCGTAGATCGTAAAGCCCGCGAGTTCTGTGTTGAAGGTCCCGGGTTCGATCGGCGACTCGAGCTTAAGTATCGCCGCCCGGATGGCAATATTTCGCACCGCTCCGGCCGCAGCAGGAACCCCGTAAATATTGACGATCAAGGCGAAGATCGAAAGCCCGAGCCCCAGGACCGCTATTGGCGCAACGATCTGCAGGTTGCCGATTCCCGCGGCACGGATGGCGACAAGTTCACTGTCTCCCTGCATTCTTGACAGACCGATGATCGTTCCGACGAGGACGGCCATCGGGCAGGTGAATGCGATCACACTTGGCAAAAGGGCCGCGGCAAGTTGCCATACAAGGCCCGAAGGCAGGTTTACGCTAAAGAAGATCTCGGCAAACTTCCCTGCCTGCTGGATGAAAAGAACGACGCTCAAGAGCAGCCACGAGAAAAGGATATAAGGGCCGATGGCCCCTAAGATGTATCGTGCGATCTTTGGTCCGAATGACATCCCTTTTCTCAGATATTTGCCCGTGCGGTCGCCTTCGCCTGGTTCGGGCCGGCCGCCTTTGAGAGCATCTTGAATACGATAGCAGAAAGCTCGCGGAGTATCTCGCGATGGCTTTCAGCCTCGCTCAAAAACTCGGCCGGGGAGACACGCAGAATACGTAGCAGCGTGTTCCGAACGCCCGGGGCGATCGGCCGCCTTCCCTTCACCGAACAGCGTGTGCACTGTAGCCGGTCTTCGGCGTCAAGCTCGGAAGCCTCTACCGCATCGAATTCCCTACCGCAGCGGGCGCAAACGGACCAATCCGGTAGAAAGCCCTCGATCCGCAAAAGCCAAACTTCGAAGTAAAGCTCAATGGCGGCGAGGTCTGAATCGCGCTCGGCCGCTATCAAGATCAACGCCCTGAGCATCCGGTAAAGCAGCGGTGAAGGGAGGTTCGGCTGGGCGAAAACGGTGATCAGGTCGGCGAACCTCGAAAATACCTTTAGGAAACGCGGGTCGCTCGCTGCTTCGAAAGATGAGATAACAAGGTCCGCTTTCTGGATCGAGACAAGTTCGCGGTCATCCTTTTGAAAATATTCGAGCTGGACGATCGAAAACGGCTCGAGCGAGCTGCCGAACTTGCTGTGCAACCGCCTCGCCCCCTTGGCGACGCCGCGGACGATGCCAAACTCGCGGGTAAGGAAAAGCGCGATGCGATCAGCTTCGGCAAGGTTATAGGTCTTGAGGACAATGCTTTCAGATTCGTGCAAAGGCATCCGGCATCGCCCTCCTCAAGCCGCGGCTTACCAAGGAATGAAATAGAGCAGCCAGGCGATGGCGAGGCTGATAACGATGAACTGGAGGAACGACTTTAATCCGTAGATCACGCGCTCGCGGGCGGTCCCATCGGAGAAAACGGCGAAGAGCACGGAAATGAAAAGTGCGAATATAAGCAGGAAAAGAAAATGCGTCATTTCTTCCTCCCGTAGTAGATATCAAGGGCATCGACAATGGCCAAAAAATTGAGCAATCCGGCAGCTTCGAGCAATCGGCCGCCGTATTCGAAGGTCGCGCTCGCAGCCGCGTCCGGCGAAGGCGTTACTGAAAAGAGGAAGGAGATAAAAGCGCCGAGGCCATTGCCGAGCTTTGCGAATGCGTTGAGTAAGTAAAGAAGCTGGCCGTCGCGGTACTCGAATCCGGGATAATACGCGCCGCCTGTCGCGATCGCGATGATGAACATTATCCAGACGGAGGCCGCGATGATGATCCCTCGACGGTTCTTCTTTTGAATAAAGTGGCCCGCGCCGGGAAACAGCCAGGAAGCGATGCCGATGACGATTGGATTATCCATTTCTTAGCTGAGCTAATACCTTAAGAGTCAGAACCCGACAGTTAAACCGATACACGAGCAAGACGTCTAAACTATTGGGCATAAATGCTTTGCAACAAACCTCAGGCGTTACTTAAGATAACTGAGACATTACTTTAGGTTTTTCGCCTGACAGGCTCATACCGTTCGCACATTCTTCGACAAATCTATGAAATAGCCGACGCGAAAACCCGTCGAAGGTCCAGCACAATTCCGGGTGCCACTGCACACCGACCTGAAATCTCGCACGGTCAATTCCCTCGACGGCCTCGATCACGCCGTCCGCGGCCCTTGCGGAAACCCGCAGACCCGAGCCTACATCCTTGACCGACTGATGATGATGCGAATTCACCCGCTTTTCGCCCGGTTCCGACGAAGCGATCTCAGCCAAGAGGCTGCCTTCCTCGATATCAACGCGGTGCGAGAGCCGATCGAGCGGCATCCCCTGCTCGTGCTTTAGCGCATGTGGCACCTGGCTCGGAATGTCCTGGACAAGCGAACCGCCGCGGACGACGTTGAGGATCTGCATCCCAAAACAGATCCCGAAGATCGGCAGGCCGAGTTCGTCAGTGGCAAGGATCGCAAGCCGATCGGTCTCGTCCTTCTCAAATATCACTTTCTTTAGCCCGATGGCCGGTTCCTCGCCGTAACGGGACGGGTCTGGATCGGTATCACTGCCGGGCAAAAGCAGGCCATCGAGCGTCGAAACGGCCGCATCGATAAAATCCTTCTCTGCTATCAGCGGCAGCATCACCGGAACGCCGCCGGCGGCCCAAATGGCTTCGGAGTAATGCCGCCCCAGATAAAATCTTCCGGTCTCAAGCTCGATGCGAGTTGTTATTCCGATCTTTGGCCGTGATGCCATATAAACTTTAATGTTCAGATAAAACCTAAACCGTGTCAATTTGAGCATTTAGGTTTCAACTCTTATGATTCAATGTATGGTTCAGCGACGCGATGAGCGAATCCGCTCTACAACGATCTTGCTTGTCCAACGCGAAGGCGCCGTTGCGATGGCCGGCGACGGTCAGGTAACTCTCGGCGAGACGGTGATCAAAGCGTCGGCCCGCAAGGTCCGGCGGCTTCATGAGGGCACGATCCTCGCCGGATTTGCCGGAGCGACGGCCGATGCTTTTACGCTTTTGACGCGGTTCGAGGCGAAGCTCAATGAATTTCAGGGCCAGCTCGAGCGTGCCGCGATCGAGCTTACGAAGGAATGGCGGACGGACCGATACCTGCGTCACCTTGAGGCACTGATGATCGTCGCGGATAAGAAAACGGCCTTTCTGATATCCGGAAAGGGCGACGTCATCGCCTCGGACGACGGCCTGCTCGCGGTCGGTTCGGGCAGCAATTATGCACTCGCGGCGGCCCGGGCATTGATGAAACACACGTCGCTTTCGGCACGTGAGATCGCCGAGGAGTCGCTGCATATCGCTGGCGATATTTGCATTTACACGAACTCGAACCTGATAGTCGAGGAGCTTTAATAATTACCACGAACGAAGAAATGCCGATCTACCTAAGCGGAGAGACCGACCCGAAAAACGCGACGCCGAAGCTCGACGAGATGACGCCGCGGCAGATAGTTGCAGAGCTCGATAAATACGTCGTAGGGCAAGGTGCGGCGAAGCGTGCCGTTGCGGTCGCATTGCGAAACCGCATCCGGCGTCAAAAACTTCCGGCCGAGATCGCCCGCGACGTGCTCCCGAAATACATTCTGATGATCGGTTCGACCGGCGTTGGAAAGACGGAGATCGCTCGGCGGCTTGCCCGCATCGCCGATTCGCCGTTCGTAAAGATCGAGGCTTCGAAATTCACCGAGGTCG
>SXGQ01887558.1_pt1 | contig 16335 bp, 8 predicted proteins | sample 3178371 | NCBI WGS metagenome assembly SXGQ01 (sample SAMN11356859, study PRJNA531348) | freshwater metagenome | isolation source: freshwater sample F1-20 | place: China: Fuxian Lake, Yuxi | collected 2017-12-25
GTCGCCGCGTGGACCAAGGTCATGGAGCTCGACCGCTTCGACCTCGCCAAGAAGTAAGCCGGTCGGTTCCAGCGACCCTCAAGGCCCGCCCTCACCGGCGGGCCTTTTTGTTGCGCCGGGCTCCGCCCAAGGGGTTGCAAAACGCCAGAGGAGGACTTGATTGGTCGCGATGGTCCGCCCCGCCCTATTGCTCGTGCTCGCCTGTTCCGCGACCGCCGACGCCAAGGTCTCCTTCAACCGGGAGATCCGCCCGATCTTGGCGGAACAGTGCTTCTCGTGCCACGGCTTCGACGCCAAGCACCGCAAAGCCGACCTGCGCCTCGACACCCGCGAAGGCGCCCTCGCCGAGAATGACGGGGTCCGGGCGATCGTCCCCGGCGACCTTGCGAAGTCCGAACTCTGGAAGCGCCTGCTGTCCGCAGACCCGGACGAAGTGATGCCGCCGCCCGAAGCGCATAAGCCCAAGCTGACGGCGAAGCAGCAGGCGACGCTCCGCCGATGGATCGAGGAGGGCGCCCCCTATGAGCCGCACTGGGCCTTCAGCGCCCCGCGACGCCCCGCTGTCGCCGCGCAAGGTCCGGCCGCCATCGACGAACTCATCGACCATGGGCTCAAGGAAGCCGGGCTGGCCGCCTCCGCCGAAGCTCCCCCGGAAAAACTGCTGCGGCGGCTCTCGCTCGACCTGACCGGATTACCGCCCACGCCGGCCGAGCTCGACGACTTCCTGCGGGCCCGCGCCAAGGACCCCCAAGGCGCCTACGCCGCCGAGGTCGACCGGCTTCTGGCTTCGCCCGGCTATGGCGAGCGTTGGGGCCGCTGGTGGCTGGACCAGGCCCGCTACGCGGACAGCAACGGCTACTCGGTCGACGCGCCGCGCAGCATCTGGAAATACCGCGACTGGGTCGTGGGCGCGCTCAACGCCGACCTGCCCTTCGACCGATTCACCGTGGAGCAGCTGGCGGGCGACCTGCTCCCCGACGCCGGCGAAAGCCAGCGCATCGCCACCGGCTTTCACCGCAACACGCCCCTCAACCAGGAAGGCGGCATCGACGTCGAGCAGTTCCGGGTCGACAGCGTCTTCGACCGGGTCGGGACCACCGGCACGGTCTGGCTCGGCCTGACCGTGGGTTGCGCGCAGTGTCACGACCATAAGTTCGACCCGATCACGCAGAAGGAGTTCTACCGGATGTTCGCGTTCTTCAACAACCAGGAGGAGCCGACGATGAAGGTGTCCGAACCGACCCGCGACGAAGCCAGGCTCGCCGCCGCGGCCCAGGAGGCCGAGCGCGCCCTCGCCACCTGGCTCGATCAGCGGGTCGCGGAGGCGCGGCAGTGGGAAGCAGGCCTGAGCAAGGAGATGACCGCCCAACTCTCCGGTCCGGCCAAGGCCGCGCTGCGCAAGCCCGCCGCGAAACGTAGCGTCGCGGAGCGAGCCCTCCTCTTCGCCGCCGGCCCTGGCGCCGCGGACCGGGAGTTCATGGCGCTGCAGCGCCGCCTCAAGGAGACCGCCGACCGGCGCGAGGCCGCGCCGACGACGCTCGTTCTCAAGGAACTCGCCAAGCCCCGCAAGACACACCTGCTCACCGCGGGCGACTTCACGCGGCCGGCCGAGGAGGTCGCGCCAGGGGTCCTCGCGACCCTGCACGCGTTCAAACCCGACCCGGGGCCGGTCAACCGACTCGACCTCGCCCGCTGGATCGTCGCCAAGGAGAACCCGCTCACCGCCCGCGTCATCGCCAACCGTGTCTGGCAGGCCTACTTCGGCCGCGGCCTCGTCGAGACCGAGAACGATTTCGGCTCGCAAGGCACCCCGCCCTCCCACCCGGAGCTCCTCGATTGGCTCGCGGTGGAGTTCGTCGAACGCGGCTGGAGCCTGAAGTCCTTGCATCGGTCGATCGTGCTCACGCGCGCCTACCGACGGGATTCCGCCGTCCGCGCCGACCTGGCGGACAAGGACCCCGACAATCGCCTGCTGGCCCGGCAGACCCGCCTGCGGCTCGATGCCGAGCTCGTGCGCGACTCCGCCCTCGTCGCCAGCGGCCTGCTCACCCGGAAGGTCGGCGGACCGCCCGTCTTCCCGCCCATCCCCGACGGGGTGATGTCCCTCGGCCAGGTGAAGCGGGCGTGGAACACGAGCCAAGGCCCCGACCGCACCCGCCGCGGCCTCTACACCTTCACGTACCGCGTGACCCCGCCGCCGGCCTTCGCGGTCTTCGACGCTCCGGACGGGCTTTCCACCTGCACCCGCCGCAACCGCAGCAACACGCCGCTGCAGGCCCTGACACTCCTCAATGACCCCGCGTTCTTCGAGGCCGCCCAGGCGTTGGCCGTCGTGATCGAAAAGGAGGGCCTGCCGGCCGCCTTCCGTCGCTGCACCTCCCGGCTCCCGGCGCCCGCCGAACTCGCTGTGCTCGGCAAACTCGACCGCCTCTCGGCCGCGCGGACGCTCCTCAACCTCGACGAGACCATCACCCGTGACTGACCTTCTCCGCCTGCGCGGGCGCACCCGCCGCCACTTCTTCCGCGACTGCGGCGTCGGCCTCGGCACGATCGCCCTATCCTCGCTGCTCGCCCAGGATAAACCTGCGTCGGCGACGGACCCGCTCGCCCCGAAGACGCCGCACCATCGGCCGAAGGCCAAGCGCATCATCTATCTCTTCATGGCCGGCGGCCCGAGCCAGCTGGAGTTCTTCGACTACAAGCCCAAGCTCAACGAACTCAACGGCCAGCCCATTCCCGCCAGCTTCATCGAAGGCAAGCGCTTCGCGTTCATGGGCTCGAGCCACCGCGTCAATCTGCTCGGCCACGACAAGCAGTTCAAGCAGCACGGCCAGAGCGGGGCTTGGGTCAGCGACATGCTCCCGCACACGGCCGCGATCGCCGACGAGCTCTGCTTCGTCAAGACCTGCCAGACCGACCTCTTCAACCACGCCCCGGCGAAGCTGTTCATGAACACCGGCAGCGGCCAGTTCGGACGGCCGAGCATGGGCGCGTGGATGACGTACGGCCTCGGCAGCGAATGCGCCGACCTCCCCGGCTTCGTGGTGCTACAGAGCGGGCCGCGCGGACCCCGCGGTGGCGCCTCGCTCTGGGGCAGCGGCATGCTGCCGAGCACCTACCAAGGCGTGCCCCTGCGCGCCCAAGGCGAACCGATCCTCAACCTGACGAACCCGCTGGGCGTGGCCGCGGCCGACCAGCGCAAGGTCATCGACGCGGTCCGCGAACTCAACGCCGGTCGCCTGGCCAAGACCGGTGACGACGAGATCTCGGCCCGCCTCAACGCCTACGAGATGGCCTACCGCATGCAGACGAGCGCCCCCGCGGTCATGGACCTCAGAGGGGAGAGCAAGGCCACCCTCGACCTCTACGGTATCAAGGACCCGGCCGAGGCCAGCTTCGCGCGCAATTGCCTGCTCGCCCGTCGTCTCGTCGAACGCGGCGTGCGCTTCATCCAGCTCTACGACACCAACTGGGACCATCACGGCGGCGTCACCGAGAACCTGCAGAAGCATCTGCCCATGAAGGCCAAGGATATCGACCAGGCCTGCGCCGCGCTCGTGCGTGACCTCAAGTCCCGCGGGCTCCTCGACGATACCATCGTCGTCTGGGGCGGCGAGTTCGGCCGCACGCCGATGGGCGAGGTCCGCGAGTTCACGGGGCGTAACCATCATATCGACGCTTTCACCATGTGGTTCGCCGGCGGCGGCTTCCGCCCCGGGATGACCTGGGGGGAGACCGACGAGTTCGGCTTCGGCGCGGTCAAGGACCCCGTCCACGTCCGCGATATCCACGCCACGCTGCTCCACCAGATGGGCCTGAACCACGAGAAACTCAGCGTGAAATCCCAGGGACTCGACGTCCGCCTGACCGGGGTCAACCCGGCCAAAGTCCTCAAGCCCCTGCTGGCCTGAGGAGAGGAGCGCCTTCTTCCCGGGGAACCCGGACCCCGGCGACCTGTCGAAAAACCAGCCCGTTCGCTCACCGTCCTATCAACCCCTCCGGACCCTGCCCACGACCAAGGAAAGACTCGCAACCGGGAGTCCCGCCGCCGCAAGATACCTGACCCCCGCGCCCCCTCGCATGCATCGTCGCCGCTTCATCCTCCGCTCCCTGGGAGCCACCTTGGCCCTACCGGGGCTGTGCTCGCTCAGCGCGAAGGCCCTCAGCGGCAACCCCACCGTCCAGACGTCCAAGGGAGCCGGCATCGGCGCCCGTCGCTTCGTCGCGATCGGCAACCTCCTCGGCTACCAGACGAAGCAGCTCTTCCCGAAGACCGCCGGCCGCGATTACGAAAAGACGACCTTGCTGGAGCCGGTCTGGGAGCAGCGCGAACGGATGACCGTCTTCCGCGGACTCGACCACGGGATCAAAGGCGGCCACTTCGCGGTGCACTCCTTCCTCTCCGGCGTGCTCAATTCCGAGGCGCAGAACCGTCCGGACGGCAACGTCTCGCTCGACCAGTTCCTGGCCGAGGAGATCGGCCACCAGACCCGCTTCCCGTCGCTCACCGTCGGTTCCGAGGGCGGTATCCACGGCGGCTGCCAGATCGCCTGGACCAAGGCCGGCGTGCGCGTCCCGCCGATCACCAACCCGGCCGAACTCTTCGACAAGCTCTTCGTCAGCGACTCCGCGGAGCGCCGCAAGCGCCGCGAACAGGACAACCGCGTGCAGGCCTCGATCCTCGACTCCGTGCGCGAGGAAGCGAAACGCCTGTCCGGCCAGGTCAACCAGGAGGACAAGGCCAAGCTCGACGAATACTTCACCTCGGTCCGCGACGTGGAGAAGCGCCTCGAACTGCGCCAGCGCTGGACCCACCTCCCGAAACCGACGGCGCCCTTCGGCAAGCCGGCCAACCGCAACCCGGTCGACGACCTGCCGCTGATGTACGAGCTGATCGCGCTCGCCCTGCAGACCGACAGCACCCGTATCGCCACGCTGGAGATCGGCGGCGACTTCCTGCCCCAGCATCTCGGCATCAAGAAGGACTACCACGGCCTCTCGCACCACGGCAACGACCCGGAGTCGATCGCCCACCTGATCAGCCTCGAGCGCTACCAGATCGCGCAGTATGGCAAGTTCGTCGGTCGCCTCGCGCAGCTGAACGACGGCGACGGCACCCTGCTCGACTCCACCACCGTGCTGTTCGGCAGCGGCATGGGCGACGCCAACTCGCACCGGAACTCCGACCTGCCGATCTTCCTCGCCGGCGGCGGCTACAAGCACGGCACGTTCCGCGAGGTCTCGCGCGAGGTGAAGCACAAGGTGCCGCTCTGCAACCTCTACGTCGACATCGCCCAGAGGATGGGCGTCGAGACGGCGGCCTTCGGCAGCAGCACGGGGCGTTTCGCCTGAGCCCGGCGCCCCGCGGTCGTGAGCCTGCTTCCGGCATTCCGCACCTGGGCGTCCCGCCGGCCGACCTGGCTGGCCGGGTCCGCGCTCCTGCTGGCCGGCTCCCTGCCCGCCGCCGAGACGCCCGCCAAACAGGTCGAGCAATTCCTCAGCCGCTACTGCCTGGAATGCCACGACGCCAAGGTCCATAAGGGCGACCGCAGTTTCGAACAGTTCGCGCTGCCGTTGAAGACCTTGCCGGCGGTGATCGAGGCGCGCGACATCATCGACCAGCTGACCCTGCGCGAGATGCCGCCCAAGAAGGCCGATCAGCCCACCGATGACGAACGCCTCGCCGCCATCCGCACCCTGCGCGCAGGCACCGCCGCGGCCGAGGTTTCGCTCCGGAGCACCGGCTCGCGGACGGTCCTCCGCCGGCTGTCCAACCGCGAGTACGAGAACACCCTGGCGACCTTGTTCGGCCGCCGCGTGGACACCCTGGGACTGACCGCCGACTTCCCGAAGGAAAAGACCGTCCGCCACCTGGACACGATCGGGCAGTCGCTGGTGACCTCCGGCTTCCTGGTCGACCAGTATTTCCTGGCTGCCAACCGCCTCGTCGAGACCCGCCTCGGCAAGCCGGTCACCGCGCCGCAGACCTGGAGGTTCAACAAGAATTTCATCCAGTACGAGGAGCTGCAAGGCTCGCACAAGAGCGCTTTCAACTTCCGCTACCTCAACCTCTACGAACAACCGAATACCGACACCCGCCAGGGCGGCTACGGGCACATCGAGGACTTCCGGCAGGGCGTCCCGGTCTCCGGTCTCTACGACCTCGAGGTCGAGGCGACGGCGCTGCACCGCGACACCCATTACGACCCCGCCATCTTCGGCATCGACCTCTCCGAGCCCTTCATCCTCGGCGTCGTGCCGGGCGATATCACCAAGGGCCACATCCATTACCCGCAGGCCATCGAACCCTTGCTCGCGAGCAGCGTGGTACCCGACAACACGCCCACCCGGCTCAAGTTCCGCGTCTGGCTGGAGGCCGGCCAGACCCCGCGCTTCATCTTCCCGAACGGGCCGTACGAATCGCGCGCCTCGGTCATCACCATCAACAAGCGCTACGAGAAGGAGTTCTCGACGCCGGTCGGCTCCTCCGGCGTCGGCCGCTCGCACATCCTCCGGGAAGGCAAGCTGCCGCATATCCGTATCAGCGAGATCGTCGTCCAGGGCCCCGTGGCCGAGCCGGCAGGCGGGGCCGAGGAGGTCGCTGTCTTCGGCCCGGAAGGCTTCCAGGCGGAGCGCGCCCACGACCAGCTGTTCGCCTTCGCGACCAAGGCCTTCCGTCGCCCGCTGCAGGAGGCCGATCGCGCGCCCATCCGCAAGTTGTACGCTCAGCGGCTCGCCGAGCAAGCCAGCCCGCGCCAGGCGGCGCTCGACGCGGTGAAACTCATCCTCTGCTCCCCTTCCTTCCTCTACCTGAGCGAGGTCACCCGGGAGGACGACCGTCGCCTGCGCCCGCATGACCTCGCCACGCGCCTCGCTTACGCCCTCTGGGCCACGTCCCCCGACGAGACCCTCTTCGCCTCGGCGACCTCGGGCAAACTCACCGAGGACGCGGAACTGAAGAAGCAAATCGACCGCCTGCTGGCCGACGCCAAACTGGAGGGCTTCATCGACGGCTTCCTGGATAGCTGGCTGAACCTTCGTGAGCTCGGCGGCATGCCGCCGCCCCGGGAGACGAACCGGGCCTACTATGCCGAGGACCTGCCGGCGTCCATGAAGACCGAGGTGCGCCTGTTCTTCCGTGACCTGCTCGCGTCGAACCGGCCGGTGACCCAGTTCCTGCGCGCGGACCATAGCTTCATCGACAAGAAACTCGCGAAGCTCTACGACCTGCCCGAACAGAAGACCCTGCGTCTGGCCGACGGTTTCCGGAAAGTCAGCCTCCAGGGCGACCCGCATCGCGGCGGCCTGCTCGGCATGGCAGCGGTGCTGACGGTCAGCGCCAACGGCGTCGAGACCTCGCCCGTCACCCGCGGCGCCTGGGTCAGCGAGAACATCCTCGGCATCAAGCCCCCGCCCCCGCCGGACGTCGTCCCGGCCATCGAACCGGACGTCAGCGGCGCGACCACGATCCGCGAGCGCCTCGCCAAACACCGCAACGACCGGGCCTGCGCCGAGTGCCATCGCAAGATCGACCCCCTCGGCTTCAGCCTGGAGTCCTTCGACCCGGTCGGTCGCTGGCGCGTGAATTACGCGAAGCCGAAGAAGGGCCCGGCGCCGAAGATCGACTCCTCGGGCGAGTTCGCCTCCGGCGAGACCTACCGGGACTTCGCCGGATTCCGCGACATCCTGCACGACAAGCGCGAGGAGATGTTCACCCGACATCTCATCCGTTCGCTGCTCGCCTACGGTACGGGTCGCCTCATGGAGCCGGCCGACGAGTTCGCCGTCGACCGCATCTACGCGAAGGCGAAGGAAAAGGACCTCGGCCTGCGCGACATCGTGGTCGAGTGCCTGACCAGCGACGTCTTCCGTTCCCGCTGAGGGCGACGCACTGGCCGACCCCTTGGGACCGACATCCTGACCGCAAGCAGGCCCGAAAGCGGCCTTGAGGCCCCACCGAACCCTCGCTAAACAAGCGGCACCCCATGAAGTCGCCTTTATCCCTCGGCCTCGCCCTGCTGCTGTTCACGCTAACCGGAGGCGCCCGACCCCCGAACGTGATCTTCATCCTCACCGACGACCAAGGCTGGGGGGACGCCAAGTTCGCGGGCCACCCTTACGTGAAGACGCCCAACCTCGATCGTCTAGCCAAGGAGGGGACCTGGTTCCGCCAGTTCTACGTCGCCGCAACCGTCTGCTCGCCCAGCCGGGCCGCTTTCCTGACCGGGCAGGTCCCGGCCCGCTTCGGGATCCATGGACATTTCGCCGACCACGCCCAGAACGCCGCCCGCTCCATGCCGAACTGGCTGGATCCCGAGGTCACCACCCTGCCCGACCTGTTGAAACAAGCCGGCTACGCCACCGCGCACTTCGGCAAATGGCACCTCGGCCATGGCAACGGGGCGCCCGCTCCCGAGGCCTACGGCATCGACGTCTCCAAGACGCAGAACTCATCCGGCACGCCCCTCGGGGACGAAGGCACGGAACCCTATTTCCGTGCCAGGTCCACCGCGCTGATGGTCGACGAGACGATCCGGTTCGCCCAGGCGAACAAGGACAAGCCGTTCTACGTCAACCTGTGGACGCTCGTCCCGCACGCGCATCTCAAGCCCACGCCGGAACAGCTGGCCGTCTACGCGGAACTCCAGCCGAAGGCCGACGATCCCGCCTTCGGCGAATGGACCCGCCAGTATTACGCCAACGCCAAGGACCTCCGCGCGCAGATGCAGGTCTTCTGCGCCTCGCTCACGGATCTGGACACCCAGATCGGCCGCCTACTCGATGTCCTCGACCAGCTCGGGCTGACCAACGACACCCTGATTTTCTTCTCCAGCGACAACGGACCCGAGGACTACCGCGTCGGCAACGCCGCGAACGCCGGGGTCGGGAGCGCCGGTCCCCTGCGTGCCCGCAAGCGCAGCATGCACGAGGGCGGGATCCGCACTTTCGGCCTCGTCCGCTGGCCGGGCAAGGTCCCCGCGGGGCGCGTCGAAGAGAACGCCGTCGTCGGGGGCGTCGACTTCCTGCCCACCATCGCCGCCCTCGCCGGCGTCAAGGTGCCGGCCAATCTCACGGCCGACGGCGAGGATCGCTCGGCCCTCTGGCTGGGCGGCCAGGCCGCCCCCCGCCGGGCGCCTTTGTATTGGGAATGGCTCTCCGGGGTCCAAGGCCCGCAGGATGGCTACCAGCCGCCGCCCCTCTGCGTACGCGACGGCGATTGGAAGCTCTTCGTCGACCATTCGGGCAAGAACGCCCAGCTCTTCGACATCCCCAAGGACCCCGGCGAACAGCGTGATGTCGCCGCCCGGCATCCCGATGTGGTCAAGACGCTGACCGAGAAGGCACTCGCCTGGGCCAGGACCTTACCCGCCAGCCCGGCGCGCGATAAGTTCATCGCCAACGGACAAACCAAGGGCACGGCCAAGTCCGCGCCCGCCAAGGCCAAGAAGACGCTGGATCGGCCGAAGATCTTCGACGGGTGGGACAAGGACAAGGACGGCTTCCTCGCCAAGGACGAATTCATCCCGCACATGGCCGACCAGGCCGACGCCCCTGCCCGCTTCATCCGTTTCGATCTGGACAAAGACGGAAGGCTTTCGAAGGAGGAGTTTGTCCGCGCCGGCAACTGAACGTCCCATGGTCGCCGCCACCCGCCTCCTGCGCCTCGCCGCCGCCGCCACCGCCTGGGCTCTCGTCGGCTGCGCGACGCCGGAGACCTTCTCGGTCCGCGAGGACTTCGGGCCAGGCTTCGACGCGAAGAAGTTCCTGACGCCGCTCCCGAACAAGAACACGTCGGTCCGCGACGGCGTGATGTGGACACGCGGATCCAGCGGCGGCAAATACCCGCCGATGGTCTACCTGGCGCTGGCCGGCAAGGACCTCACGCTATCCTTCCGCTACCGCCACCTCGAGAAAGGCGGCATGCTCTGGCTCTTCGTCGACGGCGACGACGGCTATGGCTCGGTCGACCACATGCTCCGCGTCCGCCTCAACCGCGACTCGGTCGTGCTCGAGGTCGACGCCCACACCCTCGACCCGAAGCACCCGCTGCGCCAGAACACCCGCGAGGCCGATCCGGTGAGCAAGGCCTACCGCACCAACGAACACTTCCCGGCCGAGAAGGTCGACCTTTCGGCGAACGAGTGGCGCACGGTGCGGCTCGCCTTCCAGGGCGACACGGTGGACATGTCCGTCGACGGCCAGTGGACCCGCACGCTCAAGCGCCCGAACTTCGACGCCACCAAGCGTAAACTGCTCTGGATGCAGAGCGGCGGCGCCGCTGGCATCGAGATCGACGACATCGTCGTGACCCCGACTCCCTGAGCCGGTCTCTTCCCAACCTCACACCCAACCCGATCTCCCGATGGCACGCCCCCGCCTCCTTCCCCTCCTCGCCGGCCTGCTCACGCTGGCGCCGCTCGGCGCCGCGGACAAGCCGAACATCATCCTGATCCTCGCCGACGACCTCGGCGGGCGCGACCTTGCCTGCTTCGGCAGCAAGTATCACGAGACACCCAACCTCGACCGACTGGCCGCCCGAGGCGTCCGCCTGACGCAGGCCTATTCGGCCAGCCCGCTCTGCTCCCCGACGCGCTCGAGCATCCTGACCGGTCAATACCCGGCCCGCACCGGCATCACGGCGCCCGTCTGCCATCTACCGACGGTGCAGCTCGAGAAAAGCCTCGGCAAGAACGAGAACGGTAAAGTCCGCGTACTCGTCGCCGATAGCGTCACCCGCCTCAAGCCGGACTACCACACGCTGGCCGAAGCGCTCAAGACCTCGGGCTACGCGACGGCGCACTTCGGCAAATGGCACCTCGGTCATAACCTGAAAGCGGGCGACGCCTACGAGCCGCGCGACCAAGGGTTCGACCTCGACTGGCCGCATACGCCCAAGGCGCCCGGCCCCGGCGGCGGCTACCTCGCCCCCTGGAAGTTCATCGGCGATCCGGAGATCAAGGACGCCGCCGGCCGGCACGTCGACGAGCGCATGGCCGACGAGGCCGGCCAGTTCATCCGCGCCAGCAAGGGCCGCCCGTTCTTCGTCAACTTCTGGCTCTTCTCCGTGCACTCGCCGTGGAACGCCCGCCAGGACTACATCGAGCACTTCAAGCAGAAGACCGACCCCGCGAACCCGCAGAAGAACCCGCTGTACGCCGCGATGGTGAAGAGCCTCGACGATGCGGTGGGCCGGCTGCTGAAGCATCTCGACGACTCCGGCGAGGCGGACAACACGCTCATCGTCTTCTGGTCCGATAACGGCGGCTACGCCTACCCGCCGAAGCAGACCGATCCCGCGGGGTTCGCCGAGATCCCCGCGACGAGCAACCTGCCTTACCGCAGCGGCAAGGCCTCGCTCTACGAGGGCGGCACCCGCGAGCCCGGCATCGTCGTGTGGCCGGGCAAAGTAAAGGCCGGCACCACCGCCGACTTCCTGATGCAGTCCGTGGATCTCTACCCCACGCTCATCCGCGCCGGCGGCGCCTCCCCGCGACCCGGCCAGAAGGTGGACGGCCTCGACCAGACGGAAGCGCTCCTCGGCGGCGCCTCGCCCCGCGACCGCGTCTTCTGCCACTTCCCGCACGGCAACGCCGCCCGCGACTCCGTCATGGACGGTTTTTACGCGGGGACCTATGTGCGCAAGGGTGACTGGAAGCTGATCCGCTTCTACGGACGTAATGATGACGGCACCGACGAGCTCGAGCTCTACGACCTGAAGAGCGATCTTGGCGAACGCCGTAACCTCGCGAAGGAGCAACCGGGACGCGCCCAGGAACTCAACGGGCTCATCGATGGCTTCCTTAAGGACACCGAGGCGGTGATTCCGAAGACGAATCCTGATTTCGGCAAAGCCGCGCCCAAGACGCCCGCCAAGAAGACCGCCTTGGCGCCCGACGACCTTCCCGGCGGCTGGAAGAACCGCGCCGGTCCGGCCGCGGTGCGCGAAGGGGCGCTCCACGTCGAGTCCAAGGGGGCCGACTCCTTCCTCGGCGTCGGGGCCGGTCTCTCCGCCGGGCCGGCCAAGTTCACCTTCCGGATCCGAGCCCCGCAGGCCGGCGAAGGACGCATCGCCCTCCTGGGTGCGGCGGGCGGAGCCGAAATCCTCTCCGCGCCCTACCGGACCTCCGGCGAAGCCGTCTGGCAGACCATCACCGTGGAGCTGAACGCCAAGCAGGACGCCGCTATCCTCCGAATTTACTTACCCGCCGGCTCCGCCGCGGTCGACCTGGACGACATCGTCCTGACCCCGACCCAGGGCAAGCCGCGGCGCTGGGAATTCTAAGGCGCCCCCTCGGCCGAGGGAGCTCGGCGAACCCGGCGGAACATTCGCCCGCCATTACCCATCATAAGGCAAGTAATCTCCGAATCCGGCTTCCCCTCGGCCGTTTCCCCCCTTTATTTCGCTAATACCCCTTCCCATGCGTAAGCCCTGCCTGGCGCTCCTGCCTTTCCTGATGATCTCGGCCTTCGCCGCCGACGTCGTCGAGTTCAACCGCGACATCCGTCCGGTGCTCGCGGACAACTGCTTCCACTGCCACGGCCCCGACCCCGGCACCCGCAAGGCGGGCCTGCGATTCGACACCGAGGCCGGCTTCTTCGCCGCGCGCAAGGACAAGGACGGCAAGGAGGAGCCCCCGACCATCATCAAGGGCAAGCCGGACCAAAGCACCCTTTTCCAGCGCCTCCTCTCCAAGGACGAGGATGAGGTCATGCCGCCGCCGGAGACGCACAAGAAACTCAAGCCGGAGCAGATCGCCCAAATCAGGAGCTGGATCGAGCAAGGGGCTCCGTGGCAACCGCACTGGTCGTTGTTGCCGCCAGTCGCCGCCACCCCGCCCACGCCCAAGAACGCCGGCTGGGCCAAGAACCCGATCGACCGGTTCGTGCTCGCCCGGCTCGAGAAGGCCGGCCTCACGCCTGCGCCCGAGGCCGATGCCCGCACGCTGATCCGTCGCCTCTCCCTCGACCTGACGGGCCTGCCGCCCTCCCCCGAGCTGCTGTCGAAGCACCTGCCTAAGGACGGCGAGCGACTGTCCGACGGCCAGGTCGGCGCCTTGGTCGACGAGCTGATGGCCTCGCCAGCCTACGGCGAGCACCGCGCGCGCTACTGGCTCGACGCCGCCCGCTACGCGGATTCGCACGGCCTCCACTTCGACAACCCACGCGAGATGTGGCCCTACCGGGACTGGGTCGTGAAGGCCTTCAACGCGAACCAGCCGTTCGACCAGTTCACCGTCGAGCAGATCGCGGGCGACCTCCTGCCCAACCCGACGGAGTCGCAGTTGATCGCCACCGGTCTCCAGCGTTGCAACGTCACCACCAACGAGGGCGGCACGATCGTCGAGGAGAACCTCGCCAACTACGCGGCCGACCGCGTGCAGACGATGGGCTGGGTCTATTTCGGCCTCACGACCAACTGCGCGCAGTGCCACGACCACAAGTTCGATCCGTTCACGACGAAAGACTTCTACTCACTGGCGGCGTTCTTCCGTAACACCACGCAACCAGGGCTCGATGGCAACGTGAAGGATGGCCGCGGCCCGGTCATCTACCTGCCCTCGGACGCCGACCGGCCCCGCTTCAAGGCCCTGCCGGCGGAGATCGAGACGGCCAAGAAGTCGGCCCAGGAGACCCGCGCCCTCGCCCAGAAGGATTTCGACGGCTGGCTGGCCAAACTCAAGCCGGCGGACCTCGAGCTGGACATCCCGGCCAAGGGACTGCTGGGCCGCTTCGCCCTCAACGAAGGCAACGGCACCCCCGCGCAGACCCGGGCGACCGGCCCGCTCACCTGGACCAAGGACGGCCAGCTCGGCCCGGCGCTCGCGCTGAAGAAGGGCGCCAACCTCGAGCTCGGGGAGGCCGGCAACTTCGATACCAAGAAGCCCTTCAGCGTCAGCGGGTGGTTCCGTCCGGCCAGGTTGCAGGGCACCCAGGCGCTCGTCGCCCGCATGGACGACCCCAAGGCCGCGCAAGGCTGGTCCCTGTTCCTCGCCAACGCCAACTACGGCTTCTACCTGATCAGCCAGTGGCCCGACGACGCCATCAAGGTGACGACCGCGAAGCCCCTGGCCAAGAAGGACACCTGGCAGCACGTGCTCCTGACCTATGACGGCAGCGGCAAGGCCGAGGGTATCCGTCTTTACGTGGACGGCGCGATGGTCCCCCTCAACCTCGAGGTCAACAAGCTCCGGACCGCCAGCCAGTCGAAAACTCCCACCCGCCTCGGCCAGCGCAGCGCCAGCGAGTTCTTCGAAGGCTCCGCGCAGGAGGTCCGCTTCTATGGGCGCGACCTGAGCGGTGCCGAGGCCTTCGCCCTCGCCAAGGTCGACGGGGTTCGCGCGAAGGTCGCCGGTAAGCTCGCCGGCAAGGACCGGGCCGCCGTCTTGGACTACTACCTGGGGGTGCGCCGGCCTGACGTGCTGGCGATCGCGAATCGCCAGACCACCCTCGAGGCGGAGTTCAAGGCGATCCAGGCGCGCAGCCCGCTCACGCATATCCAGGAGGAGCGCAAGGACATGATGCCGATGGCCAGCATCCTGCTGCGCGGCGCTTACGACAAGCCGGGCGAGAAGGTGGCCGCCGAGATCCCCGCGGCCCTCGGCAAGCTGCCCGCCGACGCCCCGAAGAACCGCCTGGGGCTCGCCCGCTGGCTGGTCAGCGAGCAGAACACCTTGACCGCGCGCGTCACCGTCAACCGCCTCTGGCAGGAAGTCTTCGGACAAGGCCTCGTGAAAACCTCCGAGGACCTCGGCATCATGGGGATGCCGCCGACGCACCCCGAGCTGCTCGACTGGCTCGCCGTCGAGTTCCGCCGGACCGGCTGGAACGTCAAAGGCTTTCTGCGCCTGGTCCTGACCTCGGCGACCTACCGCCAAGCGGCGATCCAGACCAAGGAAAAGATCGAGAAGGACCGCGATAACAGCCTGCTGAGCCGCGGCCCTCGCTTCCGCATGGATGCCGAGATGATCCGCGACCAGGCCCTGGCGGCCAGTGGCCTGCTCGCCACCCGCATGGGCGGACCCGGCACCAAGCCCTATCAGCCCGAGAACATCTGGGAAGTCGTCGGCGTCGGCATCCAGGCCTACCGGCCCGACAAGGGCGAGAACCTCTACCGGCGCTCGCTTTACAACTACTGGCGGCGCATGGCCCCGCCCGCCAGCCTCGACCTGTTCAACGCGCCGTCGCGCGAGGTGAGCTGCGTGCGCCGCGACCGCACCAACACCCCGCTTCAGGCGCTCGTGACGCTCAACGACCCGCAATACGTCGAGGCCGCGCGACTCCTGGCCCAGCGCACCCTGCTCGGGGCCAAGGACGATGGCTCCCGTCTCCAGACCGCGGCCCTGCGCGTGCTGGCCCGCCCGCTGAAGCCCGCCGAGCTCGGTATCCTGCAGGCCAGCCTCGCCCAGCTCCGCGCCCACTATGCCAAGCAGGTCGCCGACGCCGACGCCCTGCTCAAGGTCGGCGACACCCCGCCCGACCCCGCCCTGCCCAAGCCGGAGCTCGCCGCCTGGACGATGCTCTGCAACCAACTCCTCAACCTGGACGAAGTCCTCAACAAATAAGCCCATGTCCATCCTCCACGAGTGGAACAACCTCCAGACCCGCCGCCGCTTCCTCGGTCGCGGAGCCAACGTCCTCGGCGCCGCGGCTCTGACGTCGCTGCTCGGACGTTCGCTGGCCCACGCGGCCCCGGGGGCCATGAGCACCCAGCACCTCCCCAAGGCCAAGCGCGTCATCTACCTCCACATGGTGGGCGGCCCCGCCCAGATGGACCTGTTCGACCATAAGCCCGGCATGCAGGCGATGTTCGACAAGGACCTGCCGCCCAGCATCCGCAACGGCCAGCGGCTCACGACGATGACCAGCGGCCAGGCCCGCTTCCCGATCGCCCCGTCCAAGTATAAGTTCAGCCCGGCCGGCAAGTGCGGGATGTGGATGAACACCGAGCTGCTGCCGAACCTCGCGAAGAGCGCCGATGACATCTGCTGGATGCGCTCCCTCAACACCGAAGCGATCAACCACGAGCCCGCCATCTGCGCCATGCAGACGGGCAACCAGATCGCCGGCCGACCCTGCCTGGGCTCCTGGGCCTCTTACGGGCTGGGCTCGGGCAACGATAACCTGCCCTCCTTCGTGGTGCTGATCGCCACGCCGACGAACCGCGACCAGGAGCAGGCGATCTCCAGCCGCCTCTGGTCCAGCGGCTACCTGCCGGGCGAGCACGCCGGCGTCTCCTTCCGCAGCAAGGGCGACCCGATCCTGTTCATCAACAACCCGCCCGGCGTGCCCGACGACCTGCGCAAGCAGACCATCGACGGCATCAACCAGCTCAAC
>SXGQ01627215.1_pt1 | contig 16330 bp, 15 predicted proteins | sample 3178371 | NCBI WGS metagenome assembly SXGQ01 (sample SAMN11356859, study PRJNA531348) | freshwater metagenome | isolation source: freshwater sample F1-20 | place: China: Fuxian Lake, Yuxi | collected 2017-12-25
AGACTACCGTGGCGAGCCGAAGCTCTTCTGGAGAATCACGTTGCGGCCCTTGGGGCCCAGCGTCACCTTCACTGCACGGGCGAGCTTCGCGACGCCGCGCCGCATCGCCTCACGGGCTTCCTGGTCGAATGCCATCATCTTGGCCATGGTGCACGTACTCCTAACGGGAAATGGATCGGGGGGAATCGGTCGGGTTCAGGTCGGGCGGGCGGGCACTATCCGAGGATCGCGAGGATGTCGTCCTCCCGCATGAGCAGAAGCTCGTCGTCGCCCACCTTGAACGGCTCGCCGGCGTAGCTGGTGAACACCACCCGGTCGCCCGGCTTTACCTGGAGGGCGTGCCGCTGGCCCTTGTCGTCGAACCGGCCCTCACCGACGCTCACGACGGTGCCGCGGGCGGGCTTGTCCTTGGCGGAGTCGGGCAGCAGGATGCCGCCGGCCGTCCGCTGTTCGCTCTCCTCGCGCTGCACGACCACGCGGTCGCCGAGGGGAATCAAGCTGGACTTCTTCTTCGGGGCCTTGGCGGTCGCGGTCGACATGCGGAAACCTCGTCGGGGAAGGGGTGGAACGGAACCGGCCTGCCAGCAGCGGCCGGCAAACGGGCGGCTCCGAGCCACGGAGCAAGTGGCGCGCCATAAGCGAGGGGCAGCCGCTGAGCCGCGATTTCCATTGGAAAATCGGCTGCGGACGTCATTGCGATGCATGGATTGAACGACGTCTACTGCCAGATTGGCAGCGCCGGCAAGCCTCCTGCCGCCGGGCCGCCCCACTCATGGCAAACCCGTGGGGCAGCCGCTACGCTGCGTGCTTCCCGTGATTCTCGGCGCGGAATCCTCGAGGGCCGCATGGCAACGCATCGCCGCATCGGCGTCACCAAGGTCGGCGACGTGTCCGTGGTGAAGTTCCAGGACAAGAAGATCGTCGACGAGGCCTCCACCCAGGAGCTCGGCGCGGAACTCTTCGGCCTGGTCGAGCAAGAGAACCGGAAGAGCATTCTCCTCGACTTCTCCGGCGTCGAGTTCCTCTCGAGCGCCGCCCTCGGGAAACTCATCACGCTGGACCGAAAGGTCAAGTCGCACAAGGGTCGGCTGAAGCTCTGCGGCATCCGCCCCGAGATCCTCGAAGTGTTCCAGATCACGAAGCTCAACAAGGTGTTCGACATCCGGGCCGACGAGGCGGAAGCGGTCGCAGCCTTCGCATGATCCCCGGGCCGCGCGGCGGGCCGCAGCGGATGGACGCCATGGAACACGAATCAGCCAAAAACTCCTGGCATCGCGAGATCGAACTGCCCAGCGAACGCGGCGCGAGCCGGCTGGTGACGGACGACCTGCTGGAGCAGCTGGGCCAGCACGGCTGGTCGCCGTCGGACATTTTCGCGATCCACCTCGCCGTGGAGGAGGCGATCGTTAACGCGATCGTGCACGGCAACCGGCTCGATCCCGCCAAGAAGGTCCGCGTCTCCTGCGAGGTCGCCGGCGACCGCGTGTGCGTCCAGATCACCGACGAGGGGGAGGGCTTCGACCCGGCGCAGGTGCCCGACTGCACGCTCGACGAGCGGCTGGAGGTGCCCAGCGGCCGGGGCGTGATGCTGATGAAGTCGTTCATGACACGGATCGAGTACAACGCCAAGGGCAACAGCGTGCTCCTGGAGAAGCGACACGATCCCGGGGCGGCCTGACCGGTCGCCGTATCGATTTCACAGCCTGTTTCGGCTATTCTCGACGACCGTCGATCCCCGATAGCTCAACGGTAGAGCGGCCGGCTGTTAACCGGTAGGTTGTAGGTTCAAATCCTACTCGGGGAGCTGAACTCTCTTTCGCAAGAGACCGCACGAAGCCGTAGGAGGTCGCAAGTCCTTCTGCGGCTTGTGTTTTTAGGGCGCCGAAAAACGGGGTGCGAGCCCCTGCGGCCTCCTGCGAGCAACAACTGCGTCGGGTTCTGCGTCGCTTTTGAGACCGAACACGTACGGGATCTTCGGGGGCCATGGCCACGAGCCCGACGCCTTCGGCACGCCTCTCCGTGAAGGTCGTTCCGGGTTCGTCGCGCGACCAGATCGTCGGCTGGCTCGGCGACGTCGAGCCAGGTCCAAGCATCGACCGCAAGCAGTCCGCTTCCCGTGGTGGTCAGAGCCAGCACACCGATGGACATGACGATATGCCGGCGGCGAATCGACCCGAACATCGATGGCCTTTTGGTGTGGATGAGTGATCTCGAGTGAGAAAATACAGCGCCCGCGCTACTCGAGTCTTCACAAAAACCAACACGTTCACCGCCGGGCGGAATACCGGGCCTACACTTTGCACGGTAGAAGCCGCCTGCGTGTCCCGTGGTGACATCATGCATGATTCCATGCCCCCTGTGTGCGTCTGGCTGAAGCGCGATCTGCGCGTGGCCGATCATGCCGCGCTCGCCGAGGCCTGTGCGCGGGCTAGGGATGGGGCCGTGTTTGCGGTGTTTCTCTACGAGCCCGAGGTGTTCGCGCAGCCGGAGTGGGACTCGAGCCATACGGAGTTCCAGCGCGAATGCCTACTGGATGTCGAGGCCGCCCTCGCGCAACTCGGTATCCGGCTCGTCACCCGCCGCGGTGAGGCGGTGGCGATGCTCGAGATGCTCCGCCGGGAGACAGGCTTCCGGCTCCTCGTGGCCCACGAGGAGACCGGCACGGGCGTGACGTACGCCCGTGACCGGCGCGCTCGCCGCTGGGCCCGCGAAAGCGGAGTCGAGTTCCTGGAGGTGCCGCACACGGGCGTGGTGCGCCGGCTTGCGTCACGAAATGGCTGGAACCGGCTGTGGGCAAAACGGATGGCAGCGGCGGTGCGACATGTTCCGCGAAGCCGCGGAGCCGGTGGCCGGGCGGAGATCCTGCGGCTCGAGACCGCGGGGCTCCTCGGCTGCCGCGAGCTCGGTCAGCCTCCCGACGCCAAGGATCGGCAGCGCGGCGGTGAAGCGGCGGCCGGAGCGGTGCTCGAGGATTTTCTCACGTGCCGCGGCCGCCACTACTCCGGTGGCATTTCGAGCCCGCTCTCGGCTCCGACGAGCTGCTCACGGCTGAGCGCGTATCTCTCATTTGGTGCGATTTCTATCCGCACGGTCTGGCAGGCGAGTGAGGCCCGGCGGCTCGAGGTCCAAGCATCGCTCATGAGAGCAAATGGTCCGCGCGAGCGGGCGGAGCTCAAGGCTTGGCAGCGGAGCGTGAAGGCCGTGCAGTCACGAATGCACTGGCACTGCCACTTCATGCAGAAGCTCGAAGATGAGCCGGCGATCGAGCTTCAGAACATGTTGCGGGCGGCCGACGGGCTGCGGGAGAACGAGATCTCGGCCGAGCGGCTTGCCGCCTGGCAGGCGGGCCGCACGGGTTTCCCACTCGTGGACGCCTGCATGCGGAGCCTCGTCGCCACCGGCTGGCTCACGTTCCGGATGCGGGCTCTGGTCGTGTCGTTCGCGAGCTATTCGCTCTGGCTCCACTGGCGGCCCACGGGGCTGTTTCTCGCCCGCCACTTCCTCGATTTCGAGCCGGGGATTCACTGGTCACAACTGCAGATGCAAAGCGGAACGACGGGCATCAACACGCTGCGGATCTACAACCCCACGAAGCAGGCGGTCGAGCAGGACCCGCGCGGCGTGTTCATCCGCCGCTGGCTTCCGGAACTCGGCCGTGTGCCGCCGGCCTACGTGCACATGCCGTGGACGATGCCCGCCGACGTGCAGCAGGCGGCAGGTTGTGTGCTCGGCCGCGACTATCCCACGCCGCTCGTCGATCATGCCGCCGCCGTGCGCGAGGCGAAACGCCGACTGGCGGCCGTGCGGGGTGCGCCTGAGGCCCGGACCGAGGCCCGCGACGTCGCACGTCGCCATGGCAGCCGCCGCGATCGCCGTGGGGCGATGCAGCAAGACGCGGTGCGGCGGGCACTCGTCCGCGATGCAGCCTCGAAGAACAGGCATCTGCCGCAGGTCCCCGACCCGCAGCGCAGGTTACCTTTCCATGCTGACAATGCGGCCGACGCGAGTGAACGCCCGGAGCCAGACGATCCGCACTTCGGGAGCATCGAGGTCGCGAAGTCCAACCTTCCCCCGCAGGTGTGACCATGAATGACCAATCGAGCACGGTGATTGTCCCGGGCGACACGATCGCCGTGACCGGGGCGACCGGCTACGTCGGTGGCCGCCTCGTGCCCGTGCTGCTCGAAGCCGGCTACCGCGTGCGCTGCCTCGTGCGCGAGCCACGCAAGCTCGATGCCCGACCGTGGCGGCACCATCCGAACGTCGAGGTACTGACGAACGACCTGGGCGACAGCGTGGTGGTCGCCGCAGCCCTGCGGGACTGCCGCGCCGCCTACTATCTCGTGCATTCGATGGTCGCCACCGGTGGTGCCTACGCGGATCATGATCGGGATCTCGCCGCCGGCTTCGCCCGGGCCGCCCGGGATTCGGGCGTCTCGCGGATCATCTATCTCGGCGGTCTCGGTGAAATGGGGCCGGATCTGAGCGAGCACCTCCGCTCGCGGCGGCAGGTCGAAGAAGAGTTGGCGTCGTGCGGCGTGCCGGTTACCACGTTTCGGGCGGCGATGATCATCGGCTCGGGTTCGGCGTCGTACGAGATCCTGCGCTATCTCGTCGAGCGGCTGCCGATCATGGTCACGCCCAAATGGGTGACCACGGAGTGCCAGCCAGTGGCGATCGCCGACGTGCTGCATTGGCTCGTCCGCTGCCTCCAGGTGCCCGAGACGGCCGGCAAGACGCTCGAGATCGGCGGCCCCGACGTGATGCCTTACCGCGACTTGATGCGGGTGATGGCTGAAGAGCTCGGCCTCCGCCAGCGGATCATCGTGCCGGTGCCGGTGCTGACGCCGCGGTTGAGCTCACTCTGGATCAATCTCGTCACGCCGGTGTCGTATCGCATCGCCCGGCCGCTGGCCGAGGGGCTCAAAAATCGGGTGGTCGTGACCGACGACACCACGCAGCGGCTGATGCCCCACGCGGCGTTGGGCGTGCGCGAGGCGATCCACCGGGCCAAGGTGAAGATCGATCAGCACGCGGTGGAGACCCACTGGAGCGTGGCGGGTCCGGTGCCGGGCGACCCGGTCTGGGCAGGCGGCACGGTGTTCACCGACCGAAGGGTGGTCGACATCGAAGCCGATGCCGCGAGCATTTATGCGGCCGTCTGCCGGATCGGCGGGGGCAACGGCTGGTACGCCGGCGACGTCCTCTGGCAGTTGCGCGGCTGGATGGACAAGCTCGTGGGCGGCCCGGGGCTGCGACGGGGCAGGCGGCATCCTGAGACCGTCGAGTTCGGCGAATCACTCGACTTCTGGCGGGTGGTCGGGATCGACCGCGACCGGTCGCTCTCGCTGCGCGCCGAGATGAAGCTGCCGGGCGAGGCCCAACTCGATTTCGTGATCGAAGACCTCGATGCCAAAGCCCAGCCGCCCCTCCATCGGCTCGTCATGACCGCCCGCTTTCGCCCCAAAGGACTGTTCGGGCTGCTGTATTGGTATGCGGTCGTGCCGCTGCACGAGCTGGTCTTCGGCGGCATGCTCCGCGGCATTCAGAAGACGGCCGAGGCACTCGCCCGCTCCACATCTTCGCCTGTCGGCGAGCCTCCGTCGCAGGAAGCCGCGCCCGGCTACGGACGCGCCCGCCTCTGGTTGGGCATGAGCGGCGTGGGCACGATCGTCGTCATCGCGATCGCGGGGCTCGCGTTCGGATTGCCCGCTCAACTCCTGCCTGGCGAGGGAGCATCGCTCCGCGCCGAGATGATCGGGCTGGCGGGCTTCGTGCTCGCCTACGCCGGCCTGCATCTGCCTTTCGATCTCTTTGGCGGCTATCTATTACCGTGCCGCTACGGCCGCCGGCATTTGCCGTTCGGCAGCTTTGTCGCCAGCCTGGCCCGTGGCGTGGTCGTGCACTCGAGCCTCATGTTCCTCGTAGCGTTCACGCTGCTTCTGGCCGGTCGGGCGGGAGGCTCGCTCGGGGTGATCGTCGCCGGTGCGGCAGTCATGCTGGTGTTGCTCGGCCTGCGGATCGCCGTGGCCACGGCCCTGGCGCCGCTCGAGCTCACGCCGAGCCTGCCGAGTGCCCACGAGCCCGTCGCAGACGAACAGCCGCTGCCGGCGCTGCCGACCTTCATGGCCGAGTCCGACGACGAGGGCTTTACCGGGGCGGTCGTGGGCGTGGCGTGGCCCCGACTCCACCTCCTGCCGCTGCGCTGGCGTGAAGTGCTCGATGCGGAAGCCTTTGCCACTGCGGCACAGCGGCGGCAGATGGCCATTGAGAGCGGCGCCTGGTGGCGGGGCAGGATGCTCGCGATCGGCTTCACGCTCCTCGGGATCGTGCTGGCGGCCTTCATCGTCGGGGATCGGCGGCTGGCCACGGCCGAGGGCATCGTCACCTTCAGTCTCGTATTCACGCTCTGGTCGTTTCTCGGCCTGCTCACGCTGCCCACGCCCAGCCGCCGCGGCGTGGAGGAGATCGATCAGCGCATGCTCGCGTCCGGCTGCCACCGCGGGACGCTCGCCCGCACGATCGAATCACTCGACGACCTTCAGGACCGCGAACGCGAGCGGACGGCGCTCGTCGAAACGATCTTCCATCCGGTGCCGAGCGTGGAGGCGCGGCTCCGCGGGCCCCACGCCACCGGTGTTGCGGGCTTTTGGGACGCCGCCAGGACGGCGGTGTACGTGAGCCTTGCCGGCCTGGGGCTCCTGGGCCGGGCGGTGCACTGCAACTGCGGCCGCCCCTCACTCTGGGCTTTTCTGCCGCTCGACTGAGCGGTGGTCGATCGCCAGGAAACAGGCGAACACGCCAAGCACGGCGAGCCCGTAGAGCATGGCCGTCAGCGCCAGCAGGAGGTCATACGGTTTGGGTGTCGAGAGCGACACCCGCAGCAGCACCGTGGAAATGACGAATCCCGCGTTCCGAAACACGTATTCATAGCGGTCGTAGTAGGCCAGCGAAACGATCAACAGGAATACGTCGGTGAAAATCATGAACTCGAAAAAACGTGGGAAGAAGAAGAGATCGACGTCGGCCGGCGGCGTCGCGATCACCGCAGGCAGGCTGTCGACGAGACCGAGCCAACTCGCCAGATTGAGCGTCGCGAGCACGATCAGCACGCCGAGCAAGAGCACAGCCACTGCCTTCTTGAGCTGGACGAAGCCCTCCAGATCGTGGCGGATCGGCGTCTTGGGCGTCACATGGCGCAACCAGGCGAAGGCCGTGACGATCAGAAACATCAGCACGGCACCGGCCATGTCGATGAGCACGGCCCTGACCGCCTCGGGTTCGGCGAGCCAGTTTTCCAGGTCACTGAAGCTGCCGATGTCTTTGAAGACCCGGCGGACGACGATCAACGACACGATCTGATACTGCTTGGCGATCTCGCCGGTGTGCGACGCGGTGAGTGCGAACACGAGGAGCACCACCTCGTAGAACAGGATCACGCTGAAGGGCGTGTAGACCGCATGCAGCGGACTTTCGTCGAGTCCCTTGAAGACCGTCTGGGGAAGGTCCGGGAGCAGCCGGGCAAGCCCGATCGCCGCGAGGTGCACGAGAAACCCGCCCGCCGCCCCGACGACGACCGCCCGTTCGAGCCACGCCCGCACTCGCGGCGTATCGAGCCGATCGAAGGCCCCGGCGAGGAGGTGGCGGAGCGAACCGAGCACGACGTGGCCCCTTGTTGATCGAACCCTCCACCGCAGCCCGCATCGCTCTCAGAGCAGGTCTGCGAGCCGCGGGGCCAGCATCCGCACGACGCGACTCGGCCTCGGCAGCACGTTGAGCGACACGAGCCTTCCCACGGTCAACCGCACCGGAACAGTCCATCGCTGCGCGACAGCGAGCACCGGCACCAGCGCCGTTACCGATCGCCGCGCCGCCCAAGCCGTCGCCACCGACCCGAACGCAACCATGACCCCGCGTTCATCGGCCTCAATCACGACCGGGCGACCATCCAGCGTTCCCGTGAGTCGCCCGGCCAAAATCAGTTTGGGGACGTACCCGTATCTCTCGTCCGGATTTTCATGGTCCCGTGCAGCACCCACTCGGCATGCTCGGCTGAAGGGCCCGTGCCGCTCGGAATCTTGATGTGCATGTTGTCGAACTCGTACGTGATCTCGGCCCGGCGACCAGTGAGGTTGTCGTACAGGCCGATCAACAGGTCCGGCCACGTATTCGTCTGCTTGTCTGACACGGCTGAGACTCCGAACAAGGGGGTTTGTCTTCTGTCCCTCTCAGTATAGACCAGCGAGTCACTTGCGGGCGGCAGGTGCCGAACTCAGCGCTGGCATTGTGCAGACCTTCGAACGTTGACACCGTCTTTTCAAGGCGATTGTCGCCACCTGTGCCGTTCGGACAATCGACGAGACGCAGGTGCTCGCATCACCGAAGCGTCAGCGGAAAGTTGGCATGTGTTGGCAAAAGCGACTTGCCACAGAGGCTGGTGCCACTTCGGTACGAGCAGTGTTGTGTTGTTTCTTCTTCTCTTGGGAATCCCTCTGTCGTCTCCGGAAGTCATTCTCGATATCGTTGAAACGGCCGTCGGAGCCGGATGTCATGCAACTGAAGGCAGCCAAGACGGCCAGTGGCTCAACGGTGTGATCCACGTGATCGATGCCGTACTTCTTCCCGAGTGATCGCGGCCCCAGGCTGATCGCTCGATTCGGTACCCTCACTCGCACGACAAACTTGAACGACAGGGTAATTCCTTCGCGGAGTAGCGGGCTGTCGCTCGGCCCATACTCGTCGCGTGCCAGGTGCTTCACGCTGACGCGGCGACCGATCCGCAGGGCAACCGGATACACCGCGGCAAGTCCTCTCTCCAGTTCGTCGCCGCAGTCGCCGGACAATGGTCGAGAACGGCCATGACGTCGATGTCGCTGGCGGGCCTGGCATCCCCACGGGCTTCAAAACCGCAGAGGACAACCGCCTGCAGCCGTTCACCGTCGGCCTCTGAAAGCCGTTCTTTGAGTTCAGCGAGGGTCCGGGACGCGATCACGGCAGTTTCCTGCGCCAGCACCTCTCCCCTCATTCTGCCGCCACCAGCATGCGGCCTCCTGCGGCCCCCGGCGAAGTTCCCGCTGCGTCGGATTCTGCGTCACCTGCCCTTGGCGAATCTTGCTTGCTCACTGGAAAACACGAAGGTGCAAGATCCTACTCGGGGAGTTTTCTTCGCAGCCCGCTGCACCCACGCACATAGAGCCGCACCAGGCGGCGTCTTTCAGACGGCACCATCCGGCACAAGAGGCTGGAGCGCGGACAGGATCGTCCGCGCCTTCTCGATCGCCTTCGTCGCACTCGTGAGGGACGCCTCGGCAACGCCGCCGTAGTCGGCGGTCTCGCGAAGATCGAGCAAGAAGTCGTAATCACGACCGAGATTCGCAGAGATCGCTCCGGACTGAATGAGATCCCGATGCAGGGCCGCCCGCACCGCCGTGTGCTTCGTGAACTCCATGCCGCGGCTTGCGAGGACTGCGGTTACACCATGAAACGCCGCGTAATACGCCCTCGATGCCGCTGAGTCCGGGTCGGTGTCGAGAGTTGCCTCGGCGGCAGCAAGCGAACGCATCGCCTTCGTCCATTGACTGCGGATGAACTCCTTCATGCCGCCACACCCGAACGGCGTAGCTCGCGGAGTAGCGGACTGTCGCCCTGCTCATACTCGTCGCGCGCCAGGGGCTTCACGCTGACGCGACGACCGATCCGCAGAGCAACTGGATACACCGCTGCAAGTCCTCTCTCCAGTTCGTCGCCGTAGTCGCCGGACAATGTATCGAGAACGGCCACGACGTCGACGTCGCTGTCCGGTTTGGCATCCCCTCGGGCTTCAGAACCGAACAGGACAACCGCGTGCAGCCGTTCGCCGTAGGCCTCCGAGAGCCGTTCTTTGAGTTCAGCGAGTATCCGGGACGCGATCATGGCAGGTTCCCTGGCGATCAGATGATGAACCTAGTTTACCGCCACCAGCGTGCGACCTCCTGCGGCTCCATGCGGTCTCCCCGACCCTGCCGAGTGAGTCGCTTTTTGAGTCACCTGTTCGCGGAATTCTCGTGTTTCCCGCACACAACGGCAGTTGTGACGAATCCTACTCGAAGAGCTTTGCCCATCAGGCACGGAGTGGCAGTCAGAGGCAGGAGGTGGCAAAACCTTCTGCCTCTCGGCGTTTCTGCAGGTTGTGGGGTTGGGCACTTCTGCTTCGTGCCGCTCGATGCCACATCCTGCCAGCAATCCCTACGTCGCTTTTTACGTCACCCCCAAAAGCGAACCTTCGTGGGGGCGGAAGGACCGAAGGACTCAAACCTCGGCAGGCGATCAAGAAGCCATTTGAGTCACCGTGACCCCGCCTATGCCACCCCATGTGCGGGCGGTTTCTTTTTCCCATCGCGGTCAACCGCTTGGCGAACGTGATCGTCGGTGACCTGGTTGTAGTGCGTGTTGACAACCGTGACCGAGTGACCTGCCCCCCTTAAACGAGGCCACTTCGGGAGCGAGAATCCCGGGTGTCCGCAACCAAGGGAGGGCAAGAAATGCCACGAAGCACGACGGTCTCCAGCTAACAAGCGATTGCATGACTGCACTCGAGGGGAAAGGATGTGGCGAAGGATAGGGGGGTCAACGGCTCTTGTACAACCGTGTGATCTGACCTCTGGCAGACGCCGGGCATCAAGGCAGCCAGCATGCGGCCGCCCCACGGATCGGTGAACAGCCGTGCTGCCTGACGACTCATCCCCGCCCTGGCTCTCCACCGTGCCGCTCGTCGGCGTGGCGGTCAACGCGGCACTGGCCTCGATCAAGATCCTCGCCGGATTCTTCGGCAACTCCTACGCGCTCATCGCCGACGGCATCGAGAGCACTGCCGACATCGTCACCTCACGTCGGTGCAGGCCGACGCCCGGCACCACTGGGCCAACGCCCTGACCTCGATTGCCGCCTTCATCCACAGAGAGCCCGCCGGCCGCGACGCGTCCTGACGGCCGGCGCGGGCGCGGGGCTGCGCACGGCAGACCCCGGGCGTGCATGCGGAAACGGCACACAAAGTCGCCTTGCGGCACCATCTGCCCGCGTCTACCGTCCCCGGGAATTCTTCCCGCGAGGTGCAGCCGCCATGGACAGCAGTCCCGTCGTCGTCGTGCACACGGGCCTCAAGCCCTACGTCGAGCCCTGCCTGCGGCGGGCCGTCACCTCCAACCCGCGCGGCCGCGTCGTCCTGCTCGGCGACGCCGCCAATGCCGGGATCGGCATCGGGGAGCATCGCCGGCTCGACGACGCGTCGCTGGCTACCGACCTCGCCGAGTTCCGCACGGTCTACGAGCACCACAGTTCGTCGAAGGGGGAGCAGTTCGAGCGGTTCTGCATCGAACGCTGGTTCTTCGTCCGCAACTTCATGCGCCGCGAGAACCTGGACCGCTGCCTCGTGATCGACACCGACGTGCTCCTGTTCTGCGACGTCGCCACGGAGGCCGCGCGGTTTCGCCATGCGGGGATGACCTTCGCCCGCTGGGACGCCGTGCGGCTCTTGCCGCACTGCAACTTCATCGGCGGCCGGGCCGCCATCGAATCGTTCTGCGACTATGCCCTCGGACTCTATCACGACGCGTCCCGCCTCGAGGCCGTGAAGGCCAAGAACGGCAAGAAGTTCGGCCGGCACTGGGTGTCGGACATGTCGCTGTTCGCGGACTGGTCGGCCCGCGGCGGCTGTGCCGTCGGCATGCTCGAGGACGCCGTGCACGACGGCGTGGCCTTCGACGACGCCATCGATCGCACGCGGGGCTACGTGCGCCGCTCCTTCATGCCCGGGGTGCTCCGGCCCTGGAAGTGGATCGAGTACCGCGACGGCGTGCCTTTCGCCCGCCACCGCCACGCGGGCGTGGTGCCGATGAAGTGCCTGCACTTCCACGGCGGCTTCAAGGATCTCATGGGCCGCCACGCGGAGTGTCTGACGGACGACTGGGCCGCCGCCACGATCATGCTCCGCCGCAAGCTCAAGAGCGTGCCCGGCAAGACCGCCTGGTTCACGCGGAACTACCTCGCGCCGCTTCGCGCGGACGCGGCCCCGGCCGTCCGCCGCGCCGCCTGACCACCGGGCGCTCGGAGGCTCACGGGCCGCCGGTGACAAGCGCGACGGAAGCCTCCACGGCCGCCCGGCTGAGGGTGAGGGCGCGGTGCTGCGCCGCCGCGATCTCGTCAGTGGGCCAGGCGTCGAGAAACCCCCGCAGGATCGCGGTGGTCCGCTCCTCGTCGGCCGCATCGACCGGCAGCGCATGCCGCCAGCCGGTGCGGGCGAGCACGGGCAGGAGCTTGGCGCCGCCGGCGATCTGGTCGATGGCGATCACCGGCTTGCCGGCGGCCAGGGCCAACAGCGACCCGTGGAGCCGGGTCGTGAGCACGACGTCGACGGACCGGAAACTCTCCTGCACGTCGGCCGCCGCGCGGTTGCCCCCGAGGACGGTCGTAAAGGGCACGGTTTCGAGCCCGCAGCGGTGGGCGGCGGCGGTCAACAGCGCCTCCGCCCGATCGGCCAGGCAGTCGCGGCCGCGGTACTCCTTCTGCGGCCCGCGGAAGCAGAGCCCGGCCCGAACGGGCCGCCCCGCCGACGGCGGCGCCGGCGGCTCCACGGCGTCGATCGAGAGGTCGAAGTGCGCCGGCGTCATCCCGTCCCGGGCCACGAATCCCGAGAACCGCCGGTTGAGGGCGGCCTCGTGGGGCAGCACGCTGACGCCGACGGCGAACTTCCGCGCCCGCGGATAACGGCCCAGCAGAAACCACAGCCGGCCCGTGCGGACCAACGGTCCGCAGGCGAACACGATCGTCTCGATGCCGGCCTGCAGCCGGGCCAGGTCATCGGCGACCACGTGACCGGGTGCGGCGAACCGCGGGTGCGAGATGATCGAGTGGGCATGGCCCCGCTTGGCGAGGCCAGCCGAGAGGTTCCGCACCGCCAGCAGGTCGCCGATCGTCGCTCCGCGGGGACCACTGCCCCACCACACGATCACGGTCGGCTCGATGGCGATCGACCGCCGGGTGAAGAGGCCTCTGAGGTGGTGGCCGATCGCCGACATGCATCCGCTGCCCTGCTGTACGCCGCCCGTGCGGCGCACAGCATAGCAGCCGCGGTCGGCAGCGACCGGCGGCTCAGAGAGCCGCCGCGGCGACGGCCGTCGCTGCAGACGCCATAACCGGCTCGTCGGCGTGGAAATCGGTCGGATGGTTCTCGGGATGCTCGCCGTACACCTCGCGCATCCCGACGATCGCCGCCAGATACTCGCTGAAATGTGGATCCATGATGGAGCCCTCCGTGGTCCTGCGGAACTATACGCGGCTCGACGGCGATGGATCGGTGTTGCCCACCTTGCCTCGCTTGCCGCTCCGGCTCACTCGCACTGCGGGCACTGGCCCTTGAGGAGGACTTCCCGCACCGCGCCGATCCGCCGGCCGCCGGCGCGGGCCGCCCGGGGCTTCGGCGTGATCGCCACCTCGACGCCCTCGAGGCACGACACCGTGCCGCAGGTATCGCAGACGAAGTGCGGGTGCTCGCCCGGACGGCCGCCCTTCGCGCCGGGCCGGAGCAGCTCGAACCGCCAGACGTGGTCGCCGAGTTCCATCCGCGACACGAGCCGAGCCTCGGTGAGTTCGGTGAGGTTGCGGTACATCGTGGCCCGGTCGAAACCCCGGTCGGCCAGCGCCGTGGCGACCTCGGCGTGCGTGCGCGGGCCGCGGGCCGTGACCAGGTGCTCGAGCACCGCCAGCCGCGCCGCCGTGCACCGCAGCCCGGCGGCACGGATCACGCCCCTCGCGGCGTCGGTGGAAGCGGCGGATGTACGAGCCATGACGCAGATTCTACACCACCGCCACCGCCGCCAAAACCTCGACGACCGCCGCCATGAAGGCGGGCAGGTCGGCCGGCTTGCGGCTGGAGACGAAGTGCCTGTCGACCACGACCGGAGCGTCCTCCCAGATCGCGCCGGCGTTCATGAGGTCGTCTTTGATGCCGGGGCTGCCCGTGACCCGCACGCCCCGGTAGACGCCGGCAGAAATCGGAATCCAGCCCCCATGGCAGATGGCGGCCACCAGTTTGCCGTGCGCAGAAAACTCGCGGACCACGTCGAGCACCTTCTCGTCCCGCCGGAGCTTGTCGGGCATCCAGCCGCCCGGAATGAGGATGCCATGAAAGTCGGCCGCTTCCATGTCGCCGATCGCAGCATCGCTGGTGCATGGATAGCCATGCTTGCCGGCATAGGTACGGCCCTGCATGGAGCCGGCCACCGTCACGTGGCCACCCGCCTCCTCGAGCCGCAACTTCGGATACCAGAGTTCGAGATCCTCGTAGTCCTCGCCGACGAGCGTGAGGATGCGCATGCCATCGAGCGGGCGCTGGACGCCGGAAACGTGTGCCATGGGTCGGTTCTCCTGACTGCGAGGGGAAGGCTGGTCGGCCCCGGCGTCCAGCCCTGCGCCGACCGGAACGATGCGGAGGCATTGTCGCGGTCCGGGGAGCCGAAGGCGAGCCGCTTTCGGATCCCCCTCCGGAGGGCTATCCGTGCCATCGGTGTCGGGAGGCGTCCGCGGCAACGCGAATGGGCGTTTTACCCGCTGAATAGGCGCGACCAAAAAAGCCGCTTGACTGCCCGCCACCCCTCGCTACATTCACGCCCCGGCCAATAGGAAGTGGTCAACGGGACGACCGCCCCAATATCTTGCGATAGCACGCAGATGGAGCTGCTTTTCGGCGTTCGCGTTTGTCCGCCGCCTTCGGCTGGTCTGGGAATCACGAGCCTGCCATTCCCGGGCCGATGATGCCTTGCAGAAAGACTATACGGAAGTATACTTGAGGGGCTCGACACTTCATTCCGCCCAGAAGGAGCTTCGGCACATGACATCCAGCGACGCGTCCGCGACCATTTCCGGAACCCAGGCCCCCGGCGCCGCGGCCCACCCCGCGGCGGAGCGGACCGCGCTCGAGATTCGTCCCACGTTCTGCCCCGTCGACGTCGAGAGCCCCTTCGACACCACCGAATGGGAGTTGCGCACGGCCGCCATCAAGGGCGAGGACGGCAAGGTGCTCTTCGAGCAGCCGGCCTGTGAGATTCCGGCCGCCTGGAGCCAGCTCGCGACGAACGTCGTCGTCAGCAAGTACTTCTACGGCGAGATCCACACGCCGGAGCGGGAGCATTCCGTCAAGCAGCTCGTGCACCGCGTCGCCCGCACGATCGCCGATTGGGGCATCCGGGACGGCTACTTCCGAACCAAGCAGGATGGCGAAAACTTCTACCGCGACCTGGCTTGGCTCTGCGTCCACCAGCACGGAGCCTTCAATTCGCCCGTCTGGTTCAACGTCGGCCTCTTCAACCAGTACGGCGTCAAGGGAGCGCCCTGCAACTGGCGGTGGGACGAGGCCCGGCGGGACGTCGTGATGCCGGAGAATCCCTACGAATACCCGCAGGGCAGCGCCTGCTTCATTCAGAGCGTGAAGGACAACATGGAGGACATCATGGACCTCGCCCGCAGCGAGGCCATGCTCTTCAAGTTCGGCTCCGGCACCGGCACCGACTTGTCCACGCTCCGTAGCCAGCGGGAGAAGCTCGCCGGCGGCGGCAAGCCCTCGGGCCCGCTCTCCTTCATGCGTGTCTACGACCAGGTGGCGGCGGTCGTGAAGAGCGGTGGCAAGACCCGCCGTGCCGCCAAGATGCAGTCGCTGAAGGTCACCCACCCCGACATTCTCGAGTTCGTCGAGTGCAAGGCGAAGGAGGAGAAGAAGGCCCGGATTCTCATCGAGAAGGGGGGCTACGACTCCAATTTCAACGGCGAGGCCTACAGCTCGATCCTCTTCCAGAACGCCAATCTCTCCGTGCGGGTCACCGACGACTTCATGGAGGCGGTCGACCGCGACGACACCTGGACCACCCGCTGGGTCACCGAACCCTCGAAGGCCGGTCCGAGCTACAAGGCCCGCGAACTGCTCAATCGGATGTCCGAGTGCGCCTGGCAGTGCGGCGATCCGGGCGTGCAGTACGACACGACGATCAACCGCTGGCACACCTGCCCCAACTCGGGCCGGATCAACGCCTCGAATCCCTGCTCCGAGTACATGGTCCTCGACGACACGGCCTGCAACCTGGCGAGCGTGAACCTGATGAAGTTCCGCCGGCCGGACGGCGTCTTCGACGTCGAGCGGTTCGCGGCGGCGTGCCGGATCTTCTTCGTCGCGCAGGAGATCCTCGTCGACCACGCCAGTTACCCGACGCCGCGGATCGCCCGCAACAGCCATCTCTACCGGCCGCTGGGCCTGGGCTACTCGAACCTCGGCAGCCTGCTGATGGCCGACGGCCTGGCCTACGAC
>SXGQ01864246.1_pt1 | contig 16329 bp, 25 predicted proteins | sample 3178371 | NCBI WGS metagenome assembly SXGQ01 (sample SAMN11356859, study PRJNA531348) | freshwater metagenome | isolation source: freshwater sample F1-20 | place: China: Fuxian Lake, Yuxi | collected 2017-12-25
AGTCCATCTGCATATTCTCCCATCTCTTGATTTCTTAAGTATCCCGCCTTCTTTCCATACTCATCCCATTTAGCTGGAAATTTTTTTACTTCGTAACCTTTCTCTTGTGCGTACCTTTCTCCGAGTGTGTCCGCCCCGCCCGCTGTTCCTGATACAATCTCTATGTTGTTTTGATTAATTAAGATCTTGTCACAGACTTCTTTTAATCTATTATAGTCTTTGAAATCTCTCCCACCTGCTATGATTACTTTCATATACAGAAAATAATAAAATTTACATATGTTTTCAATATCATATATTTTTTCTACAATGAATGAATACATGAAAAAGTTTATCTTACTATTATTACTTGGGTTATTATCTTTCCCATCCTTGAGTCAGGAAGAATGTGGAACTCAAACTTCTCGTAGAGATTTTAATTCTATTACAAGAAAATCTTCTCGATCTTTAAGATCTTCCCCTGTTCCAATCACTTATAAAGAAATCCCCGTTGTTTTTCATATCTTATATGATGATAATCTTCAAAATGTTTCTGACTCTGTAATACTCGCTTCTTTGAATGATCTAAACTTTAAATTCAATAAAGCAAAATTTCGTTTTGTTCTTGTTTCTATAAACCGAAAACCTTTGAAAGATTTTTCTTGGTATGATGAATATATGAGGGAACCCACCACGAGCACAAAAATACCTTCTATGAATCCACCTGGATCTGCCAAACTTTTTGAAATTGCTCAAACCATCGGAGTGGATCCAAACAAAACTTTGAATATATATGTTCAACCAAAATTATATGGTGCCTTGGGTTTTTCTTTTATCCCACCTTTTGGTCGATCAATAATTAGTCCCGCTCCCAAACATCCCGATGGTGTATGGATAAGAACTTCTACCTTCTCTTTGAACCCATCTTCATATAACAGAAATGCAACCCTTATCCACGAGGTCGGACATTATCTTGGATTGTTCCATACATTCAATGGGGCGTTCTCTTGTCAAAACTTCGGTCTTGATTGCGCAACAACAGGTGATCTTGTTTGTGATACACCACCTTTTATGCAATCAAATTATATTCCCGATTGTACTCCCGCCTGTAATGTTATTATTTTGGATACTGATCCTTGGGCTGGATATATTCAAGATAATCATATGGACTACCTTGCCAATGATTGTCGAAGAAGTTTTACAAACGGTCAGATCACTCGGATGCATTCTTATATAACTTCAGAAAGAAATGATTTATATAAAACTTTATCTAACGCTTGTCTTCTTGACTTGGATAAAGATAAGACGGTTGGTTCTTCCGATTTATTAATTTACCTCTCTTGTCACGGATCATCCGCTTCCGTCGGTGAATGCTATAAATGTGATGTTGATGCTGATGGATTTGTTTCAGCTCAAGATTTTCTGTTTTTCTTAACCGTTATTGGTCAAGATTGTTTGGAATAAGGAACCCCATAATCTAAAACCGTATTCATTAGTGGTATTTGCTCCGCATGCCAATTCATAACAAGTAAAGGTCTGAATCCTGTTTGTGAAAATATCCAATCCCTTAATGTTTCTGATAATATCTCTTTTTTGTCTTCGGGAACTATTTTAAATAGTTGTCCAGCGTTAGTATAGTTAAAATATGAAAATTCTCTATCTTTTCTGAGTTCAACGAACCAATCTTTAGTTTGGGGATTTACTAACCATATACTATTTGGACCAATAGGGAACTCTCTATTTTCAGAATCTGTGATCCAAACTGCACCTTGTGTTTCTTTTTCTAGATTCGAAAGAAATAATTTGATAAGTTTTTCGTCTTTGGGGTTGCTGAGTTCCATCAATAACTTGTTTATTATTAAATATCATTGAAATTAATATATTTATCATAAAATAGAATTCACATGGTTACGGCAGAAGGATTTACAAAACTTTTTAATTCATTGGTGTTCAAGGGAACTAATTTCACTTGTGATGTTGTTCCTATTCCGAATCAAAAATCAGTATTGGTAATAAATTATAAACTATCTAACCATTTTGAATGTTTGGGTGGAACTGATACTGAAAATTACGGGGGGATAGATGAGGTTGATTTATTATCTGAGTTGGGTGGTGCCGTTTCATATTTAGCAACTTCTTTTAATGAAGCAATTGATTTTAATTTTGTATATTGTATTCAAGACCCTGAAAATTATAAGGTTATATCATCTATTGCGGAAGAAAGTTTAAATACATTAAAAATGAATGAAGGTTGTAAAACACAAATCTATGTTTCCACGAGATCGTATGATGAGGGTGGTAGTTATGTCTATGGATTATCAAGAAGAAGTTGGTCAGAAAGTGGTCCTGTGATCAAATCTTATTATGAAAAAAAGTATGGTAAAAATAATTTTTTATTCGTACCTCGATTAATGTTCAAGGGTGATTTGGAAACGAATAAAGAGTGTGATCTAAATATATTGTATGACCACCTAAAAGAAGTTTTTCCTGACTTTGATAAAATGAGTTGGGAAACTTTACTCATAAAGACTTAAGAAAGTCAAAAGGTCTTCTGAATTAATAAAGTTATTTTTGTCGAAATCCCACCTCGAATGTTGTGTTTGATAAAAGTAGGGATCATGTGGGGGATAAAATTCATAAAAGACATCCCAATAGTCAGGACAACCACCACATTCACACCATTCTGTTAAATCAACAAATTCCAACAACCCATATTCTTCTCTCTGATAAACCGTTCCGAATCGTTTATCTGTAACTTCTAATCTAACTCTTACAACCCCTTCACAAGGTAATACATTAACTAAAGGGTTTAGGACTAGGTTCTGATCGGTTGATACTAATTTGTCGTTTATATACCACTTATACGAGCAATCAAGGGTTGGTTCAGTGAGATTGTCAAACAAAGAATTTGTCTGAGCAGAGGAGATGTCCTGATAATAGTTCATAAAAGCCGGTGTTATGTCGGGAACTTTCTCTCCATAAACCGCAAGGAAGTCCAATAAATCTTTTGAATTGAATTGTTGAGATTTGGTTCCTTTTAATTGGATTATTTGTTCTTCTGTAATGGTTGGTTCAACCGCTTGGATCATTTCAATATCTTTATCTTGATTACAAGAAATAAAGATCAAAGCTAAAAGTAAATAATTTCTCATAAAGAAATTATAACTTAATCTAATTTTTTTTAAATGTTATTTTCTTTTTCGAGATCTATGATTTTTTGAATCATGTCTGTTCTACCTTGAGTCCATCCACGATAAAAAGATCTCCAATCATCAGAATCAGAGTATTTGAATTCATTTCGGACATCACCAATGAGACCCTGACCGTCAGTTATGATCAGAGTCCTCATCTTTATATACATCTCTTTCCAATCGATTTCTTTTTCGGAGGTCATTTTAATTAATTGATAATAATTCCAAAAGTAATCATAACCAATAAACAAATAAAGAACGCTTTCCACAGTTCTTTGTAATTTCTGTTACTTTCCATTTTATCTATCATTAAGTCTTTTGAACACATTTAACAACTCTGAATCACTCTTAATCCTGTTCATCAGTGAATCCATCTTTTCTCTCAAAAAGTTGTGGTAATCTTTTTCACTTTTGAATCCATTATTTTGCCAATCTTTTTGAGTTTTCATCTCTTCAGAGTTTGAAAGATAAATATACGAAATTACTTCGGTAAATCCAAATCTTTAGTGTTATGTATTTTTCTAATCCGATTGAACAACTCTTCCATTTCTTCTATACTGTCCATAGACCATCCTTCAGTCCTGATAACAAAGAATCCCCCTTCATCAGCAATCACCTCATAATCAATAGTGATTTCCTCAAATTCACTTGTAGTCCCTTCGGTGTTTCCCTCTTGAGTAAAGACGAAACTTGCTTTGGTTAATTCGGGTTTCATTTCTCTTTGGTGTTAAAGATTCTCAATCTCTTATTTTACTTCATCCTCATCGTCGTCTTGAAACTGAGCCAAAAATTCTTCAGCCCCCCTATGTAAATCATCAAACGTAAAGTATCTGTGTCCAGAAGGTCCATATGGTAGCGCTCCATAGTCGCGGATATGACGCAGATACTCGGTCAATGCCCATTTCATGTCAGCTTTTGTCATCATTGTTTTTATTTTTTGTTGGTGTTAAAGGTTTCTTCAAATACTTCATCAGGACCAAGAAAGTCGTTAAGTCGTACACAGGTATCGGCAAACTGACAAATCACCTCTTTCTCTTTCTGAATCAATGATTTTTTATTGTTCCTGATGTAGTCCAAGATTGCAATGGCAATTCTGTTGTCAGAGTCGAACATATGTGTCAAATCTGATTCCAATTTAATAAGTTCTTGTAAAGGTGTCATGTGAATATCCATCAAGATTTTGTGTAGCAAATATACGAAAAAAACATAGAAAAACAAAAACTCCTCTTGGTTTAAGAGGAGTTTTATTTGATCACGCTTCGGTCATCTGTGGAGAAGTCTCTAATAATTCAAGTTCGATGTTAAATCGAACATGTTCTCCGATCAAGAGACCTCCTGTCTCCATAACCGAGTTGTAGGTGAGTCCGTAGTCTGTTCTGTTGATTTTACCTTGAAGTTCAAATCCGTGTTTTGAATTACCCCAAGGGTCTTTCTGAGAACCGTAGTATTCCATAGTGAGTGCGATTGGGTGAGTAACACCTTTAATGGTAAGATCACCGACCAAATTTCCATCGTTAGCATCGAATACATTCGAAACAAAATCAATGGTCGGATATTCATCCGAGTTAAAGAAATCTCCCGACGCAAGGTGAGCATCTCGATCCAAGTTTGCAGTGTCGATACTTGAGACTTTGGCCGAGAATTTTACTTGGAGTTTATCAATGGAATCTCCGATGATTTCCACATCATAATTTTTGAAAGTACCTTTTACGGATGAGATACCGAGATGGCGTACTTTGAATCCAATTTCAGAATGACTCTGATCTACTGTGAAAGTGTTCATTTTTTTTTTGGTTTTTTTTATAAAGAAAAGTTTATGAATTCATCCGGTAATAAAGACCTATCATCAACATAATACACATTCTCACCCCAAGGTTTTCCCAAAATGATTTCATCATACGGGACTTGGTTTTTTTGTAACCACCGAGTTAGAGTTGGTAATACCTTGTTTTTTAATTTTTCAGGATCATCCCATGTGGTTTTCATACCTCTAGCCGTAAAGATTATCACTTTATGACCCAAAGAATGAACTTCTCTCACTTTTTCAACCACTCGGGAAATTGGTTCTACATTCTCCAAATCAAAATCTTGTGGGATTTCCAAAGGGGAACTACATAGAGTACCATCCACATCAACCACAAAAGTGTATTGTTCCATTTGGATTATATCGAAAATTGTTTTTATCTTTGAGATATGAAAAATCACCTGAAATTTATGTGGGTCATTTACATACCCCTAATTTTAGTTCTTTCCTTCTGTATTGTCAAATGGTTGAACGAACCTGAACCAAAAATTATTATTCCAAAACAACAAAACCCCACTTCTCAGTGGGGTTTCTGATTACAATACCTCTTTGTTTTGTTTTTCTTTGAACTTGGTGATCCATCCGAAGATGATTTGATACCACATCACAAGGAGCCAACCCAAAAAGAGGGTGATGCCCGCGAGATAAGCATAATCGAAGAGTGGTGTGTTGATCAAAAGAGCTGTGACTCCAACAAAGACCAAGATGACCAAGGTGGTCAAGAGATGGGTTGAGATGTTTTTCATGGATTATAGATTAATACTCAAAGATAGTGATTTAAAGGTCTAAAGACAAATGGAGTTATTAACGCAATTTGAACACATATCCTTTCTTATCACATATTTGGTTTCCTTTTCTCGCCTTAAGAACATAGTGATACATTCCATTTGGCGAATAATAGTTTGGATCAAGTGGGTCAGATTCACCCATCCAGTATTCGTTCGGATCGTTGGTCACCCATATTAACCTTCCCCAAGGATTGAAGACTTCCAAAAGAAATTCATCCCACTCGGTTTCACTATGTGTTTTCCAAGCATCATTTAATCCATCATTGTCGGCGGTAAAAGTGTTTGGAATATAGATTTCAACATATTGATCTTGGGAATAACTAACCCCAACACATAGAAATAAAATTATAGAAGTTAAAATTGTTTTCATGGTATATTTTTTCAGATAAATATTCACTCAATATTGTAAAAGAAATCATCAGAATCTGCTACCCATTTTGTTCCATCTTCACATTTAAATTCGTGTGTTGAAACTTTAAAGTCAGGTTTGGTAATTCCTTTGGGTGTTAAAGATTGATCGAAGAAAAGAACTCGGTTGTTTGGTTGAGCACAGAACTGTCCGTTCTCGAGTTTTATAATATTGAAGGACTTATGTTCGTTTGGTGTTTCAGACAAAGAAACATTTAATTCATTTGAATCTGAGTGACAAGAATCTATGGTAAATAGGTATTCCCCTTTATAAAACTTCTTATCTTTCATAAACACCTGACATTTCAATCCACTCAAAGTTGTCTTTTCGATAACACTTATGTTGTAAGAAAAAGCATCCCATATCTCCAAAAAATCTAAGGGAAGTTGTTCTTCACCAAGATCTGTTTTCCAAACATATGCGGAGATAGGAAGTTTGTCATATAACGCCCCGTAATTTACAAGTAAGGATTCAATATATAAAGCCTTTCCTTTTATAGACTTTACTGAAACCCAATAACAAGGTTCAAATTCACCAAATCCTTTTTGAAAATCATAAAGATATTCTTTCTTAATAAAACACTGAATGGGTGGTAGATTGGCAACAAGATATGACATATCTATAATTATTCTTCAACCCACAATTCAAGAAGATCGATGATCCCTTGAATTAGATAAAATAATCCAATCAACATCAACCCATAGTGTTCCCACCCGTTATCATCGTTGTTTGTAAAATCCGAAATGATAGTAGGAACTGTAGAAGAAATAATCAAAACCGACATGATGATTTTGATATACTTACTCTTGATTAATTTTTTAAACATATACAAGAGGTAGTTCATTCCAAGAGGTTGTGTATTTTTGTGAGATAAAATCTTGTTTCATTTCCCACTTCTTTTCTTTATTTACTGGTGGTGCCACACTTTGAATTGGATCGGTAAATAAACTTATCTGTTTGGAGTTTTCAGGGGTAAGTTCGTTAAAAATAATCCCACACTTTTTATACTTTTTGGAATCAGAATAGATCTTTCTGAGTTGGGGATATACCTGTGACCAAATAGATTCTACACTTTGGGTGGGTTCTTGAAATAGAACCATCTTGGATCGATAATGACCTTGTTCTTTGTGTTTATTTCCACACACAAAGATGGTTGCTCTTGAAGCATTGATTTCATTATCGAGGAGTTTCTTAACACCTGATTTGATATATGAATACATGGCTTCAGCAATCTGATCGAACTGATCAACATCGGATCCAAATGAACGAGTCGATGCAATATTCTTCTTCATCCGATTTTTCAATTGGATGGGATGACAATACATCTCAAAGAGTTCGTGTTTGGTTTTTAGTCCATTGATATTCATCAACTTCTTTACCACGTAATCAGACATATTCATAAACTGACCGATAGATTCTACCCCGATGTTTTTGAGTTTCTTTGACCATTTTCTTCCAATACCCCACACCTCATCCACCTCCACACTATACATCATATTCCTGAAGTTTTTAAGTTCCCAATAAGAACAGACCCCGTCGTAACCTGGTGTTTGTTTTGCAATGTGTGATGTAAGTTTTGCCAGTGTTTTATTTGGTCCAACTCCAATCGATACGGGAATTCCCACCTTTCTTTTGACCTCGTTCTTGATAAAATGAAGACGATCCATCAGTTCGTCATCAGGAATGTTTGAGAAATCTACAAAGGATTCATCGATAGAATAAACCTCCACTTCTTTTGCATATTCTTTAATTACACTCATCACCCGATCCGACATATCACCATATAGATTATAGTTTGAAGAATACACACAGAACCTGTGTTGAGTCATAAAATCCCTTTTCTCAAAGAAAGGCTCACCCATCTTTATCCCAAGGTCTTTCGCTTCTTGAGAACGAGCAATAACACATCCATCGTTGTTTGACAGAACAACTGTGGGTCTTCCTATTGAAGTTGGGTTAAATACCCTTTCGCAACTCACATAAAAGTTGTTACAGTCGATAATCCCGATCTTTCGTTTCATTATTTTTGTGTTAAAACCCAAGTTACTTTACCCCAAAGGTTGTTTTGTCCATTGTATTCACGGATCTTGAAAAATGTTTTGTCGGTTAGAACAACGAGATCACCCTCTTTTGGTGTTACAGATTTGTCAATTACGAGAATGTCACCATCCTTTACACCCAAAGTATTGGGTCCTGAATATCTAAAATAAAAAGTGGTGTAAGTATTTTGAATGATGAGTTCATTCAAATCTAATCTCTTATCTACATATGATTCAGCGGGTGAGGAAAATCCCGAAGTTTGGGTCTTAATCCTTAAGTATTTTTCTGTAACTGACATGACAAAAATATATAACTTATTTTTGTCTTAATCAAATTAATCTGGGTTATATAAACCTTCGAATTTGTATGTTTTAGAATTATGAGGAGAATCTAAACTTGGTGAAATCACTTCTTCAAAAAAAACCTTAACAAATGAATCAACCGATTCAGGAGGTAACATTAAATATAATGAAAAATATTTAGTGAAATATAACTCTCGAGTGTAGTAGAAAAAAATAGCAATGATTTTATTATTAAAAGTAACCTTTTGGTAATGACGAGTATTGTCGATTTGTAAATTATTACCCTCTATGTATTTTAATAGAACTAATTTTAATTTGTCTTCAATATTCATAACAAATAAATATCAATCCTCCATGAATGTTCTTGTAACTTTGGTTGGAATTGATTGTTCGATCCTTTTTTTTACATCATCCCTTTTTTTACAAAGTTCCAAGAATTCAGGGTTGAGAATTGTTTTCCCTTCATTTCTCATATCTTCCAAAGTTTGAAGGATTTCCTTATATTCAGCGTTGTTTTGAATCATAAGACAAATCTAATCACAAAATTCTTATTTTCCTACTCAAATATTCTTCTGTAACTGAATTTTTCGAAGTAAGTTTCAAAAGTTTAACTGGAAAACTAAGGGGTGTTTCTGTATTTCTCAAAGGTTTTTCCCCACTCAGGGATTTTATGGAATCTATAAGTTTGAACCCTTCCATAAACTTTAACTTCAGAAGATTTTTTGGGTAAAATATTACAGGTTTGGTATAATTCCCATCCACTCTACCAAAATGTTCTCCCTCGTTCAAAGAATTTAAATCAAATCCTTCATCAACATATAGTTGAAATCCTTGTGGTTCAATCAAGGTATGTCCCTTCTTTTTGAGATTAATATATGTTTCAAGTGACTTACCAAATAAAATCTCATCACCTTCCACCACAATCATAACTTCATATTTCTCACGGTATTGTTTCCACCTGTTGTTAAGGTGTTCAACCAACCACTCTTCTGTTCGTTCTCCCTCGTAAAATTTTATAAGTGTAGTTTTAGGTAATCCTACCAATGAAAAATCATCTTTGGTTTTCATATCAAAAACATCAATTTTATCAACAAACTGTGAGTAATAATCAATAAAGTTTTTAGTTACTGGAGAACTGTCTCTGTCAATTGCTAAAAGTACGGTCATGGTTTTTTATTTACTATAAACCAACCTCTTACCTGACCCTTCTTCTTCGTTTTTTGGATTCGGTTTGGGTTGTGATTCTTTTATTTCGCTGAAATAATCATAGACGGAAAGTTGTCCGTTGTCAAGAATTAAAGCGGTGCAAGATTCACACCAATCACCCGAATTATAATAAAATTCATTCGCCTTGGGTTCATGAATATGTCCGCAAACAATACCATCGAACCCTTTTTTCTTAGCATATTCAACAGCGTTTTCTTCGAATTGATTGATAAACTCTGTTGCTTTTTTTACGTTCTTTTTGATCTTTTTCGCATATGAAAAATAATCAAGTCCCTTCTTTTTTCGTCTGTTGTTCAATATACGATTGAAATAGAGAGCAAACTCATATCCGATCGACCCAAGAATACTTAAATATTTGAACTTATTTACAAAAATATCAAGAATGTCTCCGTGAATAACCAATAACTTTTTATCTCCGACCTCTATCTCATACTCATCAACAAAATCAATATTTACTAACTCCATCGGGACAAGTTTTCTCAAAAAATCATCGTGATTTCCCACCACCCAAACAACTTTTGTCCCTTTTTCCGCGAGTTTTATAATCTTCCTTAAAATTCTTAAATGTTCAGGTCTCCACGTTCCTCTTCTTGTCAAAGCCCAACCATCAATTATATCTCCGTTTAGTATTAATTCGTTTGTTGTAAAAGAATCAAAAAACTTATTGATCTCATCATACATACACGAAGCAGATCCTAAGTGTATATCGGAAATAATTACTTTGTCATAGATATTTTTTGTCATTTGGTTGGTCCATATGACATAAATATCAATCCTTGAAATATTCTGATATGATTATCATAAAAACCAAAGGCCACAAGAATGTTATAAATGAAATCCAAAGAAAAACACCAGAACCACCCATATCACTTAAACTATCGTTGGGTGTGATGTGAGTTAGTAAAAAAGTAACTATAATTCCGATTATGAAATATAGGGCAAGATATGTCATGTATTATTTACATTTTACATAATGTTAATATTTTTTTTCCATATATTCAATGTTTCATTCCCTTTTTTTACTGATTGAATATAACAAAAAAACCTCTCAAAGGAGAGGTTTTATTTTTTCATAGATTTTCTATGAAATATTCTTCAGGGGTTTTGAATTCATCAATACAGAAGTCGTGGTCAAATTCCAAATCCTGTAACTTACACAGATCCAAGTTATACTCCTGATCATGACCCAACCGATCATCTACATGTTCAATGATTGGAGTTCGTTGTAATACTTTTCCAATAGCATTGATTATATCCATATTTGTTCGTTGATATTCTGAGCCGATATTTACAATCTCGTTCAAATAAGTTTTACTTTGAACAAGTTGATAAATTACATTCACATTATCTTCAACGGAAATCCAAACCCTTTTCTGATCACCATTCCCATAAACAGGAATTGGTTTGTTGGATTTAATACAGTCAATTACCTTTGGAATGAATTTTTCTTGGTGTTGTAGTCCTCCAAAGTTGTTACATGATCTCGTAATAAGATAAGGTAATCCATATGTTCTATGTGCGGATTTTACCAAAAGGTCTGCACCAGCTTTAGTTGATGCGTAGTATGAACTCGGATTCAACACATCATTTTCCCTTGAACAAAATTCATCTTTCACATCACCATATACTTCATCAGTTGAGATTTGAACAAACTTCTTGAGAGTTTTAGATTGTCTGGCAACCTCCAAAAGATTAAAAACACCTTCGTAGTTTGAACGGATAAAAGGTTTTCCATCAATAATCGAATTATCGACATGGGTTTCAGCTGCGAAATTTACGAGGTAATCAAAGTCACCAACCATTTCATAGGTGAGATTACAGATGTCTTCAGTGATAAACTGAATCCGTTCATCTCTTAAGATTGGTATTGGAACTCGCGCTTGGTCTGCCGCGTAGGTTTGTTTATCCACAACAATAATTTCTGTAAATTGGTTTTCCACATAAACCTTTTTCAAAAACTCGGATCCGATGAATCCCCAAGCGCCAGTGATAATATATTTCATGTTTTTTGAATTATGACCTTTCAATTACAATTTTCTCGTCTTCGTTGATATCAACTATTAAACTTTCGATTCCGCTTTCCAAAAATAAGCCAAAAAGGTCAATTTCGTCAAGTTCTTCAAGTTTAATTTTAACGGTAGTTCCTAATTTCTTAGTCAAATTCATAAGTCCAAATTGTTTTTTTTCCTCTTTCTTTTCACGGTCCTCCTCTTTGGTTGGTGTTCCTCTTTCTGGGAAATCAAAATTTGCAAGTAATTCAGTCGGGTCATCAAACTCATTGTCAGCGTAGGTTCTAAATGATTTGGTTCTCATTCCTTCCATTTGTCCAATACCATCCCCACAAATATCACCCCAAAGGGAAAGTAAGAAATTAAGGTCTTGAACTGTAACCTTTTGATCCAAATCAATATCACCTCGTTCATAACCACATTCTACACATCCATAATTTGAGAGAATCACCAAAAGGTCAGAAGTTCCAACGGCACCATCACCATTTAAATCACCCAAACAAAATGGTGTTGCTGGTTCGTCGGTGTAAAGTTCATATCTTTGAAAGTCAAGCATCCTATGCATCCTATCTATCTGACCTTCGGTAAATCTGTCTCTACATTGTTCGGGACAATAATCCATGTGATTGTTGGCTCGGAATTGAACTCCACCATCATATCCTACCTCAGGACAAAAGAAACCAGGAACACCAGGACATCCACGACTCATTTTTGTTGGTGGAGTGTCACATACATAATCACCTTCATATTCACATCCGATGTTGGAATCTTGTTGTCCACAAAACTCCGTTTCATTAAAGGTATGAAACAGACCACAATAATGACCCATCTCATGAGATAGGGTTTCGTTTTCACGAAGCGTCGGAGCAAGGTGTGGCCAATTTCCATATCCAAAAGAACTGGTCAATACCCAAATCCCATCATTTTCATTACTAGGTCCAAAAAGAACATAAGCATAACCCAATAAAGTTTGACACATCTTTGGAACCACATAGATATTACAATATTCCCTTGTGTCCCACTTGTATTTTTTAGCAATCATAGTTGCCTGTGTTTGATAAAGAGGGAAACAAAGACCACCTGTTGCATAAGCATCATGCCAAGAGAATTCACGAAGATCCACATAGTTGGTATGTTCCAAGGTAAATGAAAGGTTGGATCCCACAAAATCCACATTCATTTGGTCAATAGCTCCTTGAACAACTTCATTTGATAGTTGACTTCCAGCAAAACCTGGTGAATGACAAATATGAACTACACATCGAATAGTTTTAGGTGTTCTTAAGTTTTTTTCTCTTGATTTGGATTCAGGAAGAGTATTTTTTATTTCACCCATCGTCTGACATCCAAATGGAATTCTACGAGTTTGACCAAATGAAGTCAAAGATGATAACATCAAAATAAAGAGGGGAATAAGTCGGATCATAAGTTTTTTTTGTAAAAATATAATTAATTAATTCAATTTCAAGATTTAGGTAATTCTAATCTGATCTTTTCCAAATGTTCCCACAAGGATTGGTAGTCATAACAAATAGAATTGCCGTTTTCATCGTTTGCGGTCAAATTTCCTGTTCCAAAGTCATTTTCATAAATGAACCAATACCACCAATCACATCCGTCTTCACCATAGACTTCTTTAATTAAGTCAGAAATAATATGATGATATGAATCGACGAAGTCGATTAGATCCACTTTTTTCCCACTCAGCTCGAAGATAAGATCATGTTGTTCTTTGAGCCGTTCGTTAATTTTCATAAAAGTTTCGTATGTCATGGTTTTTAGTTTGATAAAGGTGCTTTAATGGTTGGGTGTGATTCATAGTTTTCGAGTTCATAAACCATACCTGTATAATCTTTTTCTATGTGTTGTAGTTTGAAGGTGGGTAATGAGTAAGGTTCTCTACTAATTTGTTCTTTAGCCTGTTCAATATGATTTGAATATAGGTGTGTGTCACCCAAATTTCCAATTAATTCATCAGGAATCATATTAACTTCTTTTGCTATGATTTGAAGTAGTAGTCCATATGATGCGATGTTAAACGGCAAACCCAAGAACGTATCCACTGATCGTTGATTCCACATTAAAGATATTTTCCTTTGAGGGATTGGATTGTTGTCAAGGTCACCCCACGATTCAGGATTATTCTGTAAAAACTCCAAGTGTTCAGAGTGTGTTAGTTCTCTTGTATAAACTTGAAATCCGTAGTGACAAGGTGGTAAAACCATTTGGTCTAATTCACCTACATTCCACGCATTGACCATTAATCGTCTTGAGTCTGGGTTTGTTTTGAGTTCGTTGATTAGATTTGCGATTTGGTCTACATTGGTTTTAACATTTGGAAATCCTCTCTTGTCTATGTTTTGGTGTTCATATTTATCCCATTTTCTCCATTGTGCCCCATAGATTCTGCCGAGTTCACCCCACTTATTTGCAAACTCATCATCGGTTTTGATTCGTTCAATAAACATCTCTTCATCCAAGTGTGGTTCCCAAGCTTCAACTTTACTACTGTAATTCTTGTAAGCATCACCGTTCCATATGTTACAACCATACGTCAAAAGAGATTTGATATTAGTCTCACCCCTTAAAAACCACAACAATTCCGCAATCACACCTTTAAAATGAACTTTCTTGGTTGTAAGAAGTGGAAACCCATCACTCATTTTGTGACGAATCTGTCTTCCGAACACGGAGAAAGTACCTGTACCAGTGCGGTCTTTTTTCTCAACTCCATTTTCAAGAATATCTTGAAGTAGAGTTTGATATTGTTTGTCCAAATTATTCATCATCAAAAGTCGTTATATAGTTTTTGAATTCCGAAGGTATATCTGAATCGAAAAATACCCATCTCAAACCCATGAAGGGGTGAGTTATACCCTTTTAATGTTGGGAATTCCATGATAGTGTAGAATTTGATAAACGGAAGAAGGTAGAAACATTCTTCATCGATAGAGAAGGTTGATAGTGAGAGTGTCCAGTTCATATGTCGTAAGGTGTGTGACTAAAAATAATCTCATCAATGATGAGACAATGTTCATGAAGAGTTTCTTCGATATATTTTACAAATTCGATCTTTGATGAAAATACCATCTCTTCTCCGTGATGAATCAAACAATAATAATTCACTTTATCCAAAACATCAATCTTATTGATGATAAGATTAGTCACTCCATTGATATTCGATGCGACGATAAGATTGTCCAAATCCAACCAATTTACCTGTCGAGGTCTTCCTGTTGTTGCTCCGTATTCATTACCCACCTCTCGGATCTTTTGAAACAAATCAGATCCGCCTTCAAATTCTTTTGCCCCCACATATGTAACATATGCTTTGCAGATTCCATAAATGTTCCGAACATACTTCGGGGAAACACCATTTAAACAAGCACTTCCCGCAGTGCAGTGTGAAGAAGTAACAAAGGGATAATCACCCCAATCAATATCCAATTCAAATCCTTGAGCCCCTTCGAATAAAATATTCACTTTTTCTTTTTGAAAAAGAATCTGGTAAATGTCGCATACATAGGATGGAAATTTACTTTCTTCTGTGACCATATGGACATATTTTTCAGCTCTTGTACCTTCTCTCTTATATTTGGAAGAATAAGCCGGTCCGTTACCTGTTTTGGTGGTTCCAATTTTGAAATCCTTGGAGTCTTCCTCCTTGTGTTGTTCGGTAATAACATGAACTCGTTTGTCGATCATAAGATAATTTCTTACCTCAGGATTAATTTTTTCAAGTTGATCCAACTCCACCTCCAACTTTACAGGATCCACAACACATCCCGGTCCAATAATAGAAGGAATGTTATACAGAACTCCGATTGGGACAAAATGAGTGACAACCTTTTCTCCGTTATGATAAACTGTATGTCCTGCATTACCACCACCATTATATCGAACAACATGGGTATAATTACCGCTTTTAGCTAAAGCATGGGCAACTTTACCCTTACCAGTATCCCCCGCTTGGAGATCAACAATTATATCAGCATATCCAATCATTTTACATTCAATTACCCATAATTATATTTAAAAATAAGATATAAATCAAATGGCACATCCTGTTATTCATTCAAAATCATCAGTTAAAAAGTTCGGAGGAAAAGAAGAAGACTATATTAACATACACAATTGGTTCGATGAAACCAAAGCTTGGATTGGTCATTCTGATCATAGAGTGTTTCGTCATCATTCAGAGGGTATTTTTGAATGTGAAAAAATATTCGGAGTATCTTTTATAAACTCTGACGGTAAAGAAGTTTTTACTCGATATGTGGGTGAACAACATGTGAGAGAGGATTGTAATAACTTGGTTCCTTCAGCTAAAGATTGGATCAGTGCATTTAAATCCGGTGATAAACCATTATGGATGACAAAAACTATGAAGTTGGAATTTGTAGATTAACTAATATTTATGAATATGGAAAGTAAATTAATAAAAATATTGGAAGCTTTAGGTAAGTTTGCAAAAATAAGTAATAACTGTACTCAATTTGAAATAGATTTCGATGAAGCAGGAAATCTTATGAATTCGGGGGACATAGTTTATTGTTTGAATGGTAAAATTGGTAGTTTGA
>SXGQ01198054.1_pt1 | contig 16327 bp, 20 predicted proteins | sample 3178371 | NCBI WGS metagenome assembly SXGQ01 (sample SAMN11356859, study PRJNA531348) | freshwater metagenome | isolation source: freshwater sample F1-20 | place: China: Fuxian Lake, Yuxi | collected 2017-12-25
CACGAATCAAGATTTATGTGAAGCCACTCATTTTGTGGTTGTGGATTGGCGGCGGCTTGATGGCTATCGGAACAGTGCTCGCCGCATTCCCTGGTAAACGCCGTCGTCCAACTGCTCCGGTATCAGCCGATACCGCAATGACCCAACCCGACGTTGTTGAGCATGTCTGAGCAAGCACCTCGTCGTATTGCGCCGATTATTTCGGTGGCGATTGCCGCAGTCATGGTTTTTTTCATTGTTATCTTGGCAATTTCGTCAAATAACAAAACAGAAAACGCAGCGACGCCTCTGCTGTTGAAACCGGCACCAGAAATAGCGAGTACAACCTACGACGGCGAAGTATTTTTGCTGTCGCGTCGCCGTGGTTCATGGGTCGTGTTGAACTTCTTCAATTCAACATGTGTTCCGTGTAAGCGTGAACATCCCGAATTGGTGAAATTCTTTGAGACTCAACAAAGTCTGAACGGAACGGGTGCAGAGTTGTACACCATCGTCAATGATGATGACGAACAAGCAGTTCGTGATTTCTTCAGTGAAAGCGGGGGTGGTTGGCCCATCATCCGTGACGAAGACGCCAATATTTCTGTGGATTATGGAGTTGCGCAAGTTCCAGAGACGTGGCTCATCAGTCCGACCGGAGTCGTCGCGCAGCGATTTACTGGGCAGGTAACTGCCGAACTTCTTGGTTCAGCAATTGCGTCCATGACTCAGGAAAGTGGCTCGTGACAAATCAACTAAATGTGAAACTGAAACACGGGCCAAGTTGGCTTGTGATGTTGTTTTGTGTCGTCGCTCTAATGATATTTGGTACTCAACGAGATTCAGGGCCAGCGACTCCACAAGAAAGAATTGAAAGTGTCTCAAAGCGATTGGTGTGTCCGACATGTGACGGTGAGAGCGTGTACGAGTCACGTGGTGCAGCCTCGCAGGCGATTCGCCAAGAAATTGCGCGACAGGTAGCCGATGGACAATTGACTGACAGTCAAATTATTAAAGCGATCGATGATAGTTATACGGCTGATCTCAAGCTAGTTCCAGGTGGGACGGGTTTTGATGCACTGATTTGGGTGATGCCGATTGCCGTTCTTGTTGTTTCGGTAGTCGGTCTCGTCGTGGTGTTTAGACGCTGGAAGGTTCAGGGTTCAGTAAGTGCGACCGATGCCGATCGAAAACTTGTTGAATCAGCTCTGCGTGGAGTGAGCGACAAGCGTGACTCCTGAACGACGCAATCAACTGCTTGAAGAACGCGAATTTTTGTTGACATCTTTAGCCGATCTTGAACTTGAATTCGCAGTTGGCGACGTTGCCGACGACGATTATGTCTCATTAAAAGATTCATATACTGCCCGCGCTGCGACCATCATTCGTGAATTGTCCGATGAGGATCAACCAAAAGTTCGCAAACGTATCGGATGGCGCCCGATTGCATGGTCAGCCTTGGTTTTGTTGTTGGCGATCACATCTGGCTTTTTGGTCGCTCGCAACATGGGTGAGCGTTTACCGGGACAGGTCATGACTGGCGGGATTGAAGATGACAGCGTGAGTTCATTACTCGTGCAAGCGCGATCACTTGGTATGTCCGATATTCCAGCGGTTCTTGATTTGTACTCACGAGTTTTAGCCGTTGAGCCCGACAACATAGAAGCGTTGACTTATTTTGGTTGGTTCTCGGTGTTGTCGTCGACCCAAGAGGCTGATGCAAGTGCAGCAGCAACGCGTTTACAGAATGGCATGCTTTTGTTGCGGCAAGCCACAATCGCCGATGAGACTTATCCAGACGCTCACTGCTTTTTAGGAATCGCGTTCTTTCGTTTCATCGATGATCCCGTAGCCGCGCAACCAGAGATGACCGCCTGCCTGGATGAGAATCCTCCAGCAGAAGTCGCGTCTTTGGTGCAAGGACTGGCGACGCAGATTGATGATGCTGTTGTCGCATTGACAACAACTGTTCCTTGAGCAGAGCGACTTAGTCAGTCGCTGGCGGCGACCAAACAGAGGCTTCGGTGACTTCGCCGTTCACGCGAGCCAAAACCCAAACTGTGCCCTTGCGCCAATCGGGATCACCGATGATTTCGGTCTGGTGTCTTTGCAAAGCGGCCATCACGTCGGGAATGACATCACCGTGGCTACATAAGACGGATCCATTGGGCAAGGTAGAAATCAGTTCAAGTGCCCCATCGCGGTTGTAACCCTCGGCGAGTCGTGGGTCGGCTACTACCTGAGAATGTAGACGGGCCGCGAGGGGCTCAAGAGTCTGCATGCAGCGAATGTAGGGACTCGAGATGAGTTTGGCGTCTGGATGCGCTGCGATTAAATCGAAGAGTCGATCGCTGATGGCAACAGCCTGGCGGCGGCCCTTCCTCGAGAGGGGGCGAGTGCTGTCCTCGCCGTCCCAAGAAGACCGATCGCCCGCTTTGGCGTGCCGAATGAGGTAGATGGTGGACACTTCAACCATGGGGTCAAACTACAGGCGAAAAACCCCAGACTCGGGCGGTGTTCTTATGTGAAATATGGGTCAGAATAAGATTATGAGTTTTTTTGAGCGCAATAGGCAGGGAGTTTCTGCCAAGGGTCTAGATCCCAGTCGTTTGCCACCCGGTCAGTATTTAACTGATCGTTTTCCGGTGCTTCACGTCGGCGATATCCCCGATTATGAACCTGGTCAATGGAACTTAAACATTTTCGGTCTTGTGGATCAACCTTTTACTCTGACTCTCGACGAATTGAAGGCTCTACCAAGTGTGTCGTTGACATTTGACATTCACTGCGTCACCAAGTGGAGCAAATTCGATACCACTTGGACCGGGGTGAGAGTGCGCGATCTTTTCGAAATGGCGGGTGTGCAACCTGAAGCGACTCACGTCATGGAACACGCCGAATTTGGCTATACGACGAATGTGCCCTTGGCTGATATCACCACCGACGAGGCCTTAGTTGCATATGCATTTGAGGGTGAAGAAATCACGCCTGAACATGGTGGCCCAGTTCGTATTGTCATTCCGCACTTGTATTTTTGGAAGAGCGCCAAATGGTTACGAGGAATTGAGCTGATTCCGAAGGATTCCCCGGGCTTTTGGGAGCGCAACGGGTACCACATGTATGCGGACCCCTTTAAAGAACAACGTTTCTGGAACGACTGACATTTTGCCTGAGTTTTTCATTAGCCTGACGAAGACCAGGCTGGAAGGCTGAAGATGAACAGAAATTCGGTGTTTCGACACCAACATAGCGGGATCTTGAGCTTGGCTACCGTGGAGGCTCCACGTGTTGTGACGTCTGATTGGATCGACGAACAACTTGCCGAAACGTACCAACGCAACGGCCTGCGGCCAGGATTACTGGCCGGGCTTGCGGGCATCGAAGAACGTCGCTGGTGGGATGACGATGTGTCGTTTACCGATGCTGCCGCCATGGCCGGCCGTGCTGCAATCGAACAAGCTGGTATTGACCCATCAAAGATCGGCATTTTGATTTCAACGTCGGTGTGTAAAGAGAACTTAGAACCATCAGTCGCGTGTGCGGTCCACAATCAACTGGGCTTGTCAACGTCGTGTCTCAACTTTGACATCGCAAATGCTTGTCTCGGGTTTATCAATGCAATGCACCTGGCCGCCACGATGCTTGATGCAGGAACTGTTGAGTATGCCCTCATCGTTGATGGAGAAGGAAGTCGCTACACCCAACAAACAACTCTTGAACGTTTGCGCGACTCGAAGTCAACGGCTGGTGACGTTTTTGCCGAGTTCGCGTCATTGACACTTGGTTCAGGTGCAGCAGCCATGGTTATGGCTCGCAAGAACCGCCATGGTGATGTGCATCGCCTTATCGGTGGAGTTGCCCGCGCTGGTACTGAACACAATGCATTGTGTATCGGCAACCTTGATCGCATGACCACTGATACTCATGGGCTATTAGTAGCTGGTCTTGATCTTGCAGCCGACGCTTGGGACGCATCAAAGACTGATTTTGATTGGACCGACGGACTTGATTGGTACATCCTCCATCAAGTAAGCAAAGTACACACCACGATGTTGTGTGATCGACTAGCGATTGATTCAACCAAGGTTCCTTTGACATTTCCGAAGTACGGAAATGTTGGCCCAGCCGCAGTACCCATCACTTTGGCCAGTGTGCAAGATCAGATTGAGCCCGGCCAACGAGTTTTGTGTATGGGAATTGGCTCAGGATTGAATACCAGTTTCTCAGAAATTCTCTGGTGACAATGACCGCACCGTCCGCACAACTGTTGGGCGAGATCGGGCTTGATCCTTCGTGGTCGCACACAGTTGAAGTACCTAGTCACGATGAGAAAACACATGATTGGCATTTTTTAGACCGTCCAGGTTTGAGCGACCAAAAGCCGACAGTGCTATGCCTTCATGGCAACCCAACGTGGTCATATTTGTGGTCACGATTGCTGCATGAACTCAATGCTGAATTTCGTGTGATAGCTCCCGATCATTTATCAATGGGTTATTCCGAGCAAGTAGGTGCACGTCGTTATCGCGATCGTGTTGCCGATATCAAAGATTTTGTAGATGCACTTGGCATCAAGGGTCCGGTATGGCTCGTTGCCCAAGATTGGGGTGGGGCTATTGCAATGGGATATGCCGTTGCGCATCCCGAACAAGTTGCTGGGTTGGTTCTGTCAAATACCGGGATTGCAGTACCTGAAGGGCGCAAAGCTCCACGCCTAATACAGTTCTCTGCGAGCGGGGCATTGCACCGTACCATCACCCGCAACACCTCGTTATTTGTACGAGGTACTGGCTACTTGCCGGGTTCAGGTCTTTCTTCTCAACAACGTAAAGGGTTAGTCGCGCCATATATGCATCGAAATCAGCGTGACGGCATTAGTGGTTTCGTTACCGATGTGCCCTTCAATGACAAGCACGAATCGTTCAATGACATTGCCCAAGTTGCTGCACAATTGCCGAAACTGAATATTCCGATTCGGCTGTGGTGGGGTGCAAAAGACCCTGTCTTTAATGACGATTTCGCCGATGATCTGATCAAGCGATTCTCGGATGTGCAGATTCATAGAGTTGCCAGTAGTGGGCATTTAGCAGTTCTTGAAACTTCAATCGCAACATTCGTTGAGAATGCGATCTCGCAGTCAGGGCAAACAAATCCACAACCAGTTGATGCAACCAAAGTCGGCGAATCCCTTTGGTCACGTATTGAAAGTCCAAGCCGTCAAAATACTTTGGCAATTTATGACGGAGCAGATAAGTCATCCGTGAAATTCTCGGAACTCGATTCGCGTGTCGCAAGTTTCGCTCAGGGCTTAATTCAACAAGGTGTTCAATCCGGTGACCGTGTTGCCGTGCTTGTGCCCCCGAGTATTGATCTCATTGCCTTGGTGTATGCCTGTTGGCGTATCGGGGCAGTAACTGTCATTGCTGACCGTGGACTTGGCATCAAGGGACTGGGTCGTGCAGTCAAATCATCAAGGGTGCAACATGTCGTTGGCATCCGCGCGGCCGTAGTTGCAGCTCGGACTTTGCGCTGGGCTTCGCGTGTGACTTTCATTGATCTCAAGTCATTACAAAACTCCATGCAACTTGAGGGTCTCTCGCAACTGGCGCTTGCTGAACCCGTAGCAAATGATTTGGCCGCCATTCTCTTTACATCTGGTGCGACTGGTCCAGCCAAGGGCGTTCGCTATACCCATGGCCAACTTGGGGCACAGCGCGATATTTTGCAAGCGGTATACAACATTACGAAGACTGATAGTTTCGTGGCTGCATTCGCACCATTCGCATTGTTTGGTCCAGCACTAGGTATTACAACTGGTCTCGCCGACATGGATGTCACCTCGCCAGCCACTCTTACCGCGCAAGCGTTAGATGATGCATGTCGGGCGACTAAAGCCACGATGGTTTTCGCTTCGCCAGCAGCATTAGCAAATGTTCTCAAGACTTCTAAGACAAACTTGTCTTCGTTAATACAGGTACGTCTCGTGATGTCGGCGGGTGCGCCAGTCCCGATTGAAACTTTGCGTCAGATGAAACGGCTTTGCCCAGATGCAGAGTTGCACACCCCTTACGGAATGACCGAAGTGCTACCAGTTGCTGATCTTTCACTTGAACAACGCGAAGCAGTTGGTGAAGGTGCAGGCGTGTGCGTCGGCAAGCCAGTGAACAACTGCCACGTCAAGATCGTGGCATTTGACAGTGGCATTGACGAATTACCGCAGGGCGAAACTGGTGAAGTAGTAGTGAGCGCTCCATGGATGTCACTTGGCTATAACCGATTGTGGCTCACTCAGCAGAAGGCTCGTTTTGCAAGCGATGGTTTGACTTGGCATCGCACCGGAGATGTCGGCCATCTAAATAGCGAAGGACATGTGTGGATCGAAGGGCGAGTCGTGCACATGATTCATACAGCCCACGGACCAGTGACGCCAGTGCCATTGGAAACGGTCTGTGAAACAATTTCAGGAGTCCAGCGAGCCGCCGCCGTAGGAATTGGCGAACCAGGTATCCAGCAAATCGTCATGGTCCTGGAAACTGATCAAAAGAACGAGCATGTTGCTTCGGCGGCCTTGACGGCACAAGTGCGTCAGGCGCTTGGGCATGTTGATGTTGTTGCGGTTTGGGAGACAAAAAAGCTTCCCGTCGATATACGCCATAACTCAAAGATTGATCGCACCGCATTGGGGCAACGAATGCAGAAAGTTCTTTCAGGTCAATCAAAATGAAGGTGTTGGTGACTGGTGCGGGGAGCCTGTTACTTGGCGGCATTGCTCAACAACTTGCTGAACGCGGTGATCACGTTGTGTGTTTCCAACGTCGAACAACTGAAACGACGCATCAGAACATCACAATGTTTGCCGGTGATATTCGTGATCGAGGTTCGGTTAGCGAAGCAGCAAATGGCTGCGGTGCGATTATTCATGGTGCGGCTCGAGTAGGGGTCATGGGATCGTGGGAAGATTTTCATTCCACCAATGTTGATGGAACATTCAATGTTTTGAGGGCCGCGGCCGAACATCAGATATCACGACTGTTGTATGTGTCAACTCCCTCAGTTGCCCACGTAGGCAACGCCATTGAGGGAGAAATTGCGACTCCAGCAACGACTGGACGGAAGCGGGCTTACTACGCCGAGTCAAAGGCTCAAGCAGAGATCTTGGCGTTGCAGGCAAATTGTGCAGATCTCGGTGTTGTGGCAATTCGTCCGCACTTGGTTTGGGGACCAGGTGATACTCAACTCGTTGGACGAATTGTTGAACGTGCCCGACAAGGTCGACTGGTCATGGTCGGTTCAGGAAATGCTCTCGTTGATTCAACATATATTGACAACGCAATTGGTGCGCATATCGCTGCACTCGATGCGGTCACACCTGGATCACCATGTGCAGGTAAGGCATATGTCATTTCAAACGGAGAGCCTCGAACCGTGAATGAATTGATCAGTCGTATTTGTGATGCGGCTGGAGTTGAATTCTCACCAAAACATGTTCCGACGGTGATCGCTCGCAATCTTGGAAGTTTGGTTGAGCGAGTATGGCCCGTATTTCGAAGAGACGAACCACCAATTACTCGCTTCGTCGCGGAGCAATTGGGTACTGCACATTGGTTTGATCAGCGTCCGGCCCAAAAAGATCTGAATTGGAAACCACAAGTGAGTGTGGATGAAGGTTTCGCGCGTCTCAGCGACTGGTTTAAGGGGCAACAGAACTCCTGAGCCAGGAGATGCTTATTGATAATCAGATGTCGTATGTAGCAATCACGGGAGCATGGTCAGACCAGCGGGTGTCATACGATGGGGCGCGATCAACAAAGGCGGCACTTGCCTTTTTGGCTAGTTCGGGACTCGCAATGTGATAGTCGATTCTCCAACCAGCATTGTTGTCAAAGGCTTTACCGCGCCAGGACCACCACGAGTACGGACCTGCGACATCGCCAGTCTGTTGACGTAAAACATCAACCCAGCCGTGTTGGTCAAACATCTCATCAAACCAGGCTCGTTCCTTGGGCAAGAAGCCTGCACTCTTCAAATTGCCCTTCCAGTTTTTGAGGTCAACTTCTTTGTGAGCAACATTCAAGTCACCAGTCAGAAGCAAGAGATTTCCCGAAGAGCGCATATCAAGCATGCGCTTTTTCATGGCCGCAAAAAATGCATACTTCTCAGTCATGCGTTCGGGTGATTCGGCGTCGCCTGTGTGCACGTAAGCCGAGACAACCGAAAGTATTTTAGTCTTAGTGATTTTGATATCTGATTGGATCCATCGGCCGGTGAAATTATGAACCTTGTGATTGTCGCCAATAAGCGAAGTGTCGATCGGCAGTCGACTAGCCACCGCAACGCCAGCACGGCCCTTTTGGTTGCATTCGGCGTGAGCGATATGCCAGCCATCACCCATGAGTTCGGCGACTAAATCATCTGGGCATCGAACCTCTTGCATCGTGATGATGTCGGGTTGGCGTTCGTCAATCCACGCGTGCATTCCGTTTTTTACGGCTGCACGAAGCCCGTTCACATTGACCGAGGCGATAGTGATCGTCATACAAAGATCGTGCCATACGATGGTCTCTGTGGCCTAGTTTTAGATTACGGGTTGACTTCTACGTCGTTGAGATTTATGTCGTTGAGTTCTGATCGGCGACGAAATCTTTAAATGACGCCAAGGCTCGAGGCCCGTAGACCGTTGCAGGTCCACCATTCATCAGCACCGCAACACCGATTGCCTCGGCTACTTCGGCCTCGGTGGCGCCCTGTTTAGCGGCACCTCGAGCGTGCGAAGCGATACAGCCATCACATTGATGACTGACACCAATCGCTAGCGCGATGAGCTCTTTCGTCTTGCTTTCTAAAGCTCCTGGTGCCATGACGGCAGTATGAAGTCCGGCGAATGCTTTCATGACTTCGGGAATCTGCTGTCGTAGTTCACGAGCTAAAGGAATGAGGTCATTCATAACATCGGTACTGTGCATATGTTCGCTCATGCACCCATTGTGTCAGGCTTCGGGACCAAAGTACGACGGTCTAAAGTCCTCTTAGATGGTTGCCCAGACGCGGGAGTCATCGGTAAGAATAGGGTCGTGACCAGCCAACCTTTTCGTCCAAGTGCAGATCGGCTTTTGCCAGACCTCACAATCAAGCAAGAGATTGTGCTCTTGGCTCGTGCATTATGGCGCGAGGGATACAACGATCACTTAGCTGGTCACATCACAGTCAACATGCATGATGGAACACTGCTGTGTAATCCGTGGTTATTGCTGTGGAATGAGTTGCGCCCTGAACACATCATCCGAATTGATATGGATGGCAAATTAGTTGAAGGCGATTGGCCAGTCCCATTAGGAATCCCGCTTCATCTTGAACTGCACAAGGCCCGTCCTGAAGTTGAAGTCGCGGTCCATAATCACCCGTTATACGGAACCGTGTGGGCCGATCTAGGTGAGATACCACCGGCACTTGATCAGTCAAGTGTGCTTGGCGGCGGGGGAGACTTGGTTCTTGTTGGCGAATACGGTGGCAGCGTTGATGATCCAGGTTCGGCCGCAGCCGCGGTTGCAGCTATGGGCGATGCCGATCTTGTGTTGCTCGCGGGTCACGGCACTTTTGTACTTGGTAACTCAATACGCGCGGTCCATCAACGAGCGGTCGCTCTTGAACAGCGTTGTCAGCGAGCGTGGCATGTGCGGGCCGCCGGCGGTGATCTCACATCTCCATTGCCACAATGGTTTGTTGATCGAATGAAACAATCTGATGGCGATAAGTTTCATGGCTTTTGGGAAGCGATGGTCCGCCAGGAGTTACGCGCCGACCCATCGCTTCTTGATCACGTCTGATCAAGTTTGTGAATGAAATCGTGACAGAGTAGAGCCATGGCCTCAGTCATTCAGATCCTTGTGTCCCCGCATGGTCTCATGGCAAACGATGCGGGACCGATTGCAGTAGAAAGTGATGCTGTTGATGATTATGTAGCGGCTGTCGTTGCTGCACTCGAAGGAATTGACTTCAGTAATCTTTCAAATATCACAGTGACCGGAAGCGAGGGTGGCCTCGTCGTTCTAGGCGCTAATGGTTTGCCACTACACCCAATCATTTGGGCCAGCGACACTTCATCAATCGCTGATGCGCAATGGTGTCTGAAAAAACATGATGAGCAGTGGTGGATCAACGAGGTCGGAGTCATTCCCGATCATTCACATCTTGTAACTAAGTTGTCATGGCTACATCGCAGCGAACCTGATCTCTGGCAACAAGTAGTGCACATATGTTCACCCGCTGATTACATTCGTTGGCGTTTAGTGAGTGGTTCTAAAGATCCGGTGACTGAAATGGGCTCAATAGTGACCAGTTCATTTGATGCCGAAAGAACAGCATTGTGGTCATCAAAGAACGGGGCATACAGTCAGCCAGTTTTGAAATTAATTGAAAGCGAACGCGACTGGTCAAAATGCTTACCGGTCGTCAAACCTTATGGCGCAATCGCGGGCTCTTTATTCGGCACTTTGGTGAACCTGTAAACCCGCTGTTCATCCTGTGGCAACCTTTGGTCTAACTCTATGAAAGTTGGCAGACTTAATTTTGCGTTGTGAAGCATTGGGTAATTGGGTTGATCGTGGGCGCAACGATGTTGATAGTCGCATGTGGTGAAGAGAATCCCAGTGCAACTTCGAGCGATGACACCCATTCGATTGGGCAACCAGCAAACACCGAAGAGAATATTGCGTCAGCAAAATCAGGACCTTCTTCGTCTATTCCCAGCAAAAATGACAAAATTGCGAGTCCATCACTAGGAGCCTCGACGACTTCGCCTCAAAATAAGGCGGCCGAAAACGTTGCCGCTTCAACTGTGAGAAATCAGCCATCAACGACCTTCCAAACAGCAACTCAGAACAATGGATCAGCCGCGCCAGTGATTACCGTGCCAGTGATTACCGCGCCAGTGAGTACTGCACCTTCCAAGACTCGACCAACTCCGACGATCGCGCCTGAGTGTGATGTGATGCCGCTTGCGGATTGTCGCAACGTTGATCTCCGCGGTCTAGATCTTTTCTATGCCAACTTCCAAGGTGCCGATCTGACTGGTGCCAATTTGTCGGGTATGGACCTGACGGGCGCTGATTTCACTGATGCCAATCTGACTGGCGCCAATCTCATTGGGGCGACTCTCGATGATGCGTACCTTTTTGGTGCCAATCTGACCGAGGCAAAACTGACAAGAGTGTCAATGTCGGGCATCGTATGGGATGACGCAACAATCTGGCCCGTGGGCTTCATGCCGCCTGATTACTGATTCATTGACTATCGTTCTCTTCACCATCTGTGACCGATGGGTCTGTGATCAAGGAGATTGAACAGTGGAAGAAAATTTCTATACCGCAGCTGCTGCTTTGAACGGCGCTGGTGTTCTTGATGTCAAGGCCATGGAGACTATTTATCGTCTCGAGTGCAGTGGTGAGCAGTTCTACAACATGTTGGCCGACCGTATCGGAAACGAAGAGGCTGCCGAACTATTGCGTCGAAATGGACGCGAAGAATTGGCCCATGCTCGTCGCATCGCGAAAGCGATTTCTATTCGTCTTGGACACGATTGGGAGCCGTCGGCTGAAGTGGCCACATTGCTATTGATTCCGATGCCCGATGAGATTTCTGTGGAAATGTTTCATGGCATCGTGCAAGGTGAAATGAACGGCGATGCCGGCTATCAGGCGTGGGCCGATCAAGAAACTGATCCCGAAGTTGAAAAACTCTTGCGACTCAATGGCCGTGAAGAAACCATTCACGCCGGTCGCGTGAATCAGGTTCTTGAAATTCTGTCGCGTTAAGCAACAAGAAATTTAGGAAGTCAGACTTTAGATTTTTGGGGCTTGATATTTGGACGGGATATCAACTGTTCCCTTTCGAGTTTGAATTTTCCACTCACCATTTTCACGAATGAGCTCATCGTGATGTTTGCCGATCATGGTCACTTGGGGCTGGCCGTTCTTGTCGCGATGAATGACTGTCCACATGACTTGAGAAGTTGCTATATCTCCGTGCAAGTTGATCTGTGGACTACTGACGATATGAAATGAAGAGCCGACTAAGCCTTCTAACGTTTGCGCCATTAGGGCCTGAATTTCGCTTCGTCCAGTCGCACGACCGATGGGGCCAAGGTTGACCGTTCCCTGTATGGCAAAGAGCTGGGCGTATCGATCAAGGTCACCAGCATCAAGGGCCAGTCCGTAATCAATAAAGAGCTGTTGAATCGCCAAAATATCTTCGAGTCGTCGTAAGCGTTCGTCAAGAGATTGTCCCATGCCACCAGCGTAGGTTGCCGATAGGCAAGACTGTAACTACGACCTCGCAACGGGGCGTTCATGAAACGGACTTGTATGAATATCCTGGTTATCGGCGCCGGTGGCGTCGGTGCATCAATGGCTTCCATTGCGGAAAGCCGATCCTTTTTCCAATCCTTTATCTTGGCCGATGTATCAATCAAATCGGCCCAACGAGCAATAGCAGTGCTGGATGACCCTGGCCGTTTTCGGGCGGTGCAGTTAGATGCTCGTAGTGAAGACAACATTGTCGCCCTCATTCGCGAAGTTGGCGCCGACATTGTGGTGAATGCTTGCGATCCCCGGTTAAACGAACCGATCTTTCGTGCATGTTTCACAGTTGGGGTTCATTACCTCGATATGGCAATGAATCTCAGTCGTCCCCATCCAACCGATCCGTATAACCAAGTCGGTGACATCTTGGGTAAAGAGCAACTTGCAGCACACGATGCATGGGTAGAAAAAGGACTGCTCGCCCTTGTTGGTATGGGTGTTGAACCAGGCTTGTCTGATGTCTTTGCGCGGTATGCAAGTGATCATCTTTTTGATGAGATAGATGAAATTGGTGTTCGTGACGGGGCCAACTTGGCAATTGAGGGTTACGACTTTGCGCCAACTTTCTCAATTTGGACAACGATTGAAGAATGTTTGAATCCGCCATTGGTGTGGGAAAAGTCGCGTGGCATTTTTACAACGAACTGTTTCAGCGAACCAGAGGTGTTTCACTTTCCTGAAGGCATTGGACCCATTGAGTGTGTGAATGTTGAGCACGAAGAAGTGTTATTGATGCCTCGTGAAATTGAGTGCAATCGCGTGACGTTCAAGTATGGACTCGGCACAGATTTCATCAACTGGCTCAAGACGTTTGCATATCTCGGACTTGATTCGGCTGAGAAGATTCAAGTTGGTGATGTCAAGGTTGCCCCGCGCGATGTACTGGCAGCAGTTTTGCCGAACCCCGCAAAACTCGGGCACTTAATGACCGGCAAAACCTGTGCCGGCACATGGATCAAGGGCACCAAAGATGGCAACCCTCGCGAGGTGTATCTGTATCACGTCGTTGATAACCAAGAAACAATGGGGGATTGGGGTTGTCAGGCCGTGTTGTGGCAAACCGCAATCTGTCCAGTAGTTGCCCTTGAACTCATTGCTACTGGCATGTGGAAACACTCTGGGGTTCGCGGACCCGAAGCATTTAATGCAGTCCCGTATCTCAATTTGCTCGCCGAGTACGGGGCGCCACATGGGATGGTTGAGATGGGTCAGAGTTCGGGTGAAGGTCAATGGCCATCACCAATTCGTACCGATGATCCGGGTTGGTCGCGTCCGGTTCGCAAGTCAACCACTGCGTAAAAGTTACTTCGTACCTTCAAGTTCGTAGAGCAACACATTGCCGCCTCGGCGAACCCATAGGCCAGACCCAGCTTGCACGAAATATGGATCTAGTAATTCGCGGTACCAATCACCGGGTCGTTGATGAACTTCCATATCGGTTGATGATGCGTCAACGATCGTATGAAAGTCGAGCAGCGTCGGAACCTCGAGGTACAAAACATGGCGAGTTGCGGCGGCGATATTTTTGATTGCCGCTTCAACTGCACTGTCGTCGGGGTACTGCAAGACACCATGACAGATCACCAGATCAAAGGCCCGCGACGGAGTCCATTGTGAAATATCACGAAGCTGATGCCCGAATTTCTTGCAGGCATATTCGCTGACATCGGTAGACGTCACGCGAACATTCGGAAAGTTATCTCGATACCAATCGCGCCAGAGTCCAGGTCCGGCACCAATATCAAGCACTGATTTAGGGGCGACGCCCCACCAAGCACACATATTGTGAACCGCAGATCCGAGTTGAGCGATACTTCTTTTGTCGTGCACCCCACCGCGCCCATAAAAGCGTTTGTAATAGTCAGCGTTGAATTGACTCATGGCTCTCTAACGCTAGACGTTCCATTCAATGGGTGGATGAATGCGTACCGATTCAGAGATACGTATGAGTTCTGGGAAATCTGATGGATTGATGACGAGACCTTCAATGAGATATTTACGAAGACCGTCGTGTATCCCAACGAGGCCCGTGCTTTCGGCATTACGGACCATTCGAAATTGATATAGACTGTCGCCAACCTCGTTGGGAAGTTCAATCCATGAGTTATCAAGTACTGGTAACTCAAGCATTTGGTGGATTAACCAGACGTTGTCACCGCTGACTAAGCGAAGAGTTGAGTATTCGGGCTCGTCGACTAGCCAGTCGCCAGGTACCGCGGAAACTCCGATCATAGGTTGCACAATTGATGTTTTCTCAGACATCACGTCACCGGGTTTGAGATAGCGCGCTGATTCGACAATGGTGGTGAGCTGTTCACCAAAATTCGGATAGTCGCTTGGCCATGTTGCCTGAAAGCTCACGATGTCGTTGATGAGATCAAAAGTTGTCCTGACCCCCTGAAATAGGTCCATTTCCTAATGGTGGGCCGAAAACCGTGTGTTGGCCTCATAGCAGGTGGACCAACAAACGGGGTCCAGGACAAGCAGGACCTACCTCTTCAAGAGCAAGTTTGCGTAAATCAACAACGGTGGCCGACACGGTGCGTTCAAACCCAGGGTGATGGGCAGTTTTGACCACGGGTTCATGCGGTCTGAGAACTAAGCCGGGCGCCATGGGGTCGTCTGGATCGGTGTCGTAGACCTCAATGATGGTGAGATCTTCAATAGCCATGGCGCTGGCTACGAAGTGGTTGTCAATGACACAGGTTGTGCCAATAAATGGTGAGCCAATTGTGGTGGTGCGCCATCCGACTTGATTGAGTTCGACCATGACTGCCTGATGGCGAGCGTCCATGAGGTTGTCCACGTCTGCACTCTAGTAACACCTTGATCAAGCAGATACGGTTGGACTCATGTTCAAACGAATCATCCCGATCGAGGCACGGCTTGATGGACTGGCTGAGGACTCTGAGCGGAAGTTTTTCGATGGACACCAAAAGAAAAAGGTTCACGCAGCACCGACAGATATTCCTGAGTACACCTCGTTCATCGGGCGCTGGAGACTGGTGGCACAAACGGGCTATCGCGAATGGTTGGCCGCTCGAGCGATGAGTCCAGAAGATATTGATACTCACATTAAGTCGTTGTTTAACCAGACTTGGTTCGAAATTGGTGACACCAAAGAGGGCATCAAGATCACAACATCCAGCAAAGTTCGTGGCAAGTTGCGCCGCCGAGTTGCATCTTTCGAATATGTACTTGATGGACTGACGACGCTGACAATGCAGTCTCCGCTTGGTCCTGTGTCAACGACAGCATCAATTGACGGTGTTGCATTAGTTCTGAAGGTCACGACACCTAACGGAATTGAAACCCATCGACGTCAAGCCGTGCAAAGTGCTAAAGGTGACCGCATGGCGCAGACCATGGTTGATGCCAAAGGCAACACCTCAACTTTGGAATATCAACGCATCAAGTATTGAGATTTATTGAGCTGATGAGTTCAGTAGTTTCAACAGGATGCGTCTGAACTCAACCGTGCGACGGTCTGAGCGGATATGCACTTGACCGCGATTTAGAGGAACACTCTTGTCGGGGAGGAATTCAATGATTTTTAAGTCCTCAGTAAAGATCCGATTCTCATAATCAATCGCTGCTTGAAAATCTTCGGGTGTGTGGCAATCACATTTCTGAGAAGGCAAAGTCTCAGAGAACGAATATCGAAGCGAGAACCTGATCGATCGCTTGCAGGTCGGCGTCGTCGATAATCTGCGCAGTGAGGATGATGAGACCATCCGTGATCGGATCCCAGAAGGCTCCGATGACGAACAGCATCGAGTTCCCGTCGCACATGCTGTACACCAGGTATTGGCCGGCGACCGATCCGTTCGTGTACTGATTCGTACCATCTGGTGTGCAGATCGTCGAGAGATTCAGGGCACTGTCGATGGCGATCAGGGCGTCATCGATTTCCTCTTCGTCGAGGTCCTTGGCGAAGATCACCTCGATGCCCGCCGTCGTCCAAGTGTCCCGGTAACCGTTCAGGTCGGCGG
>SXGQ01735960.1_pt1 | contig 16327 bp, 15 predicted proteins | sample 3178371 | NCBI WGS metagenome assembly SXGQ01 (sample SAMN11356859, study PRJNA531348) | freshwater metagenome | isolation source: freshwater sample F1-20 | place: China: Fuxian Lake, Yuxi | collected 2017-12-25
CCGTCACCAGGATGATGCCGTGCGGCTGCTCGACCTGGTTCTTCCAGATCGTCAGCGTGTTCTCGTCAAAGCCCAGATCGTCCAGCGAGACGTTGATGCTCTTGGTGTCCAGGATACGCATCACGACCTTCTCGCCGTACGATGTCGGCAGCGTGCTCATACGCAGGTCGAGCTTGCGGTTCTGCACCGTGCAGCGGATGCGCCCGTCCTGGGGCATGCGCCGCTCGGAGATGTCCAGGTTCGCCATGATCTTCAGACGCGAGACGATCGCCGCCGCCATCTTCGCCGGTGGCTGCATCATCTCAAAGAGGATGCCGTCGATGCGGAACCGCACCTTCAGCACCTTATCGCCCGGCTCGATGTGGATGTCGCTCGCCCCCTCCTTCACCGCCGTCTGAATGATGTAGTTCACGTAGCGGATGACGGGGCTCTCGGCGGCCTCGCGCTCGAGGTCCACCTCCTCCTGCGGCCCCTTGTCGACGCGGACATCTTCCTCGCTGATGTCGCCCAGGATCCGCTCGACATCTTCATCCTTGCCCGCGGTGCCGTCGTCCATCAGCTCCAGCACGCGACGGATGTCCGTCGCGGGGGACACCACCACCTTCAGCGATCGAGCCCGCAGGCGCTGACGCACATCGTCCAGCACGAACACGTCGTCCGGGCGCGACGTCGCAATCACGATCCGCTGGCCCTCGGTCCGCAGCGGCAGCACCGAGCCGTCCTTGCAGAAGGCCACGCCCAGCCGCTGCACCGCCGAAGCATCGCAGCACAGTTCCGGGCCGCGGTCGACGTTCACACGTTCAAAGCCCAGCCCCGAGGCCTTCGCGACCGCCCGCAGCAGCTTCTCCTCGTCCGTGCCCTGGTCCAGCAGCACTTCGATCAGCGAAGCGCCCGGTGTCTGACGCACGATCGTCTCCGCCGCCGTCATGGCCCGCGGCTCGACGACGCCCTCGGACAGCAGGTGCTCCCGCAGTTCCTGGGCGCGGCCCGTCACCGGGCCGTCTTCCGGCCGGTACACGTCCAGCCACGACCCCACGCTCCACACGTCAAGGTCAACGGTCTCACCCGTCGAGTTCGGCCCTCCCGCGGGCTTGCCGATCGTGCTGGTGCTGTTGATCGTGGGCTTGAGCGCCTTGGCGAGCCGCACCCGGTCGGCCTCGGGCGCCGTCTGGGCCGGAGCGCTGGGCGGCGGACCATCGGCGCCCGTGGACGACGACTCGGACGTGTCCCCGTCCACGCCAAGGTCGTTCAGCAACCGATCCAGATCGAACTTCCCCACGCGGCGCTCCTCGGGGCCACCCCTGGCCCGAACTCCTCGACGATCACGGCTCCCCGAGCGTCAGCACGAACTCCTGACCGTCGGCCATCAGCGTGACGCTGCGCCCTTCGATCCGCGCGACGATGAACAGCTCCTGGATCAGATCGCCGACCCGCACCAGCTGGCCCGAGACCCGAGCCACCGGCACGCTCCCGCTGCCCATCACGCTGTTGAGCGTCAGGCTCTTGACCTTGCCCTGCAACTCGGCCAGGCGCTTCTGCCGCTCGGCCGCCAGCCGCGCCGCCTCACGCTCCGCGGCCGTCGGGCCCGTCGCAGCCGCGGTCGGCTGCGACGAGTTTCCGGGGATCCGCAGCGCGAACGGGTTCATCTGAACCTGCTCCAGAGGCACCTGCACCAGTTCTTCGCTGCTGCGGAGCTGCTCGATCATCCGCTCGTGATCCTTGGTGATCACCGACAGATCGGCCTTCTCGATCGGATAGTCGATCGTGATGTCCGGCATCTTGAAGCGGGTCGCCAGGCCGATCTTGCGCATGGCGAACAGCGTCGTCGCCGCCACGCAAACCACGAGCAGCAGGATCAGCGTGCCGCTGAGCCGCGTCTTCCGCACCGCCGAGGTCGTGTCGTCGGCCGCCGGTGCCCCCGACGGTGCGCCAAGGATCGGGGCATCCATCGTCGTGACGCCCGGCTCCTCGACACCGGCGCCGGCGCCGCCCGTCCCGCTCGATTCACTGATTCGATTGAACATCAGGTACGGCTCCCCGCGGTGGATGAGTCGGGCTGAAAGTAGATGCTGAGCGTGAAGGTCGCCTGCATCGCGCCGTCGATCTTGTCCGAACGCTCAAACTTCACGTCCGGCAGCCGCGTGATGCGGTCCAGCCGCTCGAGCTTGAGCAGGAACGAGTAGAAGTCGTCGAAGTTGCCCGTGATCGTCATGGTCAGGGGTTGCTCCATGTACTTCGCGCTGGTCACCGGGTCCTGGGCCTTGACCATCGGGATGTCCAGGCTGCTCGAGCGCGCCAGGTCCGAGACCTGCTCGAGGATCACGTCCACTTCCTTGTTGGTCGGCAGACGCGACTCGATCATCGAGATGCCGCGGGCGATCTCCTCGTTCGCACGGGCCAGGTCCGCGGTCTGGCTCGTCGCCGCCTCGAGCTTCTGCAGCATCAGGCGCTTCTGCTCAATTTCCTTCTTGGCCTGCTCGATCTCGCCGTTCTGCGGCTTGAAGACGAACCACCACGCCGCGATCGGCATCGCCAGCAGCACCAGGATGAACAAGACCCCTCGGATGCCAACTCCCATATCAACGGCCCTCCTGATCGACGACCGTCGGGACGCGGGACTTGGACGCCCGGTCCTTGGTCCGTGCCGCCTCGTTCTCACGCTCGCGCTTGGCCTGCTCGGGCGTCTTCAGCTCGTTGGGGCTGGTGAACTCGATCGTCCGCGGGGTCTCCAGCGGCTGGAAGTCCCGCGCGTCCGCGTCCTGACGCAGCAGCATCTCGATGCGGAACTTGCTCATCTCGCGCTCCATGAGCACCGTGTTCTCGCTGAAGATCAGCTCGATGTTGCTCAGGAGGACGCACTGGTGCAGGGCCGCAACGTAGCGTGCGACATCCTGGTGCGTCGGCGCGACCCCGATCAGAATCACCTTGGTCTCAAAGCGCGGAGCCATGAACTCGGGCTTGGCCTCTTCCTCCGCGGGCTTGGACGCCGGGGCGTTCCGTGACCGACGCGACATGCTCGTGCCCGCCGCGGCCTTGGGCTCCACCACCGCCGGCGCCGGGGCCCCGCGCGCACGCCGGCGCGTGTCCTTGTCCAGCCGGGTGCTCTTGACCTCCAGCGTCAGCATCGTCATCCGCTGCGGCATCCGGTTGATCAGCTCCGCCAGCAGGATCGAGCGGGGCACCCGCTCGATCAGCCCCGTCGTCAGTTCGGCCTTGCCCAGCAGCTCGGTCTTCTGGCCCTCGAGCACCTTGAGCTGCTCGATGTCCTTGGCCGCCTGCGTGTACTGCACGTTGATCACCTGCTGGTACCGCTTCACGTCGTTCCACTGACGTGCCGTGATGAAGAAGGCGAACAGCACGCCCACCGTGACGATCACGAACAGCAGCAGACCCAGCGTGTTGACCCGGACCTCGTTCTTCCGCGCGATGTAGTCCTCGGGCAGAAAACTCGAGTCGCGCGACTGCTTCGTGGCGTTCAGAATGTCCTTCATGTCCCCCGTCCCTCCCTCGATCCGACCAGCGGGCGCCCGCGGCAGGACGCCGCGACGAGCCCGATCAGAAATCCGTCGGCAGCAGGCACAGACCGATCGGCACCGTCCAGCCCGGCTGCGGCGTGTGCTCGTCGATGCCGGTCACCCGGTCCTGTGCGCCCTCCTTCAGCCGCGACATGGGATCCGCGACCTGGGCCGGCAGCCGCAGCGCCCGGGCCACGGCGCGGCACACGTCCGTCTGCCGCGCCTCGCCCCCCACGAAGATCGTCCGCCCGACCTGCCGGCTCGGGAAGATCGCCTGCTCGTACCGCAGGCACATCGCGATCTCGTCCGTCAGGGCTTCGACTGTCTCTTGCACTCGCGAAGGGCGCGCCGGCGCCGCCTCCCCGGGCGCTGGATCGGCCAGCTCGCATGCCACCGCCGGCGTCGCGCCAAGTCGCCGATCCTCTTCGGTGTCCACCGCCGGGGCGCTGCCGCCACCGATCGGCGTCCGACCGTTCATGAGCCGTTTGATCCCGCCGATCGTCCCGGTCTGCTCTGCCGCCGTTGCGGGAGCGGGGGCAACACCAGCGACCGCCGCACCCTCAGTGGGGCCCAGCCACGATCCGCCGTTCGCGCCGCTGCAGCGGCGCTTGTGCGCCATCGCGACGGTGCAGTCCATCTCCTTGGCCATCGCTGCGTCGATGTGCCGCCCGCCGATCGGGATCGTCTTGGCGAACACCAGTTGCTTGCCGTGCGACATCATCACCTTGGTCGTGCCGTACCCCAGGTCGACGTACAGACACGTGAGGTCCGCGTCCGCCACGCGGCGGGTGATCGAGTCGAAGGCCCGCACCGTCGCCAGGTGGTCGCTGTGAACGCCGACACACTCCAGATGCGACCGCTTGAGCCCCTTCACGTGCGCCAGCACCACTTCCCGCGGCATGGCGATCACGATCACCTCCAGGCACTTCTGCCCGCCCCGCAGCACCTCGCCGACTTCAAACTGGCGGTACACCAGCGTGCCGGGCGCGCGCCCCGTCAGCGTCCGGAGCTGCTCCGCGACCGCATCCTTGACCTCCACCCCCTCGACCTTCGGCACCGGGATGTGCTGCACGTACGTCCGCGTCGCGGGCACCGTGCAGATGGCCCGCTTGCCCTTGAACGGCGCGCTCTTGATCAGGCGCGGCAGCATTTCGGCCTGCCACTCCAGCCGGCCCTCGTCGTTCTCGATCAGCTCCTCGGGTGTGTCCAGCCCCGCCGCGGCCACCAGCGTCGGCATCTCGCTGAGCGACAGCTGCAGCACCTTCAGCGACGATACGCCGAAGTCCACCGCGATCGGCGAGACCGTCGTTTTGAGGAAGCCAAGGCCCATGCACACCCCGTTCCGGTCCGGCACCGCGACCCGTGGCTCGCGCCCTCGGATCGGACATTCTGGATGTCCGAAGCATCGGCCCAGCCCGCACACCCGTTGAGCCCGCAGTCCTCCTGCCCCCGACTCCAACTCCGCGCAGGCCGCACCAACCGCACGACGGGCAGGACCGGCCCCCCGTTTCCCGCACGACCGGGCCCGGCTGATTGGCCCCCATCCGCCCAAACCCGAACGACCTACAGCAACCCCGCAACCTCCGACAGCACCCCCAGCGCCCCCCGGACATCCCAGACCTGCCGATCGCGATCACCGGTCGTATTGCTGATCACCCGCAACTCCAGAAAGCGGACCTGCCGCGACACCCGGCGCACCGTGAACCCCACCGCCGCCCCCTCCATCGCCTCCGCCACCGCCCCCGTTCGGCGCACCATCTCCGCGGCCCGCTCATCGGTCCCGCTGCACTCTGAGACCGTCGCGATCGCGCCGACCGACAACTCGCGGAGATCAAACGCCGCAAGCAGAGCCGCGTCGGACGCAACCCCCATCGCGCTCGGGTCATCTAGCCCGCTGTTGGGCGCAAAGCCGAGCATCGCCAGATCCTTGAACCCCCCGTCGGCGGTCGGCACCCCTTCGTCGCCGTAGATGCTGATCGTTCCCGCCACCACCGTCAGCAACCCCAGCGGCGGCGTGCCCGGCAACGCCCCCGCCAACCCCAGGCTGAGCACCGCGCCGTGCCGACCGGGATCAAACGCCCGCGCCACCCCGCCGGCCGCGTTCGCCTTTCCGACGCCCGTGACCACAAGATCGATCCGCTCGCCCGCCTCGATCGGCGTCCAGTCAATCTCCGGAGCCGTCGCCCGGACGTGCCCCAGCCCGCGCAGGATGGCCGCCCCCTCGCTCGGGGCCGCGGCCGCGATCAACAGGCGGCGATCAGACGAAAGCTGGCTCAGCACAAGGCCTGGCATCTGTTTTCCGACCTCCAACGCCCCGCTGCGATGAGCGTCGGGCACGGATAGCCTATTCTCCCTGATCCCCATGCCCCACGAGACCGTTCTCACAATCGGCAACTTCGACGGCGTTCACATCGGCCACGCCGCACTGGTCCGCAAGGCTCGCGAGCTCGCGGCCGCACGACCCGGCCATACCCGCGTCGTCGCACTGGCCTTCCATCCGCACCCGCTCACCCTCCTCCGACCCGAGCAGGCCCCGGCGACCCTCACAACCTTCGACCGCCGCGCCGAACTGCTGGTCAAGCTCGGCTGCGACGCCGTCGAACGCCTCCACCCCACCCCCGAGCTGCTCGCACTGACACCCAAGGAGTTCGTCGAACAGATCGTCCAGCGGCTCAACCCAGTGGCGATCGTCGAGGGACCCGACTTCCGCTTCGGCCACGCCCGAGCAGGCGACAACGCCACGCTCGCCGATCTCGGCCGCGCTCGCGGCTTTGAAGTGCACACCGTTGATCCCGTGATGGTCGACCTCACGGATCAAACACTCGCCACCGCCTCCAGCACCCTCGTCAGGTGGCTCCTGGGCGCCGGACGCGTCGAAGATGCCGCCCGCGTGCTCAGCCGCCCCTACGAACTCGCGGGCGTGGTGGTCCGAGGCGACCAGCGCGGCCGCGCCATCGGCTTCCCCACCGCCAACCTATCGACGCCCACGATGCTCCCCGCTGATGCCGTCTACGCCGGACGCGCCCTCCTGCCCGACGGACGCACCCGCGCCGCCGCCATCCACGTCGGCACCCGTTCGACCTTCAACGACACCACCCGTACCGTCGAGGCCTACATCATGGACTGGCCCGGCCCCGTCGCCGAAGGCACGCCCGAGTACGGCTGGCCCCTGCGCCTCACCTTCGACCACTGGCTCCGCGATCAGGTGAAGTTCGAGTCCGTCCCCGCGCTGGTCGAGCAGATCCACCGCGATGTCGCCCGGGTCGCGCGATTCGCGAGCGAAGCGGGGGGGCGGTCGGCGGGCTATCCTGCCGCCACGCCCGCGCCCGTGCGGCGGCCCAGCGAGCACTGACCCGATGCCATCTCTCGACAGCGGCGACTGGACGTCGAACACCACGCTCGAGGAACTCGCGCGCCGCGTGCAGGGCTCCCGCCGCCTCCTCTGCCTGACCCACTCCAAGCCCGACGGCGACGCCATCGGCTCCACGCTGGCCCTGGTCCGCGCCGCGATCGCCCGAGGCCAGCAGGCCGCCGTGCTCTACCTGCCGCCGTGGCCCGAGCGCTTCGACGCCATCGTCAACGATACCCCGATCATCCACGAGCACCACCACGTCTGGAGCGAGCCCGCGCTCGTTGAGGCCGACACGATCGCCATCCTCGACACCGGCTCGTGGAACCAGGTCGCCGACGCCCGTCAGTTTCTCCAGTCCCGACTCGACCGCGTCTTCGTCGTCGATCACCACGCCCACGGCCATCCCGACCTCGGCATCGTGCGCTACATCGACTCCAGCGCCGCCTCCGCCTGCCAGATCGTCGCCGAACTCTGCCGGCAGGTGCTCGGCCTTCCGGCCGTGCGCGACCTGCCGCCCGACATCGCCGGCGCGCTCTACCTCGGCACCGCCACCGACACCGGCTGGTTCCGCCACTCCAACACCACCCCCGCGGTCCTCCGCCTCGCCGCCGATCTCATCGAGGCCGGCGCACCCCACAACGAGCTCTACCAGCTCGTCGAGCAGAACGAATCCATGTCGCGTCTCCGAGTGCTTTCAAAGGCACTGGCCAACCTCAAACTGCTCGACGACGGACGCGTGGCCATGGTCAGCCTCAGCCGCAAGGAGATCGCCGAGTGCGAGGCCGTCCCCGACGATCTGGGCGGCCTGTCGGATCTGCCCGGCAGCATCGCCTCCGTGCGCGTCACCGCCGTCCTCATCGAGATGGAGCCCCAGCTCACCAAGCTCAGCATGCGCAGCAAGCCCGCGCGCCCCGGAATGCCGCTGATCGACGTGAACCAGATCGCCCAGAAGCTCGGCGGCGGCGGCCACGTCCAGGCCTCGGGCGCCAAGCTCCACATGCCCCTCGACCAGGCCCGCAAGGCCGTCGCCGCCGCCCTGGGCGCCGCCCTCAACGAGGAGTGATGCCGTGCCCGCTCGACCCGGCAAAGCCCCCTTCGCCAACGACAAGCCGCACCTGCGCCTCTTCACCACCACGCTCTGGGAGTATCCCTCCCAGCACTACATTTCGACCACCACCCGCAAGGAAGTCGGCGTCGCCGGCAAGAGCTACACCGGCGCCACACCCTCCTGGGTCATCTGGCAGCTCCTCACCCGCTACACACGCGAGTCCGACCTGATCCTCGACCCCATGGCCGGATCGGGCACCACGCTCGATGTCGCCCGCGATCTCGGCCGCCGCGCCATCGGCTACGACGTCGCCCCCGAAGAGCTCCGCGGCAAGCGCACCGACATCTTCAACGCCGACGCCCGCAAGCTCCCCATCGAGGATGCCAAGGCCGATTTCGTCTTCATCGATCCGCCGTACTCAACCCACGTCGACTACGGACCCGACCCGCGCGACCTCGGCAAGCTCGACGCCGGCGGCGATGATGCCGGCGACGCCTACTACGCCGCCATGCGCCAGGTCATCGCCGAGATCCACCGCGTCCTCAAGCCCAAGCGCTACATGGCCCTTTACTGCAGCGACTCGTTCCGCAAGGGCCGGCCCTTCATGCCCATCGGCTTCGAACTCTTCGCCCTGCTCCGCGAGCGCTTCCAGCCCGCCGACATCGTCGCCGTCGTCCGCCAGAACGCCAAGCTCAAACGCGGCAACTGGCACAAGGCCGCCGAAGAGGGCAACTACTTCCTCCGCGGCTTCAACTACCTCTTCATCATGAAGAAGGACGACAAGCCCGTCCCGGCGCTGCAGCCCCCCAGGACCGCCGCCTCAAACGCCCGCAAGCCGCGCTGACCCGCCCGTCACCCGCGCGTCAGGGCTTCGGCCATCACCGTGTACAGCCGCGCACGGGTGGTCGCCCGCGAGGCCTCGATCTCCGTCAGCCGCTGACGCAGCAGATCGGTGATATCCGTCGCCCGTCGAGGACCGCCCTCAAGCTTGAGCGCCTTGGTGTGGTTCTTGATCTGCGTACTCAGGTCCTTCGCCGCGTCGCTCGCCGCCTTGGCCAGCGCCTTGTCGTAGCCCTTGAGCAGTTTCTCGAGCTGCTTCTCGCCGTTGCGCTGCCCCGATTGCATGTGGGCCTCGAGCGTGAACCGCGCCACGAGGAACTCGCTCATGCCGTTGAACGCGTCGAGCCGCGCCCGCGTCGCCGCCACCGCCGCCTCAAGCGACGTCGGGCTCGGCGGGGTTGCCTGCCCCCACGCCGTCGCAGCCAGTGCCACACCCACCAACAGGGCAGCCACAGCCGCCAACCAGCCATGCCGGGTCATCGTTGTCATCGGTCGCTCCACGCGTCGCGGCCTTGCCCGCCGCAACGTCTAGGCACGCGATCGGCACGCCGCCCCCCGCCGATTGAATAGTGCCCGCATGCTCACGCCGTCGCGCGGGCTTTGCGCTCTTCGATCCACGCGAAAGCCCCGCGGGGGCGGCCGGGCGGGGGAGCGGAGTGAGGGTGAGAAGTGCCCCCTCCGCCCGGCCGGGATCCCCTTCCGCGGATCTGGAGGGGCGCGAAGCCCCCGCCAGGGAGGTGCTCCCGCACGCTGTCGTCCACCATGCGCCGCGCGCGGCACAGGTGATCCGCCACCACGTCCGCCGCATCACGCACCGCGCGGTCCAGCAGCAACAGCGCGGTCTCCGGAGCACCCGAATCCTGCATCGCATCCTCGGCGGCCTCGGCGATCAGCCGATGCTGCAGGCGCACCCGCGCCAGCTCCTCGACGACATGTCCCCACACCGCCTCCGCCGTGCGCTGCAGCGCGATCACCGGTGCGCCGGCCTGGCGCCGACGCCCCAGCAGGCTGTCGGCGTGCAGCGAGAGCACCAGCACACGCGCCGCGAAACGGTCGGACCGAACCCCCAGCAGCCGCTGCGCCTCGCCGAGGATCTCGCGGGGGCTTGCGCCGCCGGGGTGGCGACACGCGAGCGAGCGGTCCAGGCCGTCGCCCGCGGCCTGTACACCATGCTGAATCTTGAACGCGATCATGGAGAGTCCTCGATCGGCGCACGCCTGTGGGCGAGCGAGCGGCCGTGGTTCGAGAGTGAGCCTTGGGCAAAGCGCCTGCCGTGCAGTCGCACGGCCGGAGCCGGAGTCTCGCACTCGGAACTCAGTCGCCGAGCAGGTCAATCAGCAGCATCGCTTCGTCTTCAATCTGGTCGACATCGGCCAGTGCCTCTTCCAGCCGCTCGTTCAGGAGCGCCTGACCCATGTCGCTGATTCGACTGAGCTCGATGTACGCCCAGGCCGGTGAGCGGACGTTGAAGAGTTCAACACCGGCTGCGGACATCGCACTGTGCAAGTCTCGGCGCGCCCAGGACATGCTATTGCGCTGCCAGTACTTCGCGACGCTGCACTTGCCCCTGATCCACGATCGCAGCTCAACTGGAGCGTTAGGTCCCAGCAACTGCAGCAACTCTGCGACCTCGCTGCGGGCGGTCGAAGTACGGGCCGCAAGGTACCCGGTGAGGACGTCGGCGTGGACCGCGGTCTCGGTCTGCGCTCGCGCCAGAATCGCTTCGTGAAACGACGGGCGGATGGTGTTTACCCCGGAAGCTCGCGGCGGCGCTGCGGCGCCGGGAACGTGAGCGCGGGCATGTGCGGTCTCGGGCGCCGAGGCCAGGCAGGCCGCTCCTGCAATCAAGGCCATCGCCATCAGGTTCAGAGTCTTCACGGGACACCTCCATCTCTTCTTCTGTCGCACCCCTCTGGGTGCCGCCATGGCCGCGGCCCACCACACCGGCTGGCCTTCCCGTCCATGACCGGTTCAGAGTCCAATACGCCTGCGGCCACGGGCAAACGAAAAGCGGCGGGGATTGCCCGCCGCTGATGCAAGTGCCTGAACTGTCGGGACTTGTCGTGTCAGATTTTCTTCACCACCTCAAGCCCCTTGAACTTCCGACCCAGCACCTTCTGCCCGTCGGACTTCATCCAGTCCTCCAGGATCCCGGTGTACACCGCTCGGAAGTCGGTGTGGAACTTCAGGTCCCCGCTGTCGAGGTCCGCGAGCGACGGGTGCTTCCCGTGCACGCCCGCCTTCACCATCGGGCCCATCAGGAACATCGGCGCCGCCGTCCCGTGGTCCGTGCCGCCCGAGCCGTTCTGACCGACACGCCGACCGAACTCGCTGAAGCTCATCGTCAGCACGCGCGTGTCGTTGCCCTGCTCCTTCAGATCCGCGTAGAACGCCCGAACCGCCCCCGCGAGCTGCCCCACCAGATTCGCGTGCGGCCCGTTCACATTCCCCTGCCCCGCGTGCGTGTCGAACCCGCCCAGCGAGACGTAGTACACCCGCGTCTCCAGCCCCGCACGGATCATCTGCGCCACCATCGACAACTGCCGCGCGATCGGCGTGCCCGGGTAGTTCACCAGCGGCCGCTGGCCCACGGCCGCCCGGATCCGCTCGCTGGCGATCCGCGCATCCAGCGCGGTCCGCGTCAGGAACGAGGCGTTCGTGTCGCCCGTCGGCACGGGGGCATCCGCGTCCATCGTAGTCAGCTCGTCGTACGCTCCCGCCAGCGCCGGGTGCAGCTCCGCGCCGCTCCACTTGAAGAGCTCCTGCGACTCGAAGCTGATCGGCTTGTAGACCCGCCCCTCCATCGCCAAGGGCGCTTCCCGCCCGATCGCGATGGCCGCATGCCCGCTGCACGAGGAGCTGTCGGTCCCGGCCCCCGGCGCGCCTGCGCACTGGTTATCGAAGTACCGTCCCAGCCACCCGGCGCCGATCCCCGAGGTGTCGGCGGTGTGCCAGATGTCCATGCTCTTGAAGTGCGAGCGATTGGGGTTGGGATACCCGACCCCCTGCACCAGCGCCAGCAGCCCCTCGTCGTACAGCTCCTTCATCCCCGTCATCGACGGATGCAGCCCGACATCGTCCTGGCGTCCCAGCTTCAGCACTCGGTCGGCCGCGACGCCGATCGTCGGGCGCGCCTTGTAGTACAGGCCATCGCGGTAGGGGATCACCGTGTTCAGCCCGTCGTTCCCACCCGCCAACTGCACCACCACCAGCACGCGGTCCTGCGCCACCCCCGGCAGCGATGTCCCCGCGCCCACCGGCTGCGCCATCGCCATCGCCGAACTCTGCAGGAACCACGGCACCGTCACCGCCGCCGACGCCAGCGTCAGCCCGCGGTTGAGAAATGCACGCCGTGTGAACGCAGATTGATTCTCAAAGCTCATCACACCCACCGCCTTCCACTACGACTGCCGACTCCCGACTCCCCATTCCCGACACCTGCTAACACAACTGATACTCCGGCATCGCCGAGATCAATGTCAGCATCCCGGTCAGCACCGGTGCCGTGATCCGACCGCCGCCGGCCTTCACAAGTTCGCGCAGCGCATCGTCGTATCCCGTCGACCCCTCGGTCAGCAGCATCATCCGCTGCACGTACGGGATCACCCGGTCGGGGTCACGCTCCGCCCCCGGCTCGCTCGCCGCCAGGTCCGACAGCAGCGGCATCGGGTCGTACGGCTCCTGGTCCGCCAAGGGGTCGCGTCCCCGCGGCAGCTTGCCCGTGAGCAGGAACGCCAGCACGTTCTGCCGGCTGTACAGCGTGCTCGTGTTGATCCACGTGCGCCCGCCCGACCACCCCGCCACGTTCGGCGGATGCAGCAGGTTTTGCCCCATCAGCCCAAGCGCATCGTTCAAAACGCCAAGGTCCCGCACCGGCGCATTCAGCGACCGCACCGCGCCCACCACTAACTGCACCGGACTCTTGATCTGCTGCCCCATGATCGACGGGTCGTAGAAGTGCTCGGCGAGGAACATCTTCTTCAGCATCGGGGTCAGCTCGTACTTCGAGCCCAGCAGCGTCGACGTCAGGTCCTTGACCACCATCTCGACCGCCCGCGCCTCGGGTGTCCGCCCGGCCGGAATGTCGCCCACGAAGGAGCGGTACAGCTTGGCCGTGATGAACTCCGCGCACGCTCGCTTCTCAAGGCTCGCGCGCACGAAGTCGTCGCCGCTGAGGTTCCCCGTCCGTCCCAGGATCGTCTTCGGACCGTCGTCGTGCCGCTCGGGCCGGAACGCAAACACGTTGCCGTCGATCCCGAACCCCGTCAGCGCCCGCGCCCCGTCCTTGATGTCCTTCTCGGCATAATTCCCCACGCCAAGGCTGAACAGCTCCATCAGCTCCCGCGCCAGGTTCTCATTGGGCTGACCCTTGCGGCTCTCGTCGTTGTCCAGGTACTTCAGCATCGCCGGGTCGCGCACGATCGCGAACAGCAACTCCCCGAAGTTCCCCGCCGCCTTGGACCGGAACAGCTGGTTCTGCAGGAACATGTGGTAGCTGTTCTCGATCGTCCGGTAGCCCGTCGCAAAGTGCCCGTGCCAGAACAGCGTCAGCTTCTCTTCCAAGGGCCGCGGCGTCTCGATCATCCGCTTCAGCCACCACCGCTGCATCTCACGCACCTGCGTGCGGTCAGCTTGCTCGCGCCGCTGACGCTCCAGCCGGATCCGCGCCAGCGTGTCCTCATCCTGGGCGCGCGCCGCCAGTCGGTACTGCCGCCGCTCCTCCTCCGTCGGCTCGCGCATGATCGTGCCGTCGAACTGGTCTTCCGTCGGCCACGGGTAGCTCGCGATGTCCTTGAAGTTCAGCAGGTGATCGACGGCCTTCTCCGGCCCCCAGCTCGCCAGCAGCCTCACCTGCTCAGGCGTGCCGCCGAAGCCCGCACGCCACAAGAGGTGCCGCGCCTGGTCAAAGCCGAACGCCGCCGGGCTGATCGCCCGCGTTGATGAGCTCATTGCACGTGGCTGCTGGCTCATGTCGCTCACTCCCCCATCCGCCCCGGCGCCAACGACGGGTTCGACGCCCCGCCCGACCCAGGGTTCTTCGGTCCGACCGACAACCCGTTTCCTTCACATCCTTGCGCCGCCGCAGGACCAACGCCTGATCCATCGCGCAGATTGCCCGAAGAACCGACCCTCACGGTCCCGAGCCGATAACCCGCTCATCACGATCCGGCCAGACCACGTCGTGCCCGGGCCCCAACGCTTCCTCCAACTCGTTGCCCTGCCCCTCCGCGCGCACCACCAGCCGCCCCGCCCCGTCAACGCCCACCAGCACCACCCGCCGCTCTTTGCGATCCGGCCCCGCGATCGACACCGCCTCCCCGACCCCGCGCAGCCCCGCCGACACCCCCTCGAAGAACCCATCCCCATCCTCGCTCCGCCACGCGATCGCCCGCTTCAACTCCGACAGCAGCGCCTCCAGCACCCCCTCGACCGACACCTCCGACCCAAGCCGCCGCTTCAGGCTCGTCGCGGGTGTCCGCAGATCCCGCGGCAGGTCCGCAGGGTCGTTGTTCACATTGATCCCCACACCCACGATCAGCCACAAACGCCCCGATTCCCGCACCGACTCCGTCAGGCTGCCGCAGACCTTCTCCCCGCCGATCAGCACATCGTTGGGCCATTTCAACTGCACCCGGGCCGACCCACTCGCCCCCCGCAGCGCCTGGCCGACCGTCCTCCAGCACGCCACCCCCACGCGCAGCCCAAGCCCTTCCAGCACCGTCCGTCCGTCCCCCTCCACCGGCCACGCCAGCGTCATCCACAGCCCTCCCTCCGGGCTGTGCCACCGCCGGCCGAACCGTCCGACCCCCGCCGTCTGCCGCTCGGCGACGATCGCCACCGCGCCCGCCCCCGCCGGAGCCGACGCCGCCCACCGCCGAGCCTCCAGGTTGGTCGAATCGACCTCTACGAGCCGCCGCACGTCGATGGTCCCCACAGGGTCCTTCATGTCCTGACTAGTACCACGCCCACCCCCAGCCCATCACGACATTTCGCAATCCAACACCCCCGGGCTTGCCCGGCGCGCCCGCCGCGTCGATACTTCTCCACGTTCTCATGACCGAGCAGTTCCAAACAATATCCGAACGACATCCCGCGTCGTTCTCCCGCGGCCCGGCCAGCAGCACCATGCTGGCGCTGCTGTTGCTCTGCTCGTTCCTCCCGGCCACGACCGCCGCCACCGCGGCCGTACTCAGCGACGACCCCGTCCGCCTTGTTCAGCACGGCCCACACGGTGCCGAACGCGATCGGCGCGAGCCCCGCTCGGCCCGATCCCTGGACCGACTCGACCGCCGCGCTCTCGCCGCCCATCGCGGCATCCAGCAGTCCATCACCGCAGTCGCGACGTGCGGGCGCCTCACCGCTTCCGACGCCGCTGTCTCAGTGATCCACTCCTATGCCGCCCGCGGCGCCACGCTCGAACCCACGCCGGGTCCGACGCTGCTGCACCTCGATCTCCCGCCGCCCGCTCTCTCCTGAGCGAATCGGGCCCGCCGACCCGGCGCGCCACCTGCAGCGAACGATCGAACGTCAGCGCCACACACCGCATCAGTCGCCCGCGCCGACTCAGGCACCACGGGCCGCCCGCGCTGTGGCTATTCCAACCATCGCCGATCACCGACCCGCGGCCTGTCGCGCCGCGGGTCCACCACACGGATACCCACCATGGCCAGCTACGAGATCCCGGTCCTTGGTCCGCTGATCAACAAGATCTTCGGCACGCACAACGAACGCGTCGTCCGCAAGTACCTCCAGCGCGCCGAGGCCATCAACACCCTTGAGGCCCAGGTCCGCACCCTGACCGACGCCCAGATCCGTCACGCCACCGCCGAGTTCCGCGAGCGCGTCGAAAAGGGCGAGAAGCCCATCGACATGCTCCCCGAGGCGTTCGCCATCGCCCGCGAGGCCATGGACCGCAACGTCGGCATGCGCAACATCTTCAACCCGCGCTTCGCGCCCCTCTTTGACGTCGACAAGCTCCCCGACGCCCTCCGCCAGACCTACCTCCGGATCAAAGAGCAGGCCGACGCCGCCCCGCCGCTCGACCCCGTCGGGCCGCTGCTCGGCAACACCGAGCCCGTCCCCGCCTGGCTCGCCGTCGATATCCCCAACGAGCTCTACGACGCCGTCCGCGAGCTCTACCCGCTCTCCAAGCCGCCGTTCCGCGCCCGCCCCTTCGACGTCCAGCTCATCGGCGGCATGGTCCTCTCCGCCGGCAAGATCGCCGAGATGAAGACGGGCGAAGGCAAGACCATCGTCGCTCCGCTCGCCGCCTACATCGCCGTCCTCGAAGGCCTCAAGGTCCACGTCGTGACGGTCAACGACTACCTCGTCCAGCGCGACCGTGACTGGACCTTCCCCTTCTTCCATGGCCTGGGCCTCACCGTCGGCGCCATCCACCCCATGCACATGCAGCCCGAGGACCTCAAGCGCCAGATGTACGCCTGCGACGTCGTCTACGGCACCACCGCCGAGTTCGGCTTTGACTACCTCCGCGACAACATGAAGCCCCGCCTCGAGCTCCAGGTCCAGCGCTTCAGAGAGTTCGCGATCGTCGACGAAGTCGACTCCATC
>SXGQ01237528.1_pt1 | contig 16321 bp, 18 predicted proteins | sample 3178371 | NCBI WGS metagenome assembly SXGQ01 (sample SAMN11356859, study PRJNA531348) | freshwater metagenome | isolation source: freshwater sample F1-20 | place: China: Fuxian Lake, Yuxi | collected 2017-12-25
CTACATCAACATTGGTGGTGGCGAGCCAATGATTCGCAAAGACTTTTTCGAGATTCTTGAACATGCCGAGCAAAACAACATTGGCGTGAAGTTTTCAACTAATGGCACTTACATCACTGCAGAAAATGCGCAGCGCCTTGCTTCAATGAACTATCTCGATATTCAAATCAGCCTGGATGGTGTAGACCGCGCGACCAATGACGCTGTGCGTGGTGAAGGTTCGTTTGATACTTCAATTGCTGCAATGAACTTTTTGCGCGATGCAAACTTTGGGCCATTCAAAATTTCTGTTGTCATGACTCGACAAAACGTTGACCAACTTGATGCGTTCAAAGAACTTGCCGACAGATATGGCGCACAACTTCGCATTACTCGTCTGCGTCCTGCGGGTCGCGGTGCAGACACATGGAATGAACTGCATCCAACCCAAGCACAACAGCGACAGATCTATGACTGGCTGATTGCACACGGTGACAATGTGCTCACCGGAGACTCGTTCTTCCACCTCAATGCATTTGGTGAATCACTTCCTGGATTGAATTTGTGTGGCGCTGGACGTGTGGTGTGCCTGATTGATCCAATTGGTGATGTCTACGCCTGCCCATTCGTTATTCATGATCAATTCAAAGCAGGTTCAGTACACGACGAAGGTGGTTTTGCTCACGTGTGGCGAAATAGCGATCTCTTTCTCTCGCTGCGCGAACCAGAGTCGGAAGGCGCATGCACATCGTGTGGTAATTACGACTCATGCCAAGGCGGCTGCATGGCTGCGAAGTTCTTTACTGGTTTGCCACTCGATGGCCCAGACCCAGAATGCGTAATCGGTGCAGGCGAATCGCTACTCAAGAGCGCAACCGTGAACCTCATTCCAAAGCCCAGCATGGACCATTCACGTAAAATTTCGGTAACAGTTGGGGGAAACAAGTGATGGACTTTTCACTGAACGGCGTTGAGCCGATTTATGTCGCAGGCGCAACTATCGTTTCGTATTTTTTGGGAACCATTCCAAGCGCACTCATTGTTGCTAAGCGCGGCGGCGTTGATGTGACCGCAGAGGGATCTGGCAACCCTGGAACATCAAACGTGGTTCGTCTGCTCGGCTGGAAGTATGGTCTCGTCGTATTTGTAGCCGACGTATTAAAAGGTTCGGCGTCAGTTGGCATTGCGTATTACTTAACCCATACGTATGGCGACAATCTGAATGTTTCTTATCTTGCCTACACATGCGCGTACGCTGCAGTGCTCGGACACACGTTCCCTGTCACTCGCGGCTTCCATGGAGGCAAAGGTGTGGCAACTGGTGGCGGAACAATGTTCGTGCTGTACCCAGTAATGAGCGCAGTGCTGTGTACCTCATGGTTTGTGTTGCGCAAACTCACTGGCAAGTCTGCAGTTGCCTCACTCGTGATCACCATTGCCGTGCCTATTTATGTCATTGCCACGGTTGGGTTTGGAGAGCCAGACTCATGGCAAATTGTTGCCGTTCTTGGACTCGTTGGAATGATCATCATTCGCCACCTACCAAACATTCGCCGCATGCGCAAACACGAGGAACTCGCCGCGTAAATTTCTCGCGCATCCATCAATATGGTTCCGTTCATTACTGACTTCTTTAACGGGCTGAAGGATTTCTCGGACTCGTACTGGTTCTACGTCATCATTCTTGTCATTGCAATACTTGACTCCGTTTTTCCGATTGTCCCCAGCGAAACTTTGGTCATTATCGGTGGTGTAAGTGCTGGATCTGGATCTCTTTCACTCGGCCTTGTTTTGGTTTGCGCATTTAGTGGAGCCTTCATTGGTGACCACCTTTCTTACTTTCTTGGACGCCGTGCAAGTGACTCAATAACCCGTCGCTACGAACGAACCGAAAAAGGTAAGCATCGACTTGCGAGCGTGATCCATCAAATTCATGAACGTGGGGGTCTGCTCCTGATCACTGCGCGTTTTATTCCGGGCGGACGAACAATTTTGACTTTGGCCTGTGGCATAACGAGGCAAGAACGCAAGTGGTTCACCGGCTGGATCATCGCGGCAGCGAGCATCTGGTCAACATATGCGTCTTTGCTCGGATTTATTGGTGGAAAGACCTTTGAGGACAATCACACCCTGGCGTTTATCTTCGCCTTTGGTTGCGCGGTCGGAGTCACCGCCTTTATTGAGCTCGTGCGTTTCATTTTGAAAAAACGCAAGTCACAATAAGGCATGCCCAGTTCGCCAACATGGCCAGAAGTTTCCCGCAATGCGTGCGTAGTGATTCCCGTGGGCTCGTTTGAACAACATGGTCCGCATCTCCCACTCGACACCGATACCCAAGTTGCATCTCACCTCTGCATACTGGCAACTACAGGCATGGAAAGTGTTGTTGTCACTCCACCGCTTTCAATAACAGCAAGTGGCGAACACGCAGGTTTCCCAGGAACTATATCCATAGGGACCGAAGCCTTTGCCACAGTGATCGTGGAGCTCGTTCGCTCATGTGACTGGGCAACAGGAGTCATTTTGGTTCATGGCCACGGCGGAAACTTCGAAGCAGTACAACAGGCCACCACCATTTTGAATTCGGAGCAACGCAATATTGCCAGCTGGTGGCCACACATTCCTGACGCAGACGCTCATGCAGGCCACACCGAGACATCACTCATGTTGGCCATTAACTCAAATTTGGTTCGCATCGACAAGCTTGAGGTTGGCAATATGCAACCGATGAGCAAAATACAACGTGATCTACAAACTCATGGTGTGCATGCGGTGAGCACAAATGGAATTCTTGGCGATGCTCGAAGCGCAACGATACAACATGGAATCGAGTTGCTCGCAGAACTGAGCGACAACTTGCACGCATTCATTCTCCGCGCACAGCAGCAGTGGAGCCGTGCATGACCAGTGACATTCGCTTCATCGCTGATGGTTCGTGGCGGCGCCCGGAACACGGAAACGTCGTGCTCGGAGGATCACCACTCACGTTGTTTTCACTTTCCCAATCAGGTCAGACAATCGCAGAATGCATTGAACGTGCCCAACCTCTGCCTCCAGGGCACGAACCATTGACCGAGCGATTACTGAACGCTGGAGCAATTCACCCCATTCCAAGTGATGTCGACAAGGCGCGTTACTCACTCAACACCGTTACCGCAGTAATACCCGCGTTTATCCAAACCTCACAGGAAGCACAAACACTGAAGTCGCTTGTTGCATCGTGTTCATCTCTTCACAGCACTGTGGTTATTGATGACTGCTCACCGCATCCGCTTCCCGATCTCGGTGAAACTCGCGTGATTCGTCTTGACACAAATAGCGGTCCTGCTGCCGCGCGAAATGCGGGAATCGCAATGGTTGAGACTGATTTCATTGCTTGTATTGATGTCGATGTGACCATTTCAGCCACCACCATCTCACAACTGCTGCCCTATTTTGCAGACGACAAAGTTGCCCTTGTTGCACCTCGGGTGAAGTCCCGCGCAACGGCAAATATGGTTGGGGAATACGAAGTTGCCGCCAGCGTGCTTGACATGGGAGACGCAGAAGCCCGTGTTAGTGCCGGAACGCGAGTCAGTTACGTGCCATCGGCCATGTGGCTCTGTCGTACTAGTGCGATGCAGTCGGTATCTGGTTTCGATGAATCACTTCAATCGGGAGAAGATGTCGACCTGGTGTGGCGCTTAAACAATGCAGGCTGGAGATGCCGATACCAGCCACAAGCAGTGTGCTTGCATACGCCTCGCGCAACGTTGGAGAAGTTTGTGCAACAACGCATGTCGTATGGCGAATCGGCTGCGCTATTGGCAAAACGACATTCAGGAAAACTTGCCCCGGTCAGGCTCAACGCATGGCAGGCATCAACATGGCTCGTTGTTGCTCTTGGCATGCCGTTTGTTGCACTTGGTGTAGCGATTGTTGCAGGAGCAGCGAACGCGAAGAAGCTTCGTAGGTTTCCACAATTGAAAAGCGAAAGTATCAGTATTTCAGTTCATGCAACAGCAAAAAGTGGTGCATCCGTTGCACATGCCATCAATCGAGTGTGGTGGCCGATTGCATTTGTGCTTGCAATATTTTCGCAGCGACTTCGATTGTTGTTCATTACCGCTGCGCTCGCACCAGCCGTATACGAATGGTGGACTAAGCGGCCCCATCTTGATGTCGTGCGGTTTGCACTGATCAAGATGTTGGACAATGTCTCCTACGGTGCAGGGGTATGGAAAGGCGTTATTGCAACGCGAAACGCCGCGCCACTAATTCCTACAGTGAAGTTGTCTGCAGCGACCGAGGAGTGAAGTTATTGCACTCCTCACAGACTGCCTGAGGAATTACACCGAGTTTCATCAAATAGCCAAAAGCGATGCAACCAAGACAGATCGCAAACGCGCTTTCGAGAAACGCTGCAACAACTAGTGCAGCAATGACAGTTTGTGAAGCGCCATACGCACCTGCGATGTACAGCACCGATGCAGTAATGGAGAATGCTGCTCCAACACCTTGCGCAAATCTCTTTGGAGGGCCAGGTACCAGTCGGTGCTGAATAGACAACCGTGGGGTAATCAACTGCGTTGCAATTCGGCCAAGCGGGCTAAATGTTGGACCGGCAAGCATGCGAACAACGAACCCATATGTCAGTGCTACAAGGATCCAGCCGTTACCAGTGACGGCATATGCAGTGCCCATAATCACTGCGCCACCCGCGACTATGCGGGCTGATGTTTCATTTACGGGGTTCGGGAAGCTAAAGATTTTTGCCATCAGCACAGCCTAAAGGCCAATTGTTGACTTAACAAGTCGGCTTTCAATGGCTGTGCCGCCATGCCCGAAAACAGTCAGATACCGTCATTGCCAATGACTTTGCGCCTCACCGTGAATCGCCAGGCATGGCTAGATCACGTTCGACTCACTGCTTCTCAGCACGGAACCGTATTGCCCGTGGTCAAGGGAAATGGCTACGGATTTGGCCGCCCGATTTTGTTTGAACAAGCAGCACACCTTGCCGATCACGTTGCAGTGGGAACTGTCTACGAAGCCACCGATGATCCCTCATCACTTACCCCGGTTGTACTCACGCCCGCTGTCACGCACTTGCCGAGTTCGCTTCCAGCACATGCGGTGCTCACTGTTGGATCACTTGACCATGTTGCAGCACTTCGTTCCCACAATTGGCAAGGCAGCGTGCTCATTAAATTGAAGTCCACCATGCAACGCTTTGGCGTTGCCGGCAACGAACTTGCTGCACTGCAGTCCGCGTGCACCAATGCATCGCTGAATGTTGTTGGTTGGTCTATTCATCCTCCACTCAATAACGACAATCAAGATCGCAGCGGTGAAGTGTCATGCTGGATGGAATTGTTACACGACAATCTTCCGGTGTACGTAAGTCATATCACTGCTGAGCAAATCGTTTCGCTGCGCTCGCAGTTCCCTAACCGCACATTTGTTTCACGCATGGGCACAGCCTTGTGGCTGGGCAACAAGTCAATGATGAAACTGACTGCTGAGGTTCTAGATGTTCACACAGTTGACGGTGGAACTGCTGGCTACCGATCAACCGCACTTCCAGGAAGCGGACACATTGTTCTTGTTGGAGCAGGCTCTGCACATGGAGTGAGCGAAATCGTTGGAGTAGGAAGTCCGTTCCATTTTGCGCAACAACGCGTTGCTCTCGTCGAACCTCCATACATGCACAGCAGCATGCTGTTTGTTCCTGTTGGTCAACCCCTACCGCGCGTTGGCGAAAGCGTTGACGTCCAGCAACCACTCACCCGCGTGAGTGCTGACACGATTTCGTGGGAATAACCGCCACCGACATTCGTCCATCTCGAATACCGAGCTTGGACGTCACACGCGCCATTGCTCTCGTTGGCGTCGTGGTGATGAACTACCACGCATACCTCAATAAAAGTGCAGCGTTTTATCCTCCGCGTCCCTCATTTGCCGAACGCATCTTTAACCCGATATCGGGAATTTTGACCACTCGATTTGCTGCAACATTTGTGCTCGTTGCAGGAATGGGCATTGCATTGCTGGCTCAGAGCGCAATGCAATCGGGGGATGCTGCACTCATGCGAGCAGCACAAATGAAACTGGCGCGCCGAGGTTTGTTTCTCTACGCGGTTGGGGCTGCTGTGCAATGGATCTGGCCGGGGACCATTCTGTTTTATTACGGTGCATTTTTCCTGATTGCAGCAGTCATTTGTACCTGGTCAAACCGCAGCCTCATTGCTGTTTCGGTCGCTTCTATTACGGTTTCAACTGGGATTACTGCCTGGCGTGGAAATCGGTCTTTTGAGGGCGACTTCACTCAGTGGCTATCGCCCACGCCTAATTCACCGCGCAATTTACTGATTCGAACTTTTTTTGATTACACACATCCAGTATTCCCGTGGATCACATTTATCTGCGCAGGAATCATCCTGGGAAGAAGCCTTCAACGCCTTGCGCAGTTGCGCAAGCAGATCATGGTGTGGTCCGGTGTCATGTTGCTGGTTACCTATTTCATTCGTACATTCGCCATGCCCGATTCAATTGCAACGCGAACCAACTATGTGCTTCAGCGTGTGCTCTCCACGAACAACCATGATCATTCTGTACTTCATGTCACAGCCACTTTGGCTGTTGCATTGCTTGCGTTCTGCATAGTTTCTCTCATCACCGATTCACGAGAAGATCATCAAGTAGTTGCGTTTCTTGCACGCACTGGACAAATGACGTTGTCGATCTATCTTGCACATGTGTTTATCTTCAACCTTGTTGTGAACTGGCTGGACTGGGTAAGTCCGACTGGGCTCGACACAGCGCTTGTACTGAGCCTTGCTTTTTACGTCGCCGCAGTTCCAATTTCTTCGCTGTACTTTCGCAAATTTGGTATCGGTCCATTTGAGCGCGTGTACCGCGCATTTGGCGGATGAACGTTCCAGAGACGTGGCGCGAAGTACTGCGCAACGAAACCTCGCAAACATATTTCGCAGACCTTAGCGAGTTTGTCTTGCGAGAGCGCAAAGCCTCTACAGTCTTTCCTTCTGAGCACGAAGTCTTCACTGCATTACAACTCACCTCACCAGACAATGTTCGTGTAGTGATCGTCGGTCAAGATCTGTATCACGGTGCTGGGCAAGCGCACGGTTTGAGTTTTTCTGTTCAACATGGAACACGCATTCCGCCATCACTTCGCAATATTTATGCTGAATTACACAGCGACCTTGATATTCCTCTTCCACAGCATGGAAACCTCGAAGCGTGGGCAAAGCAAGGCGTGCTCTTGCTAAATTCAACGCTCACCGTTCGCGAAGGTGAAGCAGGTTCGCACGCTGGACACGGATGGGAAACGCTTACCGATGCCATCATTTCCTACCTCGGTTCGCGCCAGGAACACATCGTGTTTGTGTTGTGGGGTGCACATGCTGGCAGAAAAACGTCGCTCATCAACCAGCACCACACCGTGATCACTTCTGTGCATCCATCTCCGCTTTCTGCACATCGCGGATTCTTTGGTTCTCGCCCGTTTTCCCAGATCAATCGAGCTCTTGCCGATCACAATCAACCCGAAATCAATTGGGTAATTGCCTGAGTTCTTGAATCATCAGCGCTACAAGTAGTTTTTACCCATGGGTTCCATCCGTCGCAGCGACTTCATCAACTGCAGCGCCGACAAAGTGTGGGCCTTTGTTGGCCAGCCTGAAAAACTGCACGAGTGGTTTCCCATCACCAGCACCCGAGTTGAGGGAAACAAGCGCTGGATCACCCTCGCGGGCGGAATCACGTTTGAAGAGGACATCATCACTCTCGATCACGATCTGCGTCGTTTCCAATACAAGATCGTGAACAACCCGTTCATTACTTTCCACTTAGGAACGGTTGACGTCATTGCAGATGGTCCGAATCGCTGCATGCTCATGTACTCCACCGACATGGAACCGGAAGTGCTGGCGCTTCCTATCGCTGGAGCTGCTTCGATTGGCATTGCCAAAGTAAAAGAAATGTTTGACGGTAAATAATGGGTCGCAAAATTCTTTTCATCACCACCGATCAGCAGCGTTACGACGCACTCGGATGCAACGGCGGCACCATTGCACGCACGCCAGTAATTGATGCTCTCAGTCGTGCCGGAATTACCTTTGATCGCGCACATCCACAAAACGTGGTGTGCATGCCATCTCGAAGCACCATGCTCACTGGCCAACATGTCAGTACCCACGGTGTGTGGATGAATGGCGTTCCGCTTCCAGAAGATGCGCCGAGTATTGCAGCTGACTTGCGTGGGGCTGGATACGCAACAGCACTCATTGGCAAAGCACACTTTGAGCCGCTGCTTGATCCATTCCTGCGATTTACCGAAAACCGTTTAGGCGCGGATCTCATTAACACTGACAATCCGAACGACCCGCATCGCGGCTTTGATCACATGGAACTTGCAACACACGGTGCTGCAGGCCAGTTGCATTATTCGCAATGGATCCGCGCGAATCATCCTGAAACAGTTGGCAACTATTACAACGTTCTTGATCGCGAACTACAGGTAAACGCTGAAGGTGGCGGCGATACGAATGCACCTCAAGTAAAAGTGAACCCCATTCCGCGCGAGTGGTACCACACCGAATGGGTTGCTCAACGCACAATTGCGTGGTTGCAATCGCTTCCAGATGATCGTGATTGGTTCTGCTGGATGAGTTTTCCTGATCCACATCACCCTTGGGACCCGCCTGCATCAGAAATGCATCGCGTGAATTGGAAAGATCTTGAGCTGCCAGAGGGTTATATTGCCGATGCAACAAAGCGTGAAAAAATCATTGATGCAAAATTGCGTCATTGGCGCGGTTGGTACGACGGCACTTTTGTTTCCAACTACGAAGCACCAGCGAAGTGGGTGCCGTCATCGCTGACTGCCGACCAGGTACGCGAAGTCAATGCCTACACACACGTGGAAAACGAACTCATTGATGAAGCCATTGGCTCGGTGATGAAAGCAATTGAGTCCCGCGGTTGGGGCAACGACCTCGACGTGTTGTACACCACCGATCACGGCGAGTTTCAGGGCGATTTTGGCTTCTTATTCAAGGGTCCGTACCACGTGGATGCCCTCATGCGACTGCCGCTCATTTGGCGACCAGCCCCAAGCTCCAACATTGAACCAGCCCGAGTCAGCGCACCTGTAGGGCTGGTGTCCCTTGCTGCAACATTTGCCCACATTGCTGGGCTCGAACAGCCAAGTTATGTAGAAGCACCGCGATTGCCACACACTGATAGCGATGCAACATCGCTTGGACACGAGCGTGTACTTACCGAATGGGACAGCGTGTTGTTCGGAAAAATTGTGCACCTGCGCACTATCTGTCGAGATAACTGGGTGTGCACTGCTGCATTACCGGGCACGATGAACGATGCCGGCGAAGGCGAGCTCTACGACCTCACGCACGACCCACTACAACATGTCAACCTGTGGAGCGATCCAAAAGCAAAAGCCATGCGTGAGAGTTTGCTTGCTGACATGTGGGACAACTTGCCACAACAAGTCACTCCACTGCGTCACATGGACGCGCCTGTTTGATCGTGTAGTTAGAGCGCTGGAATTTGCTGCGTGATGCAGTGAATGCCACCACCACCAAAGGCAAGAATGGCTCCAATGTCCAAGCCAACTACTTGCCTATCGGGAACAAATTCAGCAATCAGCGCCAACATGTCATCGTCTGCAGCATGACCACACACAGGAACAATTACTGCACCGTTTACTAAATAAAAGTTGAGGTACGGAACCTGCACCGTTACCCCGTGCACGTCAATTCGCGGAAGAACCGGTACCTCACGAATAGTTACATCGAATGTTTCAGCAACACGACGGTTTTGAGCAAGTCGATCAAAGTCACTTACTGATTTGTCATCGCATCCCTGCATCACCAAAGTGCGCGGCGCAGTAAAGCACGCGACGTTGTCGACGTGACCATCGGTATCTTCGTCAAGTGATAAACCATGAGGCAACCACATCACTTCTGTTGCACCAAGTTCGTGCTTCATAGTGGCAGCAATTTGTTCGCGCGACAGGTTTGGGTTGCGGTTTGGATTTAACAAACACTGCTCGGTTGTGGCAAGTAATCCCGTACCATCAACAGTGATCGAACCGCCTTCAAACACCATGTCGATGTTGCGCACTTCGTGACCCATGAGCTCCGCAAACGAGCGAGCGAGCGCTGCGTCTTTGTCGAATGGAACAAACTTATTTCCCCAACCGTTGAATACCCAATTACCGGCAATTCGCTTGTCGCCATCAAATACATAGATCGGGCCGGTATCGCGAAACCACGAATCGTCCAATGGAAGCTCAACTACTTCAACTGCATCACCGCACAGCAAACGAGCGCGTTCTGCGTCTTGCGCATTAGCAATCATGGTCACTGGTTCAAACCCGGAAATGGTTTTCGCCAATGCCGCATGGGCTAATCGAGCGTCACCAATGTGATCGCCGTAGAGATCCTGTCGAGATGGCCAACAAATGACGGTTCGCTCGTGAGGGGCGAATTCGCCAGGCATTTTCACGAAAAATCGTCTCCGAAACTTTCTTCAACACCGCCATCGAGCGTCAGCAAAGGAACATAGAGCTCTGGGCGACGATCGCGGAACAATCCCCAACTGGCGCGCATTGCTTGAATTTCATCGAGGTTAAATGTTGCGGTAAGCACCGTCTCTTCTTCGCGATTCGCTTCAGCAACCTTTGCACCTGTGGCATCAGCAATGAACGACGAACCGTAAAACGTAATTTCAGTGTTTACTCCGACCTCACGACCAGTGCGGTTTGCTGCAATAACCGGCATCAAGTTTGCACCAGCGTGTCCTTGCATCACTCGCTGCCAATGCATTGATGAATCCCAATTCGGGTTCGGTGGCTCACTGCCAATTGCTGTTGGATACAACAGCATCTCTGCACCTAACAACGCCATTGCACGTGCACCTTCTGGAAACCATTGGTCCCAACAAATACCGACGCCAATTTTTCCGAACCGCGTATTCCATACACGAAAGCCGGTGTCACCCGGACTGAAGTAATACTTCTCGGTGTAACCAGGACCATCTGGAATGTGGCTCTTGCGATAGATGCCAAGCATTGAGCCGTCAGCATCAACCATTGCAACCGTGTTGAACAGCGCATTGTTTGCCCGTTCGTACACACTGATTGGCAACACAACGCCAAGTTCTTTCGCAACGTGTTGAAAATGTGCAATCGTTGGATGACCTTCAATGGGCAATGCTCGTGAAAGTTCACTGACCAATTGGTCTTTGCAAAAGTAGTGACCTTCAAACAACTCTGGAATCAAAATGACTTGTGCACCAGATTTGGCAGCAACACGAACCAATCGTTCCGCGGTAGCAACATTGGTAGCAACATCAGTTGCCATTGACATCTGAATTGCAGCGACGGTGACTGAGCGTGAAGTCATGGAGTTACCGAGAGAATGGTTCAGCCAAGTGCCGAATTAATTGCAGCAAGTACTTCAGGAGCATCTGGTGCTACTTGTGGATGGAAGCGCGCAACTACGTTTCCTTCGCGGTCGAGCACAAACTTTTCAAAATTCCAACGGATGTCTCCGGAGTAGCCCTCGCCATCGGCGACCTCTGTGAGTGCAGCAAAAAGTCCGTGGCGAGCATCGCCATTTACTTCCACCTTTTCGGTAAGCGGGAATGACACGCCATATGTGGCAGAGCAAAACTCCACAATCTCCTCAGCAGAACCTGGCTCTTGTCCAAGGAACTGATTGCACGGCACTCCAATAACGGAGAATCCTTTTGCTGCGAGATCGGTTTGGAGCTGTTGCATTGCGGTGTATTGAGGTGTGAGACCACACTTTGAAGCCACATTCACCAACAACGTGACCTTGCCAAGCTGTGCCCCAAGGACATCTCCAGAGCCAGTAAGTGGATTGATCTTGTGTGCATACATCGACATGGGGTTCCTCCAAGGGTTGCGCGGAAATGCGCTCGCAATGATCGTAACGCCATAGCCCGTACCTGCTACACAAGATGAATGCCACGAAAGCAATTTGACGCGTCGTATTACAAGCGGTTCTATTCGAGCACCCCAGTGCACAGCCGCAAGAAAGTGGCGCTGCTAGCCGATTCCGTGCACAACATGTGCGCATGGTGGGACGTTCCCGTTCGCTCCGTGCTCGATGTGGGAGCAGGTCTTGGTTACTGGCGCGATTGGTATGCCGAGAATTATCCAAAAGTTAAGCGACTGTCAACCGACATCAGCGAGCATGCTTGCGAGAAATATGGTCATGAGCAACACGACATTGGCACGTGGGCGCCAAGCACCAAGTTTGACCTCGTTGTCTGTCACGGCGTGTTGCAATACCTTGGTGACAAACAGGCAGAGTCGGCAATTCGCAATCTTGCGAAAGCAACACGACATGTTCTCTACCTTGAAGTTCCAACCAAATCTGACTTGCGTCACGTCGTAGACAAAGTGGCAACCGATCTAGACATTCACTCGCGCACTGGCGACTGGTACCGCAACCGCTTGTCAAAATACTTCGTGCAAGCAGGTGCTGGGATGTGGGTGTCTAAATCCTCAGAAGCAGTGTTGTACGAACTGGAAAGAACAAAGAAGTAACGCGCAGCGCGAAACTATTTGATTTTTGAAATTGCCGCCCACACCGATGTGGTGCAACCAGCGGCAACAAGTGCTTTCAATAAGTCACCGACCAAGAACGGTGCAACTCCCATGTTGATTGCGTTTTGCTCACCATTTGCAAGAGGCACATTCAAATGAATTGACAACCACGTTGCTCCGAATGCGTAGATGATGGTGGAGCCGAGCAACATCGCTGGAAGTGACGTTGCAAAATTGCGATCGTGCTTCTTTTCTGCCAAATAACCAATTGCGCCAGCAGCAATCACAAAGCCAACGAGGTAACCCATAGTTGCGCCGGTTCCCTTTTCCCAACCACCTGCACCACCTGAATAGAACGGAAGACCGACAAGACCCGCAAACCAGTACACCAACTGACTGAGTGAGCCGCGGCGCATGCCAAGCACTGCGCCTGAAAGCAACACGGCGAACGTTTGACCTGTGAGCGGAACCGGTGTAAAGCCCAATGGGATTTCGATCTGAGCAGCAAGCGCAGTAAGCAATGCAAAGCCAACAACCAAGACTGCATCCTGCGTAATGGCTCGACTACGGGAATCGCGACGTGGAAAGAGGTCTGCAAGTACTTGCGTTGATGACGAAATCGTTGAGGTGGTCATGGCAGACGACTTTACTGGCGAAGACAAGCAAAGACGAAACCCCTGCGTAGCATTGGGTTATGGAAAACGCGGTGCATGAAGCGTTTGCGCTAGCGGAGAGCGCAGCATCAGTCATTCGTATTGCATTTCCAGCCGAGCATGAGGTACTCGTGGTGCTCGGGTCTGGCTGGGCAGAATCGGTGCCCGCACTTGAAGCAATGTCCACAACACCTGTGCTCACATTGGATGTCGCAAATATTCCGGGTTTCAAAAAACCAACCGCTCTCGGACACGGTGGTGCGCTGAAGTCCATTTGCATCGGCACCACGCCAGTACTGCTGCTTACGGGCCGAACACACTTATATGAAGGCCGCGGAGTGCACGCAGTTGTGCATGGAGTGCGCACTGCTTTCGCGCTTGGTTGCCGCACTGTGGTGCTGACGAACGGAGCTGGTTGTTTGCGTCCAGATTGGAATGTGGGAACACCAGTGATCATTCGTGATCACATCAACCTCACCGCACACTCGCCACTTACTGGCGACAATGCACCCGCACCGCTTGCAGGCCGTTTTGTTGATCTCACCGATGCATACAGCGAATCGTTGCGTGCACTCGTTCGTTCTGTTGAGCCAGGAATTAATGAAGCTGTGTATCTAGGACTTCACGGTCCACATTTTGAAACACCTGCTGAAATTCGCATGGCAGCAACGTGGGGCGCAGAGATGGTGGGAATGTCCACCGTGCTTGAAACCATTGCTGCTCGCCACTTAGAGATGAACGTGTTGGCGTTGTCGCTGGCAACCAACCTTGCATCGGGCCTTAGTGGAAACAAACTGTCTGGCGAAGAGGTGATTCAAGTTGGCAAAGACTCGTCAAAGAAAGTCGGTGATCTTTTGGGTCGTGTTCTCGTTGCCTTTGATCAACACAAAGGAAGACTCAACGGATGAGCACAGACATGCTTGCGATTGTCAATGCTCGTGTTGTTACTGTCGACGCACAAGGAAGCATCTTTGATAACGCCACCATCGTGGTTGACGAAAACGGATTAATTCGCGAGATCGCTTCAGGATCTGTTGCTCATACAGCAACCACGGTGATTGATGCACGCGGTGGAATCGTGATGCCGGGCCTTGTTAATGCACACGCGCACCTGGGCATGACATTGTTTCGCGGACTTGGCGACGATATGAACTTGGAAGATTTTCTTGCACGCTTGATGCCTGCAGAAATCAATATTTTGAATCACGATGCGGTAGTTGCTGGCACCGAACTTGGAGCCCTTGAATCGTTGCTTGGGGGAATTACCACCACGCTCGATATGTACTACTTGCCAGAGGCAGCGCAAGAAGTTGCAGCCCGCAGTGGCGCGCGAATTTTCTCTGCTCCGAACTTGCTGGAATCAGACGGCCCCGAACCGCTTCCATTCGATGCGCGTATGGAATGGTCGGACAAGTGGCTCACCGCGGCACATGCTGCTGGAAACGATTCATTGAATTGGCTTGCGCCACACAGCACCTATCTCCTTGGCGAGGACCACTTGTTGCACATTGCAGCATTGGCAGAAAAACACGGCGCACACATTCACGTGCACGCAAGTGAAACCGTTGGCGAAATGAAGTTGGTTGCCAATCGCCACAATGGACGTACTCCAATCCAAGTGCTTGCCGACACCGACTTGTTGACCGAAGCAGTGCTTGCACACGGCGTGCACCTCACCGACGAAGACATCGAATTAATCGCCGATCACCACGCATCGGTTACTCACTGCCCTGCCAGCAATCAAAAACTGGCTAGTGGCACGGCAAGAATTCTTGATCTGCACAAAGCTGGCGTCAATGTTGCGCTTGGCACCGATGGTCCGGCTTCAGGTAACGACTTGGACTTGTGGCTTGCCATGCGCCTCGCTGGTTACGCACAGAAAAACACCTCGCACGATCCAACCGTGTTACCAGCGCTTGACGTGCTGCGCATGGCAACGATCAATGGTGCAAAAGCCCTCCATGTCGACCACCTCATTGGTTCGCTCGAGGTTGGTAAGGCTGCCGACATCATCGTGCTTGATGTGGACTCGCCATCACTTACTCCTGTGTTTGACCCGCATGTGGCAATCGTTGCCGCTGCCGGTCGAGGCGATGTGTCTTCCGTTGTGGTCAATGGCCGAGTCGTCGTGCATGGAAAGCGCGCGCTCACAATTGATCACCCGCTTGCCGTGCAACGAGTGCGCGAACTGGGGAGCCAGGTCATGGCTGCAGTCGAAGAAGTGGAACTCAGCCGACGCAAGTAATGTGGCGCTATGGCCACTCCTGCAATTGATTGGGTAGCGCTCCGCAGTGCTGCCAACGAAGCCGCAACACATGCATATGTTCCGTATTCGAAGTTTCGCGTCGGTGCCGCAGCACTGGTCGATGATGGACGAATCATCTCTGGTTGCAACGTCGAAAATGCGTCATATGGCCTCACGCTGTGTGCTGAATGCGCCATGATCGGCCAACTACACATGGGAGGTGGCGGCAGACTCATCGCTGTTACTTGTGTAGGAAATGGAACACACGTGACACCATGTGGGCGTTGCCGACAGTTGCTGTGGGAGCACGGTGGTGCAGAACTGTTAGTGGAAGTCGAAGGCGTACCAACACCAATGACCGTGCTGTTACCTGCAGCATTTCCGGAACACTCCAATTTTGAAAACCCGGCTGGAGAATAACTCGACATGACTCCAGTTCTTACCGATGCTCAGTTAGCACAGTTTCATAACGATGGATTTGTTGTGCTGCCAAAGTTTGCAAGCGAAGAATCCTGCTTGGCCTTGCGCGAACGAGCCATGCAGCTTGCCAAGGAGCACGTCCCTTCTCCAGAACAAGCAACGATTTTTACTGCAGACTCAACTGCTAAACATGCAGCTGATCAATACTTTCTCACTAGCGGCGACAAAATTCGCTGCTTCTTTGAAAAAGATGCATTTGATGAACAAGGAAAACTGCGTGCCGAAGCACATTTGTGTTTAAACAAACTCGGCCACGCAATGCACGACCTCGACCCGCAGTTCAGCAAGTTCAGTCACAACGAAAAACTTGCAGCATTGGCCAATCAAATTGGAATGCAAGATCCAAAGTTGTTGCAAAGC
>SXGQ01376914.1_pt1 | contig 16321 bp, 14 predicted proteins | sample 3178371 | NCBI WGS metagenome assembly SXGQ01 (sample SAMN11356859, study PRJNA531348) | freshwater metagenome | isolation source: freshwater sample F1-20 | place: China: Fuxian Lake, Yuxi | collected 2017-12-25
GATGAAGCACCTTGCTCCATCCGGGCTACAAAAGCTGTATCGCGTGTTTGTATCGGCGACTTACAGCGTACGTGCGACTTCCTGGACTTCGAATACTTCGAGCTGGTCGCCCTCTTGGATATCATCGTAGTTCTTTAGGGTCAGACCGCATTCAAAGCCTTCTTTGACCTCTTTGACATCATCCTTAAAGCGCTTCAATGAATCGAGCTCGCCTGTCCAGACCACAACGTTATCGCGCAGCAGTCGGACACTGGCTCCTCGCCGAACCAGACCCTCGACCACCATACAGCCGGCGATATTGCCCAGTCGGGAGACTTTAAAGACCTGACGAATCTGCACTAGACCGATCACGTTTTCACGACGCTCTGGCGCCAGCATGCCTTGCATCGCGTTTTTCACATCATCAACCGCGTCATAGATGATGTTGTAGTAACGCAAATCAATGCCATTGCCCTCGGCAAGCCGTTTTGCGGATTGATCGGCCCGCACATTAAAGCCGATCACCACAGCCTTGGAGGCAATCGCCAGGTTGATATCCGACTCGGTGATTGCGCCAACGGCGGCGTGCACGATGTTGACCTTGACTTCTTCGGTCGAGAGCTTTTGCATGGCAGAAGCCAGCGCCTCTTGTGAGCCCTGAACATCAGACTTCACAATCAGTGATAGGGTCTTCACACCATCGCCCATGTTTTCGAAGATATTTTCCAGCTTCGCAGCTTGCTGCTTGGCCAGCCGAACATCGCGGAACTTGCCCTGACGGAAAAGCGCGATCTCGCGTGCCTTGCGCTCATCGCCCAAGACCATCATTTCATCGCCCGCCTGCGGCACCTCGGTCATGCCGAGTATCTCCACCGGAATGGAGGGGCCTGCCTGCTCGACCTGCCGTCCATTTTCGTCCAGCATGGCACGCACACGGCCAAAGGCGGCGCCCGCCAAAATGACATCACCTTTTTTCAAGGTACCGGACTGCACCAAGACAGTGGCCACGGGGCCGCGGCCCTTATCGATACGGGCCTCGACAATGAGGCCCTTGGCCAGCGCATCCACGGGGGCCTTCAGCTCCAAGACCTCGGCCTGCAGCAACACGTTTTCCAGTAATGACTCAATGCCCTGACCGGTTTTCGCGGATACCGCAACAAACGGCGAGTCTCCGCCGTATTCCTCAGGCACAACCTCCTCTGCCACAAGCTCGGTCTTCACACGATCCGGATTGGCCTCGGGCTTATCGATCTTGTTAATCGCCACCACAATGGGTACCTTGGCCGCCTTTGCATGGGCAATGGCTTCCTTGGTCTGCGGCATGACACCATCATCGGCGGCGACCACCAGCACTACGATATCGGTGGCATTGGCACCCCGTGCACGCATGGCGGTAAAGGCCTCGTGGCCTGGTGTATCCAGGAAGGTCACCACACCACGGGGCGTATCGACGTGATAAGCACCGATGTGCTGCGTAATACCGCCCGCCTCGCCTGCGGCGACCTTTGTACGACGGATGTAGTCAAGAAGCGACGTCTTGCCGTGGTCCACGTGGCCCATGATCGTGACGACGGGCGGGCGGGGCTTGAGATCCTCGGGCTTGTCATCAATCGGGTCGGCCTCGACCTTCTTGACGACGGCGTGGACCTGGCCTTCGCCCTTGGCGCGCTTCTCGACCTCGAACTTGAAGCCGTGCTTGGCGCAGAGCTTGATCGCAACCGTTTCGTCAACGGCCTGGTTGACGTTGGCGAAAATGCCCATCTGCATCAGGTCGGCGATGAGCTGGAAGGGCTTGCGCTTCATCTGCTCCGCGAGGTCGCGGACCACGATGGGCGGCTTCATCATGATGAGCTGCGCGCTGGAGGGAAGGGCGGAGCGCGGGTCAACGGGCTTGGGAGCCGGGGGCGGGGTGGCGGGGCCGCGTTGCTGCTGGCCGTAGCCGGGGCGTCCGCCTTGGAACCCACGGTTGTCGCCGGGGCGTCCGCCCTGCTGCGAGCCGGAACCGGCGGGGCCGCGACCGCGCGTGTCGGTGGCCGGAGCGGGGCGGCGCTCTTCGCGAGCCGGCTCGCGACGCGCGCCGCACTTGGAAAGATCAATGCGACCCACCAACTGGCCGGTAGTGGGCTTGGGCGGCGCGGCGGGCGGCGCAGGCGCAGCCGGAACTGCAGGGGCAGGCGCAGGGGCCGCGGTCGGAGGTGCGGGCGCGTGCCCAGTGGTTGCCTCGGGAGCCGCTGGAGTCTGGCCTGTCGGTTCAGCAGCGGGCGCGATGGCTTCAGCAACGGGCGCGACCTCGGGCGCGGGCGGCGGTGGCTCCGGCTCCGGGGCCTTGATGATGACGATGGGGGCCTCGGGGACGACGGGCGCGACTGGCTCGGCGGGCTTGAGCGGCCCGAGCTTCTCCTCGAGGAACTCGGCGGTGATCTTGTCGAGGGAGCTGGAGGGGACCTTGGCTTCCTTGATGCCAAGCTCCTTGGCGATCGCGAGCACCTGCTTGCTCTCGATGCCGAGCTTCTTGGCGATGTCGTAAATGCGAACGGGCATAATAACTTGCGCGCCCGGGAGGCGGACCTCCCGGGCGCGCTCAACTAAATCAACCTAGGCAAGCGCTCCGGCCAAGGGGTTGGTCTTGGCCGCTTCTTTGATGGCGGCCAGCACCGCGCCGGCCTGCTCGCCGATCTGCGGGATCTGCTTCAAATCATCTTCCTCAGCCTGCGAGACCACATCTTCCAGCGCGTGAAAGCCTGTGTTCACGAGCGCCTCGGCCATCTCGCGCGTCACTCCCGGCACGGCGGCGAAGGCGTCAATCGCGTGCTGGATCTTGTCCCCGATGCCGATGTTCGTGACCGCCTCGGCGTCAATGTTCACCGCCCAGCCGGTCAGGCGAGAGGCGAGCCGGGCGTTCTGGCCGCGCTTGCCGATGGCGAGCGAGAGCTGGTCCTCGGCGACGAGGACTTTCACCGCGTGATTGACCTCGTCCACGGTCAGGGTCTTGAGGATCGCGGGCGCGAGGGCGTTCGTGAGATATGTCTTGATGTTCGGATCCCACTTGATGATGTCCATCTTCTCGTTGTTCAGCTCGCGCACGATGTTCTTCACGCGCTGGCCACGGAGACCGACGCACGCGCCGACCGGGTCCACCTTCGGGTCGCGGCTGTAAACGGCGAGCTTCGTGCGGAAACCGGGTTCGCGCGCGACGCCCTTGACCTCGACCGTGCCGTTGGAGATCTCGGAGACCTCGAGCTTGAAGAGCTTCAGAACGAACTCCGGCGCGGCGCGGCTCAGGATGATCTCCGGCCCGTGCGGCCCGTTCTCGACGGCCTTGACGAAGCAGCGGATGCGCTCGCCGATCTGATATTCCTCCGTCGGCACGCGCTCGCGGTTGGGCAGCAACGCCTCGTAGCGGCCCAAGTCCATGATGACATCCGAGCGCTCGAAACGCCGCACCGTGCCGCTGACGAGATCGCCGACGCGGTCCTTGAACTCTTCGAAGATGAGCGCCTTTTCAGCACGGCGGACCTGCGTGAGCAGGGCCTGCTTGGCGTATTGCGCCGCGATGCGCCCGAAGCCGGTGGGCGTGACCTCGACCTCCAGTTCCTCGCCGATCTGCGCGTCCGCCTTCTTTTTGCGGGCCTCGGTGAGGGAGATTTGGTCGTGCTTGGAGATGACCTTGTCCGAGATGATGAGCTTGGCAAACGCCTTGATGTCACCGGTCTTCGGGTCAATCAGGCAGCGCAACTCGCGGGCGGGGCCGACGGCCTTCTTGGCAGCGGAGATGAGCGCCTCCTGGACGGCGCCGACGAGGACATCCTTGCTGATGCCCTTTTCCTTTTCCCAGAATTCCAAGATGGCTAGAAAATCAGCGTTCATAATTCGAGCCGTGCCTGCGCCCTTCTAGGGGCAAAAAAAAGCCGGAAAAAATTCCGACTTCACACGCTGGCGAACCAGCTACTTCGTTTACCTCCCTGCAAGCTAGGGGCGGCTAAAATCACCGTCAAGCCTCAATTCCCGCACAATTCCCGCACGAAGAAAATGAGGCGTCAGGGCCGTCCGTCGGTCTTCTGAAGCGAGTTGCGGATGTCCGTCAGCAAGTCCACGAGGAAGGCGAGGAAGAAGCCGCCGATCATAATGCCGCCGCCGACGAGCGCCATCTGTCGGCCTTGGGGCGAAGGCTCGGGGCTGCACGCCATCACGATCAAGCCCGTGAGGAGCACAAACAGGCTGAGGCCGGCGACCATGCGCAACGCGATTGCCCAGCCGGAGCTTTTCGTGCTCATCGCCTGTTGCGCCAGCGGCGTCACCGGGTCAATCGCCAGCCAGCTCAGGCCGCCGACCACATACACGGCGGCGAAGAGATAGAACACGGCGTTCCATGTGGGCGAGGCGGCATCGGGCGCGTTCGTCAGGGTCAGGATCATCGGCACCACGAAGCCGGGCATCGCGCCGCCGAGGTTGCCCATCATGTTCATGCTCCCGGAGAGCGAGCCGGTGTGTTTGCCGCCGACTTCCATGCACGCGCCCCACGCGCCGGGCATCGCGAGGTCGTTGCAGAAGCTCGCCATGCCCACCGCGAGCATCGAGAGAATCGGAATCCACGATCCCGCCGTCGCAGCCGAGGCGGACTGGCGCAGCCAAATTGAGGTCAGCAGCATCACCGCTGCCGCGCACAGGCCCGCGCAGCCCATGAACCGTCGTGCGCTGGCCGAGCTGCCGAAGTATTTCTCCAGTGGGGCCGACACCATGCCGGAGAAGATCGAGCCAAGCCCTCCGAAGAACAATGGCACGCACGCCAGCAGCGCGCGGTTCATGTCGCTCAGGTTCGGGAAGGTCTCCTTGATGAAGGTCGGCATCCACGTGATGTAGAAATACCACGCGAAGGACATGCAGAAGTATTGCAGCCAGAGCATCCACACGCTGCGGCTGGAGAACAGCTCAGTCCACGGCACGGAATGGTCCCCGCCCGTCGCGTGCGAGTGATCGCCGATGATGGCAAGTTCGCCGGCGTTCACGCTCGGATGGTTCTTCGGCAGGTCGCAAAACCACTTGTAGAAGAACACGGCCCACACGACGCCCAGCAGGCCGAAGATGAGGAAGACCCATTTGTAATGGAGCCCGAGGCCGGCCTTGCCCTCGCCGCCCGTCGCGAGCATCCAGCCCACCAGCAGCGGCGTGAAGGCCCCGCCCCAGCGCGCGCTCAACCACATGACGCCCTGCGCCTTCACGCGTTCGTAGGCGGGAAACCACAGCGTGAACGCCTTGGTCACGTTCGGGAAACAGCCCGCCTCGCCCACGCCAAACAGGAAGCGATAGACAATCAGCGACGCGAGGTTGAATGCCCAGCCAGTCGCGATGGTGAAGACGGACCACATGGCGACCACGCGCATGAGCACCTTGCGCGGCCCGATCTTGTCGCCCAGCCAGCCGCCGGGGATCTCGAAGAGCGCGTAGGCCAGGCTGAACGCGGTGAAGGCCCATCCCATCTGTTCCTTCGTCAGCCCGAGGTCCTTCTGCATCTGCGGAGCCGCCTGCGAAATGCAGACCCGGTCCACGTAGGTGATGACGGCCAGAGTGACGGCGAAGAATAAAACAACGGAGCGGGCGCGCGTGGGGGCTTCGTGTGCGGCTGACATGCGTCGAGTAAACCGGGTTCAACGCCCAGACGCAAAGAAGCAAAGCATCATCGGCAAAAATTCTTTCTCCACCCCTCGCAACCCAAGGTTGAAAGCCTGAAACAATTCAGCCCAGGGCAACGCCCTAGGTGCCGGGCCGAAAAGTTTCCGCCCAGTAGTGGCGGAACAGTTCTGTGTCGCCCCTTCAGGGCTTTGCCGTTTGTGGCCGTGTTTCCCGGGGCGCTGCCCCGGGCTGATTTGTGATGCTCCTATGGAGCGCAGGCCGCAGAGCTCGGAATCAAGCCGTCTCACGCCAGCTCTGCCATCGTCCTCGGCAGCATCCCTTGCGCGTCGAACTTCATCGCGCGCGGTTCGGTGAGGATTTCGAAGTTGCTCCGCCCGCGCGCGAGCGGCAGGAATGCCTCGCCGCACTCGGCTTCCTCGACGTGCAACGTGTTCTGAATCCACAGCAGCTTCGCGTGCGGCGGCTCGGTGAGGCCGATGGTCGAGAGCGCCACGTCGAGCAACTCACGGTCGGTGTCGTAGTGCGGCGGGATCATGGCGACCTGCGGGTAACAGGCCGTGGCGACGTTGATGTAGGTGACGCGCTTGTCCATGGCCTTGACCACGCGCGTGAGGCAATACTCGGACTTGCCCAAGCCAGTCGCGTTGCCGTGGGTCTGCTCGGTGAGGCTGCGGATGGCGATCTTCTTGATCTTCGGGAACTCGTGTTCCTCGGTCCAGTGCTCGTATCGCTTGCGGCCGATGACGTTCGTGTCCATGCCGCAGCCGGAAATCTCCTTCCCGATCTCGTCCACGAGCAAGAGGTCCGCGTGGTCGAAGGGCAGGCGCGGAAGCCACTTGGCCGCGAGCGCGAGGAGTTCCTTGTCTTGCGCCTCCAACTCATGTGGCAACACGGCGCGGATGAGGCCGGTCTGGTCGTAGGCGTTCTCCACGATGCCCAGCGCGGCCAGGATGCGGCCCTTCTCAATCACCCGCCGACCCACGCTGCGGACGATGGTGTCGAACGAATGGTCCACGAACGCCCGGTGGTAAATCTTCGCGCCCTCGTGCTTGCCCAGACCGATGAGCAACATCTTCATCAAGCCGCTCTGGTGGTCGCCGAAGAGTTCGGTGTGTTGCTTGACCCGGCCCACCACAACAACGTGATCCGCCGCGAGCGCGTCGCGCCCGAAGTGAACCGGGATGCCCTCAGCCGTGCGGTCGAGCACGACCGTCTCCATGCTGGTGCGGACCGGGCAGCCGCAGAAGTCCTCGGTGACACCGTAGTTCGTGAGAATCGCCCGCTGGCCGTCTGGCGTTCCGCCACCGTGGCTGCCCATCGCCGCGACGATGAAGGGTTGCGCCCCTGCGGCACGGAAGAAATCCACCGTGGCCTTGAGGATCGCCGCGATGTTCGTGATGCCCCGGCTGCCAGCGGTGATGGCGACGGTCTGCCCCGGCTGCACACGCGCCGCAACGCCGATGCGCGTCAACTCCGCCCGCACCGTCGCAGCCACATTCGCAACGAGCGGGCGCTCGAACGTCTGGCGGACGCGGAAGGTTCTTGGGTAACGAGCGCTCATGTCACTGCGCTGCTCCAAACAAATCCGGCGCGGCGCGGGAGACGAGGGCTTGGGAGCGGGTGAGAATTTCGGCGGAGGATTCGCAGGCGAGCGCGAAGTCGGTGAGTTCCTTGCACTCGGAGAGCTTGAGCCGGCGGATGATGTATTTGATGGGTGGCACCAGCGGCGGGGTGATGCTGAGTTCATCCACGCCGAGGCCGAGGAGGAGCGGGATCATCGCGGGGTCGCTGGCCATCTCGCCGCACACGCCCGTCCAGATGCCGTGCCGGTGGGCGGCCTCGACGGTGAGCTTGATGAGCCGCAGCACGGCGGGATGCGTGGGATCGTAGAGGTAGGCGATCTTCTCGTTCAACCGGTCCACGGCGAGCGTGTATTGGATGCGGTCGTTGGTGCCGATGCTGAAGAACTTCACGCGCTTGGCGAGCGAGTCCGCGATCATCACGGCGGAGGGGATTTCAATCATCGCGCCGATCTCGAGGTTCTCGTCGAAGGGCACGCCCGCCGCGCGCAGCTCGGCCTTGCACTGCTCGACGAGTTCGTTGGACTGCGTCAGCTCCTCGAGGCCGGAGATCATGGGATACATGATCTTCACGTTGCCCTCGGCGCTGGCGCGCAGGATGGCGCGGAGTTGCGCACGGAAGATGGCGGACTCCTGAAGGCAGAAGCGGATGGCGCGCCAGCCGAGGAAGGGGTTCATCTCCGCCGCGTCCTGCGCGATGCCGACGATAGTGGGCAGCTTGTCGCCGCCGAGGTCGAGCGTGCGGATGATGACGGGCTGGGGCTTCAGCTCGGAGGCGACCTGACGATAGGCCTGATACTGCTCCTCCTCGCTCGGGAGCGTGGAGCGGTTGAGGAAAAGGAACTCCGTGCGGAACAGGCCAACGCCCTCGCCGCCGGCGATTTTCACCTCGGCGGCATCGCTGGCCTCCTCGACATTCGCAGACAGGATGATTTGCGCGCCATCGAGCGTGACGGCGGGTTGGTCATGAATCTCCTGCAACCGTTGCTCAAAGCTCTTCTGCCGCCGCTCAATCTGACCGTATTCGAAGAGGGTCTGATCCGTCGGGTTGAGGATGACCACGCCGGTGAAACCATCGAGCAACACGGTCTGGCCGTTGTGGAGGCGGTGCCCGGCGTCCTTGAGGCCGACGACCGCCGGGATGCGCAACGACCGCGCCATGATGGCCGTGTGCGAGGTCTTGCCTCCGACATCCGTGCCGAAACCGAGCACCATCTTCTTGTCGAGACGCGCGGTGGTGGAGGGCGCGAGGTCGTGCGCGATGACGATGCACGGCTCCTTAAGCCGCGCGACGTCCACGGCCTCCTCGTGGCCGATGAGGTTGTTGACCACGCGCCCCGCGACGTCGCGCAAGTCGGCGACGCGCTCACGAAGATAGTCGTCCGCGACCGCCTCCAGCGTCTGCGCGAAACGCTCGGCCACGGTGTGGAAGGCCCATTCCGCCGTGACCTTCTCCTCGGCGATCATGCGTGTGACGCCTTCGAGGAGCGTGGGGTCGTCGAGCACGAGCAAATGGGCCTCAAGGATGCTCGCGTCCTTCGCGCCCATCGCGTGCGTCACCTGCTGCTGGATCTCGTGAAGCTGCTGGCGCGTGGCGAGAAGACCTTGTTCCAGCCGCTCAAGCTCCCGGGGCACGTCCGCCTCGGTGATCTCCTGGCGAGTGATCTTCGCGCGCTGCTGGCCGAGGACGAGGACCTTGCCGACGCAGACGCCCGTGGAGACGGGGATGCCACGAAAAATCGCTTCTCCCGTGGCGGCGTGCTCTGGCATGGCTACCCCTTAGCCCAGACGCGGCGGTTTGGAAATTCAAAAGTCCGTCGAGGAGGAGGAAATGATGCGTGATGCGTAAGGAGCGTTGGATACCTTCCACCGCCAACACGCATTACCCATTACCCATCACCGCCTACTTGTCGTTCTTCCCCTTCTTGGTCTTCGTCTGGCTCTGTGCCTTCTGATACTGCTGCGACTCGGTGCTCGCCTTCTTCTGCGCGGCCGCGACTTCTTTCTTGTGCTTGTCCACCTCGGTGCGGGCGGTCTTCAGCTTCTCGGCGGAGTCGCGCTCCGCCTGCTGGGCGGCCTTCACGTTGCTGTCCTCCTCGGCGGCCTTCTGCACCTGCGACTGGACGGTGGCGACCTGCTTGCCGGCCTCGCCGGCCTTGAGGCGCAACTGCTGGATGTTCGTGTCCGCCTCGATGCGCTCGCGCTCCAACTCCGTGGGGCGGCGGATGGTCTTGGAAAGCTCTGCTGTGAGCTGCCGCTTCTTCTCGTCGGGCAGGGCGGTGTCGTCACGCACTTCCCGGAGTCGGGCGCTGGCCTTCTCGGCCTCCTTCGCAGCGGCTTGGTAATCGGCCTGAGCACGAATCTCCTTCGACAGCACCGTCTGCGCCAACTCGATGGCTCGCGACGCGGCATCGCGCTGGGCGATGGCAGTGGGCAGGCCGAGCTTCTTGCTGTGCTGGGCGAAGGCGGCCTGGCGGGCCTTCTGGATTTTTGCCAGCGCCGTCTGGTGCGCGGATTCAGCCTTCTCGACTTCCTTCTCGGCCTTGTCCAGATCCTGGTTCTCGTCCTTGAGCTTGGCTTTCGCGTCGTCGAGCTCCTTCTTGGCCTGCGTAGTGGAGGCACTCTTGGCTTTGGACTGGGTTTGCGAGAAGGCGGGGACCGCACTGCCGAGCAGCGAAGCAGCCAGCACCGCAGTTGCCCCTGACTTGATATTCATGTTGCGAACAGACGTTGCAAACCTTGTGGCCGTTACGGCAGCGGCCCAGCTCAGGCCACTTGCCTCCCGCCGTCCCAAACGCACGGCACCAGTCCGCGAACCCTGCGCAGTGAAGCCCACGGCTCCTGGGTGCCGACGTCCACCGGATCAGGATCGCCGGCCTTGGCGCCCGGCAGGACGGCGGGCGAAAGGATGGCCAGAAATACGAGCGGCTCCGCGTGAGGATTGAAGGTGGCGTGGATCTGGCCCGGCGGAATGTGCGCCATCTCGCCCGCGCTGAGGATTCGATAGCTGTCGCCCACCCACTGTTCGGCGCGGCCATAGATGACATAGATGATCTCCTCGCGGTGCGGGTGATAGTGGAAGGGATGGCAATAGCCCGGGGCCATGTTCGCGCGCACGAGCAGCAGGTCCTTCGCGGCGACAATGTCCGGCCGGCAAAGCCACTCGTTGTTGGTCCAGGCGTTGGGCTCGCGGAGCGCGTCCGCGATTTGCACGAAGCGGCGGTCTTCAGGGTTCATAACTCTTCAGTCAATCGGACCGTTGGGTGGCTGGCGCTGCGCCAGAATACGTCGCAGTTCGACGACATCCCACCGATCCTTTTCCCGCCATGAGCCCTCTTTGAGGGCAATTAAATCCTCCGGAGCGAGAAATGGTATCCGCACGCCTTGGGCGTCGAAATTCCGCAGCCGGGGCCGGAAATCATCCAGGGTCCGTCCACGCATTTGAGTGAAGATATCGAGATCGAATTCCTCGCTGACACAAATCGAACCTTCTTGCGCGACAAACTCCTCAGGCTTGAGTTCACGCGCCCAGCCTTCGCCCCATTGCGAGAGCACCGCCAGCAGGCGCTTGATGTTGTCCTGACTGGGATTGACCAAGATGTCCGCGTCGGCGGTGTAGCGCACATGGTCGTTAAGGCAGACCGCCACGCCCCCGACCACGGCGAAATCAACCTCGGCGCGGGCGATTTCGACCAACAACCTTAAGAACGGGGAAATAGTCCTGTCGAGCGGCGGCGGGTTCTCCACGATGCACCTCGGAAGCGAACTGACGGAGCCATTCCAACTGGTCGAACGGCGTGACCCAAGCGGGCCGCCGGCCCACGACCCGGCGCGGCGCAAACTCGCCCGTCTCGCCATGGACTCGGCTGGTGTTCATTGGGCTAGTGTTAGCGGCCCGGCGAGTGCCGTCAACCGGGCTTAATTCTTCTTCCCAAACTTTTTCGCCGCCGGGGCCTTCAGCTTCTTGAAGTCGCGCGTCAAGTTCGTAAGGGAAGCCTCCACGCCCATGCGCTCCAGGCTGCTCGCGCCGACGAAGCCGTGGCAGTCAGTGCCCTGAATCACGCGGTTCGCGTCGTCGGGCGTGTTGATGGGGCCGCCGTGGCAGAGGAAGAAGATGTCCTTCCGCACGCGGCTGGCAGCATCAATGATTTCCTGTGTCCGCTGGATGGTGAAATCCCACGTCACGACCGCCTTCGTCACGCCGATGCTCCCGCCGACCGTCGTGCCGACGTGCGCGATGATGGCGTCCGCCCCGGCCTTCGCCATCTCGACGGCTTCCTCCGGCGTGGCGACATAGACGATGCTGAAGAGGTCCATCTTCCGCGCGAGGGCGATCATCTCGAACTCCTTCTGCACGCCCATGCCGGTCTCTTCGAGCACGCCGCGGAAGTGGCCGTCCACGATGGTGTGCGTGGGGAAGTTGTTCACGCCGCTAAACCCCATCTCCTTCACCTTGCCGAGCCAGTGCCACATCCGGCGGCGCGGGTCGGTGGCGTGGACGCCGCAGATGACGGGGATGTCCTCCACGGTGGGCAGCACCTCGTATTCGCCAATCTCCATCGCGATGGCATTCGCATCGCCGTAGGACATGAGGCCGCAGGTGGAGCCGTGGCCGCTCATGCGGAAGCGGCCGGAGTTGTAAATGATGAGGAGGTCGGCCCCGCCCTTCTCGATGAATTTCGCGCTGATGCCCGTGCCCGCGCCAGCGGCGATGATGGCGTCGCCCTTCTTGATGGTGCTCATCAAGCGGTCGCGGACTTCCTTGCGCGTGTAGGGATTTCCTTTTCCGGTCCAGGGGTTGGGCATGGTTTGGTGTCGGTTAAAAATCTGTCGCGCTGCGCGAGCGTGCCGGGCATCGTATCGGCAAGCCCGCCCGGTTGAAAATGGCAAAGACGCACGCCCAACTATCCGAAACGCACACGCTCGGCGCGCAAACGCGGCAATGGGTCGTCCGCGCCGGCGCTGCTGACCCCCGTGGCTGGCTTCAGAACGTGCCCGTCTGCCCCGCACTCGCGCAGCACCAGATCGCGCACCTCGGCGTCTGCCACGCGGTCGCGCCGTATCGCATCGTGCGGACGAAACAGAGTGGCACTTACTTCCTCGCGTGCTTCGGCGGACGCGGGCGGTTCCTCGTGGAAGGCCGCTGGCAAGTTTGTAGCGCGGGCACCGCCTGCCTGCTGCCGCCGCACATCTTGAACGCCTTCCACGCCGAGCCCGGCGCGCCTTGGGAATTCGTCTGGGTGCGCTACGAACAACCCACCGACCAGCGCCCCATAGCCGGTGCGAGTTCACCCGTGCTCGCGAAGTTCGATCCTGAGCCGGTGCGGCACGCGGCGCTCGGCCTGCACCACGAGGCGAAGGGCGCGGCGGTCCCGGCGCAGATGCTGCACTGGGTGGACCTCGTTCACGCCTATGTCCTGCGCTTCGCGCGCCCTTGGCAGATTGAGGACCGCCTCTGGCTCGTGTGGGAAGGCGTCGCCGCGCATCTCGACGAGGAGTGGTCGCTGGAACGCATCGCTCGCCTTGCGCACATGAGCACCGAGCACCTGCGCCGGCTCTGCCATCGCCAGCTTGGACGCAGCCCGATGCACCAGGTCATCTTCCTGCGCATGCGACGCGCGGCGGAACTCCTCTCTACCACGAACGACAAGGTGGAAACCATCGCCAACGCCGTCGGCTACCAAAACCCCTTCGTCTTCTCGAACACGTTCAAGAAGTGGACCGGCTGGCGGCCATCGGAGTTCCCCGGCCGGTCGAAGGAGAAGTAACAGCAGTTCGGGGAGGTTTGCCGGGCGGAAAGGCCTCAACGACACGCATCTCGCATCAGTTCTCCGTGATGAACGTGTCCTGATGTTCGTAGCACGGGGCGCAGCAGCAGAGCAGGCGCAGCACCTCGGAGCCCGTGTTCCAGAGCTTGTGCTTCCTGCCCGGCGGGATGGCCACGGCGTCGCCGGCGCGCACGTCGCGCTCCTCGGCCTCGATGCGCATCCGGCCCGTGCCGTGCGTGATGTAGTAAATCTCCTCCGACTTCGGGTGATAGTGCTCCATCGTGCTTCCACCCACCGGCACGCGCGCCTCGGCGAGGGACTGGTTGCGGATGCCGGAGTTGCGATACGCCAGCAGTTCGCGGATTTCGGAGCCGTCCTTCGTGGTGAAGGCCGGCACGTCGTCGAGATTCGTTACGTCCATAACCGCGAGGACGATGCCGGCGGCGGCGGGACGTGGCAACGGCGGAGATTACGCGGTAGAGAATCAACGGCTCCCCAACTGCCGCGTTTTCAGCCACTGACCCGTGCCGGCGATTTGCAATCGCCGCCTTGCGGGTGGACTGATCGACACTGCCTCGAACTGCTGCTCCTCACAGACGGCGGTTGCAAACCGCCGGCACGGGTTCAACGCCGCAACACTCGCGTCCTTTCAAGGATGGGACGCACCAGTCGTCGTGCTTCCGGCGTTTGAATTCTCCCCTCGGTCTGCCAGACTCGCCGCGAATGAAGCGACTTTCCGTCCTGCTCCTCGCCTGCCTTTGCACGCTGCTGGTCGCGTGCCCAAGGCCGGCTTCCGCGCCGAAGGCCGCCGCGTCCACCGACCCCACGGAGTCCGGCCAGCCGCAAGCGAAACTGCCGACCATCAAGGTCTGGCTCGGCGCGCATGAGTTGGCCACCGAGATTGCGCGCACACCCGTCGAGCACCAAGTCGGCATGATGTGGCGCACGAACATGGCCGAGATGGAGGGGATGATCTTCATCTTCGACGCGCCAGACCGCCGCTCGTTCTGGATGCGCAACACGCTTGTCCCGCTGGACATCGCCTACATCGCCCCCGACGGCACGCTGCTGGAAGTCCACGCCGCGCAGCCGAGGAACGAGACGCCGCTCCCGTCAGACAGCGACCGCGTGCAATTCGTGCTGGAGACACGGCAGGGGTGGTTCCAGCGCAACAACGTGAAGCCAGGGATGGCGGTGCGAACCGAGAAGGGTTCATTGCAGGATACGTTTCTCCTGCGGCGCTGATCTTCTCCGCTGCACCGTGCCGGCGACTTGCAGTAACCGTTCGCGCGTGCGGCGAGACACTGCGGGCGGCGACTGCAAGTCGCCGGCACGGGCCGAGGGCGACCTTCCTCACTTCGGCGTCAGCCCCACGAGGCACCGCGCGGCGAAGAGGCGCGGGCAGCACGAGAGGACTTCATCCACCTTCCGCAGAGTTCCCAGCATCCCCGCAGGATACATCGCCGGTTTGCTGAAGCCGCCGCACAGCACGTAATGAAACGCGGAGAAAGCCTTGCGATGAAACACGTTCCAGCTCTCCGGCCAGCCGGTCTGCTCGTCGCGGAAGAACAGCCGCGTGGCGTTGCCTTGCGCGGCGTAGTAATCGCGCGGGCGCGGCAGCTCAGTGGCGAAGTTGATCGGCGCGTTGATGGCGACCGGTTCGTGATGCAACAGCCCATACACCGGCCAGCTCGCGAGGCTGATGAACGGGTCGAAGACCAGCACGCGCCCACGCGGCTGCAACGCGCGCCGCGCCTCACGGAAGAACGCACCGGGCGCACGGAGGTGATGGAACACATCGAAGAGAATCAGGTGCGACAGGCTCGCGTCCGCGAAAGGCAGCTCGTAGCCGTCGCACACGAGATCGAGCCAAGGGTTCTGGAAAAGGTCGGTGCTGATGGACTGCGGGAGGTGGGACTTCAGGTTACCCACGCCCGAGCCGATCTCGACGATCCGCCCCGGCAGCGACGTGTCTATCTGCGCGAGGATGCGCTCGTAGAAGCCCGCGTAAATCTCGCGCAGCAGTGGCTTGCCGTGCCACGCGCGCAGATTGGCCTCGATCTCGATCTGGTGCTGTTCGAGGGCGATGCTCACGGTTTTGGCTGCGGAGCGGGCGTGAGGTTGAACTCGTAGCTCGTGTTCTTCACCGCACTCACCTTGTCCAGCAACGGCGAGTAATCCGCCACCGAGACGCGCTTGCCGTCGGGATGAAACTGAAGCAGGCGCAGGTAACCTTCGCCGCCGTTCTTCTGGTTCTGATAGTCCACGACCATCTGGTGGACCGTGTTGCCGTGCTTGCCCGGGCTGTCGAGGCGGCCCGTGATGCAAACGTGGCCGCTGACGACGAGCGCGAAGTTCGCATGCTGCGACGCCAGCTTCTTCCAGATGTCCTCGCCGTCGTTGAAGCCGCCCTCGGCCTTCGCGAGGCCGTAGCGGTCCAGGCCGATGTTTGTCTCCACATTCTTCACCTTGATGAAGGCGTTGCGGTTGAAGCGCGTGTTGTCAGGCCGCAGGTAGGCGTGCGTCACGAGAATCGCCGAGCGGTCAGGATGCTTCGCGACAACCTCATTGCCCCAGCGCAGCACGTCGTCGCGCGGGCCGAACTCGAGGCAGACGATGAGCCACTTGCGCCCGCCCGCCTCGAACAGGTGGTAGTTGTTGTCCGTGCGGTCCGGCTCCTTGTCGTAAATCCCGCCGAAGGTCGGCCGCTGCTTGAACGTGGCGAGCGGGAAGTATTTGGCGAAGGGCGTCTCGCGCGACATCGCCCTGCCCTCGGGACCGAGGTCGTGGTTGCCGGTGGTGATCGCGCAGGGAATACCCTTCGCGTCGAGCAACGCGTGCGCGCGCGCCGCGACCTCCCACTGTGTGTTTGTGTTGTGCTGCGTGATGTCGCCGACGTGGAGGACGTAGCGGAGATTGTAGCGCTGGGCGTTGTCGGCGAGCCACTTCGTCTGCGCGGGATATGTCTCGGGATACTTCCAAGTGTAAATCTGCGTGTCCGGCAGCACTGCGAGCGTGAAGCCGCCCGGCACCGGCGCGGGACTTTCAGCAAGCGTCAGGCGCGCGAGCGCCAGCAGCGTGAACAGCACCGACAGGACGGCGAACAGTGCGCGGCGTGGCAGGCGGAAATTCATGCCGGAGGGTTGGGGTCGGAGCGGGGTCAGTCAAGTCGCGCCTAGCCCGGGCATTTCGCGCTGCAACCTCGCCTCGCCCACTCGCGTCCACCGTGTTTGTATGACCCGCATGAAACCCGTCCGCCCGCTAGCCTTGCTGCTTCTCTTGGTTGTCTTCGCCCTGGATCTTCCCGCCGCCGCGCAGCCCAACCTCATCCTCATCATGGCCGACGACCTCGGCTACGAGACC
>SXGQ01090985.1_pt1 | contig 16319 bp, 26 predicted proteins | sample 3178371 | NCBI WGS metagenome assembly SXGQ01 (sample SAMN11356859, study PRJNA531348) | freshwater metagenome | isolation source: freshwater sample F1-20 | place: China: Fuxian Lake, Yuxi | collected 2017-12-25
ATGACCCTTACCTCAGCAGTCCGCACACTCTTGAAGGCAACCTGCCCAACAGCGACTCAGGATGTAAGGGCTAACCTTGCAAACCGCTCTAAGGCTATTAGAGACGCTAACTACGGTCCCTTGAACCCTTCAGAGCCAAATGAGAAATACTGGTCTGAAATCGCCTCTGAATGGGATGTATCGGTCGAAGAAGCCAAGAAGCAACGGTGCGGAAACTGCGCCGCCTTCATCCAGACCCCTGCCATGCTCGAATGTATCGAGGGTGGCTTGAAGGTTGGCGGTCAAGGTCGTCAGGCTTGGGATACGGTCGAGGCAGGAGACCTCGGATATTGCGAGGCTTTCGATTTCAAATGTGCCAGCGCACGAACCTGCCGAGCATGGATTTCTGGTGGTCCAGTCAAGTGAGTAGTGGCTCCTACAAAAAACATCATGGATGGAAGTCGCGTCGTCGAATCGTTCGTGATGGCATGGTCGTCCTTTTGAACAAGGATGGGAGCGAGCGCGAGCGTCGCCCGATGGAGAAAAAGAAAAACAAATGACCCCGACTATCGTTCGCTCGACTACGGCAGAGCAATGCGATAAATGTGGAGCGCGAGCAAAGGTCGTCGCCTATTTCCTACTAGGTGAGTTGTATTTCTGTCTCCACCATGCAAACGAATACAAAATCTTTGAGGAGACAACCGCTCACTTTATTGTGGATGGCGAGTAGAACCTTTATCTAGCATCAAGAAGGCAACGGCTCGGTCGTAGAGTTTCCAGTCCATCTCGATAATCTCAAAGCGGTCATGTAAAGCCTTGAGGACGATATCCGTATCAAGTTGCCCACAGGTGTAGAGGTCAAACTGCAACAGAGCAGGGTCTTGCTCATCCCAAATATGGAAAGCCGAATGGCTGGTTTCAATCATCACCATAGCCGTGAGTCCACGGTTACCAACCTTATCGACATAACTTGCGAAAGGTCCTTTGATGATTTTCATATCAACCTTCGATACAAGGTCGGTAAGAAAGGCTATGCCTTCTTCTTCAGTTCGAATGGGATTGCGAACCTTTGCAATGACCATGATGTGCTTATGAAAGACCACGGCTTCTCCTTAGAGATTAGTCGGTTATCGCAAACCCTCGACAAGAGTTGTAATCACCGAGACCAAGACAATCAGGGCAAAACTAGCGAGCAATGTTATACCCCACAAGTAGCGAAGTTCTGGGAACTTGGCTGGTGGTCTTTTTTGCTTGATAACCTGTTGAATGATTTTCGGCTGGATAATGTCGTCAAACTTTTGATTGACTTCGTTCTCGTTCATACGAACCTCTCTCTGGTGTATTGATATACAACGGGGATAAGATTACAATACGAAAAGAATCTACGCAAACTGGGTTTCTAGGTGGATTGGCAAACTTGAGAAGGCATCCCATTGAGTTGAGATAGTGATGGCTTTGCGGATGATGCGCTCGGCTCTTTCGTAATCGTCAGCGCAGTTGAGGATATTCAAGCCCAACATTGCACCTAAAGCGACATCGCCACCTGAGCCACCGATATAGATATTGCGTCTATCCCTATCCCATGAGTAATCCTCAGCGATTGGATAGAGGACACCATTGACTGCAATGATGAAAGCCGAATCCTGAAATGCCGCCGCACCGTCATCCTTTGCATCAAAGCCCTCAGAGATAAAAAACGAACGCAAAGAGGGAATCAGTTTGCGAGTCATGAACTTATCTAAAGTCTCAAGGTTTGATGAAGATGGAGGCTTGGGTGGATTCCATCCAAACTGGGCTAAGTTGCCACCTCGAGAAGCACCAGAAACCGCAATCAGATAGCCATTGTTCTCGATTATCTTGGGAGTCGATAAATCAAAGACGCGACCTGAATCATCCGTCGCTCTTGAATCTGCTCCAATAACTGCCCACCCATTACCTTGAAACGCGGCGAGAGTTGTCATTGAGTCCCCTAGATTGTGAGAGGCTCAATGGTAGTGCCTATGGCAATACAACCTCGGTTTGAACCGCCATAAGTCCGAGAGAGGCGTTCTTCCAGACCTCGGGAGTGCCTGTATCTGGGAGATATCCGCCAGCCCCTCCGAGCAAAATGGGCATGTCGGGGTAGGCTTCTCGAATCCTACGCATCGCGCTGAAATAACCCATAGGCGTATATCGAAGATTAGAGAGTGGGTCATCGGCTAAACCATCTGCACCACAAGCCACAAAAATCATTGTGGGTACAAACTCGGCACACGCCTCAAGGAAAGAATCGGTAGCAGTCAGGAGAGCATCATCGCCACTATTACTCGCAAGAGGGAAGTTATACGAACGAGTTCGATAATCAGAGAGCAAGCCCGTGCCGGGGAAGATTCCGTATTCATGAACCGAGAAGGTCATAACATTCTTGTTCTTCTTGAGCAACATCTCAGTACCGTCTCCATGGTGAGCATCGCAATCAAAGATGGCAACACGCTGTTCGTATTCTTCCGTAGCCTTAGTTGCAGTTATAGCGAAATCATTGAATATGCAGAAGCCACTCGAGTAATCACGCATCGCATGATGTTTCGCGCCGGGGAAGTGAATAGCCAGTTTAGTTTTGAAATCAAGTAGTTCATCGAGGGCTGTCAGAGTTCCGCCTACGAACAACTTAGCAAGGTCGCCGAGGTCATGACGCGCACCCACCCATTCGCTTGATTCCCCACGCACCACGACATCGTGAACATAAGTCATATCGTGGACAAGGTGAAGGTCATCAGTTGATGGATAACGAGGTTCAATCTCATAAACATTGAGATGTCGCCTCTGACCTTCAAGGATGAGTTGATTTCGAGCATGGAGGAATCGTCGCCCTTGAGTTGGATGAGAAGGGTCAAAGACCCAACCCATGTAATCAGGCGAATGAACAATGATGGCGTGTTCCATTGATGATTCCTCTCTTGTATTTGAACCTGAGTTTAGCGAAGATTAGCCAGCCTGTAAATCATCGCAGTCTGGACACCAGTAAAAGTCTCCGTCGCCATCATGTTTTGAATACCACTTATCGCGGTGTTCACGGTCAGGCAGATTACAGAATCGAGACTTATCGCTTAGGCGAATGATGAAATCTGGTGTAATCGTGTATTTGGTCTCATCATCATATTCGGCAATCCCTATCTTGTTTGCAGGGTTGTTGCTTTTTGTAGGCGGTGTCCATTCTGTCACCTGTAAATCATCGTTAGTGAAGTCGAACTTCATACCAATGCCTCCTCTGGTGCATTGACTAATCCAGCACTAATCAGGGCGAGCGCGGTGCGACCGTATGTACCTTGGAGCGTCCACGCCAAGCCTGTATCGACAAGATTCTGAAAGAGTTGAATCACTCCATCCTCGTCTAGTTGTCCGCTCTCAAACTCAATGATTGCGGATACAAGGTCAAACTTTGTTTCAGTTGTCTGAGTCATTCTTCTTCTCCTCTCCGAATGGAACATTGACATAGCAACTTGCGTAATAAGCGACATCACCTAACTCGGGGAAATGAACATCGGTGCGCTCGCCTTTGACCTTGACAACGCCCTTGCGAGTGTAGATTCGCTGGACGATGTAGGTGTCATTCCAGTCAAGCAAGATACGAACCGAGTATCCATGACCGACTGGCAGAATGAGTTGTACGGTTTCGCCTTCGCTGTTGGTCACTATTTGACGACGACCACCAGATATTGCAAACAGATTACCGAGACCGATTTGATTGATTGTTTCGTTTGGATTGAACGGTCTGGTTTCTTTGACTTGAGTTGTCTCAGTCATTTTGTCTCCTCTCTAAGACAATCTGAGTATATCACTACTGGGGTTAGATAACACTCTTTTGCTTATCAAAACAATCGGAGCAGATGGCATGGTAGAAATCCACCCCGAGCCAGCCCTCCGAGCGGTGATACGCCTTCTCTTCATCAGTAAGAGAAGGTCTGACATAACACAGGTCGCATAGGACTTGAGCCATGATTCACCTACCTTCTAGCGTAGAGCCAGCCACCGTGAGGGTCGCAAGCATCTAACGCATTGTTGAATGATTCGGTATTGAGCAAGTTGTACTTACTGGCAAGTTCGCCATTGGAGTATTTTTGTGGAGCCTTCCAAGTGGCAGGTTTGATTATCTTGCCTGTATCAACTTCAACAAAGGCATGGACGCTTCTGGCTTTTGAGTTCTGGATTTCAACGCTGACGATTCGAATGAACCGTTGTCCTTGCTTCTTAGGTAACTCAACCTCGAATCGTTCTCTATCAACGGTATGGCTCCATCGTGCATGGAGTTTCGCGGTCAGGATTAGAGCCAAGGTCTGTGACCTTTCGATAACTATTTCATATTGTGTCTGACTTGTAGTTGTCATGTGTCCTCCTCTCGGACACCCCAAGGATACCAAACTTGGGTTAGGAATCAAATCAGGAAAAGCGTGTCAAATCGTGGCGTGTCGCACCAGAGCCATGCGGAGATTGGGTCTGATTCCTTCTCCTTCTAAACCCCCGTTTGGTAAAATGGGTCATGGAAAGGAGGACGGTATGAAAATCATCATCTGTCCAATATGTAAAAGAGAGTGGCAACTACGAGGAGGCATGGCATACGAAAGCCTCAACCGTCACTTGAAGCAAGAGCATAGAGAAAGGGTCGCCGCTTGAGATACCGCGATAATCAAAAGGCACGGCTTTACCTAGCCGAACGAGTCATTCAAGAAAATAAGTATCCAGTATCAGGTAAGAAACTCAAGCCAATGACGATTGCCGAATGTCAAAAGTTTGTAGACCGAGTTCTCAGAAGGAAATCAATCATCAAGGTCTATGGCTATCGGTCGTTGGTCGTTGTGGCAGGTCGAGGTGGAGGTCGAGCCTTTGGTTATCGAGCCATCAGTCTCGGTGTCTGGGCAAGACAACCTGTTGTGATACTTCATGAAATCGCACATCACTTGGCTGGATTCAATGCTCAACATGGTCCAGAGTTTGCGACGGTCATGTTGAAACTGGTTAGGACAGTATTGGGTAAAGAGGATTACGAAAAGTTGCTTGGCTCGTATGCCTTTCGAGGAGTCAAAATCGTAGGCAAGAGTGGCAAGGCTCAAAAGGCTCGATGCCCACAATCCCGAAAAGCGTGGTTAGAAGAAGAGACAAAAAAGCGCAAGGAGTGGAAAGAGAGACGCAAAGAAATACTGAACGAACAAATAGCGTAGGCTAAACTTGACGAGTGAAAAAAGTTCGAGACATCCTATCGCGCATGGTCGCGGTCTTTACTGTCGGTGCGTTAGGCACCCTCGGCGCAGGGGCAGTTATGGGAGTCGAAACTTGGGTCGCTCTCTCGATGGCTGGATTGCTCGCAGTCGCATCCGTCGCAGAGCGTTTGGCTCGAGAGTACCTCGATGACGGAAAACTTACCCTTGATGAAATCAATGGCGCGTTTAGCCCATTCGCTAAAAGTGAAGAACATGGTTTGGAATCTACTCCTTCGAACGACGAAGTGGATAAGTCAAAGCCCAAGCGACGAGCGTAACCAGAATCGCGTTACCGACGATTCCCTTTGCGGTGCCGTCTAGCACAATCCAAGCAACGAACATTCCAAGCAATGTCCATAGTTGCCCAATCATGTCATTGAGAAAATCTTTCATTATGGTCTCCTATATCCGATACCGCCGACAGCGGTAGCCATTGTAGTTGTTGCGATATTGCCCACGATGGTCGCGGCGATGATTGTCTTTGTTGCTTCTTCACGCTCTTGCGGTGACATGTCTGCACCAAGATTGCCAAGCGCGAAAATCAGTTGAGCAGGTGATTCGAAGATTGCAGTTAGCATCTCCATAGGTGATTCGAGAAGTTGTAATGCAACGGCAACCTCAGCGGTGATGATGACGGGATTGCCATTCTCATCCTCTCGAGTCTCGACAGGGGTTTCGTCTGGTAAATCCTCAAGAGTCAATCCAGCCTCGGCGAGCGCAGACACAGGGACAGCAGGGGCATCGGCAAACTGAGCGATGACCGATTCAACAACAATCTCTTTCTCTTCCGCAGTCAGAACGCCATCAGCCAAAGCGGTCTTGACGAGTTCAGCGACTTCCTCTTTCGTGACAGTTCCATCTTGTAACATGTCCTCCAAAGTTTCGGAGGCTGTCGATGAATCTTCAGGTTGTGGGTCTGTTGGTGTTTCTTCTTGCGTTGGCGTTTGCTCTGAATCTGTATCTTCCGTCGTCGTTTCCTCAGCGTCAGTTTCGTTATCGTCTGATTCAATCGGCGATTGTTCTTCTTCTGGCGTGGATTCTTCTGGCATTGGTTCAGGGCTAGGTTCTTCCGATGGTTGTGGTTCAGGTGTTTGATTTATCGGGTCAGTTTCCTCTGGGCTTTCAGACGGTTGAGGCTCAGGTTCTTGAGAAGGCTCAGGGGTTGGCTCAGGCTCAGGGTCGTCAGAAGGTGACTCTTCGGGACTTGGACTTGGCGCAGGTTCAGGGGACGGAGTGGGATTGGGTTGAGGCTCAGGGGTGGGAGTCGGCACCGATACGGGTGACGGAGTTGATTGAGGGACGGGAATCGGCGTTGGCTCGGGGGTTGGTTCTGGACTCGGAACAGGGCTTGGTTCGGGACTTGGCTCAGGGGACGGAGTAGCGTCACCATATTCAAGGATGACTTGTAAGTGTTTGACGATGCCACCACAAGGGTCACCAAAAATACTATTGACGGCTTGAATCACAGCATTGTTTTGACCGAGAAAAATCTCTGAAACTTTTGCTAATGAGTTCGCCGCATGACATTGAGCATTGATAACAAAATCATTTGGTAGACCATAACTTGCAAAAACTACTGAAGTAAAAATCTTTCCAATGGGAGCAGTAAGGCTCAAAGATTGATTTTCGCTTGCAGTACCATTTATACGATTGGAGGGAGATGGCGATGGCGAAGGTGTGGGTTCAGGTGTGGACGGCGAAGGTTCCGGGGTCGGTTCAGGTTGAGGAGTCAGAGTTGGCGAAGGTTGAGGGCTTGGAGAACTTGAAGGCGTTGGTTCCGATGTTGGTGAAGGTTCAGGAGAGGGAGTGGGAGTTGGCTCCGACGCATTTGGTGAAGGACTCACCGTTGCTTCGGGCTGAGGAGTTGCTTGAGGTGTTGGAGCCGTGGAGGGACTAGGTGAAGATTGCGGTGTTGGCGATGATGTTGGTTCCGCTGTTGGCTGTGGGCTTGGTGATTGTGTTGGGTCTGTGGATGTCTGAGGAGAAGGAGTCGCGGTTGGAGAATCAGAAGGTTGAGGACTTGGCTCGCTTGAAGGGGTGGGCGTGGGTGTTGCGCTTGGATGAGGAGAATCCACCGAAATCGTAAGAATGGGTCCGTACCATCCTGCCCAAAAACCATTATCTCGACCAGAAAGATTGATTGAAACCTGTCCCGACGCAGTTGCAGTCACCGTCGTGGTCTCTATCGCATTACCGCTAAAACTTTGATTATTTATGCTGACTGACCAAGAATCGGCTATCGGCTGGCAACTACCGATGCAGTTGGCGATTGTGTTATTGATGAGGACGGTTATCGTCGAGCCATCAGGGACGGTCGTGAGATAGGTGGCACTACCGCCGCGATAGTCAAACTGAATCGAATCGCCCGAGACATTGCCATTGACTACGGATTGCCAAGTGCCAGTCGCGCTCGCCGAGTCGGACATAGGCATCATGACCCAGAAAAGGACAAAGCACGAAACTATAAAAACGCGCAAAGTACGCAATACGGACAATCTCCTGCTTGGGGTCACGCAGGACACGATTGAGGCTTATTGTATCCTGCCGAGTTCGAGGCTATACTGGGGTTATGTATGAGAGGAGCAACATGCAATGTTCGCAATGTGGTAGCCAGTTCAGGCTCACCCTTATCAAAGGTAAAACTTATTGCTTCGAGTGCGAGGCTGATTTTGCACTTGAGCGATACGGATTGATTCGAAATATCAAAGAGAGGGCAATATGAGAGACGACATGAGTTACACCGAAAACTACCTCTTCAATCGAGGTGTACGATTGACACCCAAGGGCAAAAAGTGGGCTGAGAATACTGAGGTAGCCATCTTCTATATCGCCCTCTTTATCATCTTAGGCATCGCTGGCTCGATAGAGACAGGTCGGTGGTTCTAGTGATAGGCAGGGTCAAGGGCTGGCTTTCGAGGCTCCTACGAGGCTCACAGCCCTCTCTAGGCTATGTTTCCCAACGCTCATTACGCCAGATTCAACGAGACACGGGCTATAAGCCTAAGTTGAATACTAAACCCAAGTAGGTTATACTGGTCTTGTCCGAAAGGGGGACGAAATGAAATACAGAATCGAAAAGACTGAATCCGAAAAATACAAAGTAGCAATACTGAATCAGTCTTTTGGCTTTGAAAAAGTCTTTACTTTTGACACAAAAGAGGATGCTCAACAGTTCATTGAACTAGCGCAAGGCGAGTCAAGAGAAAGACTTTCGCAAGTACCAACAATCAAGGATTACTTTCAGGTTGAATAATCAACCTCAGTTTGATATACTTGGATTGTCCGAGAGGAGGACAAAATGACTCAAGTGATTGAAAAGAAAAAAGCACTTGGTAAGCGCGAGTGCGCTCGCATTTACAAAGAGGCTCATCAGGCTGGCTTAGAGGCTGGCAAAGCAGTAAAGACCAAGCCTTATCTGGTTGGTACAGCAGTTGGTTTGAGTGATGAGATTGATTACTCAAAGAAAACTTATGTGCTTGACGACCTGTGCGGATTCGCTTATGTCGAAATCAGCCCTGCTCGCGGTGCTTTCGTAACCTACCTAAAGAATCACAAAATCGGATACAAGGGTTACTACGGTGGTTATCAAGTATCGGTGCATGAGTTTGGTCAATCCATTACTCGCAAAGAGGCTTACGCTAGAGCGTTTGCGCAAGTCTTGAAGCAGTACGGAATCAACGCAAGTTACAGCAGTAGGCTCGACTAGAGTTCAATCGCCAATCGGTGATTGAATAGAATCGCTCCGTGGGTCGCTTCTTAGATTCGCGGAGCGATTCCGTGTAACCGTCTACCCTTTCACGGTTACACGGTTGGGGTATCCTTCGCACGGGTACCCAAGTCTGGTGGAGTAGATGCTCGGGGCGCGTCCGTCCTCTCTCTTGCGCTCTTTGTAGAGCCTCCACCAGACACCTAAATATCCTTGACAGCCATTCATCTTGATGAGATACCCTTTCGACCAAGGTTCGCAAAACGCCTACTTGCAAAAGCGGAGTCGGTCAGATACCGACAGCATAGATACGCTAGAGCCACTAGCGATGACATGTCCGCTCCGACCATCGGAGGAATATGCGATTCTATGAAAACCTATTTCGTCCTATCCCGTTCTCTATCTTCATCGCTGGACTGATATTTTTCAATCCACTTCATATCCCACCTGACCCAGAAGCAAAGGCTCAGGGGATAGTCGAGATTCTTCCACCGAGTTTGGCAGTTCCTCGCAACCCAGAAGATGCTAAGAGATACGCTAAAAATCTAATGCCATCTTGGGGCTGGAAATCTAAAGCCGAGTGGGAATGTTTGGAATCACTCTGGACTAGAGAATCAAACTGGCGACCCGATGCCTATAACCGTCAGCATGTCTGGCAAAATGGCGAAAAGGTCAATGCTGGTGGTATTCCGCAGATTCTTGGCTTAGACCCTAAGACAAGTGTTGAAGAGCAGATTGACCGTGGCTTCACCTATATCGAGAGTCGATATTTCAACCCCTGTTCGGCGTGGCGTTGGTGGCTTTCTCATTATTGGTATTAGCCTCTCTGCATGGCAGAAGATGAGCAGATAAAACCTTCCGTAATAGACGATGCGCTCGCCCAAATCGGGCGCATCGCCTTTTTAGAACCTGCAATCTGTACGGGTTGGGTTCTTGTATCCGAATGGATGGGCGAAGGTGATAAAGACTATTGGACGCTCACTCTTGCCGATAGCCAAAATCCTGATTGGCGACATCAAGGACTGATTCATCATGCGATAAAAACTTGGGAGGACAATGATGATGTCGGACTTAGGGACAAACCGACCTCAGACGATTGAGGAGCGCGAACAGTTCCTTCACCGATTACTTCAAGAAAGATTTGGCGTGACACACCCCAAACCTCACCTTGAAGTTGAGATTGAAGAATAGCCTTATCTCATGGGATTAGATTTCGTCGAGAAGGCACCTTGTCGTAATGCAGACCCGTGGCTTTTTGACCAAAGTGAAATCGACTTGGCTTTACCGGGGCTTCAATACTGCAAAGTCTGTCCATTCTGGCAAGATTGTGATGACTTAGTGGCACCTGCCAAAAGCCATTATGAAGGAATCGCCGCAGGGAAAGTTTGGAGAAATGGAAGAGTATTGGCTAAGTTAGATGCCTCTTCCCCAAACCGTTTGACTGTCGGAGAGGACTTCTATGCTGAAACCGTGGAACTTCGAGGGAGCGAGTTGTTGGGGGATAGACACGGAGATGTTTTTCCCAGAGGACCGCAACTATTCACCTGAAAATGTTCAAGCGAAAAAAGTATGTCAGTCATGTATCTACATCAAAGAATGTCTGACCTATGCTCTACATTATCAAGTGCTAGGAATATGGGGTGGCACTAGCATGATGGAAAGACAAGCCCTTCGTAAAAAACTAAATATCATCCCCAGACCAATAACGAATGAAAGGCATACAGCATGACCCAGATAACCGTAGCGGGCAATCTCGCTAGTGACCCAGAGTTGAAGTTCACCGCTAATGGCAAGGCTTTTGCCACCTTTACCGTCATGACATCTAAATCCGTAAAGAAGGAAGATGGCACTTGGGAAAATACTGATGTTACGGCTTGGTCAATCAAGTGCTGGAACCGATTGGCTGAGAATGTTGCAGAATCGCTGAACAAAGGTATGGGCGTTGTGGTCAATGGCACCGCAGTCCAAGAGTCGTGGGACGATGCCAAGACGGGTCAAAAGCGAAGTCGAATCGTAGTGAACGCCTTCAATGTAGGGGTAGACCTCAAGCGTCATGTCGTCAAGGTATTCAATACTGAGAGAAGCGAATCTGTATCGGCGAGCGCGATTCCGTGGGGCGAAGCGACATGGCAGAAAGACCCATCCGAGAGTTCATTTCCCTTCTAACCCATATAGGGTATTATTGGGGTTAGAAATCTCTGAAGGGAGATTGATATGACTTGGAGCGATTACTTTGTCGCACAACTTCCTAATGCGAAAGTTGTTGTGTCCCCTGAAGGTCGTCCGTTTGTTTCGATGGAGATTCTCCCAAGAGAATATGTCGAGATTCATTTGACGCAATCAGAATATGAGTTGCCGTTCAAAATCAACTATCGAGCATTTGATTCAGTAAGTGATTTGATTGAAGAGCGTCATTACGCATCAGCAGGGACAAAAGACTTGGCTCGACAACAGGCTCTCGATGTTGCTCGATTCAGACTTGCCTCAATCGAGTTTGCGCTCGACGGAGAATAAAAGGGGCGTTATTTTCGTAGCGATATAATCGCACGGTGAATGACGACTTTACTGCCAACAGCAGAGAAGTCATGTCTGTACTACGGGCTTTTGCTATCCAGACTCATGAACTATTCAATGAGTTGGTGGATGCGGGATTCAACGAAGAACAGGCTATCAAAGTTGTCGTTGGATTGACCCACAAAGAGTAGAGGTATAAATGGCTGAGAAGTTCGACCTCAAGGAAATCGGCTCAACTGGCTTGCGCCGCTCTGGTGGCACAGTCTATGAAGAGTTCATTACCAACCTCCGTGGGATACGCGGATTCAAAACTTACCGAGAGATGGCGGATAACGACCCGACCATTGGCTCGATGCTTTACGCTATTGAGAAAGTTATTACTCGCCTTGAATGGCGCGTAGACCCATATCAAGATGATTCAGCAGATGGGGATATAACACCAGAGGATAAAGAGACAGCGGCGTTTGTCGAATCATGTTTGCATGACATGAGCGATTCATGGGACCAAACTCTTTCTCAGATATTGTCAATGTTGGTATTTGGTTTCTCTTATCATGAAATCGTCTACAAGAAGCGCGGTGGAGATACAAACAATCCACAAACTCGTTCAAAGCATGATGATGGAAAAGTTGGTTGGCGCAAGATGCCTATTCGCGCCCAAGAGACACTCTTCCGTTGGGAGATGGATGAAGATGGCGGTATTCAAGCCATGGTTCAAGTGGACCCATCTACGGGTGGCACTTACATCATCCCTATCGAGAAGTCGCTTCTGTTCAGAACTACCACCGCTAAAAATAATCCAGAGGGTCGCTCCATTCTTCGTAATGCTTACCGTCCTTGGTTCTTCAAGCGTCGTATTGAGGAAATCGAAGCCGTAGGTATCGAGCGTGATTTGGCTGGTTTGCCTATTGCATACTTGCCACCTGAGTATTTATCTTCCACAGCGACAGCAGACCAAGTTTCAGTTCTAAATACCGTCAAAGACATCGTTACCTCTATCAAGCGCAATGAGCAAGAGGGAATCGTCATGCCGACGATGTATGACGATGCAGGTCACAAAATGTTTGACCTTCAGTTGCTCTCATCTGGCGGTAGCCGTCAGTTCGATACAGACAAGATTATCCAGCGATACGACCAAAGAATGTCCATGTCGATTCTTTCAGACTTCATTCTTCTTGGTTCTGACCGAGTTGGCTCTTATGCTCTCGGTGCTTCCAAGATGGATTTATGGTCAATGTCTGTCGATTCGATTGCTAAAAATATCGCTGAGGTTATGAATCAATATGCGATTCCACGCCTTTTGAAGTTGAACGGAATGGATGTCTCCCGTGCGCCATTCTTGACTTACGGCGAGGTTGCTCATATTGACCTTACTGAGATTTCAGACTTTGTTACTAAGTTGGCTCAAGCAGGTGTCTTGATGCCAGACCCGAAGTTGGAAGATTATCTACGCGAGATGGCTGGATTACCACCTGCCGAACACGATGGTCAAAACTTTGGTATGCCACCTATGCCCGGTCAGCCTCAACCTGCCTCCGAAGAAATGCAAGAGGAGAACGAGGAGTTCGAACCGGGAGAGTTAGAAGTAGCCGAGGGAACGGAACCGTTAGACGGCGATTTGGACTAGGCAATGCCATTCCATTTTCGCAAGGCAGAAGAGCCTCGTAGATTACCTCTAACGCCAGAGGAGCAAGCCCTTGCTCGGGTTCTCTATGGTGCTATTCGAAGTGCAACCGATAAGGTCAAGATAAACGAGTTGGCAAAGATGCTCGAACGCCTTGACCCAGATTCACTCAATCGCCTCTTGCAAGCAATCAGTATTGGTCGAGATGCAAAGACGATTCAAGATGCACTTTTGACTTCTATTGACCTTGGTGGTCAGGAAGCCGTAAGCCAAATCAAAGACCTTGCACCGAAACTGACACTACCTGCCTTCAAACCAACGCAAGTCAAGATTCCGAATAAAGCACCAATGGCGAATATGGATTTCACCAATATCCCACGGTGGGCGCAACCAAAGCCAGTTCAAGGAGAAATCACTCTTTCCTTCAACAAAACTAATCCCAACTCCCTTGCCTTCGCCCAAAGAAGAGCAGGTCAGTTAGTGACAAGCATCGACGAACTTACCCGTGTGGCAATCCGTAAAATCATTATTGATGCTTTCAATGAACAACTTGATTACCGAGCGACGGCTCGCAGAATCAAAAACATCGTTGGGCTTCATCCAAAATGGGCTGATGCCGTGGTCAAGTTTGAGAAGCGAGAGATTGCTCGTCTGATACGAGATGGATTCAAAGAATCAACTGCACGGCAAAAGGCTCAAGAGAGAGCAAGCCGTTATTCTGATTCGCTCAAGAGCAAAAGAGCAACAATGATTGCCCGAACCGAGATTCAGATTGCTCAAAACGAGGGACGCTACGAGGGTTGGAAGCAAGCCGACCAAGCAGGAATCATTGACCCTTCTTCCATGAAAATGTGGGTAACAGCCAAAGATGAACGCACCTGCTCTATCTGCGCTCCCTTGGATGGTGAGTTGGTGCAATGGAACGGGGTATTTTCAATCGGCGTAGAGGCTCCCATAGTTCATCCTCATTGTCGTTGCGCGATGGTCATAGTTCCGCCGGGAGGAGTGATATGAGTTTTACAATCCTCTTTGAACCCGGTCTCAAACCAGTTATCAAACACCTTGCAGGTCAGCATAACCAGTCTCGTCATGGAAGTTGGGCTACTGGAACCCCAATAGGCGGAAATGGATATGACCATAGACAAATAATCTCTCTTCAGCGCATGATGATGGACCCGTTGAAAACCGCCATATATGATGCCGAAGCAACGACCTATTCACTAGGAAACCCTGCGCCTAAACCACAGATTGCCGAGTTCGGGTTTTTCCCTTCGAGGGAAGAATACGACAAAGCATATAAAGAGTATTCAAAAAAGTTCACAGAATGGGCAAGAGAACACAATAAGAGCATACAATCGGATTTAGGCAAAAAACATTTGACGGGTAAGCCAAAAGGTGTTGAGGATTATGTATTAGAAGTTACAAAGTCTGATTGGTTTATAGATGCTTTTGGGAATGGTGGTGTTTTAGGGAAACCGCCAGTAAAGGTTCAAAGTTTGGCAAACGCAAGTGGCACTTACCAAGTTGGTGTAAAAAACGGGGAAGGTTTCCACACACTAACAATAGATACTTATTCAACTCGCAATGAACACACTATTTTGCACGAGATTGCTCATTATGCGACTGCGATTAGTGCTAAAGATAAATACAGCGCACACGGAGTTGAGTTTGCCAAAAACTTTCTTTATATTGGCAGTAAAGTTATTGGAGATGAATGGGCTGACAAACTTTCTAAAAGTTACAAAGAGAAAGGAATAGATGTTGGAAACTAACGACATTGAAATAACAATAGTTGATTTGTTATATCCTCTTCTTATTCCTGAACCCTATGAAGGTGATGATGAAAAAGGGATTACTTTTGGCAAACATCTTCAGGGTCAGCACGACCAGCGCACCCATGGCAGTTGGGCGCAACAAGGCTCAAACTTTGATGAGAATAAAGACGGTCCTCGAACCGACATGCTTTACTCAGTTGAGTTTGAAACTAACCCCATTAGTACAGAACAACTTGAAGCATTACGAATATATTCTGGAAATGGTTTTATTGAAATCAATAAATATCTTCGTTCTGGCATGGAAGGAATAGAAGAATCTTTCAAAGACGATATAGCAAAACACCTGCTACAAGAAAAAGACTTATACTCCTTTGCCGACCAAGCCGATGAACTTATGTCTCAAGGTATGGAAGTTACAAAAAAATGGCTAGAGGAAAATGCTGAAAGACTTGATGTAAAACTTGGCACATTCGACTGGGAAGATAAAAGAGGGGCTGGTTATCAACCCTACGAAGAAATAAAGTCAGCAGTTCAAAAAGTATTAGTAGCCGAATATGTTGAACAAGATTTTGAGGGAGCGCAACAATCTTATTTCAACTGGTATTTCAAACCTGCTGGAAGTGGTGGTTTGGATAATATCGTCAAACAAATAGATAGCGTGATAGAACGCTCTCCTGATGATGCGCTCGCCGATAAAAAACTGTACCGCGTGTTCTCATCTAGCCTTGTTGAATCCCTTTCGCCGGGCGACATACTGACTGACAAGGGATTTATCTCCACGACTCTTGTAGATATCACAAGCCGAGCAGGTAAAGATTTACGAAGAGAGTTAGGAAATATCAGAAGTAGTAACGATATGGCAGGAGTGATTCTCCCAAGTAAAGGTGGAAGCAGTAAAGGATTATCTTTAGGGTATCTCAGAAGCGCACTCGGAAACTTTGTAAGTTTGAGACCAACCGAAAAAGAAGTTTTACTCCCAAGGGATACTTCGCTAGAGTTCATTGGTACCGCAACGGGCAAGACTGGTGAAAAGATTGCTTTGTTTGAGAGGAAATCATGATAAACGCTCTTGAACGGTATATCAGTCAAGAAGAAGATTTTGAGATTGTTCGTAAGAATCCAGTTCAAAAACACGGCACTCACGACCAAAAAACGCACGGAAACTGGGCTACTGGCGGTACAACCATCACTAGCCTTATTGATAAGTTGAGCGAAAAAAAAACGCCGGGGTTCTCAATCGACTTGAGAACTAAGACTTCGCCCAAGAGCGGTTTTATTGCCTCTGATAAGGGAGCAGAAAGACGACATAAATGGAGTACGGTAAGTCGAGATAGAGACACTTTACGAACTGCGCTCAAGTCCTATATCAAAGACCATGCAGACCTACTGGACGGTAGCGGAGCCTTTTTTGGCGCATGGATTGACAAGGGGACACTTTACTTAGATGTCTCGAGACGGTATCCTACGCGGTCTGAGGGTATAGCGGC
>SXGQ01836510.1_pt1 | contig 16316 bp, 14 predicted proteins | sample 3178371 | NCBI WGS metagenome assembly SXGQ01 (sample SAMN11356859, study PRJNA531348) | freshwater metagenome | isolation source: freshwater sample F1-20 | place: China: Fuxian Lake, Yuxi | collected 2017-12-25
ACGTGGTGCTGGGCGACCGGCGGTCCGAGGGCGTGCGCGTACACCGCGTGTTCGGCACGGACGAGCCGGAAAAGTACGAGACACCGTCCCTGCGCGGCGCCGACCCCGGCGTGGCCATGGACCTGGAGCGGGCCATCGCCCAGCTGCCCCCGGGCGCCCGCTCGGTGTTCGTGCTGCACGACGTGGAAGGCTACAAGCACGAAGAGATCGCCGAGATGCACGGCTCGGCGGTAGGAACCTGCAAGGCGCAGCTGCACCGCGCCCGCCGGCTGCTCAGGGAGGCACTGGGACGATGAACCACGAACGCACGCTCGAACTTCTGGACGACTACGTGGGGGGCGAGCTGCCCCCCCGCGAAGAGCGCGACGTCAGGCGCCACCTGATGCAGTGCGACGACTGCCGGGCCGAGGAGCAGGCCCTGCGCGCGCTGCTGGACGAGGCCGCCGAGCTCCCCGAGGCCATCGCGCCGCCCCGCGACCTGTGGCAGGGCATCGCGCCCCGGCTGCAGGCCCGCGCGGACACGGCCGTGGAGCGGGTGGACGAGGTGCGCACCATCGGCCCCCGCCCCGTGCGGCCCCTGCCCTGGTGGATGCTGGCCGCGGCCAGCATCGCCCTGGTGTTCACCACCTCGCTGGTCACGCTGCGCGTTTCGCGCGAGCCGGGCGCGGGGCCCGAGGTGGTGCTGCCGGCGCAGCAGGCGCTGGCGCCCGGCGCCACCCAGGGAGCCCTGGTCTCGTTTCGCCCCGCGGAGCGCGAGTACGAAAAGGCCATCGCCGACCTGCAGGCCGTCCTGCAGGCGCGGCGCGGCGAGCTGGCCCCGGAAACGGTGGCCGCCGTAGAGGCCAACCTGCGCATCATCGACCAGGCCATCCGCGAGTCGCGCGAAGCCCTGGCCGCCGACCCCGGCAGTCCGGCGCTCACCCGGATGCTCTCGGATACCTACGACGCCAAGCTGAACGTGCTGCGGCGCGCCGTCTCCCTGTAGCGCGCCCCGCACGAGAGGACATACACGACCATGAGCCACATCCGGACTTTTATCCTGGCCGCCGCGGCCGTCGCGCTGCTGGGGGGCGAGGCCGCCGCCCAGCGGCAGGTGAACGCGCGGCAGGACGCGGCCCCCACCGGCACGGTGGAGATCGCCATTGGCAACGGCTCCCTGCGGGTGGTGGGCTGGGGGCGCAACGAGGTGCAGGTCACGGGCACGCTGTCGCGCGACGGCGACCGCGTGGTGCTGGACGGCAGCGGCCGCACCACGGAGGTGCGGGTGCAGGGCCGGGGCCGCGGGGGCGGCGCCACCCTGGAAGTGCGGGTCCCCGCCGGCTCGTCCATCGAGGTGGTCACGGGAACGGCACCCATCACCGTCACGGGCGTCACCGGCGCCGTGGAGACGGTGAGCCAGGGCGGCACCACCACCATCCAGGGACGCCCGCGCACCATCGAGGCCACCACGGCCCACGGCGGCATCACCGTCGACGCCACCACGGACCGCGTGGCCCTTACCTCCATGGCCGGTCCCGTGCGCGTGGCGGGGACGGTGCGGCAGCGGGCCGAGATCAGCGCCATGGCCGGCTCCGTGGAGGTGACGGGCAGCGTGGGCGAGGCGGAGATCCACGCCCTGAACGGGGCCATCCGCGTGGCCAACGTCACGGGCGGGCGCGTGGAGATCAACTCCGTGAGCGGCTCCGTGAACGTCGCGGGCACCCGGCTGCGCGGCAACGTGCAGAGCGTGTCGGGCGCCGTGACGGTGAGCGGGACGCTGGGCGGCGCCCTGAACGTGGAAAGCCACGCCGGCTCCGTAGAGGTGCGCCTTCCCGCCAGCACGGGCGCCGAGGTGCAGGTCACCACCTGGAACGGCGGCGTGGACAGCGCCTGGCGGCTCGCCCGCGACGGCCGCGAGTGGCGCGGCACCCTGGGCCGCGGTGGACCCAACCTGAGCATCACCACCTTCAGCGGCTCCGTGAAACTCATCCGCCGCTGAGACGTACCCCCGGGAGGCCCGCCGTGCGCGGGCCTCCTTTTTCGTTTCCCCTCGTTTCCCGCTCTCGGCAGATGCTCACCGGGATGATCCTCCTGGGCGCCGCCCTCCTGGCGCCCGCAGACACCACGCCCCGCAAGACCGTCGCCGCCCACCGCCTGGACGCAGGCGAGGCGGCGCCCGTCATCGACGGCCGGCTGGACGACGCGGTGTGGGCCCGCACGCCCGCGGCCGGCGACTTCGTGCAGCAGTATCCCGACGCGGGGCGCCCGTCCACCCACCGCGCGGAGGCCCGCGTGGCCTACGACGACGGCGCCGTGTACGTGGCCATCCGTGCCTGGGACGCGCGGCCCGACAGCATCGCGTCGCAGCTGGCGCGGCGCGACGCCAGCGGCATCTACAGCGACTGGGTGCACGTCGTCTTCGACTCGTTTCACGACCGGCGCACGGCCTACCGCTTTGGCGTGACGCCCCGCGGCCTCAAGAAGGACGTGTTCCACCACAGCGACGGCGACGAGGACCTGAGCTGGGACGCCGTGTGGGACGTGGCCACGGCCACGGACGCGGAGGGGTGGACGGCGGAGTTCCGCATTCCCCTGAGCCAGCTGCGCTTCAAGCCGCAGGAGATGGCGCAGACGTGGGGGGTGAACTTTGCCCGCGACCTGGCGCGGCGCGAGGAGCGGTCGTGGTGGTCGCCCATGACGCCGGGCGAGCCGGGGTTCGTGTCGCGGCTGGGCACCCTCACGGGGCTGGAGCGGCTGCGCTCGCCCCGGCGGCTGGAGGTGCTGCCCTACACGGTGGCCAGCGTGACGCGGGCCCCGGGAAGCGACGCGGACCCCTTCTTTCGCGAGACGGACCCGTCGGCGGCGTTCGGGGCGGACGTGAAGTACGGCGTGTCGTCGGACCTCACGCTCACGGCCACCATCAACCCCGACTTCGGGCAGGTGGAGGCCGATCCCTCGCAGGTGAACCTGAGCGCGTTCGAGAGCTTTTTCGCCGAGAAGCGCCCCTTCTTCGTGGAGGGGGCCGACATCTTCCAGTTCGGCATCGGGCTGGGCGACGGCAGCAGCGAGTCGCTGTTCTACTCGCGCCGCATTGGCCGCACGCCGCAGCGCTCCGTCCTTCCCAGCGCGGACCGTCCGTTCGTGGACGCGCCGGGGCAAACCACCATCCTGGGCGCGGCCAAGCTCACGGGCAAGGTGGGCGGCGGCTGGTCGATCGGCGTGCTGATCGCGCTCACGGCCCAGGAGCACTCGCGCGTTCAGCGGGCCGGCGGCGGCACGGAGGAGGTGACCAGCGAGCCCCTGACCAACTACGCCGTGGCCCGCGCCCGGCGCGAGAGCAACGCGGGGCGCACGTCGTTCGGGGGCGTGCTCACGCACACCTACCGCTCGCTGGACGGCGACGAGGGGCTGGCGTTCCTGCCCTCCAACGCCCTCACGGGCGGGCTGGACTTTCGCCACCGGTTCGGCGGCGGCAACTGGGAAACGAGCGGCTACGCGCTCAGCAGCCTGGTGCAGGGCGACAGCCTGGCCGTCCGCCGCCTGCAGCTGTCGCCCCAGCGCTACTACCAGCGGCCCGACGCCGGCCACCTGGACCTGCGGTCCGACGCGGAGCACCTGTCGGGGACGGCCGCCAGCTTTCAGGTGGGCAAGATCGGCGGCGGGCGGTACCGTGGCGGCGTGCTGGGCCTGTACCGCTCGCCCGGCTTCGAGGTGAACGACCTGGGCTTTCAGCGCGAGGCCGACAAGCTGGAGGTGGCCGCGTACGGCCGCTGGTTCCTCTTCGAGCCCCGGGGCATCTTTCGCCGCTGGGACCTGGGGTGGAACCTGTACAGCGGGTGGACGACGGGACGCGAGCGCACCTTCACGGGCGCCAACGTGAACGGCAGCCTGCAGCTCACCAGCCTGTGGGGCGCGTACGGCGGCCTGGAGCGGGGCCAGGGCGGACTGAACCCGCGGGCCCTGCGCGGGGGGCCGGCCCTGTCCACGGCCGGCGCCTGGTCCGGCTGGGGCGGCTTTTACTCCGACGGCCGCAAGCGCGTGAGCGGCGGCGTGGAAACCAACTGGAGCGCCCAGGACGAGACGGACGGCGGCAGCTTTTGGATCGGCCCGTACGTGAACGTACGCCCCAGCAGCCGGCTGACCCTCACGGTGAGCCCGTCCATGTCGTGGGAGCGCGAGGCCACGCAGTACGTGGCCACGCTGCGGCCCGATGGGCAGCCGGCCCGCTACGTGTTCGCGGGGCTGGACCAGACCACGGCGGCGCTCACGGCGCGGCTCAACTACACCTTTTCGCCGGACCTGACCCTGCAGCTGTACGCGCAGCCGTTCATCGCGGCCGGCGAGTACGACGACTTCCTGGAGGTGAGCGACCCCCGCGGCGCCCGGTTCAGCGACCGGTTCACGCCCCTGGACGACGCCACGCGGCAGGGGCTGGGCAACCCGGACTTCAACTTCAAGCAGTTCCGCAGCAACGCCGTGCTGCGCTGGGAGTACCGGCCCGGCAGCACCGTGTTCGTGGTGTGGAGCCAGGGGCGCGAGAACTACCTGGCCGACGGCTCGTTCCGCCTGGGCCGCGACTTTGGACGCCTGTTCGGCCTGGACGACGCCATCGACGTGCCGGCCACCAACGTGCTGCTCGTCAAGTTCAACTACTGGCTAAACCTGTAGACCCCGGATCCCCGCGAAGGAGCACGGATGCCCATGCACGTTCCCCCGTCCCCGGGCCGGCTGGCGCTGCTCGCGCTGGCCGCGGCCGTCCTGGCGGCGCCCCTGGCCGGGCAGCGCACGGAGCGCTTTGCCCTGGAGGGCCGACGCACCACCATCAGCAACCGGGCGGGCGAGGTGCGGGTGCTGCCCGGGACGGGGCGCGACGTGGTCGTGGAGGTCACGCGCAGGGGACGCGACGCGGGCCAGCTGCGGGTGGTGCGCGACGGCGGCGAGCTGCGCGTGGTCTATCCCGGCGATCGGGTGGTGTATCCGCGGATGGACGACAGCGCGCGCGCCACCCTGGAGGTGCGGCGCGACGGCGCCCTGGGCGAAAGCCTGTGGGGCACGCGCCGGGTGACGGTGGCGGGCACCGGCGCCGGGACGCAGGCCTGGGCCGACGTACGGGTGCTGGTGCCCGCGGGCCACCGGGTGAGCGTGTACCAGGGCGTGGGCGGGGTGCAGGTGGCCAACGTGCGCGCCGACCTGCTGGTGCGGACCCGTGCCGCCCCCGTGCGCGTGCGGGGCCTGCGCGGCGAGCTGGACGTGGAGGCGCGGTCCGGCGGGGTGGAGGTGCGCGACACGGAGGGCGAGGTCACCGTGTCGTCGTCGCGGGGAGACGTGGTGCTGGCCAGCGTGTCCGGCCCGCTGCTGGACGTGGCCACCAACCGGGGCGCCGTGAGCGGCAGCGGCCTGCGCGTGGAGACGGTGGAGGTGTGGGCGGGCAACGGGACCATTCGCCTGGACGGCGTGCAGGCGCGCGAGGTATCCCTGGACAACGGCACCGGCGGGGTCACGCTGGGTCTTGCCGGCGACGCCGACCTGGAGATCGACACGGGCAGCGGCGGCGTGGTGCTGAGCGTGCCGCCGTCGTTCGGCGCGCAGGTGGCCGTCAGGACCGGCAACGGCGCCATCCGCGTGGACCTGCCCGTCGCCAACCGCCGCGAAAGCCGCGGCTCCCTCACGGGCCGCGTGGGCGACGGCAACGGCAGCGTGGAGATCGAAACCGGCAACGGCGCCGTCCACGTCCGCCGCAACTGACGCGCATCACGTACGTACCCGGGCCCGCCCTCCACCGCGAGGGCGGGCCTTCGTGCGTGTGCCGGCCGCTGCGACGGCACGCTCGTGCGGAAACGGACCGTTCCCGGCGGCGGGAAGCGTGAGGGTCGGGCCGGTCCCGATGCGGATCCAGGCCGTGTCCCATCGCGCGTCGGGCCGGCAGCGATACCCGGGGGACAAGTCCGGCAACCCGGTCGTTCCAGCAGAATTGCCCGCTCTCTCCACGAGAGCGGGTTTTTGGCGTTTTTGACCACCGCAAAGCAGTCCAAATGCGCCAGCCGTGCATCCGAAAGTACGCCTCCGTCTTCATGTAAGCGCTTGTATTTATTTCTGTTATGGGGCCTCGCTGGACAGTTAGATTGGGGGACTTGACGGGGTATATCTGAACTCATATACTGGAGGGGCGAGGGGATGAACCGACGGCTCGCGTGGGTGGGAGCGTCTCGCAAGGACTACGCGGAGTTCCCCGAGAACGTGCAGGACGACATCGGCTACCGGCTGTTCCGGGTGCAAACGGGCAGCAGCCTGTACCCGCCCGCCAGGCCGCTCAGCAAGGGCGTGCTCAAGGGGCTGGGGATCTACGAGCTGGCCGCCGACCACGACGGCGACACGTTCCGCGCCGTGTACACCCTCCAGCTCGACGGCATCGTGTACGTGCTGCACGCCTTCAAGAAAAAGTCAAAGACCGGCATCGCCACGCCGCAGCACGACGTCGACCTGATCCGCTCGCGCTACCTGGATGCACTGCAAGCGCATGCACAGCTGCTCGCGGCATACGGGGCGGCAGCCCGCAACCACAGGGGGGACCGATGAGCGACGAGACGTCCGCGGTAGAGTTCAGCAGCGGCAACCTGTGGGCCGACATCGGCCGGCCCGACGCCCGCGAGGCGCTGGCCCGCGCCGAGCTCATGAGCCGCGTCACCGGCATCATCCGCGACCGCGGCCTTACCCAGGCCCGCGCCGCCGAGATCCTGGGCACCAACCAGCCCACCGTCTCGGACCTCGTGCGCGGCAAGCTGTCGCGGTTTTCGCTGGAGCGCCTGATCGCGTTCCTCAACGCGCTGGACCACGACGTGGAGATCACGGTGCGCGGGCGGCCCGCCGCCAGCCGCCGCGGCGCGCGCTTCGTGGTCACGGGCGAGTAGCGAACGTCCGTCAGGACGCGCGAAGGCCCGCCCTCCGCGTGGAAGGCGGGCCTTGTTCCGTCACTGGCAGATGCGTCAGTAGGCGCAGTAGCAGCAGCCGTTCACGCACACGTGGCTGTCGGGATAGCCCGTGATGGGCGTGCAAAGGTCCGTGCACGCCTGCTGCGAGCTGCACACGCCGTCCGCGGCCCCGGGACAGCCGGCCTGCTGCGGGGCGGCCAGCGCCTGGCTGGCCCCGAAGCCCAGCGACGCGACGGTAAGGAGCGCCAGCATGGGCAGCGAGATCCTGCGGATGCGTCTGGACATGCGTTCCTCCGGGTAGATGATCGCGCTAGGCGCATCCGCCGACCCATCCGGGCCGTTGCGCTTCGTGACGCTCCATACAATGTCATATCAAGACGTGATTCGCAACAGAAATCTTTGTCCACGCGGTTGTATGATCATTGCAACCCGGTCGGCCCCCCGCCGCCGCCGGACCCGCGGCGGCATTCGGGCGTGCGGGTTTACGCGGAGCCAGGGAGGCCGGGATGCAGCAATCGCCAGGTGCGCAGGGGCAGACGGCGTCGTCGGAGCGGTCGGTGTCGGTGTGGGAGGCCACGGTGCCGCAGCGCACCTTTCCCCCGCTGTCGGGCGATGCGGAAGCGGACGTGTGCGTGGTGGGCGCCGGCATCGCGGGAATGACGACGGCCTACCTGCTCGCAAAGGCGGGGCGGCGGGTGATCGTGCTGGACATGACCAGCGTGGGCGGCGGCGAGACCGGGCAGACCACGGCCCACCTGAGCAGCGCCCTGGACGACTACTACCACGTCCTGGAGCGGGTGCACGGTGCCGGCGGCGCGCGGCTGGCCTTTGGGAGCCACCAGGCGGCCATCGACCAGGTGGGCGAGATCGCCGCCGCAGAGGGCATCGACTGCGACTACCTGCGCGTGGACGGCTACTGGTTCCTGGCGCCCGGCCAAACGCGTGAGCTGCTGGAAGCGGAGCGCGACGCCGCCCGCCGCGCGGGTGCCTTGGTGGCGCTGGTGGAGGCCGTCCCCGGCGTGCCGTTCGACAGCGGGCCGGCCCTGCGCTTTCCCCGCCAGGGCCAGTTCCACGCGCTCAAGTACCTGTCCGGGCTGGCGGATGCCGTCCAGCGCCTGGGCGGGCGCATCCACACGGGCAACCTGGTGACGGAGATCGAGGGCGGCGCGCCGGCCACGGCCCGGGGCGAGGGGTTTTCCGTGCGCGCGGGTGCCGTGGCGGTGTGCACCAATCCGCCCGCCCACGACCGTTTTGCCCTGCACACCCGGCAGGCGCCGTATCGCACCTTCGTGGTGGCGGCGCGGGTGCCCGCAGACACCATGCGGCCGGTGCTGATGTGGGACACGCGCGAGGACTACCACTACGTGCGCACGCAGCCCGTGGAGGGCGACCCGTCGCAGGTGTGGGTCATCGTGGGGGGCGAGGACGTCAAGCAGGCGCACGACGACGACCCCGAGGCCCACTACGCCGCCCTGCTGGACTGGGCGCGTCCCCGCTTCGGCATCCAGTCGGCCGAGCTGCGCTGGTCGGGGATGGTGATGGAGCCGGGAGACTACCTGGCGTTCATCGGACGCGACCCCGCCGGGCGCGAGAACGTGTACGTGGCCACGGGCGACAGCGGCCACGGGATGACGCACGGCACCATCGCGGGAATGGTCATCCGCGACCTGGTGCTGGGCCGGCCCAGCGAGTGGGCCACGCTGTACGACCCGTCGCGCAAGACGCTGTCGCGGGACTCCGTGCGCGCGTTCGTGGAAGAGAACCTGGACGTGGCCAAGCAGTTCCTCAAGCTGTCGCCCACGTTCAGCGACGCCGACAGCGCGGACGACGTGGCGCCGGGCACGGGCGCCGTCGTCCAGCGCGGGCTGCACAAGGTGGCCGTGTACCGCGACGAGCAGGGCGTGGTGCACGAGCGGTCGGCCCTGTGCACGCACCTGCAGTGCGTGGTGCGCTGGAACAGCGGGGAGCAGAGCTGGGACTGCCCCTGCCACGGCTCGCGCTTCGCCCCCACGGGCGAGGTGCTCACGGGGCCCGCCATCTACCCGCTCAAGAAGCTGGACGAGTGAAGGGAAGCAAGTACCCAGTGACAAGTGCCTGGTGCCAAGTGATTCAGATCAGGCACCAGGCACTTCGATTCCACGGAGAGCAGCGATGGCGAAACAGACCCGCGTGGTCGTCCTGGACATCGACGGCACGCTCATCGACAGCAACGACGCGCACGCGCGGGCCTGGGTGGACGTGGGCCGCGAGTTCGGGCACGACATCGACTTTCAGCAGGTGCGGCGGCTCATCGGCATGGGCGGCGACAAGGTGCTGCCCCGGGTCGCAGGGCTGGAGGAGGACACGGACGAGGGGCAGCGGATGAAGGAGCGCCGCGGCCAGGTATTTCGCGAGCGGTACCTGCCGCACCTGCGGCCGTTTGCCGGCGCGCGCGCCCTGCTGGAGCGCTTTCGCGACGATGGATACGCGCTCGCCGTGGCCACGTCGGCCAGCAGGGACGACATGGACGCGCTGCTGCGGCAGGCCGGCATCCACGACCTCATCGAGGAGAAAGCCTCGTCCAGCGACGCCCAGGAGAGCAAGCCGGACCCCGACATCGTGCAGGCGGCGCTGCGGTCGGCAGACGCGGCGCCGGGAGACGCGATCATGCTGGGCGACACGCCGTACGACGTGCAGGCGTCCGGCCGGGCCGGCGTGCGCTGCGTGGCCCTGCGCTGCGGCGGCTGGGACGACGCGGACCTGGCCGGCGCGGTTGCGGTCTACGACGATCCCGCCGATCTTCTGGCACGGTACGCGGGATCGCCGTTCGCCGCGGGGTAGGGCCGCGCGCGGGGCGCAGGCGTCCACAGGGACCAAACGACGGTGGCGGACCGGGGGAGAGCGTGCCTTTCTCCCGGTTTCGTCTGCGTGGATACAGGGAGAAGCCGATGCCGACGGACGGAGAGGTCGCCGCGACGGAGCTGGGCGCCGGGGCCACGGGGCCCGTGCGCGGCTGGGGATGGACGGAGACGGCGCTGTCGCTGATGGTGCTGGTGTGGGGCGTGAACTTCGCCGTGGTCAAGGCCGCGCTGGCCAGCTTTGACCCCCTGGCGTTCAACGCCGTGCGCTTTGCCATCGCGTCGCTGCTGGTGTTCGGTGTGCTGCGCGCCCGCGGCGAGGTGGGCATGCCGGAGCGGCGCGACCTGCCGCGGGTGGTGGCCCTGGGGCTGCTGGGCAACGTGGTGTACCAGATGTGCTTCATCCTGGGGCTGGACCGCACCCGCGCGGGCCACGCCGCCGTCATCCTGGCGCTCACGCCCATCATCACGGCCTTCTTTTCCATGCTCACCGGGCACGAGCGGCCCGGGCCCCGCACCTGGGGCGGGGCCGTGCTTTCCATCACGGGCATCGCGCTGGTGAGCGGCGCGGCCATCCGGCTGGAGGGACGCGAGGCGCTGGTGGGCGATGCGATCCTGGTGACGGCGTGCGTGGCGTGGGCCCTGTACACGGTGGGTTCGCGTCCCATCGTCCGGCGCTACGGCTCCGTGCGCACGACGGCGTGGACCCTGTGGATCGGCGCGGTGGGGCTGCTGGCGGCGGGGGCGCCCGCCCTGGCGCGGCAGCAGTGGACGGGGCTGGGCGCGGCGGCGTGGGGCGGGCTGCTGTTCTCGGCCACGTTCGCCATCGGCCTGGCGTACCTCATCTGGTACCGCGGCGTGGAGCGCATTGGCAACACGCGCACGGCCATCTTCAGCAACCTCACCCCCATCGTGGCGCTGGCGGCGAGCGCCGTGCTGCTGCGCGAGCTGCCCTCCGCGCTGGCCCTGGCGGGCGCCGGGCTCACGCTGGGCGGGGTGATGATCGTCCGCACGGACCCCGGCTCCGCGGGCTGACCGGCATCCACAGAAACAGGTTGGAAGTACGGGTCTTGCATACCACCACGAGCGAGTACCGTCCGGTACACGACCTTACCTGGAGGATGCCATGAGAAAGCTCGCCCTGGACGTGGATGCCCTGCGCGTGGAAAGCTTCGCCACGCAGGGAGCGGCGGCGGACCGCGGCACGGTGCGCGGCCACGACGACACGGTCGAGACGGAAAACTGCACGCTGGAGTACACCTGCCTCATCCAGACCTGCGTGTCGCTCAAGACGTGCGCGGTGGACGAGGTCACGGCCTGACGCCGAATCTCCGGCGAACGCGGACGCTCCTGAACTGATTTTTCTCACGCAGAGAGGAGCAGAGGCAGCAGAGTACTTCAGCCCGCGCACGAACGGGGTACTCTGCTGCCTCCGCTCCCTCTGCGTGACAAAAATCTTTTGGTTTTGGGGATGCACGCGACGAAGCCCCGCCGGTCCACGGCGGGGCTTCGTTTTCGAGAGTGGATGCGGCCTGGCGGCCCCCGCGACTAGTTGCCGGCGGCCTTGCGTGCGCGGGGCGTCTTGCCCGCGGGGCGGATCGCCTTTGACGCGTCGGCACCGGGAACTGCCGGATGCTCGGCGGAGGGATCGCTGGACTCGGACTCGTCCACCTCCAGGGCGAACCGCGCCAGCATGGCCCGCACCTCGTCCAGCGTGGCGTCGGGGTAGCGCTCCAGGATGAGCGCCACGATGCCCGCGATGTTGGGCGCCGCAAAGCTCGTCCCGTGCTTGAGCAGCCGTTCGCCGCCAATCCACAGCACCGGCTGGTCCACGCCCCACGCCTGGCACTCCATGGCCTCGTTGGGGCGATAGTTGAAGTGGAAGGGCGAGGTGAACTTGCCGGCCGAGACGCCGATGACGTTCTTGAAGATGGCGGGGTAGCTCCAGTGGTTGGCATTGTGCCCCGCCGCCACGATGATGGTGCCCGCCTGCCGGATCTCCTCGCACAGCTTGTACAGGCGGTGCAGCCACTCCTCGCGCCGCGTGCCCAGGCTCACGTTGATCACCTGCACGCCGGACTCCATGGCCCAGGTGAGGGCCTCGGCCAGGGTGGTGGGCGACGTTTCCAGCACCCGGCCAAACACCTTGACGGGGAGCACCCGCGCGTCGGGGGCAATGCGCAGGATGAGGTCCGCGCACGCCGTGCCGTGTCCCAGCACGTCGTGGTCGTCGTCGTTGCGGGCCAGCGCGAAGTCGTCCGTGGGGTCCACGAAGCCCACGCCGGGCAGCACGCGCGGCTCGTCCATGCCGCGGTCCCAGCCGCTGTCGATCACCGCCACGCGAATGCCCTTGCCCGTGGCGCCGCCCAGCGCGTCGGCCACCCACTCCGGCCGCGGGGGCAACGCCCCGTCCGTCACGTCCACTGCGTCGGTCACTTGCGCTTCAGCCTCTCCATCAGGTAGTTCCAGCCCAGCTCGGCAATGCGGCCGGACCGGGTGATCACGTTGGCCTGCACGCTGTAGCCGCGCCGGAACTTGTCCAGCGCGGCCCGGTCGGCCTGTCCGGGCGACAGCGTGGCCACCACGCGGTACACGCCCGGGCCCCGCGGCGCCGACTGCGCGCCCCCGGCCGCGCCCGACGCCGCGGCCTCGGTGCCGCTGCCCACGGGCTCCGACGCCACGAAGCTCACGCGCGCCTCGAGCTGCGTGCGCTCCTTTTCGCTGAAGGCCTGCACCTCCATGCGCACGCGGTCGCCCACGCTGATCTTGTTGACGTCGCGCTCGGGCACCAGCATGGTCACGCGCCACTCGCCCTGCTCGCCCACCTCCATGAGCGTTTGCCCTTCCTGCACGTACGAGCCCAGCAGGCGCTCCACCTGGTCCGTGAGCACCACGCCGTCGCTGGGGGCGCGGATGGTGGCGCGGCTGATGCGCTCGCGCACCTCGCGGATCTGCGCCTCCAGGCGCTGCATCTCGGCCTCGGCCTTTTGCAGCTCGTACCGGCGCAGGCCCAGCATGTCGGTCTCGGTGCTGTTCAGCCGCAGGTCGGCCTCGGCCGCGCGCACCTCGCCGATGGCCTCGTCCATGGCCACGTGCTGCCCCACGGGGTAGCGGGCCAGCAGCGAGTCCACGTTGGTGCCAAAGCCGTACTCCACCATGCGCTGCAGCAGCCCCGCGCGGGCCCGGTTGAGCCGTGCCTGGGCCGACGCGCGGCGGTCCTGCTGCTGGCGCAGCTCCATGGGCGTGCTGGCGGCGCTGCGGGAGCGCTCGATCTGGTACGTGCGGTGCTGCGCCTCGAGCTGCGCCAGCTGCGTCTGCAGGGCCAGCACGTCCAGCTCGGCCACGACGGTGTTGGCCTTGACGGTGTCGCCGCTGGCCACGCTCACCGTGCGGATGGACCCCGCGCTCTGCGCGCGCACGGGCCACACGCGCACGGGCTCCAGCACGCCGGCGCTCTTGACCGTCACGTCCATGGTCACGATGAGCGACACGATGACGCCCGCCAGGATCACCAGCCCAATGATGCCCAGCGTGACCGACACGGCGCGCTTGACGAAGCGGCCGCCCGGCTGCCCCTCGTCGCCCAGCTCGGGCAGGCGCAGGGGGATCACTTTCTCGGCGGTGGCCGGGGACTGGCTCATGGTCGTGGGCTCGGGTCGGAACATCGGGACTGCGAACTACGGGACTGCGATCACTGCGGCCGTCGGGCACTGCCGCCGGTCGGGACGTCTGCACGGTCCGCGCGGGCGCCCCCTCCGCTCGCTCAGGCTCGCACCTCCCCCCAAAACCCTTGGGGAAGGTTGAACTGCTTCGTGCGCGGGGGGGACGGTCGGATGCGGGGCTCGCCTCCGTTCACACCGGCGCGACGGCGCGCAGGCGGCGGCCGTCGTCGGGGGTGTCGCCCAGCAGCGCGCGGTAGGGCTCGCTGTCGCGCGACAGGTCCGCGTGCGTCCCCACGGCCGCCACGGTGCCGCCGTCCATCACCACGATCTGGTCTGCCAGGGCCGCCGTGCTCACGCGGTGCGTCACGTAGACCACCGTCTTGCCTTCCACGCGGCCGAACAGGTCGCGCAGGATCTCCGTCTCGGTGGCCATGTCGATGTTGCTGGTGGCCTCGTCCAGCAGCAGGATGCGCGAGTCGCGGATGAGGGCCCGGGCCAGCGACAGGCGCTGCCGCTGGCCGCCCGACAGGGTGGAGCCCCACTCGCCCACGGGCGTCTCGTACCCCTGCGGCAGCTCCGTGATGAGCTGGTCCAGCCGGCACAGGCGCACGGCGTCGTCCACCTCGGCCCGCGTGGGGTTCTCGGCCCCCATCGTCAGGTTGTCCCAGATGTTGCCCTGCATCATGGCGAACTCCTGCCACACCACCGACACCTGCCGCCGCAGGTCCGGCAGCGAAATGCTCGTGGCCGGCACGCCGTCAAAGAACACCTGCCCCGCCGTGGGCTCTTCCATGCGCGTGATCAGCCGCAGCAGCGAGCTCTTGCCCACCCCGCTGTGCCCCACCACGGCCGTGATCATCCCCCGCGGAAAGTGCAGGTTCACGTCGTGCAGCACGTTCTTGTCCGCCGAGTAGCCAAAGGCCAGGTCGCGCAGGCGGATGTCGCCTTCCAGCACGTGCCGGATGGGCGGCGTGGCCGTGTAGGCCAGGGCGGGATCCTGCTCCGTGGGCGCGTCCAGGTACTCGAACATGCGCCCCAGGTTCACGGCGGACTGCTGGAAGTCGCTGAACAGGGTGGTGATCTGCGCCAGCGGGTTGTACAGATAGCCCACGTACGCGCTGAAGGCGATGTAGTCACCCAGCGTCATCTCGCCCGCGATGATCAGGCGCCAGGCGTACCAGGTGTACAGGGCCGTGCCCGCGGCGCGGATCATCCCGTTCATCCCGTTGAACACCTGCCCGTACCCGCCCGCCTTGAGCTGCACGTTCAGCGCGGCCTTCATCTGCGTCTCGGCCCGGTCGTACACGTAGTGCTCGCGGGCCAGGGCCTTGAGGGTGCGGATGTGGCTGAGCACCTCTACCTGGAAGGCGCCCAGGTCCGCGTACGCCTCGGCGCTCTTCTTCCAGTACTTGCGCATGATGCGGGCGCTGAGCGTCGTCAGCAGCACCGTGGCGGGAATGGTGATGAGCGAGACGATGGCCAGCTTCCACTGCAGCAGGAACAGGAACGGCGGCACCAGCAGCAGGTACGCGCCGTTCACGAACAGCGTCTCGAACACCTTGCTCACGCTCTGCAGCGAGCTGCGCACGTCGCCAAAGCGGCTCATGATCTCGCCCACGCGGTGCTCGTCGAAGAACCGCGGGCGAAGGTGCTGCAGGTGGTTGAAGAAGAGGAGCGAGGTGGCGTTGCTCAGGTGCGCCGTGGTGTAGCTGGTGAAGTAGCCGCGGATGGCCCCCATCACCGACGACGCGATGGCCACGGCCAGCGTGCCGCCCACCAGCACGTGCATGAGCGTCACGTTGCGGGTGGGATACACCTCGTCGATGAGCAGCTTGGAAAGGTACGGCGTCACCATGCCGAACATGCCCAGCACCATCCCCAGCACCATCCCCTTGGCCAGCGCGCCCCAGTAGGGACGGATGACCCGCAGCAGCCGCATGAACTGCTGAAACGCCTCGCGCAGGGGCGGGATGTCCGCGTGCTGGCTTTGCGGCGACGGTGGAGGAGGCATGGGCCCGGCCTTCAGGAAGCAGCCCGGGATGCGGCCCGGGCCTGAAACGGTTTGCGGACGTGGACGGGCGACCTTTGCCGCCAGCCCGTAAAAATAATCACGGCAGCGATTTCACGCACCTGGCGGGGAACGGACGCCGGGCCGGCCCCCGCAGATCGCGCTCCCGGGAGGACGGGGGGACGGGGTCCCCCCGGCGCCCGCTCAGGCGCCGGCGGCCACCAGCCCGGGCTCGAAGTCCAGGAAGCCGGCCCGGTACGCCTGGGAGATCTGCTCCACCACGCGGTCCTCCAGCCACCCCCGCTCCGGCGCTCCGTCGGGGCCGCTCACGGCGTCGGCCACCACGTCGATGACCTGGTCCACGCCCGTGGGCTCGCGCACCGTCTGCAGGATGAGGGCGGCGAACGGGCTCAGCCGGCGCACGCTGGAGCGCCCGGTGGAGAACTGGGCCAGGTAGTACGCGTCGTCCTCGTCCGGCGGCGAGTCGGGGTCGCCGGCGTCGCGCCACGCGTCCCAGTCCCAGCGCGTGACGGCGATGCGGGCCCGGGGCGACAGGGCCACCCGGCCCCCGTGCCACTCCACCTCGTCCTGCGGCAGCCGGGCCAGCGAATCCAGCAGCTCCGCCGTGAAGTCCGTAACGCTGCGGGCCAGGTCGAACCGGGTGCGGTCCACCAGGAAGGCGTCCTCCAGCTGCGCCCGCCGCGTGGGGTCCGCCTCGGCCTGGGCGCGCGCCGCCAGGGCGTCGTAGGCGGCCTGGGCGTCGCTCACGCGGGGCGCGGGGCCCATGGGCCGGCTGGGCACGGCGGCGTCCGTATCCACCCCCAGGGCCTTCCACAGGGCCAGCGTGCGCCCAAAGTGCTCCTCGACCACGCGTGCCTGCATGTCGCGGCCCACCACGACG
>SXGQ01050392.1_pt1 | contig 16313 bp, 15 predicted proteins | sample 3178371 | NCBI WGS metagenome assembly SXGQ01 (sample SAMN11356859, study PRJNA531348) | freshwater metagenome | isolation source: freshwater sample F1-20 | place: China: Fuxian Lake, Yuxi | collected 2017-12-25
GGCGGCGTTGGAGACCTCCACGATCTCCTTCCATAGGGCGAGGCTGGCGGCGTCGCCGGACTGCAGCTTGGCCAGCTCGGCGCGGGCGGCGTCCATCAGGGCCGGGTCGGCCTTGGTCGCGACGCTGCCTTCCTTGTAGAGCCGTTCGAGATCCTCGAGGGCCGTCGGGCTCTTCGCGTCGAGCTGGAAGCCCGCGCGCTTGATCGCGAGGATGAGGATGCCGAAGTTCGTACCCCAATCGCCGATGTGGTTGTCGCGCACGAGGTCGGCGCCGCAGAACTCGATGAGCCGGGCGACGGCCTCGCCGATGACGATCGGGCGGAGGTGCCCGACGTGCATCTGCTTGGCGGTGTTGGGTGACGGGTAGTCGATGACGACCTTGCGGCCGTCCATCAGGCGGGCCGCACCGGCGCGCCACTTGGATTCGTCGCGGTACTCGCGCAACCAGCCGCCGAGGGCGACCGGCGTGAGCTTGAAATTCAGGAAGCCCGGGCCGGCCACCTCGACCTGCACCAGCGCGGGGTCGAGCCCGCCCTGCGCCTGCAGCGCCTCGAGCAACGCGGTCGCGAGGGCGCGAGGGTTCGCCCTGGCCTTCTTGGCCGCGGCGAGCACGCCGTTGGCCTGGAAGTCCGCATGGCGGGGGTCCGACGGCTTGAGCTCGGGGTTGAAGTCGCCCTCGAGGCCGGGGACGGACGCGGCGGCCTTGCGCAGCAAGGCGTCGATTTCGCGGGCAGGATTGAACCAGACAGACATACCTCAAGCCGTAAGCCCCGCCGCCCCCTCGGCAAGCGAAGAAGGCCTGAGAGGGTTGGCGACGGGGCTAGGGCATGGGCTAGGGCTGGGGCCTGGAGAAGCAAGGTCGGCGGTGACAAGAGGCCATGCGGGGCCTGTAAGCGAACACAGCGTGTCCCCTTCCGTCGCGCTCACCTTGGCATCAACTAGCCCAAGCCCTAGCCCTGCCCCTAGCCCTAACCCTAGCCCTTTACTTCAGCGTCTTCAGGTAAGCGAAGAGGTCCGTGACCTGGTCGTCGGTGAAGCCATCCAGCAGGCCTTCGGGCATCAGCGAGCGGCGCAGGTATTGGGCGGAGGCCACCTCGGCCTTGGACACGCGACGATCCGCGCCACCGGGCTGACGGAGCACGTAGGCCGTCGCATCCTCGGAGACATAGAACGCCTCGATGACCTCCCCGGCCTTCAGCTTGACCTGGAAGATGCGGTAAGCGGCTTCGATCGCGGCGTTGGGGTCGATGATGTTGCGAAGCACGGCCTCGGTGCCCATCGCGCCGGCCCCGGAAAGGTTCGGTCCGATGAGTCCGCCCTGACCGTTGATCATGTGGCAGGACTGGCAGAGCGCCACGACGACCTTGCCCTTGGCGGGGTCGCCGGTCTTCGCCGCCAGCGCGGTGTAGCGGGCGGTCTTCTTCTCCAGGGCCGCGAACTGCTCGGCGTTGAGGAGCGGCGGCGCGTCGGTGGTGCGCACGATCTTGGCGCCCTTGCCGAGCTTACCCCAGGCGGCGTCGCCGCTCGCCGAGGCGAAGACGAGGGCCGCCGGGAGCGTCTCGCCGGCGAAGGTGCGGGTCATGTTCGTGCGGATCTCGGCCGGCTTGCGCTCGACGTTCCAGATCCGGTATTCGGCGAAGGCGCCTTGCGTACCGCCCTTGGGCGTGGACCAGCCGATCGTCAGACCCGGCAGGTCATGCGGCTGCGCCGACTTCGAGGTGCCGGTCAGCTCCCCGTCCTGATAGGTGCGCAGGATGCCCGCTGCGTCCCGCGTGAAGGCCACATGCGTCCAGATACCGGCCGAGGTCGGCTTGGACGAGACGACGGCATCGTTGATCTTCGCACCCAGGTAGGCCCGGAAGACCCCGCCGGCGAAATTGAGGTCCAGCACGCCCGGCGCGCCGAGGATGCTATCGTTGTTGTCGAGTTTGCCGTCCAGACGCACCCACGTCTCCACGGTGAAGGTGCCCTTGAGCACGATCCCGGACTTGGCGACCGCATCATTGGAGCCGTCCAGGGCCAGCACGCTGCGGAAAACCCCGCCGAGCTGGGCCGAGACGGCCGCGAGCTCCGGGGTATCCCCCAGCGCGATCGAGAGCTTCTCGGCGACCGGGATCTCGATGTCGGCCACGGCGACGGACTTGTCGGCGAGCCCCGCGGCGATGGCCTTCGCGCCCGCCTTGGTGCCGCTGATGCCATCCAGCACGACCTTGCGGTCGTTGACGGACAGTTTGGGGTAGAGACCCATGGCGAGCGTGGCGGCCTGCGGCGCGCGGGAGGCGACCAGGGCCCGCAGGGCGAGGTTCGAGACGTCCGCCGGCGCGACCCCGACGAGCGCGGCGATGGCCTCGGGCTTGGTGGTGCGGAGCTGCTGCAGGCCGACCAGGGCGTCGCGCCGGGAGTCTTCGCGCGCGACCAAGGCCAGCAGGTCAGCCTCGAGCTCCAGGAGCTGGAAGCCGCCGATCAGCTGGACGGCGAGGGCGCGCTCGGCCGGACCTTGGGCGAGCAAGGCCTTGGCGGCCTCGGTCACGACGGGGCCGACCTTGGCGGGATCGAGGTCGGTGCGGGTGACGAGCAGAAGCTCGACGACACGGTTACGGACGGCGGGGTCGCCCAGCAGCTTGCGCAGCACGGCGATGCTGGCCGGCTGGTCGAGCGTCTTGGCGACGGCGAAGAGTTCGTCGGGGCCGGGGGCGCGGTCCAGCTGACCGACGAGTTCGGCGATGATCGGCGCGCCGACCTTGGGGTCGAGCGCGAGGGTGGCGAACATCCGGCCTTCGGCCGGCAAGGACTTCGCCGCCGGGGCGGCGAGGAAGGCGGCGACGGCGGCGGGCTGGCGCTCGAGGTACATGCGGACGAGGAAGCGCTCGAATTCGCGGTAGTAGGCTTCGCCGACCTTGATCGGCTTGCGGTTGCGATCCGGGGCGAGCGGTTCGGCCAAGGAAGGCTGCCCGAAGGCGAGGAGCGCCGGCAGCACGCCTGGAGCGGTGATGGCTTCGCCCAAGGTCTTGATCGCGGCCTGACGCACCTCGGCGTCGGGATCGGCGCGCAGGCCGGCGAGCAAGGCGATCTGCGCCGCGTCCGGCGCCGCGGCGTAGCGCAGCACGCTGACCGCCTCGCGGCGCACGTTGCGGTTGGGCGACTTCAGCAGACCGGCGACGAGGTCGACCGGGTGCTGCTGCTGCCAACCGAGGACCCAGAGCGCCTGGATCCGGCGGGCCGCGTCGGCCGAGTCGTCCTGGGCGAGGGCGCGCAAGGCGGCGGTCGTCGCCGGCTCGGGCGCGCGATCGGCCAGGGTCTGCCAAGCGAGATGAGCGTCGCCGACGATCCGGGCGCCGAGGCGGGCGATGAGGTCCGCCGAAGAGAGCTTGCTGTAGTCCGGGATGGCCGGGGCGACGTAGCCCTTCGGCTTGATGCGCCAGATGCGACCCGACTGCTTATCGCGGTCGGGGTGGTTGCGGGCGACCTCGTTGTGGCTGATGATCTTGTTGTACCAATCGATCACGTAGAGGCAGCCATCGGGGCCCATCGTCATCGCGATCGGGCGGAAGAACGGGTCGTCGCAGGTGACGAGGTCCGCGAGTTTCTCGAGCGAGTAGCCGGCGCCGTCGCGCTTCATCTGGATCGCGTTGACCTTGGAGGTGATCGGGTTCGCCACGTACATCACGTCGGCGTAGCCCTTGGGCCAGACGCCGGGATCGCTCAGGGCGAGGCCGCTCAGGCCGGTGCCGCCCAGCTTGAACTGCGGCGCCTGCACCGGGAAAGGCGGCTGGTAGGACTTCGCGAGGCGATCGGCGCAGCCGGGGTACCAGGCATACTCATGGAACGGCATCACCGGGTAGCCGTAGTCGTTGGCCTCCTGGATGAAGGCCTCGCCCTGGCCCGTCAGGACCAAACCCCAGATGTTGCAAGGTCCGGTGCTGGTGGGCTCGAAGAAACTGCCATCCGGGCGGAAGCGCGCCATGCGCGTGCTCGGGAAATCGACGCTCTCGCCCTTGGTCGTGATCACCTTGCCGGAATTGAAGGCACCCTGGGCCAGCCAGAACCAACCGCCTGGAGCGCGCGTGAACTGGTGCGGGAACAGGTGCGAATCCTGGACGCCGAAGCCGGTCAGGAGCACCTCGCGTTTGTCGGCCTTGCCGTCGCCGTCGGTGTCGCGCAGGAAGACCACGTCGTGGCCGTGCTGGACGATGGCGCCATCCTTGTAAGGCAGCACGCCCTCGGGGATCGCGAGCCCGTCGGCGAAGACGCGGGGCTCCTGCGGGCCGCCGGCGAACGGACGGTCGAAGACGATGACCTTGTCGCGCGCCTTCGACTTATAGAGGGCCTCGGCCGCGGCCGGGTTCTCGTTGGCGTCGACCGGATACTCCAGCGCGGTGCTGGACCAGGCGCGGCCCTGCTGGTCGAAGACGAGCATGACGAACTTGCCGAAACCGGGCGACTCCTGGGCGAAGAGCTCGATCTCGAAACCCTCGGGCAGGTGGAAGAGCTTCCGCTGCTCCTCGGCGGTGCGGCGCACGCCCTGCACGTTGTTATACCCGATATCCTTCTTCTTCGGGGCCTCGGCCTTCGCGGGGGCGGCGGCCTTGAGCTTCGCCCAGGTCATCTCGGCGGGGGTCGCGGGCAGTTCCTCGATCTCGATGTCCTTGGCCTGGATGACGGCTTTGCCGCCGGAATGGATCTGGAAGCCGATCCGGCCGTCCGTCGCGATAGTGGCGTCGGCCTCGGTGTAATCCAGCGCCGGCACGCCGTTGATCCAGGAGCGGAGGCGGCGACCCTCGGCGCGGATGCGGTACTCGTTCCAGTCGCCTTCCTTGACCGCGGCCTGGACGGCCTTGGGGTCGGTCGAGTCGGCGATGACCTTGTTGCGGCGGCTCTCGTCGTAGAGCTTGCCGTACCAACCCGGCCCGAAGTCCACCTGATAACCCGACATCTCGGTGTTGTTGGGGACGCGCACGCTGCGGATCTGCACTCCGCTGTTCACGAAGCCGGTGCCGGTCAGGCGGAGCTTCACGCGCAGTTCGAAGTTCTGGTAGCTCTTGTTCGTCGCGAGGAAGAAGTTGCGCGGCACGTTCTGCGTGGTCGAACCGCCGCGGATCTCGCCGGCCTCGACGCGCCACCAGGCCGGGTCGCCCTCCCAGCCGTCGAGGGTCTTGCCGTCGAACAAGGAGACCGGCGCGGCGGAGGCGACCAAGGAGAGGCCGAGGAACAGGGCAGAGAGGAGGCGGGGACGCATGGCAGGGGTCTCCCACCCTAGCCGGCCGGCCGGGGCGGACAACCCCGCATGTCATCCTGAAACGCAAGTCTGCTACCGCGAAAAGCACATGGGGGCCGGGGCGGCCGCAGCGGACGCTTGCGTCCCGGGCCCGGAAGCCAAGGTTAGCCCCATGTCCTCGCACCACCGCCTGCTCCGCGACTGTCCCGTCACCGTCATCCCCGCCGGGGATGCGGCGATCCTCGAGGCCGGGACGGAAGTCGAGGTCACCCAGGCGCTCGGCGGCTCGGCGACGGTCCGGACCCCGATGGGACTCTTCCGCATCGCGCCGGCCGACCTGGCGGCCCTCGGCGCGGACGCGGTCGAACTCTACGCCGCGAAGGCGGGGCACGTCGCGACCGGCCCGCTCGACGAGTCCGCGCTCTGGGAGGCGCTCAAAGGATGCTTCGACCCGGAGATCCCGGTGAACATCGTGGACCTCGGCCTGATCTACGACCTGGCGCTGACCGCGGGCGAACGCGGCGGACGCAAGGTCGAGGTCAAGATGACCCTGACCGCGCAAGGCTGCGGCATGGGGCCGGTCATCGCGGCCGACGCCAAGGCCAAGCTCGAGGCGCTGCCCGGCGTCGAGTCCGCCGAGGTCGCCATCGTCTGGGACCCCGTCTGGAACCCGCGGATGATCTCGGAAGCCGGTCGCAAGCAGCTCGGACTCGAGTGAACCCGGCGCCGTTCCAAACCGGGACCGCGCTCTACCTGCACGTCCCCTTCTGCGCGTCGTCCTGCGACTTCTGTTCCTTCTACCAGGAGCAGCCCAAGCGCGGCGACCTCGACCGCTACCTCGGCGCCATCGAGCGGGAGCTCGCGTTGCACCCGCCGGGGCCAGTGGAGACCGCGTTCTGGGGCGGTGGCACGCCCGGCCTGCTGCCGGCCGATGACCTGCGCCGCCTCGGCGCGGCGATGACCCGCGCCGCGGGCCGCCCGACCGAATGGACCGTCGAGCTCGCGCCTTCCTCCGTCCGGGCTGACAAGCTCGCGGCGCTCAAGGAAATCGGCGTCACCCGCGTCTCGATGGGCGTGCAGAGTTTCGACGACGCCACGCTCGACGCCCTCGGCCGACGGCACTCGCCGAAGCAGATCATGGACGCGTGGGAGCTGATCGAGGCGGCGGGCTTCGCCTCCCGTAACCTCGACCTGATCTTCGCGATCCCGGGCCAGGATGAGCGGCGCTGGACCGAGGACCTGCGCCGGGCCGTGGCGCTGCGGCCGGACCACCTCTCGACCTACTGCCTGACCTTCGAGGAGGATACCGCGATGTTCGTGAAGCTTTCGCAGGGCAAGGTGAAGATCGACCGCGAGCTGGAGGCCCGGCTCTACCGCGGCACCTGGGAGCAGCTCGAGGCGCTGGGCTACGCCCAGTACGAGACCTCGAACTTCGCGCGACCGGGGCACGCCTGCCGCCACAACCTCATCACCTGGGAGATGGGCTCCTGGATCGGCTACGGCCCCTCCGCCGCCTCGCAATGGGGCGCCCGTCGCTGGACCAACCCCGCGAACCTGGACCAATGGATCCAAGGCATCGAGGCCGGCCAGCCGGTGCTCGAGCAGGTCAAGGACCTGACGCCGGCCGACCTCCTCAGCGACGCCTTGGTGTTCGGCCTGCGGCTCAACGCCGGCGTCGACCCCGCCGCGCTCGCGAGTCGCTTCGCGACCGACCTGCCCCCCGCCGTCGACATGCTCTTCCGCGACCTCGCGGCGGAAGGCCTGCTCGAAACCGCCGGCCCGACCGTCCGCCTCACCGGCGAAGGCCGGATGCGCGCCGACGCCGTGGGCGTGGCGATCCTCGAACGCTTCGACTGATGGAAGCCGCCTTCGGTGCCGCCTTCTTCTTCGCGTGGTCGATCACCTGCGCGCGCCGCAGTTCCTTCCACCACGGGGTCGATCTCGCCAACCTCCTGCGTATCTCCATCGCTTTCGTGGCGATCGGGGCGGTCGCGCTGATCGCCGGCCAGCCCTTGTTCTTCCCCGGCTGGCCTTGGCTGCTCCTCGGCGGGGCCATCGGCTTGGGCGTGGGTGACATCGCCAGTTTCCATTCGCTGATCCGGATCGGCGCCGGGCTCGCGCTGCTCGTGATGCAGACGCTGGCGGCGCCGTTCGCGCTGCTTCTCGAATACCTCGTGCTCGGACATGCCCCCACCGCAGCGCAGATGGCCGCGGCCGCCGTGATCCTCGCGGGCGTCGCGTTGGCGTTGGGCTCGCGCCCGGTCGGCGACCCCCGCCACTGGCGGACCGGCATCGCGCTCGCGATCCTCGCCGCGTTCGGCCAAGCCTGCGGGGCGGTGAGCACGCCGATGGCGAAGGCGGCCTGCGTCGCGGCGCACACGCCGTTGCCGGACGGCTGGACCCAAGGCTTCCTCCGGATCCTCGGCGGCCTGCCGATCGTGCTCGGCTTCGTCCTCTGGAACACCCGCGGGACCGGCCTGCTCGCCCAGATCCGCCGCCCCTACGCCGGCTGGCGGGCCCGCGGCTGGGCCTTGATGAACGGCGTCTCGGGCCCCGGCATCGGCGTCGCCTGCTACCAGTGGGCGCTGAGCACCCAGCCCGCCGCGGTCGTGCTCAGCATCGTGGCGATGTCCCCGTTGCTGGCGCTGCTCTTCCAATGGGGTATCGAGGGGCAAAGACCCGGTGCCCGCGTCTGGGTCGGAGGCGGCATCGCGGTGGCTGGGGTGATTCTCTTGCGCAATCCGGATGCGGTGGCCTGGCTTACAAACCGCTTATCTTAAGGAACTTAGGTTCGAAGCATTGTGACTAGGGTATTTACCCTATGCCGACCCCATTGCCGTCTCCCTCGGCCGGGCGCATGATTCGGACGTTCCCGAACCGGAACCCGTCCTGACGGCTGGATTGTTCATAGCTGGTTGGGTTTGTGCACGGCCGCGGTCGGGTAACCGCGAAGCCGTCCGGACGGCCCCCTTTCACCCGCGCTCAGCGCGGACGCGTCGTGACTTCGCGGAACCGCGCCGCGTACTCCGGATGGTTCGTGCCCATCAGGCGGTCCCAGAGGTTGAAGTAGAGGCTGAAATTCCCGCGGAAGGATTCGTGGTGCTGGATGTGGTTCGTCGGCGTGTTGAGGAAGCGACCGAGCCAGCTGTCGAGCAACCACGACGGGTAAAACTCATAGCCCGTATGTCCGACCACGTTGAAGACGATCTGCCAGACCATGAAGGCGGCGAACGCCAGCGGATGGATCGGCAGCAGGCAGACCACGACGGGGAAGATGGCCGCCTGGACCGCGGCCTCGAGCGGGCTGAAGCAGTACGCGGCCCACGGGCTGGGGTTGACGCTCTCGTGATGGACCCGGTGGAACCAGCGGAACAGGCGCGGGTGGTGCATCAGGCGATGCGTCCAGTAGAAGTACGTGTCATGGAGGACGATCGCGCCCGCGACCGTGGCCCAGAACCACAGCGGGCCGTGGGCGTCGAGCTTCCAGTAGAGCCGCGTCCACCCCTGCTTCGCGAGCCACAGCGTGCCGGCGCCGACGAGCCCGTAGACGACGACGGTCAGCAGCGACCAACCCAGTTCGCGGCGGATATCGGCGGCGGCGGGGTAGGCCGGGATGATCTTCCGCGCCGCCCAACGGCGACGGAACAGCACGTAGCCGAGCAGCCAGGCGAGACCCGCCCAGAAGGCGTAATTGCCGAGGCTCTGGAGCGCGATGCCGCCGACCGTGCCGCGCGGACCGGTCAGCAAGGGCGGCAGGGCTTCGGCGAGGACCATGACCGCGTTCAGGCTCCGTGCTTCACCTGGCGCAGCGCCTCATAGGTCGCGATACCGCAGGCGGTGGAGAGATTGAGCGAGCGGGTGAGCTCGTTGAAATGCGGGATCTTCACCGACCGCGCGGCGCCGACGAACGCGTGCACCGGTTCCGGCGCCCCGGAGCTCTCGCTGCCGAAGACCAGGCCGTCGCCCTCCTCGTAACGGACATCCCAGAAGCCCTGCGTCGCCCGCGTCGAGAACAGCCAGAGCCGCTCCGGTCGCCCGGGCGAGGCGAGGAACGCCTCCCAGTCGGCGTGGTGGCGGACATCCAGCTGGTGCCAGTAATCCATGCCCGCGCGCCGTAGTTTGGCGTCGTCGATCTTGAAGCCGAGCGGGTGGACCAGGTGGAGGACGCAGCCCGTGATGGCGCACATGCGGCCGACGTTGCCGGTGTTCGGCGCGATCTCCGGCTGGAGCAGGATGAGGTGGAGCGGCGGCTTCACCGGCGGCGGCTCAGCGCGCGCGAGATCTCGCGCTTGGCGTCGCGTTCCTTGATGTCGTGCCGCTTGTCGTGCTGCTTCTTGCCCTTGCCGACCGTGAGCAGGCACTTCGCGAGCCCGTGCTTGAAGTAGATCTTGAGCGGGACGATGGCGGCGCCGCCCGACTGCACCTCGCCCGCGATCTTGGCGATCTCCGCCTGCTTGAGCAGGAGCTTGCGCGGCCGGTACGTCGCGTGGTTGTTGAGGTTGCCGAAGTCGTACTCCGCGATGTGCGCGTGGTAGAGCATCGGGCCCTTCGGGCTGATGCGGATGAAGGCGTCGGCGATGTTAGCGCGGCCGAGGCGGAGCGCCTTGACCTCGGTGCCGAGCAGCATCAGGCCGGCCTCATAGGTCGGGCCGATGAAATAATCCCGTCCCGCCTTGGGGTTGCTGACCTCGGGCAAGGATTGTTCGCGGCGAGCGGCCATCGGTGAACAGGAGGGCGGCGCGCCGGCGGCCGGCAAGGACCGTCCCGGGCTTAGGCCTGGGTGGTCGGCTCTTCGGGGGCGAACTCCCAGGTGATGCGATCCTCGATGATTTCGCGCAAGGCGATGTCCTCGAGGGCGAGCTTTTCCAGGGATTCGATGAGCGGGTTGGCGCCGCTGCGGAGCTGCTTCACGCGCTTCGAGACCACGTTGATCAGGATGTTCGGATCGGTGATTTTCTTCCGGGCTTCTTGCAGGTATTCGTCGCGCATGGTGGTTTCCCGACTAGGGAACCGAAGAACCTAGGGCAGCCCCCCCTGCTGGCAAGCGCTTTCTGGACCCCCGAAAAATGCCTTTGCCCTGCCATTTTCGCGGGCCTAGACACCCTTCCATGCAAAACCCGGAGCCTTACGGCGAGGCGATGAAATCCAAGGGGGGACTCTCCCGGATTGTCAACGCCCTCCGCTACACCTGGGATGGGCTGAAGGCTGCGGCCAAACACGAGGAGGCCTTCAAACAGGAGCTGATCCTGGTCGTCCCTCTCTCCATCGCCGCCTGGTTAATCCCGGTGACCTTGCCCGAGCGCGCCCTGCTCTTCGCCGTGCTCCAGCTCATCTTGATCGTCGAGCTCATCAACTCGGCCATCGAGGCGAACACCGACCACATCTCGCTGGAACGCCACCCCCTGGCCAAGCGGGCCAAGGACATGGGGAGCGCCGCCGTCTTCCTGACCATCGTGATCGCCCTGGCCGTCTGGGGCACGATCCTCTGGCAGAGGTTCGCAGCCTGAGCGCCCGGGCATGAAAAAGCCCGCCGAGGTCGGCGGGCTTGATCGGTCCTGGTCGGGGACTTAGGCCTTGGTGACGAGGCCGGCCTTGAGGGCCTTGACCGAGACCCACTGGCGCTTGACGCTGCCGTTGGGCTGAAGGACGCGGATGCGCTGGACGTTCGGGCTGAACGTGCGCTTGGTCTGCTTGACCAGCTGGAAGCCGATGCCACCGCTCTTCTTGGACTGACCGCGGTGAATGATGCGACGGCCCTTGACGGGGCGCTTGCCGGTGACGCTGCAGATACGGGACATGGTGTTCGAGCTCCTTTGGAAAGTCGGAGCAAAGGACTGCCGGGACGCTTGGCAAGAGGTAAGTGACCCTTTCAGCTCCGGCGCAAAGCCCGGTCCAAAGCCGCCAAACCCTGGGAAAACGCATCCGGATTGGTCAAAAGGCTCAAAACCACGCAAGGAGTGCTCGCGGGCATCCCATAGAAATAACCCGGATGGGCCCAGACCCCCTCCTCCACCCCGCGCAGGAGGAAGCGCTCCTCGGCGACCCCGGGAGGCAGGGCGAGGATCGCCGACCAGCCCGCGGGTCGAGGCAGGACGGAGCAGGGCTGGCCGCAGGCGGTGACCCAGGCGCGCAAGGCGGCCTCGTTCTGGGCGACGCGGGCCCGGACGGCCGCCCGAAGCGGCTCGGCGCGACGCAGCAGGTCGACCGCTGCCAGTTGCACCGGCGTATTGACGGAAAGGAAGGCGTCGGCGACATGCTCGAGCCGACGGCCGGCCTCGCGGATGAAATCGGCCGGACCGGCGGTCACGACCCAGCCGAGCTTGAGCTGCGGCGCCAGGGCGACCTTCGACAAGCCGCTGAGGACGAGCATCGGCACCTGGGACTCGCCGACCCAAGTCCCCGGGGAGACCGTCCCCTCGGCCGGGTAATCGAGGAAGACCTCATCGCAGACCAGCGCGAGGCCGTGCTTCAGCGCGAAGCCGCGGAGGACATCACGATCGCGACGACCGACGAACGCGCCGGTCGGGTTGGACGGGTTGATGCAGAGGATCCCGCGCGTCTGCCGGCCCATCGTGAGCGTGGCCGTGTCGATGACCCATTCGCCCGCGAGCGGGACGAGACGGTACGGACGCAAGGTCACCCCCTCGAGCGCGGCGATGACCTCGAGCAGCGGGTAGGCCGGCTCAGGCACGAGGAGTTCGTCGCCCGGGTTGCACAGGAGCTTGAAGACCCAGGCGTAACCCTCGCTGGTGCTGGCGGAGAGGAAGATCCGGTCGAGGGCCACGCGCTGTCCGCGGGCGGCGTAATAATCGGCGACCGCGGTGCGGGCCGCGGGCAGGCCGCGCGGGTCTGGATCCTGCCGCTGGATGCCATCACGGCGCAGCAACGGACCCAGCTCGGCGGCGGACCAGGCGAAGCCTGCGTTCGCCGGATTGGTATCCGCGAGATCGACCAGCGGCAGTCCGGCGGCAAGTCGCTTCTCTTTGGCTTGGCTGAGGGCGTTGGGAGTATCCGCAAAGGAGAGCCGCGAGCTGAACATAGGTTAGGTGATGGCGGTTGGCGGTTAGCGGTTGGACCGCCAAGGGGACAACCATCCACAAGCCGCCCCCACAAGCAAGGGTTATGAACCCCAGCGGGGACTTATGTCTTGGCGCGCGGGTCGCTCGGTCGAAAGGAGGGAGCCGAAGTCCCGGCAGCCGAGGCGGGCTCGGCGGCACCCTCGCGTCGGGAGGCGCGGCAACGAACAAGCCCTCCGAGGAGGCGGCCCGACTCCTCGGCCCGCCCCAGAAGCGACTCGCAGATACGGGCATCCAGCAGGCCGACCTCCTGCATCACCTCCACCTGAGTGCGCAGCTCGCACAGCGAGCCCCTTGCGATGTAAAGGAATCTCAAGGCGTCCTGATTCGTCCCCCGGCCAGCGCCTTCGGCGATGTTCGACGGAACGGAGATCGCCGCGCGGCGCAGTTGATCGACGAGCGCGAAGTCATTCCGGACTGCCGCGACATTCACGGCTCGATAGACTTCGACCGCGAGGGCCTTGGCGGCCTTCCATGCCGAAAGATCGCGATAGCTGACCACCTTGGGATTCTCTTGGGAATGCATAGGCTCCCCATCATCGGGAAACACCTTCCCGGCGCACGTCCCGCGATCACCTATGATGACCCTAACAAACCTCCCCCACCCCCAGCCCTCGCAATCTCCCCACCCTTCCTTCTCTTGCATCGTCCCAACCGCTAACCGCCAACCGCTAACACCCTCTTTGCCTCCCAATTCCAGATTGAACTCATCCCCTCCCCCTCCAAAGGTATCCCCATGTCCCTGCAAGTCCTGAAGCCCCGTGTCCGCGGGTTCATCTGCATCACCTCCCATCCCGAGGGCTGCGCCGCGCACGTCCGCGAACAGATCGCCCACGTGAAGTCCCGCCCCGCCCTGAAGGACGGCCCGAAGTCCGTCCTGGTGATCGGCGCCTCCACCGGCTACGGCCTCTCCTCCCGCATCGCCGCCGCCTTCGGCTCCGGCGCGGCCACGCTGGGCGTCTTCTTCGAGCGCAACGGCGAAGGCGACAAGCCCGGCTCGCCCGGCTGGTACAACACCGCCGGCTTCCACGCCGAGGCCAAGAAGGCCGGCCTCAAGGCCTTCTCGCTGAACGGCGACGCCTTCTCCGCGGAGCTCAAGGCCCAGGTGATCGCCGACATCAAGGCGAAGATGCCCGGCGGCAAGGTAGACCTCGTCGTCTACTCGCTCGCCTCCCCGCGTCGCACCGCGCCGGACGGCGTCACCTACAAGTCCGTCCTCAAGCCGACCGGAGCGCCCTTCCACGCCAAGAACCTCGACACCGACCGGAAGGTCGTGAACGACGTGACCCTTGAGACCGCCTCGGCGGACGATATCGCCCAGACGGTCAAGGTCATGGGCGGCGAGGATTGGGAACTCTGGATGAACGCCCTCGACGGCGCCGGCGTCCTGAAGGAAGGTTGCCAGACGGTCGCCTACTCCTACATCGGGCCGCAGGTGACCTGGCCGATCTACAAGGACGGCACCATCGGCAAAGCCAAGGAGGACCTCGAGCGCGCCGGCCGCAAGATCGACGCCCTGATGAAGCTCCACCGCGGCCGGGCCTTCGTGTCCGTGAACAAGGCCGTCGTCACCCAGGCCAGCTCCGCCATCCCCGTCGTCCCCCTCTACGTCTCCCTGCTGTTCAAGATCATGAAGGCGAAGGGCACGCACGAAGGCTGCATCGAGCAGATCCAGCGCCTCTTCGAGAAGCAGATGTACAACGGCAACGCCCTCGACTTCGACGACCAGGGGCGCGTGCGCATCGACGACTGGGAGATGGCGCCCGACGTGCAGAAGGCGGTCTTCGACGTCTGGCCGCAGGTGACCACCGAGACCTTCGACGGGCACGCCGACTTCGCGGGCTACCAGTCCGACTTCCTCAAGAACTTCGGTTTCGGCGTCGCCGGGATCGACTACGAGGCGCCGACCGAGGTCGAACGCCCCATCGAGGACGCCTAAGGTGACGAAGGTCTTCGCCATCGCGAACCAGAAGGGCGGCGTCGGTAAGACGACCACCGCCGTCAACCTGGCGGCCGGCCTCGCCCGGCTCGGCCTCCCCACCCTGCTCATCGACCTGGGCGCCCAGGCCAACGCCACCAGCGCTCTCGGCCTCGAGAAGACGGAAGGCCGCTCGATGTACCGCGTGCTCCACGGCGAGGCCAAGGCCGCCGACATGGTCGTCGCGACCTCGACCGAGAAACTGGACCTGATTCCCTCCGAGCTCGACCTCGCCGCGGTGGAGTCCGAGCTCGCCCAGGCCGAGAACTACCTCAGGCGTATGCGCGAGGCTCTCGCCCCGCTAGTCGCCGCCGGCAAGTACAAGGCCATCCTCATCGACTGCCCGCCCGCGCTCGGCATGCTCTCGATGAACGCGCTCAGCGCCTCGGACCACCTGCTCGTGACGCTGCAGACCGAATACCTCGCGATGGAGGGCCTCGGCCAGATCCTCGGCGTCGTCGACCAGCTCCAGGCCGCGGGCGCGACCGATAAGCTCACCGTCGGCGGCATCGTGATGACGATGTACGACGTGCGTACCAAGCTCTCCCGCCAGGTCGTCGAGGAAGTGAAGACCCACTTCCCCGCCCTCGTGATGGAGACGATGATCCCGCGCACGATCCGCCTGTCGGAGTGCCCGAGCCACGGCCAGACCATCTTCCAGTACGACGTCCACTCGCCGGGCGCCGCGGCCTACGAGGCGCTCGCCAAGGAGTTCGTCGCCCGCTTCGGGCTGAAGTGAGCCGCGGAGGTTGACTAACGACGCGGCCAAGCAACCCTAGCCGGGACGCCCCATGCGCCCCGCCCGTCTGCTCACCTTGCTCTCCTGCGCCCTGCTACCCCTCTCCGCGGCCGTCGCCGAGGAGGGCAAGCCCGCCTCGCCGCCTCCCGCCACCAAGACCGCGCGGACGCGGCCGATCGTGCTCGGGCCGGACGATAAGCCCGCCTACGGGGAGGCGCCCGCCAGCATCTTCCAGCGGCAGGAAAACATCCCTCACGGCAAACTCGAGATGCTCGAGTACGCTTCCAAGACCGTCGGCACCAACCGGCGACTCAAGGTCTACACGCCCCCGGGTTACGCCCAGGATCGACGTTACCCGACGCTCTACCTGCTGCACGGCATCGGAGGCGATGAGGGCGAGTGGCAACGCTTCGCGCAGATCGACGTACTCTTCGACAACCTCATCGCCGCCGGGAAGGCCAAGCCCATGATCGTGGTCATGCCCAACGGGCGCGCCCGCCCGGACGACCGCGCCACGGGCGATATCTACGCCGCCGCGCCGGCCTTCGCCAACTTCGAACGCGACCTGCTGGACGACGTCATTCCGGCGGTCGAGAAGCATTACGGCGCCGACGCGCGACGCGAACAACGGGCGCTCGCCGGACTCTCGATGGGCGGCGGTCAGAGCTTCAATTTCGGCCTGACGCACCTCGGGACCTTCGCCTGGATCGGCGGCTTCTCCGCCGCGCCCAACACGAAGCCGCCCGCCACGCTGCTCCCGGACCCGGCCAAGGCGAAGCCGCAGCTCAAGCTGCTCTGGGTTTCCTGCGGGAACCGCGACGGCCTGCTGGGCATCAGCCAAGGTCTGCACGCCTACCTCAAGGAAAAGGAGGTGCCGCACGTCTGGCACGTGGATGGCAACGGGCACGACCCGCGACATTGGCGGAACGCGCTCTATTGGTTCGGCCAGCAGTTGTTCCGGTGAAGTCCGCCGATGACCGCCGTCCGACGCGTCCGCCAGGTGCGGGGTTTCGAGGAACTGCTCGCGACCCCCTTTGCCGACGGCGTGAACGCCCTCTGCTGGGAGCGGACGCTGCCCGGGGACTTCGCCGAGGTGGCCGCGCGGCTGGCGGCGGGCCAAGGCATCGTGCCGCTGACCGATGAGGAGCTGGCGGCGCTCCCGCTCTCGCCGGCGGGGCGGCTCGCCGCGGAGGCGATGCTGGCCGACCAGCGGTTGCTCCGCGCCCATGACCTCGCGCCTTCGCTGAACCTGATCCACGACTGCCAGCCGCACCCCGCCGCGGGGCCCGTGCCGACCGACGTCAC
>SXGQ01435798.1_pt1 | contig 16312 bp, 14 predicted proteins | sample 3178371 | NCBI WGS metagenome assembly SXGQ01 (sample SAMN11356859, study PRJNA531348) | freshwater metagenome | isolation source: freshwater sample F1-20 | place: China: Fuxian Lake, Yuxi | collected 2017-12-25
CGCTGAGCCGCGCGGTCCACCTCCTCACCTCGCAGCCGAGCGCGGGCCTCGAGCCTGGACGCGACCGCGGCCGCCACCGACGCGCCCTTGCGCCGACTCGGCAGCCCCTCTGCGCGCGCTGCCCCGAGGCGGCGACCGGAGGCTGCGAGCGCGGCGGCGGCGGTGACTGCACCCGGGTCGGCTGAAACGGAATGTTTCATACGTGAACCATATTGTTTCAAGCATGGAACAAATCGTCGCAGCCGAAGGGCCTCGCGCCGTCCTGACGCGCGGCGAGGGGGACAGCGACCGGCCTCGGGAGGCGGGCCTCGGGAGGCGGGCGATGCGGCCGGTGTGGGCGGTGTGGGCGGTGTCTTGAGGCGTCGTGCGGCGTCGTTCGGCGTCGTGCTCGGGGCGTGCGAGCGTCCGCGCGGCGTGCTAGCCTCCGCGATGAGACCCTCCGGCGCCGAGCCGTTCAGGAGAGCCTGGCGCGGACGCCCCGGACGCTGCACCCGCTGAAGGCGGGGCGGGCTGCCGCACGGTGGCAGAAGCGCACGAGGGCGAGAATCAGGAGCCGCCGATGTCGAAGATAAGCCTCGAGCCTTTGGTACGCGCCCTCGGGCGTCTCGAGGAGGGGCTCGCGCGTCACCTCGCGTCACCTGACGACGCGCAGCTGCGGGATGGGCTTGTCCAGCGCTTTGAATACACTTGGGAACAGGCGCACAAGGCGCTCAAGCGCGTGCTCGAGGCGACGGCCGCGGATCCCGACGAGGTCGATCGGATGAGCTTCCAGACCCTCATCCGCACGGGCAACGCGCAGGGGCTCGTGCCGAGCGACTGGCCCGCGTGGCGCACCTTTCGCGAGCTGCGCGCGAGGACGCGCCACACGTACCTCGAGGAGGCCGCGCGGGCTGTCGTCGACGCGCTGCCCGCCTTCATCGCCGAGGCCCGAGGGCTGCGCGACGCCCTCGCGGCGCGCCTGAGGGAGACGGGCGGATGACGCTCGCCCTCACGGACAAAGAGCGCGCCATCGTCGTCGACGTCCTCGCGCGCCTCGTGCCAGAGGCGTCGGTCTCGGCCTTCGGCTCGCGCGCCACGGGCCGCCCGAAGCGCTTCTCCGACCTCGATCTCGCCATCGCGGCCTCAGGCCCGCTCGAGGTCTCGCGCCTCGCCGCCCTCGCGGAGGCCTTTGACGAGAGCGACCTGCCGTTCAAGGTCGACGTGGTCGACCTGTGCGCCGCCGACCCCGCCTTCGTCGCCCGCATCCGTCCCGCGCTGGTGCCGCTCGGCTGACCGCGTGACAGCCCCTTGGCTGCGTGGATGAGGCATGTCCATGTCGGTTTTTCATGGATGACTTCAGCGGCTCGGTGCGCCGCGCACGCCCACGAGGCCGCGGCGCGCCTCACCGCAAGCCTTCGCCGCGGCGTCTCAGGCGGCGTCGCGCAGCGCGAGCTCGTGGCACAGCGTGTCGAGCCCGAGGACCTCGACGCCATCAGCGAGCGGATAGCGGTCGCCGTCGCCTCGCCGCCTCGGGTCCGCGTCGAGCTGACGACCGACGACTGGCGCCCGGGCCGCCACGCGGCTCGACAGGGGCTTGACCATCACGGCGGCATGGGCAAGATGGAGGCTGATGCGCCAAGCTGCGCGCGAGGAGGTTGCGATGCGGGGTTCGGCAGGGTGGGGGGCTGACCGGTCGGCGGGCGGCTCGGGGCTCGCGAGGAGGCGCCCAGCGGTGGCCGCGCTGTGGCTCGCGGCCTTCGCGACCGCGGGGCTGGTCGTCGGGGCCACAGGTGACCTCGCGCGAGCGAGCGAGCCGGAGGGGCCGCTCTGGCCCAAGCTCGCGCCCGGCGAGGGCCTGAAGGCCGGCGTCGGCGAGAACGACTCGGCGCTCGTCATCGGCGTCGAGAGCTACGCGGACGTGGCCCCCGTGCCAGGCGCGAAGGCGATGGCGAACGCGTGGTTCGACTGGCTGCGGACGACGCGCCAGGTACCGCCCGAGCGCCTCAAGATCCTGCTCGACAAGCGCGCCATCAACACCGAGATCGAGGCCAACGCCGAGGAATTCGCGCGGCTGACGCCCGAGGGCGGGACGATGTGGGTCGTCTTCATCGGCCACGGGGCGCCGTCTCCGGACGGGCGCGACGGCGTCCTCGTCGGCTGGGACGCGCAGCAGACGGCCAACGGGCTGCAGCAGCGCAGCGTCCCCCGCGGGGCCCCGCTCGAGCGCATCCGGAAGGCCCGCGGCGGGGCTGGAGGGCCGACGGTCGCGATCATCGACGCGTGCTTCTCGGGGCGGACGTCGACGGGCAGCCTCGTCGACGGGCTGCAGCCGCTCGTGGTGACGCGCGGGGCCGGGCTCGGGGCGACCGAGACGGTGGCGAGCGCGGGCAAGTCGGACGAGTTCGCGGGGCCGCTGCCAGGCGCCGACCGCCCAGCCTTCAGCTACCTCGTGCTCGGCGCGCTGTCGGGCTGGGCGAAGGCCGACGGAGACCGCGACGGGGCCATCACGCTCGGCGAGGCGGTCGGCTACGCCCGCGACGCGATGCGGGTCCTCGTCGACGGGCGCACCCAGACGCCAGAGGTCTCGGGCGCCGCGCGCGACCTGGCGCTTGCTCGCGCCGCGGGCGAGGGGCCGGATCTCGCGGTCATCCAGCAGCGCCTCGTGGCGCTCGACGCGGCCCGCCAGGCCGAGGAGACGCGGGTCGCGGTGGCCTCTGGCAACGTCGGGCCCATCGATGGCGGCGCGGGGCCCGTCCGAGGCATGCGCAAGGCCGTCGACGTCGAGGCCGCCAAGGCGCGCGAGGCGGCGCTCGACGCGGAGGAGCGGGCGCGGGCGTCGCTCCTGGCCACGAAGAAGCAGGCCCTCGCGCTCGACCGCGACCCCTCTGTCGAGCCAGCCGACAAGGTCCGGGCCTGGGAGCGGCTCGCGGCGCTCGAGCCGGTGGCCCCCTATGACTACCGCGCCGAGGCGAGCGAGCACGCGGCGGCGTGGCGGCAGGTCGAGGGCCTCGGGGCGGCCATGGACGCGGACTGGCAGACCATCGCGACGCTGCTGCCGCTCGAGGTCGTGCCCGCCGCCAAGAAGGACGAGCTCGTCGCGCGGTTCCTCGGCAACTACGCCGTCCTCGGCGCCCGCCCGAGCTTCCGCGCGGCCCAGCAGGCCCTCCAGAGGCTCCGCGCCAGCGACCCGGCGCGGCGGCGCGAGCCCATCCCGGAGGCGGCCGTCCCGAAGGGCACAGGCGTCCTCGAGGCGGGCCCGGGCAGCATCCCCAAGCCGATGAAGGTCGTGGTCGACGTCGCCCGCCTGCAGGACGAGGACCGCCTCGCGAAGGCCATCGCCCGCGCCAGGGCGACCGAGGCGCGGGTCGACCTCGCCCCCGACGCCAAGGCCACTGGCTGGGACGAGGTCGCGAGCCTGCCCGTCAAGGGCGGCAACCCGCAGGCCGAGGCAGCCCGCGCCGCCGCCCGCTCATGGCGCGAGCTCGCGGCGCTGACCGGCCAGATGCGCGCCGACTGGGACCAGACCGTCAAGCCCGCGCTCGGCCTCAAGACCCTCGGCCTCGCCGAGAAGCGCGTCCTCGTCGAGGACTTCCTCGCCTCCTACGGCAAGCTGACGACCGAGCCCCTCATCGCCGAGGCCCACCGCGTGAAGGCCTCGCTCGACCGGGGCCAGGCGCAGCTCGACCGCGAGCTGAAGGCGGCCGAGGCCGAGCGCCTCGCCGTCGAGACCGCCCGAAGGGCCGAGGCGGCCGCGCGCGCGGAACGCGAGGACGACCGCCGGACCGCGGACCGGCTCGCTGTCGCGGGCTGGACGAGCCTCGCCATCGGCGGCGTCGCGCTCGGGACCGCTGGCGCGCTGGGCTTCTTCGGGCAGACCGCCCATGACGACCTCGCCGCCGTCTGCCGCGCCGACGGCCTCTGCGGCGCCTCGCAGGCAGCCACCATCGACCGCCTCGCGACGATGCGCACAGGCACCTGGGTCGCGCTCGGCGCCACCGGCCTCGCCTCGCTGACCGGCCTCGTCCTGCACCTCGCGAGCGCCGCCTGTGCGCCCCCGGAGGCCACGACTCGCGGCCGCGTCACCGTCGGCGCCAGCCTGGGCGGCCTCACGCTGCAGGGAGGCTTCTGATGCACCGCTCAACCCGCTCACGTCTGCTGCGGCTCGTGGTGCGTACGCGGCTCGTGATGTCGGAGGCCCTCCGCCGCCTCGCCACCCGTGTCGCCGCCCGCGTCGCCTGCCTGATCGCGCCGCTGCTCTTCGCTGGCGCCCCTGCGTGCGACGTCGTCGCCCCCGACAGCCCTAGCTGGAAGGTCGCCGACCTCGCCGGCTTCTGCTCCGTCGACGCCGACTGCGGCCCGGGCGGCGCCTGCGTGGCGCAGTCCTGCTTCCGCTGCGCCGACGGCTGCCAGAACGGCGGGTACTGCGCTGCGCCCGAGACCTGCGCCTGCGCGGCTGGTTGGGCTGGTCCCAGCTGCGCGACCCCGGTCTGCAGCGGCGGTTGCCAGAACGGCGCCACCTGCGTGGCGCCGGACCGTTGTCAGTGCCCCGAGGGGCGCCTCGGCGCGGCCTGCGAACTGCCTGTGGTGCGCGTGCGGGCTGGCAGCTTCACGATGGGCTCGCCGACCTCCGAGGACGGCCACTTTTCTGACGAAGCGCAGCATCCGGTGACGCTGACGCGCGATTTCTGGCTCGGGGTGACCGAGGTGACGCAGGCCCAGTGGCGCGCGGTGATGGGCTCGAATCCGTCTTACCACGGTGGCTGCGAGTACTGCCCTGTCGAGAACGTCAGCTGGCAGGACGCGGTGGCCTTCCTCAACGCGTTGTCCGACCGCGAGGGGCTGGCCCGCTGCTACGACGGCGCCACCTTCCGGGGGCTGGACTGCGAGGGTTACAGGCTCCCGACGGAGGCGGAGTGGGAGTATGCGGCGCGGGCCGGCACGACCGGCGCCCGCTACGGCGACCTCGACGCCATCGCCTGGCACTCCGGCAACAGCGGAGGCGAGCCCCACCCGGTGGGTCAGAAGCAGCCGAACGCCTGGGGCCTCCACGCCATGCTCGGCTACGTCTGGGAGTGGGTGCAGGACTGGTACGCCAGCTATCCCGGCGGCGCTGTGAGTGACCCACAGGGGCCTGCTAGCGGCGGGCGCCGGGTGCTCCGGGGCGGCAGCTGGGACTACGAGGCCCGCAACGCGCGGGCGGCGGACCGGCTCGGGGACGCGCCGGCCAACCGCAGCGTCAACCTCGGTCTCCGTGTCGCCAGGTCTGTCCCTTGACCCTTGAACCCTTGAACCCTTGCCCCACAGAGCCACCGAACACACCGCGGCGCTCTCTCGTTCGGTTCTGACAGGGTCGGCCCGCGCAGGCCCCGGCGCCGGCCGCGAGGCGATAGCCCGCGAGCCGAGCGCCGAGGGCCAGCGCGAGGCCGACCCCGCGCGGATGCCTCGGTTCGGGTCCTCGTCGCGCGCAGCGCGATCGATTTTTTTGGACATCGGCGCCTCCGGGTTGTCGATGGTCGCGCGGTCGCTGCACATGCGAGCGTGTGGCGCCGGTTCGGGTTCTCCTCGCGCGCAGCGCGATCGATTTTTTTGGAAATCGGCGTCTCCGGGCTCGTGAGCCTCACGGGGTCGCGGCACATGCGCGGGCGTGGCGCTTCGGTTCGGCCCCTCTCCGCGCGCAGCGCGATCGATTTTTTGAAAAATCGCTCCCGCGAGGCGCCTGGAGACCGCGCAGTCGCCAGCCGAGGCCCTCGCCAGCTAGCGCGAGGGGGCGCGTGGACCGTGCGCGCAGCGCGATCGATTTTTTGAAAAATGTGCCCCCTCGCTGTCCGGACCGCAGCGCTCCCGTCGTCCGAGGCCGTACGCCGCGGACGATCGTCTCGACCGGTGTGATGTTGTGTGAAGAAGGCCGCTCGCGGCCAGCGGAGGCTCAGGTGAAGGTCAAGGCGCTGACGCTGCCGTGGCGCGAGGACAGCTTCGACACCGAGGCGCTCGGCCGCCCGAGGGGCTCGGAGGAGAACGCTCACGAGACCGAGTCCCGCCACTGGGTTGTGCTCGGCGAGGGTGGGGCGGTCATCGCCTGCTGCATGCTGCACGTCCGCGAGCCGAGCGACCCCGCCCGGGACGACGCACACGCCCCCGTCGGAAAGCTCATGCAGATGGCCGTCGAGCCCGCCCTGGCGGGTCAGGGCCTCGGGCGGACGCTGGTCGAGGCCGTCTTCGCCGAGGCTGCCCGCGCTGGCTGCGTGTCCGTCGTCCTGCACGCCCGCGAGACAGCGGCCGGCTTCTACGCCCGCTGCGGCTGCCTCCCCGAAGGCGAGCCCTTCACCGAGGTCGGCCCCCCGCACCGCCGCATGCGCTGGCGCCCCTGACTCGCCACCCGTCCCGCACCCCTCAGGAGTCGTGTCCGACTTTGTGAACTTGGCTTCGCCTTGGGGGTCGTGTCCGACTTTGTGAACCTGCATTCCTCCTCGGCCCTCAGCGCCCGCCTCGGGTCCAGCCGCGCGCCGTCCGAGTCCTGAAGGTCCGCGTGCCCAGCAACTTGCGCTCCTTCAGCTGCGCGTCGACCTCGCCGCGCGCCGCGTGCCGCGTTCGTAGGGGATTCCTCCCGTAGGGGCGCGATTCATCGCGCCCGGCGCTCAGCGCCGAGCCGGTCACGGTCTACAACCCGTGGTCCATCCTCTCTCGACTCGACGCGCCCCGAGAGCCGTGCGCGCCCCACTGGCCTGGCACGAGCGGCAACGATCTCGTGCGCGACCTGATGCGGCGGACCGCGGCGAAGAACGGCGAGGCCTTGCGCGAGCTGCTCGCGGGCGACGCGGTCGAACCGCAGCTGTTCGCCAACGTGTCGCTGCAGGACCTCAACAGCGACCCCGGCATGCTGTGGTCGCTGTTGAGCGCGTCGGGCGACCTGACGCCCGAGCGCCTGAGCTGGTCCGAGGATGGGGTCGGCGCCTGGCTGCGTATCCCGAACCTCGAGGGGTGGGCGGCCTGCACGCAGACGATCCTCCCGCTCGCAGGGCCGACCGCGCGGGCCGCAGGTCCGCTGACCGAGGTGTCGCGCGCGCGGCTTGCGGGTGACGCGGAGGCGCTGCAGACGGAGCGGACCGAGGTGATGGTCCGCGCGCTGCGCTACCACGACCTGGCGCCCGGCTCGCTGGCAGGACCTGCGGCGAGACCGTCGGGCAGGGCCTCGCGCGGGCCCTTGCCCAGCTCCGCACCAAACGCTACACGGCGACCCTCCGCGGGTCCCACGCCCCTTGGGGGTCGTGTCCGAATGTGTGAACTTGCGCGATGAGGTTCGCACGTCTCGCGCTCGGCTGCGGGCGCAGCCCCCTCGTCTCGGTCGAGGTCCCGAGCGCGTGACTCCCTGCAGGTCCTCCCAGCCGGCGCGTGGCACTCAATCCACGCTGAAGTAGTTGTGGTCGAGATCGAGCACGTCGACCGAGCGCTCGACGCGCACGCCGACCTTGTGGCGCAGCATCAGGTCAACGAGGGCCGGCCCGTCGAGGAGGACGATCTTCGTCTGGCTGCCGCGCTGCACGAACTCGTGGGCGGAGGCGGCGAAGTGGCTCGTGGTGATGAAGACGCCGCGCGTGACGCCCTGCCCTGCGAGGGAGCCCACAAACGCCTGGATGTCCTTCCTGGGGACGGCGTGGCCGGGCGCATACCGCTTGGCCTGCACGAGGATCTGGTCGAGGCCGAGGGGGTCCTGGTCGATGCGGCCGTCGATGCCCTCGTCGCCGCTCTGGCCGGTGTGAAACGCCGCGCCACCGCGCCGGCCTCCGTAGCCGAGGGCTGTCAGGACATCGAGGACGAGCCGCTCGAAGAAGGCGGGTGTCTGGGCGAGGATCGCCTGAAGCAGGCGGTCGCCGACCTCCGCCCGCAGCGCTGCGACTGTCGCGTCGAGCAGCTCGAGCGGCGTCTGGGTCTCCGCGACGTCAGAGGTAGCCTCGGGTTCGGCCTCCGGTGTGGGGCGGGAGACCGCGCGGAAGGTCTGGAAGTCCCCGAAGACGCGCAGATCCCGGGCCGAGATGGACTCCGGGTGCGACGCGAGGAACGCCCCCGCGGCCTCGGTGGCACGGTAGGTCTTCGGGGCGACCTTCGCGAGCAGTCCGGCCTTCGACAGGTAGGTCATGGCCCACCCGGCGCGGTTTCGGACGAGGCCGTCAGCCCCGCTCGGGATGCGGCGCGTCAGGTCCTCCGCGCTCAGGTTGAAGTGCGCTGCCACGACGGCCTCCGCGCGCTGCCGCGTCAGGTCTTCGCGCGTCGCGTGCGCGAGCAGCGGCCGCATCATCTGGTCGTAGGTCGGTATCGGCATCGGGTGCTCCTTGCCGTCACGATAGTCGCACCCACGGTGTGGCGCAATGCCGTCCAGCGACGTTCAAAGGACCTCCTCGCACCCTTGTTTGCCGGACTCCAGGCGTCTACACTCCCCGCGCGAGGGGGCCCGGCCCTCGCCAATTGAGGAGCTTCCGATGGCGCAGTCCGACCTCGCATGCGGCGCCCCCGTCGCGCCAGCCCTTCCGCGGCGCGCCGCGCCAGCCCTGCTCCTCGCCGGGTTCCCGATGCTCCTCGGCCTCTCGAGCGCCTGCCACACAGCGCAGGCCGAGTTCGAGCCCGCGTCCGAGGCGCCGCGCGCGTCGGCTGACGCAGGGCCAGACGACACGGATCATCGCGCACCGCCCGACGCTCCAGTCGCAGAGGCCCCAGGCTCGCACTCCGGCGTGACCCGTCCAGGGCCGTATCTGGAAACGCGCAATATCGACTTTGGCGGTGTAGAGGTCAAGGCCATCATCGACCGCCCCGCCAACGACGCGGCCGACGCGCTGCTGCTCTTCCATGGCACGGTGCTCGAGGACCGCCTCGTCCTCGACGCCGCGCGCAAGACCCTCGAGGCCTTCCGCGCCCTCCTCGACCGCGACGACCTGCTGCTCGTCAGCGTCGCCTACCCCGAGGAGGGGCGCCTCATGGGCGACAACGTGGTCCACGCGGAGGCGGCGCTGATGTGGGTCAGGCACCACGCCGAGGAGGCGCTCGGCGTCCGCATCGGCCGCGTCTTCCTCGCGGGTCACTCGCAGGGCGGCTCCATCGTCACGCGCCTCAACACATTGCACGCGGTCGACGGCGTCATCGCGAACGCGCCCGGGCCGCTCGACCTCGTCTTCCGCTGCGGGCTCGAGGAGGCGGGTCGCATCGAGGCGGGCGTCACCTGCGGGCTCCTCGCGGAGGCCTACGGATCGACCTCCGAGTCCCCCGAGGCCTACATGGCGCGCTCGCTGCTGGCCTTCACAGCCGGCCACCGCTCGGACCTTCTCGTCGTGCAGGGGCTTGACGACTCCGCCATCCAGCTGCGCGCCTGGCCCGTCTTCCGGCAGCGGCTCGAGGCCTGCACCAACTGCCGCGGGCGGGAGTTCCTCGAGCTCGAGGGGCTCGGTCACCAGGGGCTCTTCGGGAGCCCGGCCGCGCGGACCGCCTTCAACGCCTTTCTGAGGCGTGGCGCCGAGTGACGCGACTCTGGGCGAGGCAGAACGCCCCCCTCCACTACCCCGGCCTCAGCGCCCCTCAAGCGCGGCCCGCGCGAGCGCCTCGGTGCGTGGCGCAGGCTCGGCGATGCGGACGTGGTGGTGCCCGTCGTGCCCGGGCGAGACCGCGATGAGCCGCCAGAGCGGGTGTCGCTTCAGCGAGTCTCGCCCGGACATCGGCAGGTTCGCCCGCAGGTGGTCGAGGATGACCCGGTCGACGAGGATGCTCTCGACAGGGGCCTTCAGCTCCCGCGCCACGGTGACCAGCACCTCGAACCAGCGCCACGTCCCTGGCACATCCATCGCGGCCGGGTCGACCGCAAAGTGCCGCTGATTGTCACGTGTCACATACGCGATGTCCACATCAAGGCCGCTCAGATGCGAGATGTGACCCGCCTCCGCCACCTGCGACCATGGCTGCCACCCGTCGGTCTGGCGAATCCACAGCACCTCGCCCGGGAAGCTGCCCGGCTTCTTGTCCTGCCAGCGCGCGATCCGCACCTCGACCGCATCCGCGAGCCGGGGCAGGGGAGGTGGCCCCCGTCGTCGCCCGACCGGAGCGGGCGTCATGACCTCGAGCTGCTGCCCCTTCTTCGGGTCCACAAAGTGCCAAAGCCCCATCGAGCCACCTGAATCGGTCACTATAAAATAATGTATCAGCAGATTCTTGCGCACGAGCCGCCCGAAGCTCGCCTCGAGGCCTGGCGCGTCTGGCTCCGCGAGCCCCTCGCGATACCGCGTCTCCGCGAGCCTCAGCCGCGTCGGTGCGCCCTTGCGCCGCAGCACCCCGCGCGCCTCTGCGTGGATCCGCAGGCGCAGGTTCGGGTCCGCAAAGCGCGCCCCCTCTCGCGGATAGTCGGCGGCCCGCGCGAGCCGAATCGACGCGAGCGCTCCGCGGTACGGGCGCGCGGCCGCGAGCCACGCCTCCGCCATCGGCCCCTCGACCTCCCGGATGACGACGCCGTGGTCGAGCTGCCCGCACCCTGGCTGCGTCACGTCGCCGACGGTGATGTCCCGGTCCGGGCGCTCCCGTCGAAACCGCTCGCGCGCCTCCGCCAGCACCCGCGCCAGCGTCGGGCGGGCCCAGCCGCGGTCCCGATACCCGTCCCGGAACCCGAGCCCCGCCAGCGCTCCCCCAGCGCCTGTCAGGCCGCGCAGGTTCACGAGCCCGTCGCAGACCTGGGCGCGCGCCCGCTTCTCCCGGACCGCCGCCAGCTGCCCTTTCAGGGACCCGAGGTCCTTGATCTCCGTCCACAACTTCTGGATCGCGGACGGCGTCGTGACGACCAGCTCGGGCGACTTCACCCCGACCGGCGCGGCGGGCTGCCCAAGCGTCAGGACCGCGACGAGGGCCGCGACCAAGCTCACGGCGGGGCCCCCTCCGACAGCCGTGGCAAGAGCGCCACGAGGTTGCAGGGGCGCGCGCGGACATCGAGCTGATGCCGCAGGATCCCGTCCCAGGCCAGCCGGCAGGCCCCCGTCGAGCCTGGCAGACAGAAGACGAGGGTCTCGCCCACGACCCCCGCCGCCGCCCGCGACTGCATCGTGGACGGCCCGATGTCGTAATACGACAGGTGCCGGAACAGCTCGCCGAAGCCCTCGAGTGGTCGCGAGAACAGCGGCGACATCGCCTGGATCGTCACGTCCCGCCCCGTGATGCCCGTCCCGCCCGTCGTCATCACGACCTCGACCCCGCCGTCGACCCAGCCCCGCACCACCCCGACGATGCGCCCGGCGTCATCTGGCACGAGGTCACGTCCCGCGAGCACATGCCCCGCCGCCTCGAGCCGCGCCACCAGCGCGTCGCCCGAGGTGTCGTTCGCGGCCGTCCGCGAGTCCGAGATGGTCAGGACGGCGCACCGGACAGGCCGCGGCGTCGGGCCCTCGGGCAGCGTCGCGAGCGTCGGCGGCGGCGGAAACGTCAACGGTCGGTCGGACATGGGGCGACCGTAGGGGCGCTTTGGGGCGCGCGCCAGTTTCGGGTCACGCGCTTCCTCGCGGCGCGGCTGGACAGTCGGCGCCTCCCCGCCTAAGTTGGTCGCATGGAGACCGCCTTCCAGGAAGCCCTGCATACGTTCCTCCGCTGGATCCACGTCGTGGCCGGCATCATGTGGATCGGGGACTCGTTTCTCTTCATGTGGCTCGACAGCCACCTGAACCCGCCCGACAAGGACTCCGAGAAGGGCCGCGACCCCGCCATCGTCGGCGAGCTGTGGATGACCCACTCGGGCGGCTTCTACGAGGTCATCAAACGGAAATTCCTGAAACAGGCCGAGATGGGCCACCACCTCTACTGGTTCAAGTGGGAGTCCTATACGACCTGGATTTCCGGATTCTTCCTGCTCTTCGTCGTCTACTACCTGAACGGCGCGAGCTACCTCGTCGACCCGAACGTCCGCGCTCTGCACCCCATCGAGGGCATCCTGCTGTCGCTCGGGCTCCTCCTCGGGGCCTGGGCGGTCTACGATCTCCTCTGGTCCTCGAACCTGAAGAACCGCCCGAACCTCCTGAGTCTGCTGTGCTTCGGGCTCCTCATCGGGCTCGCCTGGTGGCTGACGACGGTGCTCTCGGGTCGCGCCGCCTTCCTCCACATCGGCGCCATGATGGGCACCATCATGAGCTCGAACGTCTTCTTCCGCATCATCCCGGCCCAGCGCAACATGCTCGCCGCGACGAAGGCCGGGACGCCCGTCGACACGTCGCTCGGCCTGCGGGCCAAGATGCGCTCGCGTCACAACCACTACATGACGCTGCCCGTGCTCTTCACGATGCTCTCGAATCACTTCCCCGCAACCTACAGCCACGACGACGCGTGGCTCGTCCTCGCGGTGGTCTTCATCTTCGGCGCGGGCCTGAAATACCTGATGAATTACAAGTCCAAGGCCGGCGCGGGCATCTGGTTCGCGACGCTCGCCTCCTTCGTCGCCTTCATCTGGCTGACGGGCGAGCGCTCGGTCGCGGTCGAGGTCGACGTGGATCTCATGACGCACAAGGCCCCCTTTCATGAGGTCGAGCGCATCATCCAGAACCGCTGCACGACCTGCCACGCGAAGTACCCGTCGTCGGCCGCCTTCAAGTCCCCGCCCGCGGGCGTCATCCTCGAGACCCCGGCCGACATCGCGGCCTACGCGCCCAAGATCCTCTATCGCGTCTACGTGACGCGGACGATGCCGCTCGCCAACCAGACCGGCATCACCGAGGACGAGCGCGTGACCCTCGCGGCCTGGGTGCAGCAGGGGGCCAAGGTCGAGGCCGCCCCGCGCTGGGAGACCGCCCCTGCGAGCGCGGCCGAGCTCACCGAGGCCCGCGCCTTCTGGGCCTCGCGCTGCACGACCTGCCACGGCCCCGATGGGCGCGGCGACGGCCCTGCCGCGGCTGGCCTCTCCGTCAAGCCAGCCAGCCTGCGCGACCACGCGTGGCACTTCCGGACGCCCGACGAGGCGCTCGCCAAGGCCATCATCGAGGGCGGGCCCGCGGTCGGGAAGCACGCGACGATGCCGCCGAGCCTCGATCTTCAGGACCGCAAGCCGCTCGCCAACGCGCTCGTCCAGCTCGTCCGGTCGTTCGAGGACAAGCCCCCCGAGGGCTCGCCGCCGCCTGTCATGCCCGCCCCGGCTGGCGAGGCCGACAAGCCCCGCTGACGCCGCGTCGCCGGGTTCGTCCCGTCACCTGGCCGCCCGGCTCGCCCGCCCGCGGGCCCGTCCCGCCACGGACGGCGGCCGCGCCGGTCAGTAGCGACTCTTCCGCAGCGCGACGAGCGTCTCGCCGAGCGCCACCCGAGGATAGTGAAAGGTCTGCTCGAAGGTCGCGATGACCTCCCGCGCCTTCGCCATGTCCGCCGCAGAGAGCCCCTCCACCTGCTCGACCTCGCCCCGCTTGTCGGCCGCGAGGATCGCGAGGCAGTGGGTCAGCTGCCGCTCGACCCGGGCCTTCTGCCTGGCGTAATAGTCTTCCTCGAGCGTCGTGATGAGCTTCGGGAACAGCTGCCGCCACGGGATCGCCGCGCCAGGGTGTTCCACGCGCCACGCGCCGACCCGGGACACGAGGTCGCGCCGGAACCGGTCCGGATCGCCAGCGACGCCCCAGACCCGCTCGAGCTCGGCCATGAGCCCCGTGTCAGGCGCCTCATAGGCCTTCGTCTTCTCGTTCCAGATCTTTTCGTTCTTGTGAAGATAGCTTACGTGCAACAGATAGCGCGCGAACAGATCTTCATACTTGTGCTCGTCGACGAGCCCCATGGCCTGCCTCAACTCGCCGTCCACCAGGTCGAGCCACCGCTGGAACACCTGGTCGATGAAGCCCTCGTGGTCGTGGTAACCGCCATCCCGCTTTTGCTGCAGGTACTCGTAGACGCTCTTCTGCCGCACGAGATCCCGCAGCTCGTCGAGGATCCCGAGCGGCGACAGGCCGGGGTGCCGCGGGTCCTGCAGCGCGTTCAGCAGCACCTGCTTCATCTCGCGCGGCGAGGCCCCGCTCAGCCCCTCGGCCTCCGCGCTGTCGGCCGCCTCGTGCAGCAGGGCTGGCAGGGCCGAGAGCAGCTCACGCCCCTGCTCGGCTGTGGCGTCGCGCGGGATCCGCCCTCGCGCGTACAGCTCCGCCTTCTCGAACGGCGTCAGCCGCGTCACGACCTCGCGCACCCGCGCGTCGTGCAGCTCCGCCCGAGGCCGCCGAAGCCGCGTCAGCACAGCCCACGTCGCGAGCACCCGCGTCGCGTGCGGCGCCACGCGGTCGTTGAGGCCCGCCGCCTTCAGGTGCTCGTCGTAGATGCGCTGCTCCGTGACCCAGTCGAGCAGGTACGGCATCCGCACGAGGTCCATCCGCCCCTTGAAGGACGCGAAATCCGGGTACTCCTTGAAGGCCCGCAGGTGCCCCTCGTTCGACGTCGCGAACATCACCATGTCGAGGTGCAGGATCGCGTTCGGCAGCGCCACCGTCCCCTTCTCGCAGGTCGCGAGCAGGTACTTGAAGGCGTCGATCGGGCGCTTCAGCAGGTCGTTGTGGTGGATGAGCCCGCGGTTCGCGTCGACGAGGTCACCCGCTGGCTCGAACAGGCTGAGATTCCTCAGCGCGGGCGGCAGGTTGCCGATGCCCTGATCCATCGTGACCTGACGGATCTGGGCGTCCACGTGCAGCTGCGGCTCGATCGTCACGAGCCCCTGCCGGTAGCGCCGCGCGTAGGTGAAGCGCACGACCTGCACATGCTGAAAGACCCGTTGCAGATCACCGTGATACGCGTTGAGCAGCGCGTCGAAGATCGCGCGTGAGCGCGGCGACAGGTCCCCGTCGAGCAGGTAGTCCGCCACCGGCTCGCCATCGCCCTCCGGAGGCGCCTCGGACGCCGTCCGCCCCAGCGCCCCCTCGATGAGGCGGCGCCGCTCGTCGCGCCCGAGCAGCAGCAGCGGGTGATCGCGCAGGTCCGCGGGCAGGCGGGCGTCGACGTCGTCGTCGTCGAGGTAGGCGAAGCTCTGCAGGCTCGCGCGCGCCTCGTCCCCGAAGCCGAGCCGCTTCTTCGACACCTTCGAGGCCGGAAACACCCAGTTGAAGCGGTAGACCGCACCCTCGGGCTGCGTCGAATAGTGCTCGAGCCCCATCGCGAGGCACTCGACGAACGAGCTCTTCGCCGACCCGTTCGGGCCATGCAGCATGATGAGGCGCGTCACCCGCCGCTCGCGGATGAAGTTGTGCAGCAGCCGATAGACGGACTGTTGCACGTCCTCCTGGCCGACCACCCGGTCCTTTCCGCCCTGCCACGGCGCGTCGAAGATCCGGAACCGCGTCGTCTTCACCCCGGGGCGCTCGACCTCGACCGTCCCGAAGTGCGCGATGCAGTCCCGCAGGTACTGCGGTGCGGTCCGCAGCTGCGCGCGCGGATCGTCCATGAACAGCGCGAAATACTCGTCGAGGCTCAGCACTTGCCGCCGGGCCGCGAAGGCCTGGCTCGTCCGCGTCTCGATGTCACGTAGCCAAGTCAGGTCGCTCATGGCTGCATGATAGCCACGTCGCGCGCGCTTGTCATGGAAGCCGCCTGTGACTTCGAAACCTGCCGACCTGACAGGTCACTCAGCGAGGGCCCGCCCACGCCTTGAGCTTCGCCGTCTTCATGAGACAGAGCTCGGCGCTGCAGATGCTGAACTTCGCCGTCATGGCCACCTCACCGCCGCGCGCGCCCTTGACGACCACTGGCAGCTCCGCCGTGACCTTCTGCGGCGACACCTGGAAGCCGGCCTCCTTCGCCTTCACGATCCGTTGCGGTGCCTCGACCGTCGCGGGGAGCGCGCCGTCCACCTCGAGCTTGGCCGGATACTCCGCGTTCCAGTGGTACGGCTCGGCGATCGCGATCACGACCGCGATCTTCCCAGCCCCGGGGCCAGCCGCCACAAACGCAGCGGTCGCCGTATAGCCGTCACCCACGGGGGGCTTGGCTGTCTCCGCGCCCGCTGTCGAACCCAACGCCGCCACGGCCGCCCACGCAACGATCCACTTCATCGCCTTCCCCCTCCGTCCCGCGGCGGGCTGACATCCGCCGAACGGCGTTTCGACCGCAGCCGCCGCGGTTCTATTCAACCCATGCGGACCTGGAAAGCGCAAACGCTTCGGCGCTTGCCCGTGGCGCGCCGCTGGTCTAGAACGCTCGGGAGATGCAGCGTCGCTTGGCCATCGTCGGTTTCGTCTTTGTCGTCGGCTTCGGGCTCGGCTACGGCACCACGTGGCTGCTCGCGGGCAGCCCCGGGGTGCTCGACGCCCCGCCACCTCCGCCCGCGGAGACGGCCGCGGCCACACCCCCGCCGGCCGCGCCAGCCCCCGCGCCAGCC
>SXGQ01437791.1_pt1 | contig 16311 bp, 29 predicted proteins | sample 3178371 | NCBI WGS metagenome assembly SXGQ01 (sample SAMN11356859, study PRJNA531348) | freshwater metagenome | isolation source: freshwater sample F1-20 | place: China: Fuxian Lake, Yuxi | collected 2017-12-25
CAATCAAAATCTTCATATCTCATAAGCCTTTCTCCTTTGTCTCACTATACACCAAACTGGTCAAACTGTCAATGGGCCATGAAGGACTCGAACCTTCAACCTACAACTTAAAAGGATGCTGCTCTGCCAATTGAGCTAATGGCCCGTATTCTAGCATTATACCATGTATTATCGGCGTGTCAACCCAGCAACTTGAATTTTTTTTGATTCAACGATATTATAAATTTAATATTAAAATACTTTAATTTAATTAGTTACATTATTAAAAATTTTAAAATCAGATTTGAAAAAAATAAAAAAAAATGTGTATATATTCTTAACTATCGATCATCCTTATTTTTACAATGGAGAATTAATATGGCCGTCACATTCGTTACAGATATTTTCGCAGGCGCAACAGTATCTTCTGGTAATCTCACACTACCATCAGGTAGTATTGTCAGTTACATTCCAGTAACAACAGGCAATCCAGATGGCAGAGAATTAGTCTTTGGTCTTTGTGAAAACATGTATCGTGCTGTAAGTGGCACAGCATTGGATAGAATCTCAACAAGTGTAACTTCTAGTGTTCCAGACACCAATATTCTACGTAGAACATATACATTCACAGTAGAACTAGGTATGACTGATACTGGTCTAGATCAACTCAACGTAGCTCCTGAGTGATATCTAAATAAAGATCGTAGTTTAAAGTACTACTCCATCACATTAGCGTGTGGTGGGGTAGTATTTTTTTTATATATTAGTGACCCTACAGGGATTCGAACCCTGATTCTCGGAGCGAAAATCCGATTTCCTAGCCGTTAGAAGATAGGGCCATTCATAAAAACTCAAACTGCCCGACTAGGACTCGAACCTAGAACCCAGCGGTTAACAGCCGCTTGCAACTACCATTGTGCTATCGGGCACCATCGCAACTCAAACGTCAGCCTCCGATTCCGGGGCTAGGATTCGAACCCAGACAAAGTGATCCAAAGTCACTAGTGCTACCGTTACACCACCCCGGAAGCCAGCAGAGGGAATCGAACCCCCGACAGGTTGTTTACAAAACAACTACTCTACCACTGAGTTACGCTGGCAAGACTACATATCATAATCACGACGCCAAGTCTTGTCAACGGCGGATCGGGTACGTTCCCGCTTGGGTCGGTTGTCCATTACCGTGTCCCGATGCTCCCTGTGACCCGTTGCCAGTTCCCAGCGTTGCTTGACCTTGATTTTCACGTTTTCGTATTTGCGGCGGCTTGTCATACCATAACCCATCGTTGTGAAGATACCACGTTTTATTATTGTTAGGATCGTATGCTACTTGATACATGAAGTATTGTAGCGGTTGAGCCTGTTTTCTTTCAAGTCTAAACGTATCTACTATCTCTGGGTGAGAATCAGCATAATGCTTCATCTCTCCCCAAACCAACACTACCAATCCCAGTAGTGCTACGATTAGTTGTACCATAGTTTGTTTCATCTGTCAACTCCCTCTTACACCATTTATCGGCCATTAGGTAGAGAACCTTTAGTTTTTCTAAGTCGTTGCTGCATAACAACTTACGACAAACTCGCGGCCGCGGCCGCTCCCTAAGTGCTGTCGCACAAAGGGTTTACGGCTAGTGATTACATATCCTCCATATTCCAGCCCGCAGCGTCTAGTACCACTTCGCTTTTGAATACACAGGTGCTACCATCAGCGGTTATATAATCTTTAAATCCACGCTCATCAATATAGAAAAACTCATCAATAACATCATTATCATTCAGTTCCCACACACTCTGTTGTGCAGCCTCAAAAGGATTCTTATCGCTTGCAAAAATCATTTCTAGCGAGCCACTTTTTACATAATACTTAGCCATGATTCATCTCCGTTTTTAGATAATACATATCTTCGTCACAATCGCAACACACTGGAGTACCATTATTCTGATACCAATCTGGCTCGATATTTACCTCATCCTCACAATCTGCACAACGCCAAACATGGCGAATCTTACTATCGTCAATAACTTCCCAGTATTTCATATTATCCTCAATGAGCAGGAAATAACACGTTAGCCAAACCCTTGACGCACATATCACAACTAATACTATCCTTAGTACCAGTGCAAGTAATAACAGAACGACCACGGCGAATCTCGGGACAAGTTACAAACTTTGTACCGTTCAGCACAACCAGTTTTGGTAACGCTTTACGCCACGCTTCGGCCTTAGCCTTACTCTTTGGACGCTTGGGAGCAATCTTCATATCACTATCACACCACGCAAACTTTTTGAAACCTTGAGCAAGAGCCTCTCCCATATCTTTATCGTCGTGAACACTAGCATATACATTCATATACTTTTCCAGGCTAACAAGCCTATCGTCGTAAATATGAGTATAAAACCACATATCGGGCAGAGTATCGCCATCGGCCAGAATACTCTCACAAGCCCACATTACATTAGCAACATACTCTACGTCAAGTTCGCCATTGAGAAACCAGTCGCCACGCTCATGCCAGCGAATAGACTTTTTACGACGCTTGGCTTCCAGAATCATAGCACGGATTTTATTCTTCTCCGTGATGATATTAGCGAAACCAGCCACGCGAGCATTTTTATACTGATTCTCGGTGGCTTCAGCATAGCAACCATTATTTAGATAGTCACAGTCTGGCGGGCAAGTGTCACCAACGGGCCGCGAAACCACGATGCAACCTTTACCCAACTTGTCGTTACCATCAGCAGTTTTCATATCTTTCTCCTTGTGCTATGGATTCTAACGTATGGTATCGGCTCGGTCAAGCAGATTTCTTGAAATAATTTAGTTGACGTAAAGTGTTGTCTGTCAACAACTTAGAGCAAACCCGCGGCCGCGAACTGTTCGTAAGTGCTTATAGCATAATGAGTTATGGTGGATGAGAGATTCGAACTCCCGAAGGCAAAAGCCAGCAGATTTACAGTCTGCCCTCGTTGACCACTTGAGTAATCCACCCTAGCGAGAGCGACGGGACTCGAACCCGCAACCTCTAGCGTGACAGGCTAGCGATCTAACCGATTGATCTACGCTCCCGAAATAGCCCCAAGAGGAATCGAACCTCTAATAATTGCTTAGAAGGCAACTGTTATATCCATTTAACTATGGGGCCATAAAAACCGATAGCCGCCAGTTATGCACCAGCGGTCTATCGGTATTATAACATATAGATTATATCAGGCAACAGCCTCGGCTTCCGCCTCAACCTTGCCATTGTGAGCATCACCGGCCTGCTCCGCAGTCACACCAGTAACCCTAGCACGCCACACCTTGTAACCCTGCTCGCTGAAAGCCTTGACTTCGCCAGCCTTGACATTCGCATGCACATCACTCGGCAGAGCATCGGTCAGGCAAGAACGAATCGAATCCACAACACCATCACGATCCAGTTCATCAGCAACCACGTCAACCACAAACGAAAACTTCTTCATATCAGACCCTTTCAAGTTAGTGTTAGTCTCAACCATCATGCTATCATTCTACAGTGTGTATCGTCTAATGTCAACAGGCTACTTGAATCGTTTTCGTACTTTTACCTAAGTCGTTGTCAGATAAGCACTTACAGCAAATTCGCGGCCGCGGCCTTGCCCCAAGTTCTTTGGTAGCAAGGCTTTAGGTCAAGCGTTGGTTGTCCAGCACGAACAACCGCACTTACCAAGTTCGTCGCACAGTTTGTGTGCAACTGCGGGATCAAGCGGCTTGGTGAACATGGTCTTGTGGTAGTTCACGGCCTCCTCAATCCAATCCTTGGCATCCTTCAATCCCCAACCCGTAGCCAGACGCAGGCTCTTGATAGCAGCAATCTTATGATCCCAAAACTGACCATCATACTGCGCTCCGTTGCAAGCCAAGAGCAACTTCTCGTTGCCAGTAGCAACCTCCAGAGCCTTAATGATTCTCTCGTAAAGATCGCCGTTGCAACTAGGATTAGAAGCAATGCTAACCATCTCACGAATCGTCATTTCAACAGTAATCATACTCTTTCCTCCAAAACGTAAACTTGTCTACCCTGTGTAATTAGTGAGGCGTACTCGGAACTATCCCAAGCAAACTCGCCACAATCGCTTTCGCGTCTCCACATCGGATCACGAATAGGATTATAATACAATTTTTCGAGATTGTCAACACCAATCTCATTATTTATGATAACCTCATCACATTTTACCCAACCACTAACATCCTTAACACCAGCAGCATTAACTTTCTTGGCCTTATTCAGTTTATTAACCAGTTTGCAACTCAACATCTCTAACTGATAAAGGGCCGGATCGTAATAAAATTCTTGCAGTTTCTTTCTGCCACACATGGCTTTTACTTGCCAGTGTCCGTAGTTTGGCCCTTTTCCAAGATGAAACCTTATTTCGTAGTGTGTTCTGCTCATAGTTTGGTGAGAAATGGTGTATATCTACTGTAGTGAAGTTCTTACCATTATACCGTAGGAGAATCAGATGTCAATACCAGAAACCAAGATTTGTGCCAAGTGTGGAATAAGCAAGAAAGCAGAAGAATACACTATAGTCAAAACTAAAAGAGGTAAATATAATCCGCATTTAATGGGGCGTTGCAAATCATGTAAAGCAGAAGATCAAAAAAAACACAGAAAGCCATATGACTCCGAATATGCCTTATCTTGGAAATCCAAAAATCCTGATAAGGTAAAACAATATCAAACTCAAATATATCAAAAAAGAAAAGAACGATGGGAAAAATTCATGAAAACTCAAAAATGCAGTAGGTGTGGCATATCAGATCATAGAGTATTACAATGGCACCATATTGATCCAAGCACCAAAACCATGACAATAGGCGCTCAGGCCAGACAGGGCAAATGGGATCAAATTATGGAAGAAGTTAAAAAATGTATTTGTGTTTGTGCTAATTGTCACTTTATACTACATGCAGAAGAATGTACTGGCCGCTAGTAGTTTTACGAAATAACAACCCAGTCGCGTTATTCAACCTCAAGGTTTTACCTTATCTAAGGAAACTACCAGCAGAGGACGAATGAGTGGAATCGAACCACCACCTAGGCATTTGCTAACCTACTCCACCTTTCGGGTGTCTCGGATTTCCTATGCGCTACCACTACGCTACATTCGTCATGTTTGTATTCTACTATCTTTTATCGACTTGTCAATCCCTATTCTTTAGAAAAAACCAGCGGACCATTTACGTTCCGATCCTATAATCCACCAATACCCCGATATTTTGAACCCTTGGAGCAAGGTTAAAATTGGTGGAAACCGCCCACGACATTGGTCCCTAGGATGTGATCAAATCATCCATCACCATGCTATTCAAACGGTTACTGGTTGTATTGGTCGTGGTGAGGACGCTATCCCCCATAGATTGGCACTACTATCCAACGTACAGCCCCGTTGTCAACCTTTCCGCTGCATCACAGACCGGTAGGTTTATCGTAATAGGCTATTCCAATCTAGTCCAAGGCATGGACCCACGAATGTTTGTATTGTGTCACCAATATAGCATACGTTCTCATTTTGTCAAGCGTATAACACCGAATGAATCGGATTTTCGTTGGTGACTCTTGTATTCTACACTATATTATCGGCTTGTCAACCCCTAATTCTTTCAATCCAAATATAATTTCCAAACTTCTCTTGTGCTTTCCTCATAGCATCAAACTCACTCATTGCGACAACATATCCAGCAAACCGATTACTAGAAAACACACGCCAGGTATAACCAGCATAGCAGTAAGCATTAGTCATAACTCCTCCGTTTGCTTGATTCTATAGTGTAGAATCGGCATGTCAAGTGGTTTTCTTTAGAAAATATATTTAGTCGTAAACCATTGTGTGGTAAGTACTTACAGCAAATTCGCGGCCGCGGCCTCGCCCTAAGTCCTTACGGGGCAAGGAGTTAGGGTTAGAGGCTCTATCTTAGAGAAGGTGGGCCAAACCCGCCTTGAAGAGAGGAGCGGCCAGCAATGGCTTGCGGCAATTCCTTACTCGTTCAGCGTAAAAGTTTCTAATCTTACCATCAGCAGTCTGACACGTTACAAGGTGATTAGTACGAATAAAGTTACTATCCTCACGACGATAGTTACTACGCCTATTCAAACGGTCAATATCCTGTTGAGTCAGTGTATAAACCGGCTCAATAACACGGGCCATGAATCTTTCATACTCACCCGTCAACGGCTGAAGATACTGGAAATTGTAAACTTCACCAACCCTAGCGTTCTGAAGACTAGCCTTCACGCCAGAGTAAATATGAAACAGAGCAAAACCCAGCAAACAACCAGTTACAACAGCAAACAATCCACCAACAATAAACGCATCGTTCATAAAAACCTTTCTGTTAGATATAACCTGTAATACGCTTAGTCTACACTACTTATCGGCCTTGTCAAGTGGTGACTTGAGGAATAATTTCCGTTTCCCACCACAACTGTTCATATTCTGACCTAAGCATTTTAACTTCGGAATATGATATATCTTCTCCGGCGATATGCTTATTTACAGCATCCATATAAGCCTTATATGCCGCTTCCAATCGCTGACTATAACTTGTCATTAGTAATCCTCCCCGCCAAAATAGCCGTAATCCTCATCGGTTCCCCATCCGGCGGATTCCATCGCGGAATCGTGATCGCCATCCATGCTCTCATCGTAGTAATTCTCAAAATCATCCTCGACATCATCAAATTGACTCTCGACTTCGTGATCAGCATCGGGATGATAGGAGGCACTATCCTCGCCGTAAAAAGTGTCGTGATCATTATACATATTATCATTCTCCAGAGAGTTATCGGGATCGAACAAGGGATCAGGGTGACTCATGACTATTCCTTTTCAGTGAGTGTACCAGAAGATACCGTTATCGTCAACCATCGGCTCGGGATACATTTCATCGAAAGTACCCGTGACATCAGCAAACTCCAAGGGGTGAACGTCAATCTCGTCAATCGGCTCGATCATACCATCGTCACGCATACAGGCCAGAATCGAATTGATTTCGTCGAGACTCATCTTTGCTTTCTCCGTTGGGGTGATACGCTTAGGATACCATAATTATCGGCCAACGCAAGCACAATCTTTGGAATTTTTGAAAAATAATTTTGTGCCAAATGAAGAAAATTTTTCTGGCATGCCGTTTGCTGATAGGATTTGTCGTAAACCCTTGTGGCATAAGCACTTAGGAAAAATTCGCGGCCGCGGCCTTGTCGTAAGTGCTTACGAGGCAAGGCTTTGCGTCAAGTATTAACAATCCAAGCCGTTACACACCCCACTATAAATGTACAGAATAGTACAATCCCCTCAAATATCGTCAGATTCATTTTCCGATTCCTTTGGAAAAACTAAATCACTCAAGGCATAACACGCTGTTATACCAACAATAATACCAAATACTAAACTATACGGTTCGAATAAATCCATCCTTGAATTCCTTTATATTATTCAGCCCTGTACAACCATATTTTCCATAAACGGAAACTCATTCCTACAACCATCAGCACAAGTCAGAGTAACATACCATTCGCCTTTGCGTTGACGAACCGAAACCGGGCTATACCGATTCATTCTATCCTTAGTGGTAACAGTTTGCCAGCCACCAGAGGCCAACTTGACCAAACCATTAGCATACAGGGTCACAACCTTAGTGCTATGCAATTCAATACTTACACTACCATCATATTCAATATATCCATAGGTATTATTTTCCAACTTACGGCTCTTACGATTATTCTTACCAGATACCAGAGCGTATACTTCTGCGTAATTCATCGTTTTTCCTTTACTAGTGATATCGGTATTCTACAGGCCAAACTTTAATTGTCAAACGCTTTTCGCTGACTACAGCCACCCCAGCCAAACCCGAAGGGTTAGGAGAGACACTCCTACTCCTTGGGTGTTTCGGCTTTTTTCTCAGCCTGTCGCTTTTTCCATTCGATCACAAATGCAACGTAGGCGTCTACTTCGCCGTTCCGATTATCTTTTTGGTAATCATATCCATCGTCTGAACCATAAAACTTTTTCATTTCTTTTCTCCTGTGCTTTCGATTATACATTGTAGATCGACGCTTGCAAGCAAAATCTTTTGAAAAAATAAAAAATAATTTCATGCCAAATAAAAAATATTTTTGCGGCACGGTATTTGCTATGCGGCTCCAAAATGACGTAAATGCTTACGCCATAAGGATTTAGGTTTAGTTGGATCGTTTTTCAACATGAGATACAAAATCGTCAACGCTAGCGTGAACCCAAGCGTAAAAATTAGTCAAATCGTCATGATTCACCCTATCCCAAATTTTTCGCATAATATCAGTTGACGAATAAATCCAGCGTATACGCTTTTCGCCATCGAACCTAAAAAGATTAACTTGAGCCATCCACCCTTTTGAGGTGTGAGTAAAACTCACATTTTTGATTAGCGTTTTCATACACACTCTCCATCATCAAAACCGGGAATATAATCTATTTCGTAAGCCTCAGTGATAATCTCACAATGCTCACCACATCGTGAGCAAACCATATGATCCTTATCACTCTCAACATTACAACAATCTGATACGAAAAAAACCATTTCGCTATTCATCTTTCTCTCTTTCTTTCTCTCTTACTTGTTATATCGGCATTATACAGATTATACTTGAGGTTGCAAGCAAAATTTTGAAATATAATTTCATGCCAAAATAAAATCTTTTTTGTGGCACAAGATTTGCTGTGCGGCCCCAAATTTATCATAAACCCTTACTGCTAAAAGGTTTACGGTGACTGACTACCATCATAAAGCCGGAGGCTTAGGTGGGACACCCCACCGTAGAGGGGATGCTACCCTACCCCCACAATGGGGGGACTATCACCCCTCCCACCCAAAAGGGGATAGTTCCTCACCCTGAGCCGCCGCATATTGTGCGGCCAGAGCCTCGACCCGTTCACGACTGCCAGGCTTTCCCACGGGCAGAATCATAGTATCCTCACCACCACTATAGCGGGGGTCAACCTTCTCTACTTTACGCTTGCCAGTTTGACGCAAGGCTTTGCGATTGAATTTCAAAACCTTCTCACTATGGATCGGACCATATACCCCCTCAGCGAGGGAGGGTTGGTGAACGATTGCGATACCCTCAAAATGAGCGAGGATACCACGACGAAAATCGGCCAGAATTTCAGACTTCATTTTTTATTCCTTGTGGTGACTGAACGTATGGATTCTAGCAAAGTGTAATCGGCCCGCATACCCCCCTATCGGGGGATCGTAATTATTCCATATCCTCAATTTCAACCGTAGTCCATTCCAGACAATCGGGGCAGATTGTGAGAATATCATCAACCGGCTCGCCGGGAGAGGATACGTCGCATGGACAGCCGCAGCATTGTGAAATAAACATTCTATTTTCTTTCATTCTAGAGTAATTGTTCAAAGGCCCCGCGTATCGGCCAGTCTATCGGCTTTCCACTAGTATACGCTCAATATGTCGGCTGTCTACCATTTTTGCCATGGCCCGGCGAATCTTGAATCCTGCCACACCATCAGCACGCATACGCTTGGCTGCCAGAATGGCAGACTGTATGCTAGATGATCGTTTGCTTTTCACCAAGTCTACGAAATTCTGCCTACGCTCCATAACTTCCGTAAAATCGCCAAACCCCTCAATACGTGGCAGAATCGGCAACTCGCCCACGTTGACATTACCCTTCCTGCCATTGCACACGCCGCAAAGGGTCTGCAGATTGTCCAGTCTATCCAAACCCCCTAGACTAGCGGGCACAATATGGTCGGCCTGTAGAGCGTCAAAATCGCCAATGCCACAAGCCCGACAACGGCCATTATCCCGTACCTTTACCATACCTAACAGTTCATTGCTAATGCGGCCCATGATAGTCTCCGTTGGTTGACCCCCCATAGGGGGAGGATAAAGAGTCCCTAAAAACGCCAGTCTACGCTATTTCATTCCCCCGCTTCGGGGGTGTGGGCCGACCATGATACGCAATCGCAGGGATAAACGGCCCGATACACTGTGGCTCCATCCTCATCGTGCCCTAAGTCTATCGTTACCAGTGTCTCCCGATTACCCTTTACCACCCGTACCGATTTTACCCTCCCGATATAGTATCGGCCACTGGCCCGTTCACAGTCGAAGATGTCGCCGGTCTGAATCTCTCGAATGTCGTTCCGAATCATTTTTCAAACTCCGGGTTTCAATCGTTCTCAACTAACGTATCGGCATTATAACGGCCAAACTTTAGTCTGCAAGTTAGGATTGTGTTAGGATTGTGTTAGGATTTTGTTAGGGGGTCTAATAGCAAATATCATGCCAAATAATAAAAAAAATATTCTGGCCGGAATGATTCTCGTTTGGCACACGGTTTGCACCATCAGATTGTTTCGCGTTTGGCACACGGTTTGCAGCGGCGGCCCAAATGGCGTACCCCCCACTAGGGGGGGTTTTTTCATTTCCCCACGTTTGGGGGGGTTTTTGCGGCGGCGGCGGCGGTGGTATAAACATAGTAAGCACTTCATATATAATTGGCCAGTTTAATAGCCAAATTCCCCCATCAATATAAAAAAAAACAGAAGCACAAAGCCTCTGTTTCTTTTGAATCAAGAGTCAGCAGCATATTTTCAATCAGTAGTTTGCACAGTGGATTGAGATTGCTGAGCTGATGGTCTTCGTCCTCTTGGTTTTGAAATTAATAGTTTTCGTCGTTGACGTCGAATCATTCCCACACTAATCTGTCTGGTACTATCTATCTTACTTAAATAAGATGCAATTTCCTCATCTTTCATAGTTTTGCTATTGTTGCTAATAAAATCCATTTCTTCTTTTGTCCACTTTTTATATGTTTTTGACATTTTATCTCCTGATTAATTTGCTTTGTGTGTATCAAACATCTATAATAGAATAAATAGAGTAAAATTCTGGTCAAGGTAAATTTATGAATAATCCCAAATATACTCATTTAATATCGTCAACACTAAAAACAGTTGCTAGTGAAAACATCATTACAGAAGACGAACTAAAAAATACTAACGATCAACCATTAGAAGCTATTTTAAACTCAACTAATCAAACAAATGAAAAAGAAACCCTCCAAATCCCAGAAGAATCAGACCAAAAATGAATTTCATCCTAAAATAACAGAACAAGAATTTGTGGAAGTATGGAAAAAGATAAGTAAGCGATTAGGATATAAATTTAAATTTGGATATCATAGCCACGAAGATATGGTGCAACAAGCAGCCATCTTTGCTATGGAAGGATTAAAAAATTACGATAATAAACGCCCCCTTGAAAATTTCTTATGGACCCACGTTAGAAATAGACTGTTTAATTTTAAGAGAGACAACTATCAAAGACCAGACAAGCCCTGCTTAAATTGTCCATTTTATAAACCAAAAGACGATAAATGTCCTAGCATGTGCTCTGAGTTTACTAACAAAAACGATTGTACTCTTTATTCATCATGGTTCAATCGTAATGATAATAAAAAAAATATTATGAAGCCACTAATGCTAGATAATATTAATGAAAATAGTAAAGAAATTTGTTCTGATAATTTAATAGAAAGCATAGATAATAAACAAATAATTAATTTAATTGATAAAAATATTAGTATAAAAAATCGCCCCATATTCTTGCGAGTAACTGGTGGTAGCAAAGTTCCCAAAACCGAATTGAAAAAACTAATCACCGAAATTCAAAAAATATTAAAAGACAATGACATTAATTCCTAAAAAGCGTGGTCAACTCAGTCTTGAAGAAGAAAAATTCATCAGAGATAATCTACACACCCTCACAATAGACCAGATTTCTGCTCAATTAAATCGTAACACAGCGCCCATAAAAAGATATATTAGTGAAACCAAAAATCTAATTCCATCAAATCTAGCAGCCGAAGACGATTTACTAAAACAAAAATTATATGGAAAAACCTTTTGGTACGAAATCAAAAAGCAATTTGATGAAGAGAGCGGAGAACTAGAATATTTTGAAGATGTGTGGATTAATTTAATCAAACAATTTAGAGAAGATGTACTACCCGCCGAAGAACTTCAGATCAAACAATTTATCACTATTGATATTCTTATTAACAGAAGCATGAAAGAGCGTAAGCGACACATTACTGAAACTGAAAAATTACAAAAATTAGTAGATGCTGAATATGAAAAACCAGAAATTGAACGAGATATTCCTAAACTGGCTAATCTCGAAACACAATTAAGTTTTGCTCGTAATAGTATAACTAATTATACAAATGAATATACTAAACTATTAGGAGAACAACAAAAGATAAGTAAAGATTTAAAAGCCACACGAGAACAAAGAATCAAAAGAATAGAAGATGGTAAGAGCAGTTGGGTTGGTTTAATTCGCATGCTAGAAGACGAGGCGTCCAGAGAAAAAGAAGGACGAGAAATGGAAATTCTTAAAATTGCCACAGACAAAGCACGAGAAAATCTTTCTCAATATCACGAATATCAAGATGGAAAAATAGATATGCCATTTCTTACTCCAGAATCAATATTAAAAAACCCATGAAACGAGACTATTCAGACCCCCTCTATAAACAATGGAGATTAACAATATACAAAAGAGATAGTTTTCAATGTCAATGGCCAAATTGTAAAGCTAAAACAAAATTACAAGCCCACCACATTAGAACATGGGCAGATTATCCAGGTCTAAGGTACCACCCAAACAATGGAATAACTCTCTGCAAAAATCATCACTCTATGATCAGGGGTCAAGAAGATAACTATGCTGGTATATTTCTTAAATTATTAGCGAGTAAAAAATGAGCGATTTTACAATTATAATAGATACACGAGAGCAAAAACCATGGAGTTTTGAAGATCATGAAAATAAAGCTCATGCTAAATTAGATACTGGAGACTATAGCATACAAGGATTAGAGAATTTAGTAGCAATTGAAAGAAAAAGAAATGTGGCGGAAATTGCTAATAATATTACTGAAAGTAGATTCGTGGACGTTATAGATAGATTAAGTAAAATTCCATACTCTTTTTTACTATTAGAATTTGATATGAATAGTGTTTTAAGCTATCCTATTGGTAGCGATATTCCAAAAAAACTATGGGGGAAAATAAGAATTAGTCCAGCATATATAATGAAACACCTTTATGAATTACAAATAGAACATAATATTAGGGTAGTTTTTTGTGGATCATCTAGTAATGCTGAAACTATGGCTCTTGGACTAATGAAAAAAATATATAAAAATCATATTACTAAAGTAGAAGAATAATGATATACGATGATGCGTGGCTTGGTCTAGGTGATCTAGATCATCTTTTAATTAACAACAATCCTATGATTCGTCGTAAAAAACGAGACATAGAACATCCAGATATGCATCTAATTAAGTTATTAAGAGATCCAGATTATTTTGGGGCGACTTGTAAATTATTATTTGATGTTGAATTACATCCTATACAAATAGCAATATTACAAGAATTTTGGGTTAGATCATTTCCAATGTTTATTGCTAGTCGTGGTTTTGGTAAAAGTTTTTTATTAGCACTATATGCATTTTTGCGTTGCATATTTATACCCGGAACTAAGGTTGTGATTGTTGGTGCCGCTTTTCGACAGAGTAAAGTAATTTTCGAATATATGGAAACTTTATGGAGAAATAGTCCTATTATTCGTAGTATATTTAATGGTAATGATGACGGTCCAAGACGAGATGTTGATAGATGCACGATGAGATTGGGTTCTAGTTGGGCAATTGCTATTCCACTAGGAACAGGAGAAAAGATTAGAGGTTTGCGTGCTCATATTATTATAGCAGACGAATTTGCTAGTATTAGTTCTGATATATACGAAACCGTGGTATCAGGCTTTGCTGCTGTAAGCGCAACCCCAATACAAAACGTCAAAAAAGAAGCTAAAAAACAAGCTATGAAAGAAGCTGGTTTATGGAACGATGATCTAGAAACACTAAGTTTTAGCATGGGTAATCAAGCGTTAATTGCTGGCACAGCTGATTATGGGTTTAAACATTTTGCAAGTTATTGGAGAAGATATAAATCTATAATAGAAAGCAAAGGGGAAAAACATAAATTAGAAGAAATTTTTAAAGGAGAAATACCAGATAATTTTAATTGGAAAGATTATAGCATTATTCGCATGCCTTATGAATTGATACCAAAAGGCTTTATGGACGATAAGCAAGTCGCAAGAGCAAAAGCCACGATACATAATGGTATTTATAATATGGAATACGCAGCATGTTTCACAGAGGATAGTGATGGATTTTTTAAGCGTAGTTTGATAGAAAGTTGTGTTACAAAAGAAAATTCACCAATTATTATCAATAATGAATCTATTATTTTTGAGCCTAGAACCACTGGAGATCCTAAACTAAAGTATGTTTATGGAGTTGACCCAGCTAGTGAAAAAGATAATTTTAGTATAATTATTATAGAATTACATCCAACTCATAATAGAATAGTCTATTCTTGGACAACAAATAGAAATAATTTTAAAGAAAGAAAGAAGGCAGGATTAATATCAGACCATGACTTCTATGCCTTTTGTGCAAGAAAAATAAGAAATTTAATGAAGGTATTTCCATGTGAACGAATTGGGATGGATGCTCAGGGTGGTGGTATTGCTATAGAAGAAGCCCTTCATGATCCTGCTAAACTTGAAGATGGCGAGCATTTAATATGGCCAGTAATAGAAAACAAAACCAAAGATACTGATGATCAACCAGGATTACACCTCTTAGAACTAATACAGTTTGCCAAAGCAGAATGGACAGCACAAGCTAATCATGGTTTACGCAAAGATTTTGAAGATAAAATTTTATTATTTCCACGATTTGATGAAATTAGTTTAGTGTTGGCTTTGGATCAAGAAAATAGAAATATTGAAACTGCCGATTTAAACCCAATATATGATACTCTAAGCGAATGTATTCTTGAAATAGAAGAACTAAAAAATGAATTAACTACAATAGTTATGACCCAAACTAGTCAATCTTCAGGAGCAAGAGACAGATGGGATACTCCTGATATCAAAACATCAAATGGTAAAAAAGGTAAATTGAGGAAAGATAGATATAGTGCTTTAATTATAGCTAATATGTTAGCAAGACAAATCAATAGAACTTTACAACCTGTAAGTTATGATATTATAGGAATAGATGCTAAACAATCAGTAAAAAATAATGGTCAAATGTATAAAGGGCCTAGCTGGTTTACAGATAATGCGAATGAAGATATTTATATGGGAATATACAAGTAGTGTGTATATTACAATTGTAATCTAATTATAATAATAATAGGAATTTATGAGCAAAAAATATCCAAAAAGCGATGCTATTGAAAATGTGATTATGTCCGATTCTGAGGCATATGTAACATGGGGAGAAGACCTTCAAAGCAAGCAAGAAGCTCTTAAATTATCTTCTGGATGTTTAGAAGAATATGGCCTATTTCACGCTAATGCTGGATTTAGAAATCGTAGCAATGATTATTCAAATCTTTTACCAGGTAATATTCATGGTAAGCCAGGATTAACTCGCAGAGGATACGACTATTTTCGTCCAGACGAAGCAGTTCCAACAGAAATTAAACTAATTATTCGACGAGCAGATGATGTTTATCAAAGAGTTGGTTTAGTAAAAAATGTAATAGATCTTATGGCAGACTTTGCTGTTCAAGGAATCAGACCTGTTCATAAAAATAAAAGAACAGAAAGATTTTATAGAAAATGGTTTAAGAAAGTTAATGGCAAAGAACGTAGTGAAAGATTTCTTAATAATATATATCGAGTAGCTAATGTTGTTATAAATCGACAGACAGCTAAAATTAGTCTAAAAACTGTTGATGAATTCTTTAGAGCAAATGCTACAGCAGACACAACAGAGCAAGACGATAACAATATTTCAGTTGATAAAAGAGAAATACCTTGGAGATATACTTTTATAGATCCTGTTTATGTTAATGTGTCTGCTGGTCCATTATCATCATTTGTTGGTCAAAAAAGATATGAACTTAGTATTCCAGCAGGATTAAGAAAAATTATCAGCTCTCCTAAAACAGATAATGAAAAACTTATTATATCAGGATTACCAAGTCAAATTATAGAAGCAGCAAAAACCAAAAAACCATATCCTCTTGATCCTCAAAAAACTCTTGTATTCCATTACAAAAAAGATGATTGGCAATCTTGGGCATATCCTATGATCTATAGTATCATGGATGATATTACAGTTATAGAAAAACTTAAATTAGCAGATATGGCTGCTCTTGATGGTGCTATTAGTAATATTAGAATTTTTAAATTAGGTAATCTTGA
>SXGQ01816903.1_pt1 | contig 16311 bp, 15 predicted proteins | sample 3178371 | NCBI WGS metagenome assembly SXGQ01 (sample SAMN11356859, study PRJNA531348) | freshwater metagenome | isolation source: freshwater sample F1-20 | place: China: Fuxian Lake, Yuxi | collected 2017-12-25
CTCGCCCGTTCGGCGTTCGCCCAGGAGGCCGTGATCGTTGTGGCCGAGGAGGCCCGCTGGCGGCTGGGCCGCGAGCTGCCGCCGCCACCGCAGAAGCTCAGCAACCGACCGCCGCGCCGCCGGCCTGCCCGGTAGCCGGCGAGGCACGACGACGCCGGCAGTTGGGTCGGCACCTCGTCCTAGCCTGCTTCCCAGCGCCCCGATCCGGTACCCGAGAGCCGGTCGGGGCGCGTCTGCGTGCCCCGGGCCCGCTACGCCGCCAGCCGGGCTCGAGCGGTGGAAAACAACTTCGCCCGATGTGATCGCTGCCGGGCCTGGATGACACCTAGGTGACTGCGGGACCGATCAACGTCTCGCAGTCACCTAGGAGGAAGCCATGTCCACCACCGTCACCTTCGCCGGCAACCTGGCCGAGGCACCGGAGCTGCACCACACCCGGGAGAACAACAAGCCGTTCGTCACCTGCCGCGTCCTGGTCAACCGCCGGGTCCAGAACGACCAGGGGGAGTGGGTCAGCGACGAGCCCACCGCCCACAACGTCAAGATCTTCGGCTCGGCCGCCACCCACGTACACGACAGCTGCGGATCCGGCGACCCGATCTTCGTTCACGGCCTCGAGCGCACCGAGAGCTGGCCGGACAAGGAGACCGGCGAGAAGCGCACCAAGGACGTCGTGGTCGTCGACAACCGCTTCGGCGAGGTCGGCCTCTCGCTGAAGTACGTGTCCGCGCGCATCGACCGCGCCCCGCACGCGGCGCAGGCCAGCTGAGGAGGTTCGCTCCGATGGATCTCGTCGTTCAGTCCCCGGACGAGCTGCTCGCCGCGGTGCCGCACGTCCTCGGCTTCAAGCCCGAGGAGTCGATCGTCCTGGTGCCCTTCCGGCCCGGACTGCCGATCACCCGCGTTGACCTGCCCCGGACCGCCGCCGATCGCGAGGAGGTCTGGGACGCACTCAGCGGCCCATACGGTCGCCATGCCCGGCCCGGTGCCCGCCTGGCCGTCATCTGCATCACCGAGGACCGCCGCAGCGCCGAGCTGGCCAGCCAGCACCTGTCCAACCGGCTCCAGGACCTCGGCATCACCACCCACATCAGGCTGTGGTCCGACGGCGAGCGCTGGCGCGAGTTCAACACCGGCCAGACCGGGCTGCAGACCCCGTCGACCGCTGAGCGGATCGCGGCCGCGACCGTGCTCACCGGCGCCGCCCAGCCGGCCGCCAACCGCGAGTCCCTGGCCGCCTCGATGGTCGGCGATCGCGAGCCCATCGCCCAGCTGCTCCCCGCGGCTCGAGCAGCGGCCGCGGCCAGCACGCCGGCTGCGGAGCGGGAGTGGGCATTGGACCGGCTCGAGCAGTTCCACGCCGACGGCAACCGGCTCTCCGACGTCGACGGCGCGCGGATGCTCGTGGCCCTGGAGACGATCAGCACCCGGGACGCGCTCTGGGAGGACATGAGTCGGGAGAACTCCACCTCCCACATGGCCATCTGGACCGACCTCACCCGCCGCGGCCCGGACGAGGTCCGCGCGGCGCCGGCCTCCATGCTCGGCTTCGCCAGCTGGCTGCACGGCGACGGCGCCAGGGCCTGGTGCGCGCTCGACCAGGTGCCCGTCGACCGGCCATACTCCATGGCCGCCATCGTCGCCTCGGCCTTGCAGAACGGCATCCACCCCCGCGAGTGGGAGCGATACCAGACCCAGATGCGCGACATCGCCGCCGACTTGGACGAGTCCTTCGTCCCCAAGCCACCCGGCCAGCAGCGCGACATCCCGGGCACGCAGCCCGTCACCGACCGCCCGGCCCCGGGCCGCTGAGGAGGACCGCGATGAACCACGACGACGCCACCCCGGTGCAGCACAGTGCGACCGAGCGGCAGCTGCGACGCCTGGTCGTGCCCGAGCCCGCGGCCTACGCCCCCGACAAGCGCCTTGACGTCATCCACGAACCCGACCTCGACCTGCTGTGGGGAGGCCAGGAATGAGCACCCCTCGCACCGACGTCGACGAATGGGTGCTCGCGAGCGCGGCGGAGGTCGCCCGGAATGTTGCACGCCACGGCGTGCCCATGACGTGGTCGGAGGCAGCGGAACGGCTGCGACGCACCGTCGAACTGTTGTCCGGGCCGGTTTTCGTCGTCGACGACGGTGGCACGTTCACTCCGTTGCCCCAGCAGGAAATTCCCCGGTGGCAGGAGACCGGGTTCGCAGAGTCTGTCGCCTGCGCTGCCGTTCACTACGCAGGCCAGCCCTACTACCCGGAGAACCCCCAGAGTTCGCGAGTCGAGCTCGCGATTCCCTGGGACACCGCAACTGCGCTGGTGCATCTGCTCAGCGCACTCTTGGTTGCGCGGCTCACCGCCCCCACTCCCAGCTGCAACGAGGAGCAAGTTGAAGCGGCGCAGCTGCTGAACAGGCTCAGCGCCGACGTGGCCTTCGAGTTCTCGCGTGACGACGACGCACTCCTGGGCGACGAGGAGAAGGTGGGGGAGCGCGTCTACCTCCTGATGCAATCCTGCGATGTCTGGCAGGCACTGGACCTCCTGGGCAACGGGAGGGAAGCGCTCCGGCTCGCCGGCGTAACGGACATGGAGATCTTGGACCTCACCCTTTGGGAGGCCAGCTGCTGGCTGTTCGGACCCTACGAGCAGGCGTCATGAGCACCCCGCACGCCGACGTCGACGACGCCGACAGGCTGGCCCGCGTCAAGCTGAGCAGCGCCATCGAGCCCGGCGACCTGCGCGTCACCGGCCTGGTCAGCGAGCTCGGCGCCGTCAAGGTCCTGGACTACCTCGAGGCCGCCGGCGAGGTGGAGAACCACTGGGGCGTCACCATCGGCCACGAGCTCGCCCACGTCGATCCCGGCAAGGTCCTCGAGCAGGCCGCCGGTCGGGGCATCCGGTTCGTCATCCCCGGCGATGCCGAATGGCCCGACCAGCTCGCGGGCCTGCGTGGCGCCGGCGCACTGCACGATCGCGGCGGCGAACCCGTCGGACTGTGGATCAGGGGAGCGGCTGACCTCCAGCAGCTCGCAGCCAACGCCGTGGCCGTGGTTGGGTCGCGCGCCGCGACAAGCTACGGCACACACCAGGCGACGGAGCTGAGCCGGGACCTCGCGACCATGGGCCACACCGTCGTCAGCGGACTCGCGTACGGCGTGGACCAGGCAGCGCACCGCGGCGCCCTCCTCGCCGGCGGCCCGACCATCGCCGTCATGCCCTGCGGGGTCGACCGGCCCTACCCGGTCGCGCACGCCCAGCTACTCGAGGCGATCGCCGACCGCGGCCTGGTTGTCGCCGAGGCGCCACCGGGAACCGCGCCCACCCGCGCCCGGTTCCTCGCCCGAAACAGGATTGTCGCCGGCCTGGCCGAAGGCACCGTGGTCGTCGAGGGCGCCATCCGCAGCGGCGCCCTCAGCATGGCCCGGTGGTCCGAGGCCCTGCACCGGCCTGTCATGGGCGTCCCAGGGCCCGTCACCAGCGCCGCCTCGGTCGGTGTGAATCAGCTGATCCGGCTCGGCCAGGCCAGCATGGTCACCACCGCCCAGGAGGTCATCACCGACCTCACCACCCACGCCTACTCGGCTGCGGCGGCGAGGGATCAGCTCGACGAGTCCTTCGTCCCTGGGCCGGTGCGCTCGCCGCAGGGCCAGGTCCCGAGCTCGATCGCGCCGGCCGCTGCGCCTCGACGATGAGCCCAACCGCGCCCCTGTGGATAACCAGGGTTGTGTCGGAATGCCGTTCTACCGTGGCCAGCGTGCCCTGATACCCCTACGGGGGCTTCCATCTCGGGAAGGAAACTAGATCCATGACCACATTCGACGTTCTGCAGAGCATCAGCATCATCTGCCTGTCGGTCGGCGTGCTGTGGCTGCTGTTTGCGAAGGGCGCCGGTAGTGGCGGCTCGTCGATGTTCGACGGACTCGGCACGGAGATCGGCGACATGGTCCGCCCGATCCTGCCGGGGCTCGGGATCTCCGCCACGAGCCTGGTCTTCTTCTGGGTGGCCTCGACGGCCGAGCCCGGTGCTGTCGCAACCATCTACCGGTACGCCGCATGGGGAGCGATGACGGTAGGCCTGGTGCTGATGCTCCTGGGGGCGGGGGTCATGGTGCTCGAGCGAGTCGGGGTGCTCGGCCGGGCCGAGCCGGACGAGAGCGAGGCGGCCAGGCAGCCGTACCGCCCTGAGTGACAGGGCCTCCCGGTCCGCCGATGTGGTGGGCCGCGGGACTTCATTGAACCGAGCTGACAAGGAGGCAACACCCGATGATCGACCTGACCGCCCCGCTGGCCGCGCCGGCCGTCCGCGTCGACTGGATCTGGACCGTGAGCGTTGAGCGCGTCCTGGACGGTCCGCCGGACTTGCTCAGCTGGGCGCGCTGACCAGCTGCTCGTGACAAGCGAACTGCGGCTCCGCTGCGACGTCGACGCGCTCTGCCCGACGCCGCGGCACCGTGACGTGCCGGGCAGCCTCCAGGCCGCCCGGGCGCACTGCCGCGAGCAGCTCGAGGAGGCCGGCTGGACCGTGGAGGAGCGGACGTTCCGCCCGCGGCCGGCGCTGCGGCTCTCCGACGCCGGGCACCCGGTCTCGCCCCTGGCCATGCGCTGGATGTCCGACCTTGAGGGCGTCAACCTGCTCGCGACGCCACCAGGCCATCCTGGCCACCAGGCCGGCGACGTTCTGCTCGTGGCACACCTCGACACCGTCCGCTGCAGCACCGGCGCCGACGACAACGCCTCGGGCGTCGCCGTGACACTCGAGGTCGCTCGTCAGCTGCGCGGGCGCGACCACCGCGTGGTGATCGCGCTCGTCGACCTCGAGGAGCTGTGGCACTTAGGATCCCGCGAACTCGCGCGGACGCTTCCGCGCCCGGGCCTGGTGGTGTGCCTCGACGCCGTCGGCTTCTTTGACGAGCGGCCGCAGACCCAACGTCTCCCTGCCGGCCTCGGGCTCGGGTTTCCGGCACTGGCCCGCCAGCTGCGCGCGAACGAGCACCGCGGCAACTTCCTGCTGGCCGTCCACCGCAGATCATCGGCGGCCTTCGCGACCTGCTGGGCGCGCGCAGCCACCGCAGCGGGTTTGCCGGCAGCCCAGCTGCGCGACCCGCGCTGGAATGGCCGCGGTCAGCGGATCACGCACTGGGTCAACCCGCTCCTGATGGATCTCGACCGATCCGACCACGAGCCGTTCTGGCGCCGCGGCATCCCCGCCGTGCTGCTGACCGGCACCGCGACCCTTCGCAGCCCGCACTATCACCGCGACTCCGACACCCCGGATACCCTGGACTACGCCCGGCTCGCCCAGGTTGCCGACTCCCTGGCCGCCACGCTTGCCGGCGTCCCGGCCGATCTCGGTCTCACCGAGCGGCGCTAGCCGACCTGGCCGGTCCAGTTCGGGTCGACCGGGACCGGGATCAGGTCCTCGACCCGCAGCCAGTCCATCTTCACGACCGGCTTGAGCGCGGCATCGTCGTGCCAGACGACCAAGGCCTCCCAGCGACGCCCCTCGCGTTTCCAGTCGAGGATGAGACCCCGGGAGGGCTTGAGTCGGCCGGTGTTCCGGATCAGTACGAACCGCACGTCGCCGTAAGGTCGCCACGCATCGTTCTTCGGCGGGTTGGCGGACACGTCACCACCTCACTCGGTGGTGAGCAGCTCGGCCGGCACCCACTCCTCGACGGTGGCCCAGCGCCCCGGTCGCAGCTGCGCGGCGTAGACGACTCGGCCCTCCCAGAGGTGCCCTGCACGGCGCCACTCCAGAAGCAGGCCTGGGCGTGGCTTGGACGCGTCGACGGGGACGCTGACCCAGCAGTGCCGCCCGGGATGCTCGGGCCCAGCTGTGCTCGCCGGCGGCGCTGAATCCCGGGCGGCCTGGTCGACGCGCACCCGGTCCTTCAAGGGGATGCCTGCCCCGCGCCCGTAACCACCGCCCGCCATGGCCCTACGGTAGAACAAGTGTTCGAAGTCGTCAGGGCTGGGCGAGCGTACGCCCGCCGAACCGGCCTCCTTGTGTCGGCCGCGTCCCGTAGTTTCTCGCCATGACCAGTCAGGGCCGTCCGCAATGACGCTCACGTTCGCCTCGGTGATTGCCAGCGCCGGCATCGACCCAGCTGAGGCGCTGGTCATCCGGCACGCCTACGTGCGCGAGCACGAAGACGGGACCGTGGGCATCCACGGGGACTCGTCCGACGCCGAGATCCTGGCCTACACGAGCGTCCAGTCGGCCAACACCCGCACCTTCCCCGCCGCGCCTCCCCGCGTCTGGATCGTGTTCCGCCCCGAGGGCGGTGATCGGGCACGGCTGTGGTCGGTCCTGGTGAATCACGGCGAGACCGCGCACGACGGGCTGCGCCGTACGTTCCACCTCGAGCCGTCGGAGCGACTGAGCGACCTGCGGAACCGGCTGGTGATCCAGTGGCGGTCCCCGCGCACCTGGAGGATCAATGCGACCACCGCAGCCGCGTACCCGGTGATGGAGATCGCCGACGCCGAGCCTGTGAGGTTCCCCGGCTTCGACGCGCTCACGCTGGACTACCCCCAGCTGCAGGCCGTCATCCGAGAGCACCGCTACGCCGCCTGGCGTACCGCGCTGTCGTCCGTGATCGGGGTCTACCTCATCACCGACACCCGCGACGGCCGCCACTACGTCGGCAAGGCCGACGGCGCCGAGAACATCCTGCAGCGCTGGGCCGCGTATGCGACCAATGGCCACGGCGGCAACGTGGAGCTCCGCAACGTGGACCCGTCCAGCTTCCGGCTGTCGGTGCTGCGCGTGTTCGACCCGGCCACCCCCACCCGCGAGATCGACGCCGCCGAGAGCCACTACAAGTACGCACTCGACTCGCGCCGCCACGGCCTCAACCGCAACTGATCCGCGCACGCGTGTCGGCCGTCTGCGGCAGAGTGCCCTCGTGCCACTGACGGCGCAGCACGCCGCGGCCGGCGTGCTCGACGCAACCGTTGATCCGCTCGGCGAAGGTGTGCCCTGGGAGGCGATCCACCGAGCGCGACCCCGCGCGCCCCTGACCTGCCGGGAGTGCGGGCATGGTCTTCACGCCAAGCTCTCCCCGAAGGGGCTGCGGTTCTTCGCCCACGACCGCGCCGCGCCGAACTGCTCGCTGGTCGGCGAGACGATGGCCCACCGAATGCTCAAGATGCAGCTGGCCTCAGCCATCCGCGATGCCGGCTGGTACGCCGAGCTCGAGGTCGCCGGAGAGGGCTGGCGGGCCGACGTGTTGGCGACCAGTCCCGACGGCGCCAGGCGGATGGTCTGGGAGGCTCAGCTGGCACAGATCACCGTCGACGAGCTGCGCGAGCGCACCGCTCGGATGGAGGCTTCCGGCGTGCCGGTGTGCTGGGTCACCGACCGCGAGCGGCCGTGGATCGGAGCGGTCCCCGCCATCCGGCTGTCCCTGGCCGACGAGCCCGGGCCGCCCGCGGCCGTGGATGCCAGGGTCGTCGACGGGACCGGCGTGTTCCGCGAGTCGTGGTGTCCGCGCCGGCGCTGCGAGAACGACGGCGGCGCACCCGGCCCTTGTCCTGGCCACGGCTGGTGGCGCCCGGTCGAGCCCGGCGTGGACCTCAGCGTGTTCGTCGCCGGCGTCCTGACCGGCACGATCAGAGCGCACCGGGCCCTCACGTACAGCAGGTTCTTCCTGGAGTCCGCACGGGTCGTGTGGACCACCCGGCCTCACGTCATCACCGAACGTGCACAGCTGGAAGCCAGCGACCGCCGACGTGAACACGACGACCTGGCCTCCGCGGAGCATGAGCGCCACCTGGCTGCGATCGCGGCCAAGCTCGCGCGCCAGCAGGCACTCACACCGCCGGCGGTCGAGCTCGTCGGCCGAGAGGCGGGCGGTTACGTCGGTGTGCGGGACGCGACGCCAGAGTGGGCGATGGGCGTGCCGCTGTTCGTCCACGACATGCCGCAGGGGGTGATCAGCCCGGTGGTCAGCAGGATCTCGGCCGAGGTTCGTGCGCGGCTCCGGGGCCTGACGCTGTTCGTCGCCACCGAGGCTGAGCGGCGGGCTCTCGCGCGGGCATGCGGACCCGAGCATCGGATCGTGCTGTTCGAGGTGGAGATCCCGGACCAGCCGCGACCGCCGGCGGCGACCTCCAGGAGGGCCGGTCGGGTGCGGTAGACCTGCACCTGGTCGCGCAACTCGTTGGTGGCGATCGCCAGCCCGGCGTAGGTCGCGGCCGCCGCGGCGAGGTTGAACGACGACGCCGGCGTGCAGACGACGTCTGAGATGGCCAGGGTGCCAGCCTCGACGCGGTCGGCGAAGGTGTCGGCGGCCGCGGCCGCGTCGGCTGCGTGCTGGGTGATCCCCGCGGGCACGGGCTTGCCGGTGCCGGAGACGAACGCCTCCCAGACGAACAGCTCGGCGTCACCGGCAAGCCACGGCTCGGGCTGGGTCGTGCATCGCAGCCCGGGGGACCCGGATCCCACGCGCTCGAGCACCCACGCCATCTGCACCAGCCCGGTGGCCAGGGCGCCGCTGCCGGCGCCGGCCGACCACGGCCGTGAGCGACCGTCGACGGTCTCGCCCTGACGTGCCTGCCCGAGCGTCCTCCATCCGTCGACCGGGCCGACCGGGCTGACCGGAACCATCAGTGGAGCCTCGAACCCGAGCGCCACTGGCACGCCGGCGCTGAGCGCCTCGAGGACCGCGAGTGCCGCGCCCTCGGGGTGGCTGCCACCTTCGCCGACGGGTCGCCGACCGGGCAGGTCGAGGGCGGCCCAGGCGAAATTGCTCCGCACGGACCCGACGTCGACGGCGACGACTCGTGGTGCCATCAGCGCATCGTCCATCGCTGCGTTCACTGGGTCAGATTGACGCGGTAGACGGTCGGGTCGGCGGCCGCGGTCACGGTCTCCCGATCGAACTCGGTGAGGGTCGGGGAGTCCGAGAGCGCATTGGTTACCACGGCCAGCAACCAGGCTGCGTCGGTTTCGGCGCGGCGCAGCTCGTTGCGAGTCAGGAGGATTGACGGCATTGAGCTCGACACGCCCTTGACCTCGATGTGGAGCTCCTGGCCGTCGCAGGCCGCAGTGAGATCCCACCCGCACTTGAGGTGGGCAACCCGGGTGACAGCCCACCCAGCGGCCTCGAAGTGACGCTGAACCACGGCCTCGGCGGCCAGTTCGACCTTGCGGTTCGTGGCCGGATCGCCGAAACCAGCGCCCCAGGCGCCGACGGCGATCGTGCTCGAGGTCTCGCGGGGGTCGCCGGCGTGGACGGGGGTCTCGATCGGGCCGCTGTACTCCCGCACGAGCACGGGCACCGACCGTGGGTGTGTCCGGTAGCCGAGGCCGCGCTCAGTGAGGAGCTTGACCAGGTCGGTGCGGAGCGGGATCAGGCGGTGGCGCGTTTCGGTGCCGATCTCGAGCAGCTCGGCCCACAGGGTCATGATGTTGCCCGGCGAGCGATGCCACTCGCCGTCATGGGGCGCTGCGGTGTCCCACAGGTAGGCGTGGAGGAGCGTGAGGAGCTCTTCCTGTTCGTCGGCCGAGTAGAGCTTGAGCGGGACGCGTGCGAGGCCGGCGCCGTCAGCTCGAGCGAGGCCGGTGCGGATTAGCTCGACCAGCCGAGCGTTGGAGTCCTGTGAGGTCACGGTGATCGACTCACGTGCGTGGACATCAGCGCATACCGAAGAACGCCGTGATGCGGTCGACCTGCTTCTGGTCCAGCAGAGCCGGCCGGCAGGCGCCATAGGCGTTGGTCAGGTCGATGACGAGCTGGCGGGTCTGGTCGAGGCTGAGGTCGATGGTCGCCGTCTCGCCGTCGGTGCTGGTGACCTTGAGGTCCACGCGCTGCACGTCCTCATCGACGTAGCGGGCGTGTGCCCCGACCTTCTTGGCCCTGACGGCCTCGCTGCGCTTGAAGAGTCCCACGCTCGCATCGTGGCACGCCGACCCGGCACACAGGGCCCGAACAGCGCCGCCGATGTCGAAGCAGCGCCGACGACAGGTGGTCGACCAACTGAGCCCGAGGATCCTGAGGGCCTCTTGCAGGTCCGGATGCTCGGGGGAGAGCGGGTGGTGCTCGATCACGCGCGTGGACCCCGTCCTGGTGGTGGAGGTCGAGGCGGACACCGCATTCGAGCACGGGCGGTGGCGCCACCTGACCCGCTACTGCCGCGTGCGCTGGGATCTGTGCGGCTAAGGCGAGCTCAACGAGCGAGGCGATCATCCGCGCAATCACCAGTGGCTCGCCAGCTGATCTGAGGGGCGGGGAACCGCATCTCAGAATCGACCCGGATGGGTGCATGGATCGTATTTGGGCCGGAAGCAGCCACGTCCGACAGCGCATGTGCGAGAGGATCTGATGCATGCCTGCCTTCCGCTCTTCCGCGCCGCCCACGCGATACCCCGTGGGGTTGCGGCGCGGATCCCACGAGCAGCGCTTGGAGGGTCGATTGTGAGCGAGCAGCTGGAGCAGGTGTTCGAGCGGGGGCAGCGGGTCCGGGTTCGTTCATCCGGGGTGCCTGAGTTCGCCACGATCCGGTTCGCGCTTCCGGGGGAGGAGCCGGGGTCGTGGGATCTGATCCTGGTCGATGACAGCGATCGCCGGCATGAGGTGAACCTGCGGGCCGGCGACACCCAGACCGTACGACCGCTGGTCAGCGACGGCCGTGGCGACTCTGCGCGAGTGTTGGCCGCGATGTGGACCCAGTGGATGGATGCCGCGGCCACGAACGCCGAGACCAGTGCGATGGCCTCCACGCCGCTGAAGCCGTACGCCCACCAGACCACCGCGGTCTACGGCGCGATGCTTCCCCAACCGCTCCTGCGGTTCCTGCTCGCCGACGAGCCAGGCACCGGAAAGACGATCATGGCTGGCCTCTACCTCCGGGAGATGCAGCGACTGGGCCTGGTCCGGCGAGCGCTGATCGTCTGCCCTGCGAACCTGGCCACGAAATGGGTCGACGACTTCGAGCGACTGCTGGGCGGAGGGCTGCGTCAGCTCACCTCCGCCACGGTGCGAGAGGACGCCCTGAACTCCAACGACCTGTGGGTCGTCTCGCTCGAGCTCGCCGCGGTAAACCCTGCGGTGCAAGACGCCATCCGCCCGGACAAGGCCGGCTGGGACCTGGTCGTCTTCGACGAGGCTCACCGGCTCACCCCGACCGCAGCAGGGTTCCACCAGGTCGGGCGGCTGTTGGCCAAGAACACCCCGCGGGCCCTGCTGATGACCGCTACCCCACACCGTGGCAAGGAGTGGCTCTTCCGGCACCTGCTGCACCTGGTGGACCCCGCGATCTACCCCGACCCGGGTAACGACCCGAACGTGGAGCTCAGCGCCCTGCGGCCCGGCCCGATCCACTTCTTGCGCCGCATGAAGGAGGACCTGGTCGACTATGACGGAAAGACCCGGCTGTTCAAGGGCCGGACTGCCCACAACCACAACATCCCGTTGTCGGCCGTCGAGTACGGGTACTACCAGGCGGCGCTGGACATGGTCGACCGGTTCTTCCCACCGGCGGCCCAGCCACTGGCGCGGATGGTGTACGGCAAGCGGGCCGCGTCCAGCCTGCACGCACTCGCGGAGACCCTGAAGCGCCGGCAACAGCACATGGGCGAGATGAGCGAGGCCGAGGCCGCGCTCATCGCCGAGAGCGACGGCCAGGGCGACGAGACCGAGGTCGACGAGGCCAAGGTCATCCACACTGGGTCGACGTCGACCAAGGCCGAGCGCACCGCGATCAAGACACTGGTCGAGCAGATCGAGGCCACAGTCAGCAGCCCCGCCTCGCAGCCGTCGAAGTGGAAGCGACTCACCGACGACTGCTTGGCCAAGCACGGGATCCTGCCCGGAAACGCCGAGCAGGCCGTCGTGTTCACCGAGTACGCCGACTCCGCCGAGTGGATCGCACGGCGGCTCGAGGCCGAAGGGTTCACCGCCAAGCTCTACTCGGGGCGGCAGAGCAAGCCGGAGCGGGACGAGGTGCGCAAGGCGTTCATGCGCGGGGAGTTCCAGGTCATCGTGACCACCGACGCCGGCAACGAGGGCATCGACCTCCAGGCCGCGCACGTCCTTGTCAACTACGACATTCCCTGGTCCCTGGTCCGGCTCGAGCAGCGGATGGGCCGCATCCACCGTGTCGGTCAGCACCGTGACGTCTACCTGTACAACCTGGTCGCCACCGACACCCGCGAGGGCGCGACCCTGCTGCGGCTGCTCGACAATTTCGTCACCGCCGCCAACGAGCTGCGCGGCCAGATGTTCGACAGCCTCTCCGCCGTCGCGGAGATCACCGGCATCGACTACGACAAGTGGCTCTCCGACTTGTATGGCAACGACGAGGTCAGGAAGCAGCAGGCGATCGACGCCGCCCGAGCTGTCCAGGCCCACGAGCTCACCCGGGTGGCTCGGCAGGTGCGGGACAACGAGCGGCGATTGGCCAGCCAGGTCGACGCCGTGGCGGCATTGACGCTGCTCCAGCGTGACCTGTTCGCCCGGATCAACCCTGCGATCGTCGAGGCCTACATCGACCGGCTCGCGGGAGCCGGCGTGCTCGAGTCCGCTCCCACCGCTGCCGGGCCTGGCTTCCGCCGCCTGTCTCGGGCAGGGGAGAGGTTGCCCGCCAACCTTGGGGGCGGCGTAGAGATCCATATCGCGACTAGCGGCGATGCCGTCCGCGAGGCGGAGGAGAGCATAGACATCGGGGACACCATCACCCTCGGCCCGGGAGAGCCAGGGTTCACCGATCTGATCGACCTGGCCGCTCGGAGCTTGGCCGAGGACCTCCATCAGTCGGGCGCGGCCGCCGACCCCACCAGCCTGACGCCGTACGACCTGTACGCCTATGAGGCGACGATGACCGAGAGCGACGGCAAGCGGGCCAGCGTATGGGCGACTCTGATCAAGGTCGACGACAGCGGGAACGCCCGAGCAGTGCGCTGGGAGACCCTGGCGAACCTGGTACCGACCGATCAGCCCGGCACCGCGCCGCACCCCGCTCGCGAAGGGCGAGCGTTGGAGTCTGCCCGCGACGTCGCAGCGGCCACGGTGGCTGAGCACCGCAAGGTGCGCTCGGACTGGTTTGCCCAGGCGCGCAGGGACCTGACGAACCTGCCGCTGAACCTCACCGAGAGCATCAAGGACCGCGACAGCCGTGTTGAGCTGCGGCGCCGGCTCCAGACGCAGACCGCGCAACGGCTCGAAGAGCTCGAGCGGCTGGCCGACGTGCAGCTGACCCAGCCCAAGCTGATCGGCCGGATCCGGGTCATCGCCGCGGCCGACGTCAGCCTGAAGCACGAGATCGACGCCGAACTGGTCTCCATGCGGCACATCCAGCAGCTCCTCGAGGACGACGGGTGGGTCGTCGAGGACGTCCACACCGAGGGCCGCGGCTACGACCTCGACGCCCGCCGCAACAGCCAGATCCGACACGTGGAGGTCAAGGGCGTGCTCGGCAGCGCGGCCAGCAATGGCATCCGGATGACCGGCAACGAGGTCCTCATCGCCACCCAGCACCGCAAGGACTACTGGCTCTACGTCGTCGACCAATGCGCTGACGGCAAGGGCCGCTTCTTCGGGGGCTACGAGGACCCCGCAACCCTGTTCGCCACCGACATGACCGGGGATGCGATCTTCCGCGTCCCCGGCAGCAGCCTCAAGAACGCACCTGGGAGCAACGCATGACCCGAATGATCGAACGCTGGTTCCCGAGCGCCGAGGTGTCTGCGAATAGCGACAGAGGATGGGGATCCGGCAACAGCGAGATCGCGTTGTTCATGTGGTTCGCCAAGCGGCCGACCGCCCAGGCGAAGGCGGCGACGATCTGCTCCCTTTTGCCGTGGCCCGACGACGTGGGGGAGCAGAAGCGGCTGCAGGACCTCGTGCGGTCGGCGATGACAGGCCGGTACGGCGCCTGGAGCGAGCTGCGGGAAGAGATCGCGAAGGCCAACCCCGACGGGGCCACCACACTCGACCCGTTTTCTGGGCGGGGCATGATCCCCCTGGAGTCGGCCAGGCTCGGCGTTCCGGCAGCTGCCGTGGACTACAGCCCCGTCGCCGTGCTCGCCAGCCACCTGCTTACGTCAGCACCCTTCGAGGACTGGAGCCACGAGCCGCCGCTGCCGTTTGGCGATGAGAGCGGACAGATCCCAACTTCGCGCACCGACCGCCTTCTCGAAGACCTCAACATCTTGTTCTCGGAGATCCAACGGCGGCATGCCGCGGCGATGAGCGAGTTCTATCCGCCCAGCGACGGGGGTGGGCAGCCGTGGGGCTACCTGTGGTCTGTCACCATCCCTTGTCAGGAATGCGGGCTGCGGTTCCCACTCATCGGTTCCTATGAACTGATGCCGGCCCGCGGCGAGCGTGGGGCCGTGGCGTTCTACATCGACGGCGATCGTGGCAACGGCGAGTGGGAGGCCGTCGTGACGCCGGGCAGCCCGACGAGGGCGCCAACCCTTACCAACGCTGTTGTGAACGGGCGGAAGGTCGCTGGCAAGAGCGCGATCTGTGTGTTCTGCGGGCATGTGCACCCGCTGGCGGTCCACCGGCGACTGCTCCAAGACGGTCTGGGGCAGGACGCCCTGGTCCTCGCGGCCGACATTGACGACCGCAGCCAGAAGACCTTCCGCAAACCCACCTCAGAGGAGTGGGCGGCCGCCTCAGCAGCCCGCAGCGCCCTCGACGCGGAACCGCCATTCAGTCCATTCCTGCCGGCCGTCCCCGACGAGGGCATCGCTCCAGGAAACAACAACATCATCGGGCCGAGCATCTACGGGGCGAAGACTTATGGGGACTTCATGGTCGCCCGACAGACCCTGTCCTACGTCAGGCTCGCGCGCGTCATCAACGACCTCGGCCGGGAGCTCGAGTCAGCCGGCCTGTCCCACGAGTACGTGCGGGCGCTGACGGGGTACGCCACGGCGGTGGTGGTCAAGAAGCTTCGGCGCTCAACCCGCGGCGCCCGCTTCCAGAGCAAGGGCGGCGCGCAGGTCGGTGACTTGTTCGTGAACGAAGGGTCGATCACCTTCTCTCACGACTTCTTCGAAGCCGGCATCGGGGACGGACCCGGCACCTGGCTGTCTATCTCGGACAACGTGCGCGCTGCGTGCCGCAACCTTTTCGCCGACCTTCGAGGAGCTGCTGCGACTGTGCAACGCGGCAGCGCCACCTCTCTGGCCTTCTCGCCGCGGAGCATCACCGCCGTGGTCACCGACCCTCCCTATGACCAGATGATTGCCTACGCCGACGCCTCGGACCTCTTCTACGTCTGGGTCAAGCGGTGCCTGCACAACACGTGGCCCGAGCTCGCCATCACGGCGGACCCTTTCGGGGGTCAAGACAAGAGCGAGGAGATCATCGTCAAGCGGGTCCGAGGCGAGGCACCCAATGAGCACCGGACGCGAGAGCACTACGACACGCTGATCGCCGAGGCGTTCGCCCAGATGCGTGAGGTGGTCCGCGACGACGGGGTGGTGACCATCGTGTTCGGACACGGCGAGCCAGAGGTCTGGCAGCGACTTCTTCACTCGATCGAGCGGGCGGGGCTCGTCATGACCGGCTCATGGCCGGCCAACACCGAGTCCGGGGGTCAGCAGGGGAAGGCCAATATCGAGACCACGCTGACGATGGCGTGTCGGCCCGCGCCCGCCGGACGGCCGGCGGGGCGCAAGGGCGCGATCGAGTCCGAGATCAAGGCCGAGGTCAAGCAGCGCTACCCCGACTGGGAGCGCTGGGGGTTGGCGCCGGCGGACATGCTGATGGCCGCAGCGGGGCCTGCCATGGAGGTCGTAGGCCGTTACAACGAAGTCCTCGACGCCAAGGGTGAGTCCGTCGACATTTACACATTCCTCCCACTCGCTCGTGCAGCCGTGCAGGACGCGATGGCCGTCGAGATCAACCATCAGCCGCTGGAGACCTTTGACGCGCGGACCCGGTTCGCACTGTGGTGGGTCCGCCTGTACGGCCGCCAGGTGCAGGCGAAGTCAGAGCTACGGTGGCAAGTGCTCGCGTCGTCGCTCGATCTCGCCTCGGTGCGCGATCTCATCCCTGACGCCGACAAGGGCGTCCACTTCATCTCCTCCCGGGAGTTCAACGCCAAGATCGACGCCGACGCAGCTGTGATAGACGTTGCGTTGGCGCTGGCCGGCGCCTCCGAGGAGGGACTTCAGGCCATGGGCTTGGTGCTCGCCGCCTCTGGGAGATCCGCAGACGACACCTATCTGTGGGCGGCGGTTCAGTTCCTCGCCGACCGATTGCCGGACAACGACCCTGACTCGGTCGCCTTCACTCGTGTCCTGCGTACGAAGGCAGGCATTGGCAACGCCTCAGACTGGGCAGACTGGCTTGCAG
>SXGQ01057934.1_pt1 | contig 16310 bp, 25 predicted proteins | sample 3178371 | NCBI WGS metagenome assembly SXGQ01 (sample SAMN11356859, study PRJNA531348) | freshwater metagenome | isolation source: freshwater sample F1-20 | place: China: Fuxian Lake, Yuxi | collected 2017-12-25
CTTTAGCTGCAGCAGCTTCTTGTGCTATACCATATCTTAAGTCTGATAATGCACGTCCAGCAGGAGTTTCATTTGCTCTTTGTAGAATATTAGGTGATGTAGCTTCAATATTAATATTGACTGGTGATAGTTTACGTTGGCTCTCTGCATATCTTAATGCAGCGCCTGGAGCTTTAGCAAGCGTTCCTGCAACACCACCAGCAGTTGTTAAGCCGCCTAATAAACCTTGGATAGGGTTTTGGTTAGCATAACCTTGATACATTTCATAAGCACCCAATGGAATGCCAACAGGAGGATAGGCCATAGATGCACCGGATGCAGCATATTGAGCCATATCTTTAATGTCTTGTTTTGTAAGCTGTGGTACATTAGGCAATGGGTTACCATTGTCATCCACGACAAGTCCTCTTATTACTTTCATTTTCTATCCTTTAGTCATCTAGTTCTGGGAGTTCGTAGTGTACAGAGTCAACTGTAATTTCTACATAAAGACCTGACTCGAATGTTAAAGCTAATACATTCTCATCAAAATACGCTTCAGCCTCTACAATTTTATCTCCGACCAATTGATCAATTAATGGCTGAATTTGCATGATAAACCTTTCTATACTATTTTTCCGATCCACCTACCGTTTGTATTAAGAACCATAGGAGTAAGTTTTGGCTGTCCATTTATAATAACACCACATCCTACAATGAACCTGCTCTTAAAGTTTTTGGCATAGTCAAACGCCATAGACTTTTGATGTATTAAACAGCCGACCTGCATTCCCCAAATTAGTGCATCTGGGTTAGAGTAGTATCCAATACTAAATTTAGTGTGATAGTGGCCCTGGACGGTATTCATTCCATACTGCTGGGCTACCTTTAAAACGTCTGCAGAGAGGCCATGTGTAAAGAAACAACGGCTGCCATCACTTAATGTAATGGTGTGATCGTCTACCCATACCCAACCCTTACCAACGCCTAAAAACTCGTTATAATGCTTTAAATAAGCCTTTGGCAAGCCATATTTTAATGCTCTACGATAAACTAAAGAGCTATGGTTAGAATGCACCAAAGTCATCTTAGGGAATATCTTTTCTAATTCTTTTACATTTTTTTTAGCTACTTCTAATTCATGCCCAGGTGAATATAAGTCTGGGTTATGTTCGTGCATAGATATAGCGTGTTGGTCTAACTCATCACCTATGTTGACTACGTGGTCAAACTTGTATTGTTTTTTTAATGCTTTTAAGAATGCAAATGCGTCAGGATGATGATAAGGAATGTGAAGATCAGATATTACTAATACCGACTTATATTTAGACATAACTATCCTTGATGGTTGTTTTGCCTATTGTACACTAATAATAAAATTACTACCATTATCAATAGCTTAAAATGATCTATAAAACATAATACGTCACACAAAAAATACTCTAGCATATTTTAATTGTTGCTGTTTTAGCTTTCTTTAATTTTTCAAAAAACTTTTTATAAGCTGCCTTAGAGTTACCAATAAAGTCTTTACCTGCCCATGTAGTGCCTACTAATATACAGCCTTCAGTATGTGCAGATGTATTTCCTGGATGAATGCGAACACCTGTAAAATTAGGCACGTTAAGTATATGTGGCATATCTTGTTTAAACCGTACAGATGCGTCTATAATTACTTTATATTCGCCTGTAGGAATAGCAGTTTTACCAATGACTTTAGTGCCATTTCTCACTACATCTTCTAGCGTATAACACTCATATAGGCCATTTATATACATCTTGCCTATAGTGTATGTATCTTTAAACTCAAACCTTTTTACTTCAATTAACATTTTTGTCTATATAAGTTAGAGCTTGTGTAAGATATTGCATAGCATACATAAATAGAATAGAGAAACCCATAGCTACGAATAATAGGCATACGACTAATAATTTAAGTATAGCTAAACCGATAAAGTTAACTATGTTTAATACGATCATTTTCTAAGTGTCAGGTACATTCTTTCGCCAATGACGAAAGACATACAAGCTCCAGTCATGTCAAGAAATATTGCTACTACAGATGCACCTACAATATCAGGTGTAAATACAATAATGCCAGTAAATATCATAATGGCACTAATAATAACATATCTGAATGAAGCTCTTAGGTTGATGATCCATTTAGAAGGTTCACCATTAACACCATCTAATGCTGCTAAAGCCTGTAGTTTTGCAGCTTCAGCTTCCATAAGTTTAACTCGTTCTTCTACGTTCTGTGGTTGACCACCAGCACCACCTGTAAATTTAGCGATAATGCCACGAACACCATCACTAAATGCAGGTACTAAAGCTGGTAATATTAAAGATGCAACTGAACCGATCATTAAAGCTCCTTTGGGTCAAAGCCATACATTTTGGCTACACGTTTTTGTAATTTAAGAAACAAACCTTTATGGCTTGTATATCGTTCTGTTTTAGGTGACTCTAAGTAACATATCATATGGATAATTTCATGACATAGCGTAACAAGTACAGAATATAGATGAGCATGACGTGCAGTAGATATAGTGATTATATGAGGCTCGCCTTGTTCTGGCGGTTCATATTGGCCGCAGATAGTATCGTCATGCACTACTACGAAGTCTACTTTAGATGCAGGAGGAAGTTTATACTCATCAAATACAGGAAATTGTATAAGAGTATCGTACAAATTCGCTATATTGTTCTCTGTAATAAATGTCATTTGCCAAGCCAGTTGTGCATAACAAATGTAAATAAACCACCGATAAATGAAGCGATAGTCATACCTGCCCAAAAACCACCTTTAGACTTATTGGCTAAAGCAAGTAGTTCATCCATACCTGCCTCTAGTTTGTCTATTTTCTTTTCCATTTGCTCTACTTGAGCCACAAGTTGTCCATACTTAAATGGGTCGATCTCACTCATTACTAGTTCCTTCATTGTTGACTATTTAAGATACCTGGGAAGTATCTTTGTTGAGTTGTAGCGCCAAACCTACCAGCAACACCGCCAGTTGTATATGGACTAATAAGGCCTCTACCGCCTCTAGTTAATACGTCTGAAATAACTTCAGATGGTCTGCGTGTAGTAAGTTCTCTAGCAATAGTTTGTAGTCTTGCAGGATCAGTCTCAGTCAATATTTTAACTACTTCGTTAGCTGTTGCCTTGAGTTGCTGTTCGTTCATTTGTGTAGCATCCATTTTAAGAGCATTAAATATTAAGTTTTGTGCATCAATATTTGGTGCTTCTTGTGCAATAGTGCCACGTACTGCTTTAGCTGCTTCTTGTCTTCCTGCTGTTTGTGACCCAGCTAATACTTGGCCAGATGTAGCTTTCATTTCCATTTCTGTTTGAAAGTTTTTAATGAACTGGTTAAATTTGTTTTGGCCCAATTCATTATCTGGGAAAGTAGCTTTAATAAGTGCTACACGTTTAGGATCTTTAAGAATATTACGTGCTACGTTAGCTGTCATAGGTACAACTGTATCTGTAGACTGGCCTCCTACACGCTCAATAAGATCTGACATAGCGCCAAGTCTAAATGCTTCTTTTTCAGATGTAGACATCTTTTTAATATCAGCTTTTAATTGATCTGGGTTAGCCTTTAAGAATGTTCTACCTGACTGCATAGCATCCATAGTGGCTGTATCATCTGCCCAGTAATTACGTGCTGACTTATAAGATGGGTTGTTTTTATCAATATAGTTTAAGAATTGCGCTCTAGTATCTTTAATAGAGTTTAATTGTGTATTACCTATACCGCTAGATGGTGACTTACCTGTATATACAAGATCATCTAAACCCATTTTAACGTAGTGTAAAAACTCTGTATCCACTTTATCAACAAGTTTATTCTCTGCTGTAACTAATTGACCTTGTGCATTGACTGCAACATTAGGCACTTTAATACCTTTTTCTTGTGCAATATTAATACCTCTAGCATAGGCTTGTTGTACGCTTGGACGGCCTAATAAGTCTGTAAGTTCTCTATTAACTGGCACTTGTTTATTAAAAGCATTTGCATACATTTTTTTACCTAAGTCAGTTCTAGCTGTTTTAAGAGCGTTAAACTCATCAAAGAATGATGCTGTACTGCCAAATGCTTCTTGTAAGTCTGAAGTTAAACGTGCTGAAATACCCTTATCACGTTGCTCTAAAAACTTCTTGGCTGTTTGTTTTGCTGGTGATGGAATTAAGTTTACAGCATCTAAATAAGCTCTAGTATTAGGGCCAATATCAGCTAATGTATATGGTTTACCAGCATTTTGAAGTACTGTATTAATAGCTTCATCTACTGATCCTACGTCAGACTTTAATGCTTCTTTGACAAGGTTTCTACCGGCTTGCAAACCTGTAACATCTGGCTCAGCAAACATAGACTTAATAATAGGTTGAGATACGTTTTTAACAACTCTAGCACCTAATTGTAATGCAGGAGCTGCTACTAAACCTGCTGCTCCTCCAATACCTGTGGAAATTGCTTGTTGCTCTGGGCCTCCTTCACCTGCACCAAAACCTGCAAGCGCACCTGTTTTAAGTCCTTGTACAGCAGCTTTACCTAATGTTAATGGTAATGAAGTACCTTTGCTAATAATAGCAGGAATAGCACCGCCTACAACTTGTTCTCCAATAGATCTAATTGGCTTTTCAGAAGCTCTTTGTTCTAGTGCTAAACGCTCTAAACCTACACCAGCTTGTCTAGGTGTAATATCACCGTATCCTGCTTCTTTAGCCGCTTGAGAAATAACACCAGGCTTTTTACCAAACACAGAGTTAAGTGTGCCTAGCAATTCATCTGAGAAATTTAATGTAGCGCCTTGTAAATACTGTCCAATGCTTTGTGGTGTGACTACACCAGTCTCAATAGCATTTAAAACTGTTTCACCTTGCTTACTTAAATTGCCTTGGTCTCTACCAGCAGATAAGTCAAAATACAGTTCTTGTATGACTGCTTTTGGATCTTGAGCCATTTCTATTCCTTAATTATTTGAATAAGATATTTTTGTTTTTAATAACGCCTGTACCACTTTGCACCATTCCTGGAACTTGTGACTTAATAGAAAGCACATCTGGCGCAGTTTGAGCTTGTAATTCTTTAGTGAATTGTAGTTTATCTTTAAACAATTTAGCTCTAGCTTGTGATGGGTTTCTTTCAAGAAGAGAAGCATTTTGCATTTGCCAGTTTGCAGTCCATTCAGCAAGTGCAGCATCACGTTTAGCGCCAATTTCAAGAGCATTAAGTAATAATTTATTACCCTCAGGTGTTTTACCAATAGATGGAGCTGAGTCAACAATAAATTGTAAGTCTGTATTTGTTGGGTTAGCACCAAGTTTTTTAACTTGAGGAATAATAACGTTTTTAGATAATGAGTCAAATGCTTCAAGTTTAGATGTAGTTTCAACATTAAAGCCTGGAATAAGTAATTGACCTGCTTTAGAAATTGTTTTGGCAGCTTCAGCACCTGCACCTGTTTGTATGCCTTGATCAATAAGTTGTGACATAGTTCTATATGTTGGTAATGTAGTTTGAGCTTCCATACCAGCAGTTAAACTACCTTCAAGGTCTTTGATAACATTAGATGCAAATTCTTTATTAGATACATTAGTTGTAACAGTAGTTTTTGGCGCTCTAAGGTTAGCCATTGTTTTAGCGTATTCAAGAAATTGAGGGTTTTCTTGCGCAAACTGAAACTCACGTACATCTGTAGGCAATGCTTTTAGATAGTCTAATTGAGCATCTCTGAACTCTTTTTGTATTTTAAGAGCATTCATTGCATTTTCTGTAGCTGCATTATATGCACCTTGTGAAGCTTGCATGCCACCTAAATATGACTTACCAAGAATTGCTGGCAGTCCGATACCTTGGTTTTTTGGTTGCGCAAAATATGTTGCAGCAGTACCAATAAGACCTGATAATAGCGCTTGGTTTTGTAATTGTTTTTGTTGGTCTGTAGTAAGTAAACCGCCTAAATATTCAGGTTGTCTAGCACCAAAAACATTCATGCCACCAACCAAATTTCCAAAACCAGTATTTGTGTCAAATATTGCCATAATTAGTACCCTCTATAAACTTGTAAGCCACCATAGCTAGGTGATAGTCTAGTTAAAAGTTTTTCATCCTGACCTAAGCCAAATGATGGTGCTGGTCTTTGTGTAATTGGAGCTGTTGGTGCTACTGGTAAATTAAGTTGAGGAGCTGGTTGGTTAAGAGCTTGATAGCCTTGTAAACTTGTTCCTAACGCTTGCGCTGGGTTTGCTTGCGCCCAGTCAGATAACATAGTACCTGCACCTGTTATTTTATCCATAGCTGTTGGAGGTGTGTAATTAAATATTTTAGATGTATCCATAGCGCCTAGTGGAATATTACCAGCACCACCTGCTAGGTTTGCTGTAGTTAAATTAATACCGTCAGCAAATGCACCAGTTGTAGTTGTTGCAGGTATTGGAGTACTGCCAATAGCGCCTAAATTAGTACCTATTCCTGTTGTTGGCACTTGACTAAATAAATTATTAACGCCCATACCAGGAGCAATTGCAGTTCCTGCAGCGTCTGTAGTAAGTGATACACCTGGACTTACTCCGCTAGAAAACATATTAGCAACTTTGCTACCTAATAAACTATCTGGTCCACCAAATAAACCACCTGTAGCACCACCTAGTAAAGCGCCTCTAAGAGGGCTTTGTCCAGTAATTGCTGAACCTACAGCGCCTACTCCAGCGCCTATTAATGTTGGCATACCCATATTAAGATACCTTTCCTACTAAATAGCAAATAGGCTCTAAGATAGCACGATAAACACGACCTAATGTGTCTCTCTTATTACCACGCATTTGTTTATAAATGTCAGCAGTTCTATGTCTAGCAATATGTGCTAATACATTACGTACCACTTTGTTAAGTTTACCTGTACCTTTAGCAAATTCTACTAATGGTAAGAATAATGTATGATAACCTTTTTCGTATACTTTAGCGTTTGGCATATTAGCTGAATGTTTAAGCCAAATTGCATTACGGAATGATCCGAAACCGTAAGCCTGTTCATTCATCATAGTACATACTATTTTACCACCGCCACTTTGTTGTGACTGTGTAGTAGATACTTGACCAACAGGAGCGCCATAAGCAGCGCCAAGGTACGCTTGAAGTTTTTGATATGGTTTGTTTTGTTCAAAGTTGAACTTATCAATAGCAGCTTGTAATGCTGTTTGTGAATAGTTTTCTTGTGTTTTACCTACGTTAGCTAATTGTTGAATATCTGCATAGTCAGCAGCAGCCATTTGTGGAGCAAGACCTGCTGCTGCTTCTTGTCTACCACGTTCTGCAGCATAATTAGCATAAGCAAGATCACCATATTTATTAGCAAGTGTACTAGCTAATGTTTGTGCTGCTCTATTTTGAATGTCAGCAGATACGCCTGAACCATAACGACCTGCCATAGAAGCATTACCTTGAGCAGCTCTAATAGCGTCATTATATGCTTGTGTTGCTTCTTGTGTAGGGCCTCTTAATGCTGCGCTTAAATATGGGTTACCAGCAGATAGATATTGACCGCCTACTGTACCTAATTGTTGTTGTTGAGCTGCTTGTGTAAGAGGACTGCCTGATAAAGCACGTTGTTCTGCAAGACCTAATGCTTGAGTAGTTTGCTGAGATGGGCTTACGTAAGTTTGACCAGGGAAATAGTCTGGACCTGGTTGTTGATATAAACCTTTAGCCTCTTGTAAACCATATTCTACGAATGGTCTTACAGTAGGATCTAATTCAGACTTAGTTGTAGATGTCCCACTTCCGCCTCCTGATCCACCGCCACCATAAAATGTAAAGTAATCACCTAATGCTGGTAATAACCATTTTAAATTCAGTAATTTCATATTGCTTTCCTTAAAGTATATATTCCCATGTTTGAGGTCTAAAACCCATTTTTCTAGCATTACGTTCCCATCCACGTCTTGCAGATGTAAATGTAACTTTAGACTTACCGCCTTGTTTTGCTATTGCTTGTATTTCTTGAAATGCTTGGTGAAATAATGACTCATCATATAATGTTGACCAAGTGGCCCATACATGAAGAGCATTACCTATTGGCTGAAGTACTACAAAACCTACTGCTTTGTTATCTATCATGCCTATAAATAACATAGACCTATTTTCATAACAATCACAGTAAACATCTTCTACTATCCAAGATGTATGACCACGTTGTCTTACTAATTCAAGACCATGCTTTACATAGTCCCAATGTTGACGTAAATTATCTTTAGGTATATAGTGTAATATCATCCTACTATTATATAACGAAAGTTCCTTGAAACAGCATGACTTCCATGATTAACTGTGCAACTTCCTTGTGAAAAGTTAGTAAAGTAAATGTCTTTTAGTTCAGCAGCAGAGTTTGCATCTAATGGCATAAATAAGATAACTGAATTAAACCCTATACGTTCATTATAAAGTGTAGTAGTTGTAGTACTTGTAGCTGTAGAAAAGTCACCTGTATTGTTAGACTTACCTTCTACAAGGTTGTTTACAATTTCTGCTACACTTCTAGGGTCACCACCTGTCCAAGGTAGTTTACGATACATATCACGAGCCATTATCTCGTTCCTTGTTCAGAGTAGTCTATATCCATTCCAATAGCAGATGACCAGTTAGGACCTGTAGGTGTTAAAGCTACTCTATGATAACGACCTGCACTTCTTACAGAGCATCTATCTTCTTGACTTGCTGATACAGATGAGCCATAAGTAATAGTGTCATCTAACATTCTACGACTTGCTACTTGTACGTTTGCAGAGCCATTATCTACAGATGGTCTAATAAGTGTAATGACAGAGTTATAACCATATTCTAGGTCATTAGTGATAATAGAACCTGTAGCGTATGTGCCTGTAAATGTAATAATTCTAGTGCCTCTGACACCACCAAATAAGAATTTACCACCTTTATAAAGTCTATCGTCTAGTGTAGTCACAAGTGTATCTATTGTTCTAGCTGCTGCTGCTGAAGCTGACATATCTATCGCTACACCTGTACCTGAACCTACACCGGTAGCTGTAAATAATACGCCTACTGTGTTAGCTACTGCACCGATAAGTGTAAAGTCTGTTGTTCCTACTGTTCTAATAGTATATTGTTGACCTACGACAAAAGAACCTGCATTTACATTATAAGCAGAGTCAATACCATCTAATGTTGTACCTGAAGTTGCAAGTGTAGATAAATAGTCTACATCTGTATCAGCTTCACACCATTTTTGTGTTTCAAAGTTATAGATAAGTAGTGAACGACCACCAGATACGTTAGTATAATTCCAAATAACAAGGTTGCGTTCAGGGTCTACTGCTGCTGATATAGAGTCAATATCGCCAATGTTAGCGTTGTTAAAGAAGTATCTATCTACCTTTTCTGAACCTATACCTGTTAGCGTTTGACCGTTGGTGGCATAGAAACCATCATCTGATAAGAAATAGGATGTTCCTGCGTATTGTGCAATAGAGTTACCTTCTATACAGCCTACATTACGAGAAATAGTGTCAAATTGAAATATAAGTGGAGTTCCTATATATGACATACGTACAATGGCTTTTTCTAGGAATACAATACCAAATTCACCACCTGTAATACCGGTTATATCACCACCGTCAGGTAGTAACTGATAGTCTGACTGTGATGTAGCTGTTGCTGTCCATACAGTAGCATCATTGATACCTGACCATTGGACTTTATTAGGTGATGTTCCTGCACCAATATTAGCACCTACTACAAAGTCACGAACTGCTGTAATGTATTTAGCGATAGGTGCATCTGAACTAACGTCTGCAAAAGCTGTAGAGCTGTTTACATCAAACGCTTGTATCTTTTCAGAGCCATTAGATGCTAATGCAAGACTACCAAACTGTAAGAATTGCCATCTATTTGTGCCTGTATATCCACCTGCTTTAGACTCGTCTACTAGAGATAAGTCTGTATTGTCTACTCTAAATAGTTTAGTAGCACCACCAGCAAAGATAAATACGTCATTGTCTAGTTTAGCAGCAAATACGTTGTTCAAGTTTTCTGAAGCTGTGCCTGAATAATTTACTGCTGACTTAAATGGACCATAACCTACAGCTAATGGAATAACGTTATTAGCTTCAGATACAGAGTCTAAAATGCTAGGCTGGTCTGGTAACCATTCTTTAAATGCTATACGTTGTGTAGGCATTATTAGGCTTTCATAATATAGCAAAGTGCATAGTATGGAGGTAAATTAGCATTAGTGCCACTAGAGCCTGTAGTAGAGTTAGATACTGTAATGCCAGTTGTGTTTGTTGTTGTTACAGCAACAGTATCTGCAGGTCCACTTCCTGTGCCTTGTCTACCAAAAGATGTATTACTACCATTTGCATATACGTTATGAAAATGTCCTGGGTCTGTTACTGTTGCAGTATGTGTATGTGATACGACAATAGCGTCTGCACTACCACCTGTAGCACCTACAGCATAAGTAGATGTAGCGCCTACTACAAAACGGTTACGTAAGTCTGGTGTAGAGTTAGAACCATCACATAATAACCATCCGCTAGGAATAGTGGCTGAAGAACCTGACCATAACATTATCATACCAGCTACAAACGCATTACCCCATGTAGGTGTATTACTGCCACCTGCTGATAACAATACTTGACCACTAGCACCTGCTGTTCCGTCTAATTGGAATGCACCTGTCACATTAAGTGTTCCAGATGATACTGCTTGACCTGATGCAACTAATGTTCCTGCAACTGTAAATGGGTCACCACTAGAACCATCTTGTTGGTTTTTTAGTAACGCCATTAAGCTACGAATAGCGTTATTTACGTTAGCTGGTGAACAACCTTCAGCAATATTGATATTGGTAATATCCGTATTATCTGCCGCTGTTGAGCTAAATTCTGAAATTTTGGTTTTTGCCATGTTTTATCCTTGTCTGAGCCATATATCGTTACTTGGTGATACTTCTGTCCATACATCTGAACTTGCTGTTGAATCTGTCCATGTGTCTGTAGATGGTGATATTGCAGTCCATGTATCTGTTGAAAATGTTGAGTCTGTCCATGTGTCTGTACTAAATGGAGTAGGTGTCCATTCTTCGCCTTGTATATATCCTTTGGCAGTTACTGTGCCTATACCTTCTACATAAGCAAAACCAGCTAATATAGCGTTAGGACTTGCTGTAACAGTAGCAAAGGCATTGACTTGTGCATTGCCTGATACTTCATAACCACCTAATGCTGTGACTGTAGCAGTTCCTGTAATAGATCCAGTATCTAGTCTAATTCTGTTGTAATTTACTTCTACTTGAGCATTGGCTGTGATAGAAGCGTTACCACCTGCTATGAGAATACCATTTGCTGTAACTGTACCTGTTGCTGTGATACTTGCTGAAGCTAGTGCGATAGAACCACCAGTAGCAGATACTGTAGCTTCTGCGAATATTGCACCACTACCAAACTGTGTTCTGTATGCTACAGCAGATAGGTCTGCATAAGCGTTTATAGATGCACTACCAAATACTAATGCACCACTTGTTGTAACTGTGACTGTTGCAGTAGCGTTAATGCTTGCATTAGATGTTCTAAAGCGTGTTGCAGATGCTGATACAAATGCGTCTGCTGTTATTTGTGCAGATGCTTCTAGTGTTCTACCTGCTAAAGAGCTAAAAGGAGCTTGGGAAAAACTACATATGCCAAACATTTATTGCTCCTTAAAGTGTTACTTCTTCCCAGTTAGTAATGGACTCATTCCATTTATATACTTTACCGTCTGTAGGATATGATACAGGTGCTTCCCATAACCATGTTGTATTGTTTAGTATCCATGATGGAAATGGTTGTGGTGCATAGAATACGTCATTAGTAGCGTCATAAGTATAACCAATACCAGCATAATTACCTCTTAAAGGTCTGCCTTCTGGATGTTGATTACCATGTGTGTTGTATGATGTTTGTAACCAAGTGCCAGGACTTGAGTCTACAAATGTATCAAAAAATTCTGGTTCAGCCACTATAACCTGTGTGACTTTACCTTCTGTTACTTTTGCGAAATGTGACATAGTTTTTCCTTATGCTGTGTAACTGCCAGATGCAGTAAATGTAATAATTGTGTTAGAACCTGAAGTTGTAACTGTAGGAGAACCTGTTGTAGTGCCAGAATATTGTGCTGTAGGAACTGATAAAATAACTACACCTGAAGCTCCATTACCTCCTACACCTGACGCTGCACCGCCACCACCGCCACCACCTGTATTTGCTGTTGCATTACTTCCAGCAACATTTAATCCTCCATTACCTCCACCACCTGCACCGCCAGTACCAGCAGCAGTTCCATTTGAACCACCACCACCACCTCCTGCATAAGTAATTGCTGAACCAGTAATAGATGATGATGTTCCTGCGCCACCATTACCAGCCGTAGAAACAGACGCATTTGCTCCTACTGCACTAGCACCTCCACCTCCGCCACCAGCATTAAGCGTATTATTTTTAGACCCATTGCCACCAGTATTACCTTGACCAGAAGTACCTGCTCCACCAGAATTACCAGCACCAGCAGCATCAGCACCGCCTCCACCACCACCTGAACCTCCAGAGTTTCCTGGAAATGCTGTATTGCTAAAAGCAGCGCCACCGCCACCACCAGTTGTAGTTAAACTAAATCCTGTAGAATTACTTCCATTTGTTCCTCTAACTTGAACTGTTCCACCAACACTTCCAGCGCCTCCACCGCCAACTACAAAAGAATATATTGTGCCAAATGCTAATGTAGTTGTTCCTGACAATAGTCCACCAGCACCACCGCCGCCACCATTTGCACCAGCGCCACCGCCTCCTCCAGCTACAATTAAATATGATGCTGAATAAGTATAATTTGTGACTATAGGTTGCCAAGATGTGCCATTATAATATTCAAAAGCAATTAATGTAGTATTATACCCTTGCTGTCCTGTACTAGGAGTAGACGGTCTTGTACCAGTAGTCCATGTAGCATTAGTTATGCCATTTGTTCCTGATATGCTAACAGGCATTATACTGCTCCTAATTGTTCGTCTGTAGGTTTAGGTAGTGTAGGGTGATTCCATTTAGCTATGTAGTCACCACGACCATCAGAGTCGTTTTGTAATTTAATATCACCAAAAGCAAAATCATAATTTGATAATTGTGAATATAAAGCTATAATTTTTTCATATAATGTCATTATGCTGACCTCGCTAGAAACCCATTAAGATAATTATCTGCATATATAGAACCTGTATAAGTTATTCCAGAACCAACTACATATATATATAGTTCTACATAATCTGTTGAGCCATTCATATAAATTAAAGAAGATACCACGCTTCTTTCTCCAGAAGATAAGTCACTTCCAAGTTTATATTCAGAACCATTTTTTCTAATAGCAGATAATATTCTGCTTATTGTTCCATTACCTCTTGCTTGACCATTAATTTGATAATATCCAGCAATTGTTGGAGTAAAACGATAGTTTGTAGCATTATCATAATTAGAATTTGTATCAAATTCTTCAACATTTACTGGGACTTTAGTCCATGTTGCTGATGATATTGATGCAGTTGAATTTGAATAAGCACTAAACGCTGGACCTGTTCCTGCAAAAGTAGATGCTGTGGTGATGACAGTTCCTGTATTAGCAGGCAAAGTAAGTGTATTAGTTCCTGCGACATTTGGAGCTGCGATAGTGATACTTCCTGATGTATCTCCTGCGACTACTATGCTTGCCATGCTATTTAGCCTCCAATATTTTTAACTCTTCTACAGTATCTACATCATCTACAAGTTTTGTTATGTCTCTTAATCTTTGCTTTTCTGCTACGATAGCACTTGTATCTGCACCTGACTCTAAAGCACGTTGAAATGCTACATCTTGAGCCTCTAGTAAAGGTTTACGTTCAGCACGAAGTCTGTCTTTAGTAATGTCTTTAGCTTTGTTTATGTCAACAATTATTGCCATGTCCATGCGTTCCTAAATGTTCTGTCTTCTGGTATATCTGATGCGTCTACAATATGATATTCTTTACCTTGTGGTACATCTTTAGCAGCAATTTCTTCTATGGTCATAGTTGTCAAAGCGTCAGGTGTAGGAATAATAATGCTAATTCCGCCTTCGTCATTTTTATATACTATTCTTTTGTCCATAATTAATCCTTATTATCGTAAAATAGTAACACAAGCAATAGCAGGATCAGCACGAGCTGTTGAATTTGTTGCATTGAACCAACTTACTGCTACGCCAGATGTACTATATGTTGAACGCACACCACCGTAAGCAACATACGCTTGACAATGTTGTCCATTTACAGGTCCATCGCCTGAAGCAACTGTTGAATAATTTGCATCTGGCATAGATGTAGAGAAATTAATTGTATAATCACCTACTCCATGGTCTGTTATACTACTAACATTTCCACTTCCGTTAATTGCTACTGTTCCTGAACCATTAAATTTTACCCATGTACGACACCAAAAAGCTGGATAACTAGTAGAACCAGATGGTATAACAGCAGTAAAATTACCACTAGAGTCTATACGCATACGTTCTGTGCCAGAAGTACCAAATACAGTTTGCAAAGCAGTAATATATAATTTTTGCCAAGATGACGCTGTTCTACTGTATGCTTGAACATAATTATCACCGCCAGCAGCTGCAGGAACTATTTCTATTCCTTCTCCAGTTGTTGGAAATGTTCCATTTCCAGTTGCATGAATTGTTCCTGCTACATTTAACTTTTGTGTAGGACTCGCAGTCCCAATCCCTACATTCTGTGATGTATCTATAGTAACTGCTGCTGTAGTTCCGTTAGTTTGTAATTGTAGGCTTCCGCTATTATCTGGAGCTACTTGTAATCCACTTGTTGTGGTTGCACGAATTATACTTGACATTATACTATTACCCATCTAGCACCGCTAGGTACTGTAATTGTGACACCTGAAGCTACTGTAACATCTCCTGCTGATAGTCCGTTATAACCTGTAGGAAATGTATAAGATGTATCTATACCACCATCATTAAGGTTAATACCGTTAGTAGATGCAAATTGTGGGGCATAAGCTGTGAGTGTTGAATCTTGATATGTAGAACGTTCAGCAGGATATGTAACAAATACGTTTTTAGTACCTGCACTAAAGTTGACTGCACTTCCACTATTACTAGACTCTAATATTGTATCACGAGATAAAGTAGTGCCTGAAGATGTATAAGTGCCTAGACCTACTTCCCATTCTGAACCCATAACAATAGCATAGTAAGTAGTATTACCATTACCAATGACTGAAAAGTCTTGAAAACCTGCTACAGCACTACCTAAAGTAAATGTGCCTGTGCCTGTGGTCGTACTTGTGACCTGCACCCTATCTTTAACGACTAAAGCCATATGTTCTCCATTTAGTTACAATTGTTCTTAATATGAGAACAACTAGGCAAGAGTCACAGAAAGGTTGCCAGTAGTAATCTTAAAGATGTCACCAGAGTCAATAGTTTTAGCTGTATCTAATGCTGTATGGTAAAGTAAGTTACCTGATGTAGCTGCATCATTAATACCGATCCAACCTACTGTTCCCCATGAAGCTGTTGCTGTTGGGAATGTAACGTCAGCGTCATTTAGTACGTTACCAGATGTGCCTGATGCTGTTGCAAAAGATACTGCTGTTCTAGCATATGAACCACCTGATACTTCTGTGCCTGAACCATCATCTCCAGGGTTTGAAGTCCATAATGATACATAAACTGTTGCTGGTGCTGTGTATGTTGTTGCGTTTAGAGTTGCATTTAAAAGTGCATTCTCTAGGTAGTTACTCATTTCTGCCATAATATTTTCCTTATCGTGGGGTAACGCTTAATGTTGTGTAGGGATAGGTTGAACCTAAATCGCTTTGCTTAATATTAGCAATGGCTCTATCGTATAAAGCAGACCATGTAGCTATTCTTGCATCATTCATTAAGAATGGTTCTGCCTCTGCTAGAGTTGCGTAAAGTAAAGCGTCTGGGTAGTATGCTAAGAACAAGTTACTAGCTGTTGTGCTAGATATAAATGTAGGTTGAGCATAATATAAAATTTGAACTGTGTAGCTTGTATCAGGACCTGGTGCAAACTTAAACTCTGTACCTAACATAGTAAAGTAATGTGGTCTGCCTGATAATGTTGTTTGACCATCTCTAAAGAATAAGTCAGGTGACTGAAACTCTAGTAATACAGGTGGGTTTCCTAACATGTGTATTTCTCTGACTTCTAAAAAGTCTGTAGGAAAGCCTACTGTGCTATCTGTTGTAGTCGCAGTAGCGACCTTTAACATTC
>SXGQ01343808.1_pt1 | contig 16310 bp, 19 predicted proteins | sample 3178371 | NCBI WGS metagenome assembly SXGQ01 (sample SAMN11356859, study PRJNA531348) | freshwater metagenome | isolation source: freshwater sample F1-20 | place: China: Fuxian Lake, Yuxi | collected 2017-12-25
AACGGCGATGCGCGGGGCAGCGGGGCTGAGACTCTCAGCCTCATTCGCTTCCTGCCGCGCTCCGTTTCACCTACACTTATCCACAGGCACTCAACGAAAAGTTGCTAACCACCCCTGGTCAAAATTCAACGCGCAGCGACAATCATGGTCAAGATGGCTTGACCAAGTCTTTGACAGTTGCCAGTGGCAGGTACAAAAACAGTGGGTTGTCCGCAGTGGCACGGAACCCGTGGTGCGCATAGAACTCGGCAGCGCTTTCATCCTTGGCATCAACCACAAACGCATAGGCAGCAATCTCTGCCGTTACTGCCCGGCGCAAGGCATCGGCAAGCAAGGCCGCCCCCAAACCCTTACCCTTGAAATGCTGATCCACAGCCAGACGCCCCATGCGCACAGCAGGCACATTGGGGTATCTGGGCAGTTTCTTGGCCAAGCTCTCAGCAAGGTCTGTCAATAAGATGCTGGCCGAGGCTAGCGTGTAATAACCCGCCACCCGGCCACTGGTATCCAGTGCCGTGAAACACGCAGTCACACGACGCTTGATGTCCTGACTGACCTGGGTTTTGAAGTACCTGTCTAGCGGCTCAACACCACACTCGAAGCCCGAGCGGTCTGTGTCGAGGTCAAGCGGGACAACCGAAAACGGGCCCGCCATCAAGCCGCCAGCAGCTTGTTAGCCTTGGTGAATGCGCGCTTAAGCGCGGCATTGGGTTTGGCAGGAGAGATCAGGGCTTTAGCAAAAGCCTCTTGATCTGCCATGCTCATGCGCACTTGATCAGCCTGCTCGATGGCTTGAGAAGCTGCAGACTGCAAGGCATGGACCACAAAATCGGTCATGGTTCGGCCTTGAATCTCGGCCGCACGCTTGACGACCACGTGTAGGTCATGACTGATCCGAGCCTCCAGCCTTGCAGACTGAGGCTTCAGTGAGCGAGAGGTGGCAACAGCGACTCTGGCAGTCATGACGGTTCTCCTGAAATTCACGCAAATTGTACGGCAATTTGCCGGAACAATGCAAACCAGAAGGATTATCCAAGCAAGGCCAGTGCATTGCGCGCCTGACCAAGACGGGAAGCACTCTTGGGCTTCACTGGGAGGGCCGCCTTTTGCATGCGAGCGAGCACATCGTCGAAGGTGGCAATGCCGTCCACCATCTTGGCGGCAAGCGCCGCATCGGCACCCAGCACCCGACCCTCGTCCATGCCGTCACGCACATCGGCAACCGAGACGCCTCGGCCCTTGGCCACGGCTTTGATGAAGGCGTTGTAGTAATCATCGACGCGGGACTGCATAAAGGCCTGTGCCTCAGGATCCAGCGGCACATAAAGGTTGCCCTCGACCTTGAACTTGCCTGCTGAGATCAGGGTGGGTTTGACCCCTTCCTCTTCCAGCGCCTTCGAGTAATCAAAGTGGGCCTGCCAGACACCGATGGAGCCCACCTCGCCACCCGGGGTGACATAGAACTCCCCGGCTGAGCAACCGATCCAATAGGCGGCTGAGGCGGCCAGGCTGTTGGCCACGGCCACCACGGGCTTTTGGGCCCGGGCTTTGACAATCTCGGTGGCCAACTCGGCCACACCGTAGACGCTGCCGCCGGGGCTGTCGATGTCGATCAGGATCTGGCCCACAGTGTCATCCGCCAGGACCTGGCGCATTGCACTTGTGAATTTCTGAGTACTGGTGCTGCCCGGCCCCGAGATGTCATCGACCATGTTGCCGCGCTGCGTGACCACACCATACAGGGGCAGGACAGCGATGCCAGCTCCGGCATTAGCTGCAGCGAACTGTTTGCGCGTGTCGCGTAGAACCCGGTCCGCATTCACCTGAAACAAGGTTTCGTCGCTTGGCGGCTCATCCGAGGACCATCGTGTGAGCACGGCAGTCATGGCCTGCAAACGCTCAGGCATGAGTGCCCACGGCGTGGTCAGAAATTCAGAGACAAGAAGGTGTTTGTTCATGTGGAGTTTCCAAGTTTGATCAGCGCCTTAAGCAGCACTGTTTCATCGGTAGAAGGTTGTGCGATGGCCCAGGCACGCACCTCGGGCTCTTACAAGCCCAAGGCTTGGGCGATCAGGGCGATTTCCTGAGCGTCAAAGCGGCCCTTCTTGCTGATGCGCCGGGCCAGGCGCTGGGCATTAGCTTCAATGATCTTGCGAAATCGCTGGCTCATCTCTTGATCCGGCTCTGCCGGGGTGTCTGCGTCTGTTGCGTCAGAGTCCTCGTCTTCTGGCTCTTGCCCCTCGGCGTCTTCCTCTTCGACCATGTTCAGAGGTCTGAGTGGTTGATCGAGCCCTTTGATCAGGTTGAGGTTCTCGGCGATGCGGGCCTCGTTGCGAGTGAGCCAGCCGTTTTGGATGCCGCTTTGGTAGTAAGCAGAACGGCTGGCCGCGTCACCGCGCATGAGGTTGGCGAAGTCGAATTCAATTTCCAGCTCATCGCCATCGAGCATCAGGTCCGCTTCGATCGAAGCCTCCCAGCGCTCAGCCCAGGGCGTCATGGTGTGCATGACGAACTCCAGGCTTTGCAGTACCTGATTTGCTTTGGCACCGATCGATACTCGATGGCGCCGTAACGCTTGGCGGTCTCTAGCAGAGCTTCTGGCAACGTGACGTTGACGGCCATACGAGGCTCCCTGATAACGGATCGTTATGGCGCATAAAGGACCAAAACGGAACCTTGATGCCGGCCCGCCATAAGGCCGCGATGACAGCGCGGTGGACCCTCGGAGAGAAAGCCAAGCGAATGGCGAGGCGAGAGCCTCCAGAAAATTGATGACGATGGGTATTTCGATTCCTGCGTACGCGCGCCACCGCGGCGCGTTGGAGGCGGCGGTGCGCAAAGCGATCTCTGCCGGGCGGATCACGCCAGAATCAGATAGCACGATCAGTCCGGAGCTTGCTGACGAGGAGGGGGAAAGAAACACCCAGGCACCCCGGCAGGGGACCCAACAGAGGGCGGTCCGAGTGCGGGGGCCAGACGCGCCAGCGCCCGGGTGTTGCGCTGTTGATGGAGTTGCTCGTACCGGATGCAAGTCGTGCGAATCCTGCTGTGCGCGGCGTACGCGGGACTTTTACTGACCGATGTCAAAACGCCGTCCCACCGCTCCGGCTCATGCTCGAGCCTTGGTCAGATTTCAAGCCATTGCCATGTCTTCCGTGGCGGAAACTTCAAGATTGCGATGCCCCTCTACGTCACCGACTTGCTCGCGGTGCTGGCCGCCTTCGCCACGTCGAGCCCAGAGATGGCCGTGTCGAGCATGGCGGCGGCGTCCGGCGAGCCGGGGATCGGCCTGGGAGACGCGCTCGGGAGCAACGTCGTCAATCTGGGTCTGATTCTGGACATTGCCTTATTCTTTGGACAGCTGGCGGCGAGTCTCCATGAGTTCAAGCGCGACTTCGTGCTGGCGCTGGTCGTGCCGTCCCTTACATTGCTGCTGGCGCTGGACGGCGAACTGTCGCGCGCGGATGGTTTGCTGCTCCTTGCGTTGTGCCTCCTCTGGATGACGCTCGCGGTACGGCAGGTGGTCACCCAATGCCGAACCACGCCCGTCACCGCCGACCCGCCCGTCGCCGCTGCGCGAGCAGGGCTGTTGCTGCTTGTGATGCTGGCCGCGCTGATTGCGGCCGGCCGCTTGTTCGTCACGGGCGCGTCCGGTCTTGCGTCGGCCATGGGCGTGCATCCCTACGTGATCGGTGCAACCTTGGTAGCCATCGGCACCTCGCTGCCCGAACTGGTGACCGTCCTCCTGTCCCGCCTGCGTAGCCACGACGATGTCGGGCTCGGGACGCTGCTCGGAAGCAACCTGTTCAATGGTCTTGCCATCGTAGGCACGGCTACAACGATTCAACCCATTCGTGCACCCCTGGGCGAACTCGCCGTGGCGCCTACGCTTCATTTGTCTTCATGACGGCAACACCGCCGCGCTAACTTTCACATTGACGGGCGGGCAAGATGACCAACGAGTGCTCGAACCCACCCCGGGCCTGGCACGCCTTGCAGGCAAACGCCGCCCTGGCACACCTGGGCTGTGACCCCGGCACCGGGTTGTCAGCGACTGGCGTCGTGCATCGCATGGCCGAGCATGGCCTGAACGCACTGCCTGAAGCCACCCAGCGCTCGGTCTTCCTGCTGCTGTTGACCCAGTTCAAGAGCCCGCTGATCTACATCCTCTTTGTCGCTGCTGCATTGGCTAGCGTTATCGGCTACTGGGGCGACGCTGCCGTCATCCTGGGCGTGGTAGTGGCGAACGCTCTCATCGGCACGTACCAGGAAGGGCGTGCCGAAAAGTCGATGGCTGCGCTGCGCCGGCTTTCGACGCTGCAGGTGCGGGTTCTGCGCGAAGGCGCGGAACAAACCCTCGCAGCGCGCGACCTCGTGCCCGGCGACATCCTGCTGCTGGCTGCGGGCGACGCGGTGGGCGCGGACGCCCGGCTGGTGGAGGCGGCTTCGTTGGCCGCCGCAGAGGCGGCGCTCACCGGTGAGTCGGTCCCCGTCTCCAAGCATGTGGCACCGTTGCCCGAAGCCACAGGCCTGGCCGATCGCCGTAACATGGTGTTCTCCGGCACGTACATCACCGCGGGACGCGCACGGGCGGTGGTCACAGCGACGGGGATCCACACCGAGGTGGGTGGTATCGCGCGCCTGACCGAAGAGGCGCAGGACCCGAAGACGCCCCTGGAGTTGCGTGTCGTCCAGTTCGGCCGCTATCTCGTGGTCGCCGCCCTGTTGCTCTTCGTGGTCGTCATGGCCCTGGGCCTGCAGCGCGGGCTGCCCTTCGCCGACGTTCTGATGGTAGCGATCAGCCAGATGGTGTCGATGGTGCCCGAGGGCTTACCGGTGGCTGTGACGATCGCGCTGGCCGTCGGCATGCAGCGCATGGCGGGGCGCGGCGCAATCATCCGTCGCCTCTCTGCAGTGGAGACCCTCGGGTCGACCACGGTCATCTGCAGCGACAAGACCGGCACGTTGACACGCAACGAAATGACCGTCAGTGCCTTGTGGCTGCCTGGTGGGCGGGCGGTCGTTGTCAGCGGCGTAGGGTACGCGCCGGCGGGCGCGATCACCGAAGCCGGAGCTGTCGTTGATCCTGAGGACACGGCCGTCAATGCGTTGCTGCAAGCCGTCGTGCTCTGCAACGATGCCGAGCTGGTGCCCCCCCACGACGGCGTGACCCAGTGGACGGTTCTAGGCGATCCGACCGAGGCAGCGCTGCTCGTCGCCGCAGGCAAGGCCGGCATCGACGTGCGCGCCTTGCGCCAGCAATGCACTCGCGAAGCGGAGTTTCCCTTCGACTCCGACCATCCAGGTCCAGTCTTTGCCACTGTTGCAGTTGAAGCATGCGACTGGCCCAGTAAACTGGGGGAGGAGCAATTGGCGTGATTGAATCGCCCCCGCGCCAAAAACCGCTGCAACCCGACTCACCCCCGCCAGGTTGATCATCCCCACCGACTTATCTCAGCCATGTCAAACGATCTTCCCGAACTGCCCTCAATCCAACTTGGACGCTACCGCCACTACAAAGGCGGTGAGTACGAAGTTCTCAGTGTTGTGCGGCACAGTGAGTCACTGGAGCCGATGGTGCTCTATCGGCCTCTCTACAACAGTTCCGGTTACTGGGTCCGGCCTTTCAGCATGTTCCGTGAGCTTGTGGAGTACGAAGGCCGGCGCCAGCCACGCTTTGACCTGATCGCTGCCGCGCCCCCTCGTTCCTGAGCGATGGCCACGCGAACCGGGAATCTTTTCCAGCGACGCTGAAAACCCGAATCAACGTCTGGCAAAGACATCCGCGAGCAGTCTGATGCCTTTTTCGATGTCGGTCTTGTTGAGACTCGCATAGCCCAGTACAAAGCCTGCACATCGGTTCTTACGAAATTTTGATCCTTCAGCATAAAGCGGTGAGACGGGCCAGATGCCGATACCCTTTGCACGCGCCTTGTCAACAAGTTGCGGCTCTGCACGTTTTGGGATGTCCTCGATCCAGACCACGACATGAAGTCCGGAGTCGGTACCCTCGATGCGAACACGAGTACCCAGATGTCTGGAGATCGCTTCCATGAGCGCGCTTCTGCGGCGTTCGTTTTCCCGCTTGAGCCGACGCAGGTGTCGTTCATAGGTGCCGCTGCGAATCAGTTCGGCCAGCACCGCCTGCTCGATGGTTGGCGCATGTCGATCGGCTAACTGCTTTGCGTGACGAAATGGCGCGACGAGCGTCAAAGGCAGCACCAGGTAGCCCATTCGCAACTGAGGTGAAAGTCCTTTCGAGAAGGTGCCGATGTAGATCACACAGCCGTTGCTGTCCAGCGACTGCAGGGGATCGACAGGGCGAAGGCCGTACCGGAACTCGCTGTCGTAGTCGTCTTCGATGATCCAGCTTGAATGCCGCTCTGCCCAAGCCAGCAGCGCCTGGCGCCGGCCAATCGACATCACCGAGCCCAGCGGGAATTGATGTGATGGCGTTACGTAGGCCAAAGCGCTGCGCGTCTTGGGGAGCTCTGAAGTGACCAGCCCCTGATCATCGACTGGCGTTGCAATGATCCGGGCACCCACCGACTCGAAGGTGCGGCGAGCCATCAGATAGCACGGCTCCTCCGTCACCACGTGATCTCCTGGATCGAGAAGGACCTTGGCGCAAAGCTCCAACGCCTGTTGTGTTCCATGCACGATCAGGATTTGATCGGCTGCGCATTGCAGGCCACGAGCTCTCAGGAGGTAGCCTTGCAGTTCCTCGCGGAGCCTGGTCTCGCCCTCGCTGTGTCCGTAGTACAGATGCTGTTGTCTGCGTGTCAGGGTGTGGTTGTAGAGCCTGCGCCAGGCGAGCGTCGGGAAATCTTCGTAGGCGATCGCCCCATACAGAAAATTGATATGACGCGGGTCGGTCGCGGGAGGCTGGGGAAGCGCCAGCGTCGTAACCCGCTTGCCATAACTTGAAAGCGAAGGGGGCCGCTTTGGCCGTTTGCCGGGTGATGGCTGTTTTTGAGTTGGCGCAGTCTTAAGCCCCAGCGAAACACGTGCCCGCGCACCCAGCGCCGTCTCGATGTAACCCTCGGCTGCGAGTTGTTCGTAGATGACCACGACGGTGCTGCGGGAGACGCCCAGGTTGGCGGCGAGCGAGCGGGTTGAAGGCAGTTTTTCGCCAGGACCCAACATGCCTGTGTCGATCCGGGAGCGGATCAGTTCGTAGATCCGGTAGCTGGGAGTGTTTTGAAGGGTTATCAACTGGTATGATGATTTATAAGGAAAGTGGATCTTCAAATAAATCCAGTTAAATCGCAAGATAAGGGTATTCAAACTTACCCTTCAAGTCAGACCGATGTACATCCCCGCTCATTTCGCCATCAAGAATCCTCAAGACCTGCACGCCATCGTTCGGGATCATCCGCTTGGCGCGCTCGTCACAATGGGCCCCGACGGGCTCGACGCTAACCATATTCCGTTTGAGCTGGATGTGACGCAGGGCGAGCACGGACTGCTGACCGCGCATGTCGCGCGTGCCAATCCGGTGTGGCAGCAGTGCGAAGACGGTGCGGATGTGCTGGTGATCTTTCGCGGCAACGAGAGCTACATATCGCCGAATTGGTATCCGAGCAAGCACGAAACCCACAGGCAGGTGCCCACCTGGAACTACGAAGTGGTGCATGTGCATGGCCGTCTTACCGTGATGGACGAGGAAAAGTTTGTCCGTGGCGTCGTGGCCAGGCTCACGCGCGAGCACGAGATGGCCGAACCTCGTCCCTGGAAGATGGGCGATTCACCCCCCGACTACATCGACGGCATGCTGCGTGCGATTGTGGGTATCGAGATCGAGATCAAGCGTATTGAAGGCAAGGCCAAGCTAAGCCAGAACCGCGAGGCGCGCGATCGCCTGAACGCTGCCAACACATTGCTTGCAAAGGGCGTTGAGGGGCTGGGAAGAGCGATGCACGAGGCACAGTGATTTTCGGGTGGAAGGTATGACCATTCAATTCACGTTGGCCAAAGCCTCGCGCACATAATCCAGTCGATCCTGAGCAAAGAACATCCGGCGGCCAACAATGAACGTGGGCGTGCCAAAGACGCCTTGCGCGACCGACGCCTCGGCGTGCGCACAGGTTGAACACCGCCACCCCAATCGGACCCACATTGGCTTCGATAGGGGGTGCGTGCGGGTGAACATCGTGCTCTAGACGGCCGATGTCGATGCAAAGCTTTCTGCGAGTGCCAGTCGTTATCTCAACGACATAGAACGCGTCTTCAAAGATGTTCTGGGCGACGCTCGCGCCACGCCCGCTCAGTCTGAGTAATTTGCTGCCTTGCTGATATTGTTCAACGAGGGTATCCGCGAGCCGAGTCGCCGCCGCTTGCCTCAGGCCCCATGCGCAACCACTGCACATCATTGAAACCTCCATTCGGCTGATTCGGAGCGCTCTGACATGACCACCCGCTTACCACCCAAGCAATTCACCACCGTTCAAGGTCATCGGCTTGCCCATGTCGAAATAGGCCAAGGCGACCCGATCGTGCTGCTTCATGGCAATCCCACCTCCAGCTATCTGTGGCGCGACGTCATGCCGCCACTGGCCGCGCTGGGGCGGGTGATTGCGCCTGATCTTATTGGCCATGGCGACTCGGAAAAATTACCCGCGACGGACGGTCCGGGGCGATATACGTTGGAGGGTACATACGAACTACTGGCCAGCCAGCTCGCTTCCCTGGTCGGAAACCAACGGGTCACCCTGGTGCTGCATGACTGGGGTAGCGCCTTGGGCTTTCACTGGTCGCGACTGCACCCGCAGCAGGTTAGAGGTATCGCCTATATGGAGGGCATTGTCATGCCCGTGCCGTCCTGGGATGACTGGCCGGAAAAAGCGCGGGGTATCTTTCAGGGCTTTCGTTCGCAGAAGGGCGAGGATCTGGTTCTCAAGCGGAACCTTTTCATCGAAGCCGTGTTACCGAACTCCATCCTGCGTAAGCTGACGGAGGAAGAACTGGCGGTTTATCGCGCGCCCTTCGCCAAAGAAGAAGATCGGCAGCCCATGCTCAACTGGCCGCGGCAAATTCCGATTGCCGGTGAGCCCGCCCATGTTGTTTCGCTGGTTCAGCAGTACGCCGACTGGCTGAGCGCGAGCAACGTCCCGAAGCTTTTTGTTAATGCCGAGCCGGGCTCCATATTAGTCGGCGCCCAGCGCGAGTTTTGTCGCGGCTGGCCCAATCAGAAAGAGGTGACGGTTCCGGGCCTGCACTTCATTCAGGAAGACTCCGGTGCTGCCATCGGCAATGCGGTGGCGGCCTGGATCTCACAGCTTGATTGAAGTCTACGAGGGCTGGATGCCCGGGCGAAACTCCGGGATGTCGGGTCGTGAACCCCACATGCAAAAGGATTCTGGGGAGAACGGGAACTGACGTGGCCGATAGGTAGCCTCTTCAGCGGCGCTGATGTGTCGCACGCCGGTGGAGTATTCGTAGACCATTCCGTCCGGTCCCTCGAAATAGAGGAACACCGCTCCTGACGAGGGATGCCGGCCTGGACCGAAAACAATCCGCACACCCTTTTCCTTCAGGAAGTAATAGGAGCGCATGATGTCGTCGATGTCCTCCACTTGATGATTGACGTGCTGCACCCCGGCGAAGGTGGACGGAAAGAGCGCGAGCGTGTGGTGGACCGTGTTGATGCGCATGAGCGGCGCATCGCCAATCCAGTCGGAGGTGCGAGCAGAGAGCACCTTTGACCAGAACGCCTCGTCGGCGGCCGGGTTTCGGGTACGAAGCCCGATATGGCTGAAGTGGGTGATGCCCGCGTCGCGCGAGAGGAAGGTGCGCGGGCCACTGTGAAACGGGCGCTCGACGACTTCGATGTTGTTGCCGGTGGGATCCTGGAAACGGATGAAGCGCCTGACCCTGCGCTGTGCGCACTCGGCCTCCGTTCCGAGGTGAACGGGGTGTCCTGCCCGCTCGATTTCTGTCGCGATGCCGTCGAAGTCGTCGGGGTTTCTGAGATCGAAACCAGTGTAGTGCTCGCGTGGATCACCCTCGAAATAGACCAGCGTGTGATCACGCGTATCGCCCCGAACATCCACCTCATCGGAACGGAAATAGGCCATGCTGCCCTCCCGCGCCACGAGTTGCAGGCCAACGATACTGGTGGCGAACTTGATGGCCGAATCGAGATCGGGCGTGCCGAGCCGCACGTATCGGATGTCGTGAAGGTTGACCATGAAGACCTCGTCAGTTGACCGTTCGTACCGCGACGCCCGGCTGAGCGTTTCTGCTGAATGCCCGGGTGTCGCGCTGGCCCGCCATGATAATCACTTGCCGCTCGCTGGCGATAGGCGGGGTCCGCAGCAGGCGGCACCTTTGCGCACTCGCGTGCTGATTGAGTTCCTGCGGCGCAACTTGTCCACACTGGGTCGCCCGACAAGCGCGAATACGGTTCCAAGGCGAAAATCTTCTTTGCTTGTACCGCCTCCTCGAAGTGCCTAGAATCAAATTGAGGGTCTACCGCAGCGCCGGCGCTGGCCCCGTTTCACATAGGCGTATCACTAAAAAGGGGAGACCATGATCGGACGCGCTTGCGGGCTCGCTTTATGGCTGGGCCTGATCTGTTCGCAGGCAGTTGCGCAGCAGGAAATCAAACTCACGGTAGCCTCGGGGCATCCGGCCGTCACCGGTTCGGTGGCGCTGATCCGCGATGTGTTCATTCCTGAGGTCGATAAGCGGCTGGCCGCAGGCGGCAAATACAAGATCACCTGGACTCAGTCGTATGCGGGGGCGATCGCCAAGCCTCCCGCCATGCTGAAAGCCATTGAAGATGGCGCGGCCGACGTGGGGCATGTGCCGTTTCTGTTCAACGCTGATCGGCTGCCGCTCGAGCAGGTCACCTACGTTACGCCTTTCGGGCCCGAAGATCCGGTGAAGCTCGCGCAGGTCATCAATCAGCTGCGCGAACGTGTGCCCGAGATGAATCAACAGATTGTTCGGCATAAGCAGGTGATCCTCGCATCGCTCACCACCGATGCCTATCAGATCGTCGCGAAAAAGCCGCTGCCTGGAATCGCCGACTTCAAAGGCGTGAAACTCGGTACTGCAGGTCAGGCCGCCAACTGGGTACGCAATACGGGCGCGGTCACGGTGGCGGGTAATCTCACCACCTTCTACAACTCCATGCAGACTGGCGTGTTCGATGGTGTGATTACCTTCGACACGGCGATCGCCGCCTACAAGTTTCACGAGGTGGCTCCCTACATCAACCAGGTGGGGTTCGGCGCGATGTACGCCTCGGGCCTCACGGTGAACGAACGCCGCTGGAAATCGTTCCCCGACGAAGTGCGCCAGGCCTTTCTCGAGGTGGCGCCGATCTACGAGACCAAGTCCGCCGAGTATTACCGCGACGCCGGCGCGAAGAGCGTTCGGGACGCGCTGGCGCAGGGCGCTAAACTCGTGCCTGTCACAGCGGCCGAGCGTTCGAAGCTCGCAGCCATGCTGCCCAACATCGCCGTGGAGTGGGCCAAAGCGGCCGAGGCCAAGGGTCTGCCAGGGGTTCGTACACTCAAGACCTATATGGAACTCAGCCGGGCAGCGGGCGTGGCACACGCGCGGGCCTGGGACCAGGAATGAGCCCCAACGCCGGGCTGTTCCACCGCCTGACCGCGCTGCTCGCGGGCGTGGGGTCGGTCTGGATTGTGTTGGTCATGTTTCTGGTCTGCGCTGATGTGGCGGGGCGCTACCTCATGAATCGGCCGATCGAAGGCGTCGCCGAGGTGGTGGCGCTCTCGATCGTGGGGATCGTGTTCCTGCAATTGGCGCACACCCTCTCGGTGGAGCGCTTCATCCGGTCGGATGTGTTCATCTTGCCCTTGTTGCAGCGCAGACCCCGCGCGGGCTATGCGCTTCAGGGCGTGCAGCATGTGATCGGCGGTTTGCTATGCCTGATGATGCTCGCCTTTGTTGCACCGGTATTGTTAGAGGCCTGGACCGAAGGCGACTATGTGGGCACAGCCGGGGTATTCACGGCGCCCAAATGGCCCATCCATTTCATTGTCTGTCTGGGCGCGGGGCTCACTGGCATTCAGTATTTTCTGCACACTTGGCGTGATATCCGAGTGGCGCTGGGTCACGCGCCTCCACCGGTACTGTCAGAGGACGCCCCCAAACATGATTGAGCATATCGCCCCCGATCTGAAAGGTGCTCCTCATGGGTGCTGATGCCGTTATCGGGTTGCTGTCCATCGCGGCCATCGTGGTCCTGATTCAGACCGGCATGCATGTGGCGGTTTCGCTCCTGGCGGTATCGGTGGTGGGGCTCACGCTGATTCGCGGCGACTGGATCATTGCGGGCAACATGGTTGCCCAGGCAGCAACAGAGTCAATTGCCAATTATTCTTTTGGAACCATCCCACTGTTTGTCATGATGGGGTTTTTTGTGAGCGTATCGGGTATCGGCCGCGATACCTTCGATGTCGCCGGGCAGTTATTCCGGCCCTTTCGTGGCGGCCTTGGTATGGCGACGGTGTCGGCCAATGCGGTATTCGCAGCGGTGAACGGCACCAGCATCGCGTCGGCTTCGGTCTTCACCCGGGTGGCGGTTCCCGAGTTGCTGAGACTGGGTTATACGCCGCGTTTTGCGGTGGGCGTGGTGGCGGGATCCTCGGTGCTCGGGATGCTCATTCCGCCCAGCCTTCTCATGATCCTGTTCGGGATCGTGGCCGAGACCTCGATCGGTGATCTCTTTACCGCAGGCATCGTGCCTGGGTTGCTTCTCACTCTGGTTTACTGCGTGATGATTGGTGGTTTTGCCCGCTGGCGGCAGCGTTTCGTGTTTGTTGGCGATGGCGAGTTGGGCCGTGGCAGCCAAATCATGTCTGCGTCGGTGATGATTGCGAAAGCCGCACCTATTGTGTTGCTGGTGGCCGCAGTGCTGGGGGGTATTTACGGCGGGGTGTTTACGCCGATCGAGGCGGGAGCGGTTGGAACGCTGTGCGCGATGCTGCTGGCCATCTTCAAACGTGCGCTCGATCGCCGAACCATCATCGAGATTCTTACCGAAACCGGAATTGTCACCGCTGCGATTTCTTTCCTGATCGTGGCGGCTCACCTGTACGCCACAATGCTCGCCTCATCCGGGTTACCCAATGCGATTTCTGGCTGGGTCCAGGCCAACAACCTGAGCTTCTGGTCCGTGATGATCGGGTATCTGGTCCTCATCCTCGCGCTCGGTACCATTCTCGATTCGGGCTCCATCGTTCTCATCACGGTACCGCTCGCCCTACCCATTTTCACGGGCTTTGGCACGGACATCATCTGGCTGGGCGTGGTGACCGTCATTGCGGTGGAGGTGGGCTTATTGACGCCGCCGCTCGGTGTCGCCTGCTTTGTCGTGAAGGCTAACTTGCAGCAGCAGGGCATCACGCTGAATGATGTCTTCGCAGGATCGTTTCCCTTTGTGGTCGCCATGACATTTACGCTGATTCTGGTGACCGCGTTTCCGCAACTCGCGCTGTTTTTTGTCCGATGAGGAGGTAGGTAGTGGCTTCCTGGCAGTTTCAAAAAGGGCTTCATGATCTCGGTAATGGTCTCTGGGCTTACCTGCAGCCGGATGGTTCCTGGGGGTGGTCCAACGCGGGCCTGATCGTCGATGGCGACACCTGCCTGCTGGTCGATACGCTGTTTGATGTGCAGCTCACAGGGGAGATGCTGGCCTCAATGCGGGCAGCCACGCCAGCCGCCCGGCGTATACCGCGGGTGGTGAACACGCACAACAACGGCGACCATGTGTTTGGTAACCAGCTGGTGGCCGACTCCGAGATCATCGCATCGCGTGCATGCGCTGAGGACATGGAGCTGCGCCGCCCCGAGGACATGGCTGCCATGGTCAGGAACTGGCGCGAGCTGGGGCCAGGTGCCCAGTTCATGCACGAGACCATGGGCCAGTATTTTCGCTTTGATGAAGTCCGGCACACGCCGCCCACGCGCACCTTTGAGGGGCGTCTTGATCTGAAGGTCGGCTCAAAGGATGTGCACTTGATCGAGGTGGGTCCGGCCCACACGCGGGGCGATGTGCTCGTGTGGGTACCTCAGGACAGTACCGTGTTTACCGGCGATATCGTGTTCATGAACGGTCACCCAATCCTCTGGGCGGGGCCGGTCAATAACTGGATCGCGGCGCTCGATCTGATGATGTCCTGGGACGTGCAGACGGTGGTGCCCGGACATGGCCCAATCACCGACCGCTCAGGGCTGCAGGGGCTTCGCGACTACTTTGTTTACATCCGTGACGAAACGCGCAAGCGCTTTGATGCGGGAATGAGCGCGGAAGAAGCTGCGTGGGATATCCAGATGGATGGCTGGTCGCATTGGCTCGATGGCGAACGTATCGTGGTGAATGTCCACGTGCTGTACCGGGAGTTCGCCGGCATGCCACTGGAAAAACGCGAGGAGGGCGAGGTGCTTCGGCTATTCGGACTGATGCGTAAATATCGCTGCGAGAAATGTGGCGGGATTCATCAGCCCCAAACAACCTGAGGGGAGAGCCGGCGCGCACGCGCCAGCCCTATCGTGGCGTGCGGCGCGTTGCGAGCAGAATGCCTGTGGTGTCAATGCCATAGCCGTAGCCCAGGCGAAAATTGATCGGCGCGGCTGGGGCCTGCTCGAACAGTCGCGTGAGCGCGGGCTGGTGCATGTAATCGAACATCTGAATGGGGCGGGTGTAGCGGCCAAAGGGTGTGACCTGCCAGACGCCAGGGTCGTAACCCGCCAGCGGTACGCCGGTATCATCTTGAAGAATGCGCACACTCTGCTGCATGACCGTGGAGCGGATGCGAAGGAAATTTTCGGCGTGAGGCAGGTAGGAGGCGCTTTTGAAGAAGGCATCCGACGGTCCCAGTCGCTCGATAAACTTGATGAACGCCCCATCAGAGAGACCGACATTCGACAGATCGATGCTGAAGTAAAAAAGCTTCCGGTCGGTAGCCTTATCGCGATCGTGGAAACTGATTTCGATGCCGTTGGGGCGTACACGGGCGGGAACGGGCAGGGTGACCGTACCCCCGTCTTCCGTGAGGCCCAGGTGCCGCACAGCGGTGATCTCCATGCCGGAGCGCGCAAGAAACACGTACAGAAGCGGCATCACGCCGGAAAAGGCGTGCCCCTGCAGGTCTTTCAGCATATCGGCGGTAATAAAGAAACTGGCATCGAGAATGCTTCGAAGCGATTCGCGCAGGCTCTCCAGGCCCCGCTGACGATCTTCACCTGACAGAGGGTCCAGACGAATCATTCGCCCGGGGGGCTCAAGACCCGCGAGCACATAGGTGCGTGCGTCGGGAAAGAAGTTGCGGGCGTAGAGATAATCGGGGCCGCTGAACATATAGAGCAAGGTGGGGCTGGGCGGGCCGAGGTGCGCGGCCGACCAGGCGCGAACGGGCTCAAGCTGCCGGCGCTCCAGCCGCGCCCAGGCCGCGTTCATCTGCTCGGAATGCGTTGCCCACGCGGGTTCCTGGGTGAGCGTGTGGACGCTCGACTGGGCATCCGGCGCGAGGCCGGCCAGATAGCGGGCGACTTCATTCTGGTGGACGCCGCCCGCCAGGGCGACGGACATGCTCAGGGCTGAAGCAAGGGCAATTGAAATCAGGCGAATTAGACGGGTCATGGTTGTCCGAAACAACTGGTTGTCTCCACGGGATTCTGGGTCGGCGGGCGAGGCCGTGTATTTTGCTGCTGATTCATGAAATGCTTTGTTCTGGTCTGGCGCGGGTAGATGGATCTCGCGGGAGCGCACGGGTCAGTCTGATGCGAAGAGATCGCGCGTATAGACCCTGTCGGCGACATCGGCGATCTCGGGCGTAAGGCGGTTTGCCACGATCAGATCGACCCGCTGCTTGAAGCTGGCGAGGTCGTGGGTGACCTCGGAGTTAAAGAAGCGCGGCTCCTTCAGCACGGGCTCATAGACAATCACCTCGACACCCTTGGCCTTCAACCGCTTCATGATGCCCTGAACGCTGCTTGCGCGAAAGTTGTCGGACCCGGCTTTCATCACGAGCCGGTAAATGCCCACGGTTTTCGGATTACGTTTGAGGATATCAAAGGAGACGAAGTCTTTACGGGTGCTGTTGGCGTTGACGATGGCTTCGATGAGGGTTTGCGGCACATTGGCGAAATTGGCAAGCAGTTGCCTGGTGTCCTTGGGCAGGCAATAGCCACCGTAGCCGAAGCTCGGGTTGTTATAGAAGCTGCCGATGCGTGGATCGAGGCACACGCCTTCGATGACTTCGCGAGTGTCCAGGCCGTGTTAGTCGTCATAGCTGTCTAGTTCGTTGAAATAGGCAACCCGCATGGCGAGGTAC
>SXGQ01166303.1_pt1 | contig 16307 bp, 13 predicted proteins | sample 3178371 | NCBI WGS metagenome assembly SXGQ01 (sample SAMN11356859, study PRJNA531348) | freshwater metagenome | isolation source: freshwater sample F1-20 | place: China: Fuxian Lake, Yuxi | collected 2017-12-25
CGGACACCTACATCGAGAAGGACGCCTCCATCAATGAGGACATCGATCGCCTGCGGCTCCGCGCCACCTCCTCGCTGATGGAGCGCGAGGACGTGATCATCGTCGCCACCGTCTCCGCGATCTATGGCCTCGGCGATCCGGAGACCTATCGGCAGGCGATGGTGACGTTGCAGGTGGGACAGACGATCGCCCGCGACGAGATCCTGCGGGCGCTCGTGCGGATCCAGTACGGCCGCAACGACGTGAACTTCGAGCGTGGGACCTTCCGCGTCCGCGGCGACACCGTGGAGATCTTCCCGGCGTACGAGGAGCAGGCGGTGCGGATCGAGATGTTCGGCGATCTCATCGAACGGATCGCCAAGATCGATCCGCTCACCGGATCGACCATCGCGACCCTGCCCCGTACGGCGGTGTACCCCGCGAAGCACTTCGTGACCACGCGGCCCACGCTCGAGCGTGCGGTGAAGGAGATCCGCTCCGAGCTCGTCGAGCGGCTGGCCACATTGAAGGGGGCAGGGAAGCTCCTCGAGGCGCAGCGCCTGGAGTCACGCACCAACTTCGATATCGAGATGATGCTCGAGATCGGGACCTGTCCGGGCATCGAGAACTACTCGCGGATCCTCGCAGGGCGGCAGCCCGGCGCGCGTCCCGCCTGTCTCCTCGACTATTTCCCGGATGACTTCCTCGTCGTGGTCGCCGAGTCGCACGTGACCCTCCCGCAGATCGGCGGGATGTTCAATGGGGACCGCGCTCGGAAGACCACGCTCGTCGAGTATGGCTTCCGCCTCCCGAGCGCGCTCGATAACCGACCCCTCAAGTTCGAGGAGTTCCTGGCGCTCACCCCGCGCGCGGTGAACGTCTCCGCGACCCCAGGGGAGCTCGAGCTCTCGCTCGCGGAGGGGGTGGTCGTCGAGCAGGTGATCCGCCCCACGGGGCTCCTCGATCCCGTCATCGAGATCCGCCCGGTGCAGGGACAGGTCGACGATCTCTTGCATGAGATCCGGCTCCGCGAGCGGCGTGGGGAACGTGTCCTCGTCACGACGCTCACCAAGCGGATGGCGGAGGACCTCGCCGACTATCTCGCGCAGGTGGGGGTCCGCGTGCGGTACATGCACGCCGACATCGATGCCATCGAACGGATGGAGATCATCCGGGGGCTCCGGCTCGGCGAGTTCGACGTGCTGATCGGGATCAACCTCCTGCGCGAAGGGCTCGACCTCCCCGAGGTCTCCCTCGTCGCGATCCTCGACGCGGATCAAGAGGGGTTCCTGCGCTCCGATCGCTCGTTGATCCAGACCGTCGGGCGTGCGGCGCGCCATGTCGACGGCCGCGCGATCTTCTACGCCGATCGCATCACGGGGTCGATGCAGCGCTGCTTGGACGAGACCTCGCGGCGCCGGGCGCGGCAGGAGGCGCACAACGTCGAGCACGGGATCACGCCGAAGGGGGTGACGAAGAGCACCGATCAGGTGCGGATCGTCACCCGCGTGGCCGATGCGCGCGAGGGGACGACGGCACGCGAAGGGGAGCGCGCGTCACGCCAGACTCGGAAGAAGGTCGCCGAGGCGGAGCGGACCTATGGCACCGATGACCTGCCAGGGCTGATCGCACGGCTCGAGGAAGAGATGCGGACCGCCGCCAAGAACCTCGATTTCGAGACGGCGGCGCGGCTCCGCGACGAGCTCTTCGATGTGAAGGCGGCGATGGGGGAGGGGCGTGCGCGGCCTGGCGCCGGTGCGCGACCCGGGGGAGGTCGCCGTGCCCGTCGCTGAACTGACGGAGGAGGCGTTGCGCGCCTGGGGTGAGACGCTCGGGGCGACGGTCGCTCCGGGGACCATCTTCGCGCTCGAAGGCGACCTGGGGGCAGGGAAGACCACGCTCGCACAGGCGATCGCCCGGGGGTGGGGCGTCGCATCGGAGGTGACGAGCCCGACCTACGCGATCGTGCACGAATACACCGCGCCTCGCGGTCCCCTGCATCACCTCGATCTCTACCGGCTCGAGCGTCCTGAGCAGCTCGCGCAGATCGGCTGGGACGAGATCCTGCGCTCGCGTGGCCTCATGATCATCGAGTGGCCTGACCGCGCGGCGGACGCGCTCCCGCGCGCCCTCCGACGCATCCGACTCGCGCATCTCGCCGCGGACCCGTCCCGCCGACAGGTGGCCTGGTGAACGTGAGCGCTGCGATGGCGCCGGCCCGCGGTGGGATCGACGATCCGCTCCGCGGTACGGTCCTCGTCATGGACGCGGCCGCGGGGCCAGGGACGATCGCCGTGCTGCGTGCCGGCGCGGTGCTCGCCGACGCGACCGTCGAGATGCGCAGCATGGAGGAGGAGCGCTTCTTCCCCGCGGTGCTCGCGACGCTCGAGCGCGCCGGCGCCCCCCTCGACTCGCTCGACGTGATCCTCGTCGGGGCGGGGCCGGGGAGTTTCACCGCACTCCGCGTCGTGGGCGCGATCGCCAAAGGGCTCGCCGAGGGGCGTGGCATCCCCCTCATCGCGATCCCCTCGCTCGCCCTCACGGCGACCTCGCCAGGCGTGACGCAGGTGCGGCTCGACGCCTTGCGTGAGGAGTGGTATCTCGCCGCGTTGCATCGCGATGCGACGGGGGTCGTCATCGCGGTCGAGCAGCTGGGGTGTCGCCCGGCAGCCGAGGGCGCCGAGGCCATCGACGCGAGGCCGCACGCGCGCGAGGCACCACACCTGCTCGCCCTCGCGCGGGCGCTGGGACCGGTCGACCTCGCGGCGTGGGAGCCGCTCTACGGGCGTTTGGCCGAGGCGCAGGTGACGTGGGAGACCGCACATGGGCGACCGCTCCGCGCGGCCCCCGTCGAATGCCGCCCCGCGACCGCGGACGACCTTCCGGCGATCCTCGCGATCGAGCGGGGGAGCTTTTCCGATCCCTGGGGTGCGACGACCTTCGCGGAGACGCTCGCCTCACCGACGGATCGCTGTCTCGTCGCCACACGGGGTGAGGTGCTGCTGGGGTACGGCATCGTCCGTCAGATCGGGCCGGAGGCCGAGCTCATGAACTTCGCGGTCCATCCCTCGTCGCGTCGGCAGGGGCTCGGGGACGCGCTCCTCGCGGAGATCCTGCGCGAGCTTGATGCCGAGGGCGGCGTCACCGTCTTCCTCGAGGTCCGGGCGAGCAACCTCGCCGCGGAGACCCTGTATCGCCGGCACGGATTCCTCCCGGTGGGTCGGCGGCGGGACTACTACGAGGCTCCTCGAGAAGACGCCCTCCTGATGCGCCGGGCGCCCCTGGGCGGCGACGATTAGGTTATGCCGAGGTGTTTCCGATGCGACGGCGGCTGCTGCACCGCAGTAAGGTGAGCGCGCGGAACAACCCGAACTAGGAGGCAGGATGAGCCGTAGCGTGAACAAGGTGACCCTCGTGGGCAACGTGGGTGCCGATCCCGAGATCCGCTCGACGAGCGGTGGGAACAAGGTGGCGCAGTTTTCCCTCGCGACGAGCCGGCAGTGGAATTCGGCGAGCGGCGAGAAGCAGGAGAAGACCGAGTGGCACAAGTGCGTCGCATGGAACGCCAAGGGCTCCGGGCTGGCCGACATCATCGAGCGCTACGTGAAGAAGGGCGACAAGCTCTTCGTCGAGGGGCGCGTCGAGTATCGGCAGTACGAGGACAAGGACAAGCAGACGCGCTACGTGACCGAGATCAACGTCCGGGAGATCGTCCTCCTGGGGGGTGGTCGCGGGGGCGATGGCGAAGGCCGTCCCGCGCGGACCGCGGCAGGAGCCAAGCCGGGTGGCGCCTCGGATGGATTCGAGGAGTTCCCGGCGGCGATGGATGGCGACGACGATCTCCCGTTCTGATCGCGTGTCCACACGGCGTCGCCTTCGCGCGCTGCTCCTCGGCACGGCGATTCTCTCCGTCGGCTCGGTGGGCGTCGGGGCGCAGGCGACGTCGCTGGGGGCATCGCCTCCGCGGGAGGTGCCCCCGACCACGCATACCGTGAAGCGTGGCGATACCCTCTGGGATCTCGCGGCGCGGTATCTGGCCAACCCGTTTCGGTGGCCAGAGATCTCCCGTCGCAACACGACCCTGATCCAGGATCCCGATCTCATCGAACCGGGGTGGGTGCTCGTGATCGCCGGTGAGCCCCTCTCGGCGGCCGGTGCGGGGCGACCGATGCCGCGGGCGACCGACGTCGACTCGGCAGCGGCCGGCGCTCGCGGTGCATCGCAAGGGGTGCCTCCCATGGCTGCGACTCCGCCTCGCGTGATCGGCGGCGATCCGGCCTCCCGGTGGGCGGCGCGCCGCCGTGAGGCGGAGCGCGTCCCGTATCTGGTGGGCCTCGGCGGGATCGAGGGTGCCGGATGGATCGTGCTGCCGCAGGCGCGCAACGTGTCCGGGATGCGAGCGACTGCCCCAGGCCTCGTCCAGTTGTATGACCGCGTGCGTCTCGTCCTGCCCAAGGGGAGCGCCGTCGCTCCCGGCATGACGTTGCTGACACTCCGCTCTGGCCCGACCCTCAAGGGGATCGGCCGCGTCGCCATCCCCACCGGCCTCCTGCAGGTGATCTCCGATTCTGCCGGTGGGATCGCCGAGCTCGTCACGATGTTCGATCAGGTCGACGCCGATCAACGCGTCGTCCCAGCCTGGAGCGCGCCGGCGGTGACCGATTCGGTACCGGTGCGGGTGTCGGCGGGTCCGACCACTGCCGTGCTCTGGATCGCAGGCGATGCGCTCCTCCCCGCGCCGGGGGCGGCGATCCTCCTCTCGCGGGGCTCCGGCGAGGGGCTGCGCGTCGGCGATCAGGTCACGCTCGCTCCGCAGGATCGGCCCGCGAGGGGTCGGGCCTCGATGCCCGAGCCGGTCGACATCGCCGTCGCGCAGGTGGTGCGGGTGACACGCGCCGGGGCCAGCGCCGTGCTCCTGAGTCAGGTGGATGGGGCGATCGCCGTCGGGATGACGGGCCGAGTCACCGCGCGACTCCCATGAGTGCTCCCGCGCCGCGTGGCCGGGGCCCTATCTTTGAGGGATGACCACACGACGCGCGCTCGTGACCGGGGGAGCCGGGTTCATCGGCTCCCATGTCGCTGACGCTCTCCTCGCTGACGGTTGGGCCGTCACCGTCCTTGATGATCTCTCGAGTGGGAAGCGGGGGCAGGTCCCGGCGCCCGCGGCCTTCGTCCACACCGACATCCGATCGCCCGACGCCGCGGCCTGCGTGCGCGAGGGCGGTTTCGATCTGATCTGCCACCTCGCCGCGCAGATGGATGTGCGGAAGAGCGTCGCCGATCCCGGGTTCGACGCCGACGTCAACATCAAGGGCTCGCTGAATCTCATCGAGGCGATGCGCACGTCGGGACGACAGACCCGCTTCGTCTTCGCCTCGACCGGTGGGGCGGTGTATGGCGATCTCGTCACGCCACCGAACCTCGAGACCTTCCCGAAGGATCCCGACTCGCCGTACGGGATCGCGAAATACGCGGTGGAGCTCTACCTCGGCTACTACGCCCGCATCCACGCCCTCGATTACGTGGCGCTCCGCTTCGCGAACGTCTACGGGCCGCGCCAGGATCCGCATGGGGAGGCGGGGGTCGTCGCGATCTTCTGTCAGCGCCTCAAGGCCGGCACCCCGCTCACCGTCTTCGGGGATGGCGGACAGACGCGCGACTACGTCTATGTCGGGGATGTCGCGCAGGCGCATCTCCGCGCGGCCGCGCTGCCGGCGCTCCCCGCTGGCACGGTCGATGTCCGCGCCTTCAACCTGGGCACGCAGGTCGAGACCTCGGTCCTCGAGCTTGCGGCGGCGCTGATGCGAGGGACCGGCCGACAGGTGCCGGTCGAGCACGCCCCACCGCGAGCCGGAGAACAACGTCGCTCGGTCGTGTGTATCGACAAGGCACGCACCGCCCTCGGGTGGAGCCCGGCGATGCCGCTGGACGAGGGGCTCCGCCGTACCTTCGACTGGTTCAATTCTCGGTGATCTTCGCGCAACTCGCAGCCGCCGTCCCGTCCTCGCCCATCGAGCTGATCCTCGCCAGTTCAGGGGTCACCCTCTCGGTCCTCGCGGTGCTCGCGATCCTCTCGCTCCTCTCGTGGGCGGTGATGCTCTCCAAGTGGCGGACCTTTCGCGAGGTGGAGCGCACCGGGCGCGAGTTCCACGCCGAGTTCAGCGGGTGCCGGTCCTTCGGTGAGGCCGAGGGGCTCCTGCTCGTCCGCGGGGAGGAGGGGGCCCATCCCCGCATCCTCCAGCGGGCGGTACGCTTCCTCGATGATCTACGCACTGGCGCCGCAGGACAGCGCAGCGACGCCCTCTCCGCCGGGCAGGTTGAGGCGTTGCGCCTCGTGCTCGACGCGGAGACCAACGCCGAGCGCGATCGCCTCGGTACCTACATCCCATTTTTGGCGATGGTCGGCTCGGTGAGCCCGCTGCTCGGGCTCCTTGGCACCGTCCTCGGCGTGATCAGTGCCTTCCTCGGCGTGGCGCGCGGGGGCTCGGGGAATCTCGCGGCGGTCGCGCCTGGCGTGGCCGAGGCGCTCGTCGCGACGGCGTTCGCCCTCGCGGTCGCGATCCCTGCCTACTTCGGCTACAACATCTTCGCGGCGCGGCTGAATCGCCTGGACGGTGAACTCGATGCCTTCGGGACCGAGGTGATCGCGCTCATCGCACGCGAGGGGCGGCTCTAGGATGCGCCGCCGCGCCCGCGGGGAGCGGACGCCACTCAATGCGGAGATCAACGTCGTCTCGCTGATCGACGTGATGATGCTCCTCATGATCATCTTCATGATCACCGCACCGATGATGCAGGGCGGGGTCGATGTCTCGTTGCCGCGTGCGCAGGCGCGCCCGCTCGACGCCAAGCGTCCCCTCGTGGTCTCGATCACACGCGATGGTCGCATCTACCTCGATGAGGTCCGCGTCTCACTGGGTGAGTTCCGCAGCATGTTCCGCGCGTTGGCCGCGCGGTCGGGGCAGGGGGGGGTCTACCTGCGGGCGGATCAGCGCGCCGACTACGGGCAGGTGGTGCGGGTCCTGGCGATCATGCGGGCCGCGGGGGTCGGCGATGTCGGCCTCGTGACGGAGCCGGAGGACGTCGCGAGGTGAGTATCGCGCTCCGCGGCTCCTCCGAGCTGCGCGGTCCGCTCCTCCTCTCGGCGGTCGCGCATCTTGTCGTGATGCTCGCGCTCCTGGTCGTGCGGACCGCGGCGCCGCCGGTGCTCCCGCTGATGTACGAGGTGAACCTGGTCGCGGCTCCCGTCGGTGAGCGGGCCGCTGGGGTGGTGCGCGACCCGGTCCCCGAACCGGTGACGCCACCGGCCGCGGCGCCCACGCCGACTCGCGTGGAACGGAACGACCCGGGGAAGACGGCGCCGATCAAGGCGCCGACCGCGAAGGCGCCGACGCGCGCCACGCCCTCGCCGGCCGCGCCCGCCAAGGCCGCACCCGCCGCTCGCGCACCCACAGCCGGCGGTGGCGCCGTGGGTGGGACGGGGACCGACGTCGCCACGGTCCGAACCGAGGGGATCCAGTTCCCCTTCCCTGGGTACCTGCAGAACATCGTGCGGCAGATCGCGCTCAACTTCCGGCCGCGGAATCCGGGGGCGCTGACCGCCGAGGTGCTCTTCTTCATCCACCGGGACGGGAGCGTGTCGGGATTCCGATTCGTCCAGCGCAGCGGGAACTTCGCCTTCGATGTCGAGGCGGAGGGAGCGGTCGAGGCGGCGACGGGAGCGTTTGGTCCGCTGCCGAAGGGGTTCGGGGATGACATCCTCCCCGTGACCTTCCGATTCGACCCGGCGCGGTTGCGATGAGGGGAATGGTCCGACGGTTCGATGCCGTCCTGATGATGGGGCTAGGGATGGCGATCGGTTCGGCGCTCGCCGCGCAGGAGCCCGGGGTACGGATCGGCCTCACCTACACACCGGGGTCGCAGCCGGGGATCTATCTCGTGCCGGTCCGCGGGGCTGATGGGGATTCGGTGCGTCGGATCATCGCCCGCGACCTGGAGTTCGGGCATCGGCTCACGGTGATCGCGCCCGATTCCGGGGCCGTGGTCCCCACCGGTCGGTTCAACTACCCGCTCTACGCGCGACTCGGTGCGGCGGGGGTGGTGCAGGTGGTGCTCCAGGCGGATGGGAGCGCACTGGTCACGCTGCACGATGTGGTGGCCGCGCAGGCGCAGGAGACGCGCCGCTTCGCCCTGCCGGGTCCACGCCTCTCGCCGGCCTGGCGACTCGCCGTGCATGACATCGCCGATGTCGTCGAGGAGTGGGTCACGGGGACGCGCGGGGTCGCGGCCACGCGGGTGCTCTTCGTGCGGGGCGGGGCGCTCTGGCGGATCGACAGCGATGGGTCGAACGAACAACCGGTGCCAGGCGTAGGCGCGGCCCTCGGACCGGCCTGGCACCCCGACGGGCGGTCGATCGCCTTCGCCCGCATGCGCGACGACGGCACCTCGGTGGTGGTGCACGAGCTCGCGAGTGGGGAGGAGCGGCGTGTGCGCACCGGAGCGCCGCTGAGTCTCTCGCCAGCCTTCTCCCCCGATGGGAGGTGGCTCGCCTTCGCGGCGGGGGAGTCGGGGACCGATCTCTACGTCGTCCCCGTGGGCGCCTGGGAGGAACCGCCGTTGCGCGTCACCGTCGGCCGAGGGTCGACCAATGCCCAACCGACCTTCGCCCCCGATGGGCGGCGGATCGCCTTCACGACCTCGCGTCTCGGACGGAACGAGATCTATCTGACCGACGCCGATGGGGCGAACCCTGAGTTGCTCACCTCGACCGCGTTGACCGATGCGCCCTATCGCGCCGATCCGGCCTGGTCCCCCGATGGGCGGTTCGTCGCCTTCTCGACGCAGATCGATGGGCGGTTCCAGATCGCCACGATCAGTCTGCGCGATCGCGCGGTGCGCCAGTACACGACCGAGGGGATCAACGAGGACCCTTCCTGGGCTCCCGATGGGCGGCACCTCGTCTTCACCTCCTCACGGACCGGAACCCGGCAGTTGTGGGTATTGGATACGGAGTCGGGTCGGGTGCGGCAGCTCACGCGCGGGGCAGCTGCGCGCATGGGGGCGTGGTCCCCGCGGCTGCTGCGCGTCCCCTGAGCGTCTCCTGACTCGGTTATCTTTCCCCGCATCGTGGATTCTTCACATCACCGGAGCGCCCCCCACATGAAGAGCTCGCGCACGTTCCCCCTTGCCCTCGCGGTCGCCGGTGTCCTCACGGCCTGCTCTCGCGTGACCCCGAAGACGGAACCGGCCCCGGCGACCCCGGCGCCAGCCGTGGCTTCGGCAGCGGCCCCCGCGCCGGTGCCCTCGTCGGCCCCGGTCGCCGGGGCGCCGTCCGCTGGCACCGCCTCCACCAGCGTGGGCGATCGATTGGCTGGCGCGACGGGCACGGTCGCCGGGCGCGATCTCGCCACCAGCGATCCGCGCGCCGTCCTCACCGAGATGATCTTCTTCGACTACGACCAGTCGGAGCTGCGGGCGGAGGCGCGGGCCACCCTCGACGCCAAGCTCGCCTTCCTGCAGGCCAATCCGTCGATCCGGATCCGCGTCGCGGGGCACACCGATGAGCGGGGGTCGGACGAGTACAACATCGCGCTGGGCATGCGTCGCGCTGCCGCGGCCAAGCGCTATCTCGTCGATCTCGGGATCGCGGAGAGCCGCATCGCCGTCGTCACGTTCGGGGAGGAGCGGCCGATCAACACCGAGTCCACCGAGGCCGCCTGGGCGCAGAATCGCCGTGACGAGTTCGAGATCGTCGCGGGCGGGACTGGTAACGGTCCCGCGTGAGCCTTCGCTCGCTGCGTCAGCTGGTCTGGGCGCCGGCCGTCCTCGTGACGGCCGGCGCCTGCCTAGCCACCCAGCAGGATCTTCGGGTGGTCCAGGGGGACGTGGTCGCGGTGCGGGACGAGTTCCGACGCCTCCAGTCGGCGGAGCGGACCCGTGACTCGCTCCGCGCCGTGTCCCTCGATAGCTCGCTCGCCCAAATCGCCCTGCTGCTGCGCGCGACGAACGACACCGTCCGCGGCATCAGCACGACGGTGGTGCGCCTGCGCGGCGACGTGCGCGAGGACCTCCAGAACGTGCGCGCGCAGTTGATCGCCATCCAGGAGCTCACGGGGCAGTCGCAGCGTCGCATCCAGGAGCTCCGCGCTGACCTCGAGTCCGATGCCCTCGAGAAGTCGACGGCGCCGATCGCTGGCGCGGCCGCCGGTCGGGATACGGCGCGCACGCCGGCGCCGGCGACTCCCGGACCCGCCCAGCTCTACCAGATGGGACAGGATCAATTGCGCCGCGGCAGTGGGGCCTCGGCGCGCAGCGCCTTCGGGGCGCTCCTCGCCCAGTATCCGCGGTCCGACCTCGCCGCCGACGCGTTGTACGGGGTGGCTGAGGCGTACACGGCGGAGGGGAATGCCACCGCCGCTGATTCGATCTACAATCAGGTCGCGGTCCGGTTCCCGACCTCCGAGCGCGCGCCGACGGCGCTCTACAAGCGCGCGACGGCCCTGCGGCTGGCCGGGAAGGCCGAGCCGGCGCGGACCCTCTACCGACAGATCATCCAGCGGTACCCGCAGTCCGAGGCGGCCGTGCTCGCCGAACAGTTCGTCGGCACCCCGCGACGCCCCTGAGTCGCCGACGTCGAGGCCTTCGCCGCATGGCGCACGCATGACGTCCGGTCCCCGCGCGGAGATGCCCTTCCTCGACCATCTCGAGGAGTTGCGCTATCGCCTCATGTGGAGCGTCGGCGCCCTCCTGCTCTGCATGGTGGGCGCCCTGGTGGTCGTCATGCGGCCGGAGTTCGATGTCATCGGACTGCTGGCGGCCCCGGTGATGCCGTACCTCCCCGAGGGGAAGCTCGTCGTCACCCATCCCCTCGATCCCTTCTCGATCAGCCTCAAGGTCGCCTTCGCGGTGGGGCTCGTCTGTTCGCTCCCCGTCGTCGGCTATCATCTCTGGTCCTTCCTGTCGCCGGCACTCCATCCGCATGAGAAGCGGCTGATGGTGCCCGTGCTCCTCGGCGCGACGATCCTCTTCGGCTCCGGGGTCTACATCGCCTGGCGCTTCGTGCTGCCGATCATCTTCGACGTGCTGGTGGGGATGCAGTCGGCCTCGCTCCAGCCCCTCTTCACGGCGCGCGAGGTCTTCGGCTTCATGGTCACGACCTGCCTGGCGTTCGGCGCGATCTCGCAGTTGCCGGTCGTCGTCCTCGCGCTGACCGCGCTCGGGCTCGTGACGCCGACGGCGATGATGAAGTTCCGACGGTATGCGATGGCGGCCAGCTTCCTGATCTCCGCGATCGTGACGCCGGGTGACCTGCTCATCATGACCGTGCTGATGGCGGTCCCGCTCTATGGGCTCTACGAGATCAGCATCATCGTCTCCTGGCTCGTCCATCGGCGGCGGATGCGGCGCATCGGAGTCGCCGCCCTGCTGCTGGTGTCGGTGCTCGGTGGAGGAGTCGCGTCGACGCTCGGCGCGCAGCCGCCGCGTCCGCGTCCGGCGCCACCGATGCCGACGCAACCGATGCCGACGCGCACTCCCGGATCGATGCCGAGTGGTCAGGGACGGTTCGGCCCTCCGATCGCCGACACCGTCTCGCGCGCCCCGAGCTCGTCGCTCGTCGACTGGGCGCCGGACGACAGCGTCATCCGCGCCCTGATGGCGCGTCGCGGCTACACCGCGGTCCGCTACCAGGCGGGGCAGGTCCGCTTCGAGGCCGCGGGACGCGTGATGACGCTCCAGCGCGACTCCACCGCGCGGGCCGCGGTGCAGCGGGACTCCACCCTCCTCGTCGCGGACCGGATCGCGTACAGCGACAGCATCAAGCGCGTCACCGCGCGCGGTGACACGATCGTGATGCGCGATCCCTCCCGCGGCGACGATATCCTCGGACACGAGGAGTTGGTCTACGACGTCGAGCGTCGCGAAGGCCGGACCCGGGACTTCAGCACCATCGCCAAGGCCGGGGAGGACTGGAAGGTGATGGCGCATCAGGCCGCCTTCGCCTCCGATGCCGCCGCCGACCGCAACACCGTCTACGGACGGGATGGCGTCATCACCTCGTGCCTCGACAGCGTCCCGCACTATCACTTCCTCGCCAAGGAGCTGAAGCGCGTCAGTGGGAGCACGCTCGTGGCCCGGCCCGCCATCCTGTACGTGCAGGATGTCCCCGTGCTGTGGCTCCCCTTCATCTTCCAGGACATCCGCTCCGGGCGTCGCTCGGGGATCATCCCGCCGCGCATGGGGTTCGCCGAATTGGTGCGGAACAGCCCGACCTATCGCCGCACGGTCGAGAACCTCGGGTACTACTTCGCGATCAACGACTACATCGACGCGCAGGTCTCGATGGACTGGCGGTCGAGCGCTCGCGCGACGGCGCAGGACCCCGGCTGGACGCGGCTGAATGGGGAGATCCGCTACCGGTGGCTCGATCGGTTCACGTCGGGGACGCTGGCGCTCTCGCAGAACACGCTGAGCACCGGGAGCCGGAACACCGCGATCAGTTGGTCGCATGCGCAGGAGTTCTCCTCACGGACGCGCATCAACACCAATCTCAATTACGTCACCAGCACGCAGATCCAGCGGCAGACGATCATCAATCCCTTGGCCGCGGTGGCGACGATCGCCTCGCAGATGAATCTGGTGCGACAGCAGGGCCCGTTCTCGGTGAACCTTGGCGGCACCCGGCGGCAGTATCCGGGGCGCGATCAGGTCGACCAGGACTTCCCTTCGCTCAACATCGCCTCCAAGCCCCTCGAACTCGGGACGTGGTTCGTCCTCAATCCGAGTCTGCAGTTCGGGCAGCGGAACAGCTACAACCTCGACGCCACCGGCGACTTCGCCTATCGCTACCGGCAGACCGCGAGTGGGCTCGATTCCGTGCGCCTGAAGCGCAATACGGGGACCACGACCCTCGCGATCGGGACCCCATTCAAGATCTTCGACTTCCAGGTCCAGAGCGGGATCCGCTTCAATCAACAGCTCTTCGATTATCCGCAGATCATCACGCTGCGCGACGTGCAGGACAGTGCGGTGCGGGTCGATCGGGTCTACCAGCGCACTTACGAGTCGAGCCTCGATGCTGACATCTCGATCGGGCTCCCGCAGTTCCTGCAGGGGACCTGGAACCTGACGCCATCGGTGACGGCGTCGAACGTCGACCCGGGCGGCTTCGCGGTGCGCACCTTCCGGTCCAACGGCGCCTGGGTCACCCAGCGCAAGCGGCTTTCGTATGGGCTCGGGGTCTCGCCGACGATCTATGCGCTCTTCCCGGGGTTCGGGCCGGTCCAGCGGTTCCGTCACGCGATCTCGCCCACGGTCAGTTATTCGTTCTCGCCCGAGGCCTCGGTCCCCGACGCCTTCCTCGCCGCGACCGGGCGCACGCGGGCCGGCTACCTCGGGTCCCTCGCGCAGAACCGTGTCTCGCTCGGTCTCACGACGAACATCGAGGCGAAGTTGCGTGTGCCGGAGGATTCCACCGATCTCTCCGCGGATGGCGGGAGGAAGGTGAAGGTGGCGACGATCCAGTTCACGGGGATCGCGTACGACTTCGAGCGGCGACGCGCGACGGGGAAGACGGGATTCGCGACCGATCGGTTCGGCTACACCTTCCGCTCCGATCTCCTCCCGGGGTTCGACCTCGGCGCCGATTACTCGCTCTTCCAGGGCGATCTCCTGAGCGATACCGCGAGCTTCAGTCCGTACCGGGAGGCGGTGCGCGCCTCGTTCAACCTCGACGCCAACTCCAGCCTCGTCCAAGCGATCGCGCGGCTCTTCGGGGTGTCCCTTGGGGCGGCACGGCGTGGGCCCGCGCCGAGGATGGAGCAGAGCCCGATGGGTGGCGGACTCATCTCCGCGGCGGGCTCGCTCAATGGGATGGGGGCGACCACCGGGACCCGCGCGCGCGGCGGGATCCAGGAGATCCCGACGGGGCAGGGGTTCACCGCAGCCTTCACCGTGAGTTCGCAACGCCAGCGCCCCCCCGTCGGGGGGCGCATCGTGGACTTCGATCCCACGCTGCAATGTCAGGCGTTGCTCGGATTCCCGCAGTACGATACCTGCGTCTTCCAAGCCGAACGATCCGCGGCGACGCAGGTCGCGCAGACGGCGGGTCCCTCCGGTGCGACCTTCTTCCGTGTCCCGCCGACGACCTCGGTGGGGATCCGCACGACCTTCAACCTCACCCCACGCTGGGCGGGGTCGTGGAGCACCACGTACGATGTCGTGCGGAGCGAGTTCGCCAGCCAGGTGGTCTCCCTCCAGCGCGAGCTGCATGATTGGCGGGCCGTCTTCGGCTTCACGCAGGCCCCGAATGGGAACTTCGCCTTCACCTTCTTCATCTCCCTCAAGGCGCAACCGGAGATCAAGCTCGACTACGATCGCCAGACGTTCCGCCCCCCCGGAGCAGGACTCCGCACCCCATGACGGTTGCCTCGCTGGTCCTCGATGGTGCCTCCCTCACCATCGCTGATGTCGTCGCCGTCGCCGTGAGCGGTCGGTCGGTCACCCTCGCACCGTCCGCAGCAGCGCGTATGCGGGCGACGCGCACCGTGGTCGAAGGGCTCGCCGCTCGAGGGGAGGCGGTCTATGGGGTGACGACGGGGTTCGGCAAGCTCTCCGATGTCGCGATCCCGGCCGATCAGCTCGCCCAGCTCCAAGTGAATCTCGTCCGGAGTCATGCCGCCGGGGTGGGGCCGCGTCTCCCCGAGGCGGAGGTGCGTGCGATGATGCTCCTCCGCGCGAACGTGCTCGCGAAGGGATTCAGTGGCGCGCGCCCTGCCCTCGCTGAACTCCTCTGCGGGATGTTGAACGCGCGGTGCTGGCCCGACATCCCGGAGCAGGGCTCCGTCGGGGCGAGTGGGGATCTCGCCCCCCTCGCACATCTCGCGCTCGCCCTCATCGGGGAAGGGGAGCTCAATCATCGGGGCGGGAGTGGACCAGCGGCCGAGGTGCTCGCCGCGCATGGGCTCGCGACCGTCACCCTGGGACCCAAGGAGGGGCTCGCGCTGATCAATGGCACCCAGGCGCACACCGCGGTGGCGGCGCTCGCGGTGACGGCGGCCCGCCGCGCCTGGGTCACCGCGCATGTCGCCGGGGCCATGTCGCTCGAGGCGCTGCTCGGGACACCGACCCCCTTCGATCCGCGCATCCACGCCGCGCGCGGCCAGCGAGGGCAGCAGGCGTCGGCGGCACTCCTGCTCGAGCTCCTGCGCGACAGTCAGATCCGCGAATCGCATCGTGAGGGCGACACCCGCGTGCAGGATGCCTACGCGCTCCGCTGCATGCCCCAGGTCCATGGCCCCGTCCTCGAGGCGATCGAGTTCGCCGAGGGGCTCATCACCACCGAGCTGAATGCGGCGACGGACAACCCGCTCGTCTTCGATGACGGGACGATGCTCTCCGGCGGGAACTTCCACGGCCAAGCCGTCGCCCTCGCGCTCGATATCCTCGCGATCGTGATGACGAATCTCGCCGTCATGAGCGAGCGGCGGATCGACCGCCTCGTCCATCCCGATCTCAACGAAGGGCTCCCCCCCTTCCTCACGCCGACGGCCGGGGTGAGCTCCGGCTTCATGATGGCGCAGGTGACCGCCGCCGCGATCACGAGCGAGTGCAAGGGGCTCGCCCATCCCGCGAGCGTCGACTCGATCCCCACCGACGGGAGCAAAGAGGATGTGGTCCCGATGGCGATGGGGGCGGCGACGAAGCTGCGGCGCTTGCTTCGCAACGTCGAATCCGTCCTGGCCGTCGAGGTGATGTGTGCCACGCAGGGGATCGACTTCCGCCGACCGCTCCGCGGCAGTCGCGCGGTCGAGGCCGCCCATGCCGAGGTCCGGTCGCTGGTCCCGGCGCTGACCGCCGACCGCGTCCTCGGCCCCGACATCGAACGGCTCGCCCTCGCCATCAGGCAGGGGCGCTTCGCCACCCTCGCGCACTAACTTCCCGACATGTCACAGCCACGTCCCGTCCGCGCACCGCGCGGTGCCACGATCTCCTGCAAGGGGTGGGAGCAGGAAGCCGCCCTCCGCATGCTCATGAACACCCTCGACCCCGAGGTCGCCGAGCGCCCCGATGATCTCGTGGTGTACGGCGGGACCGGGCGCGCGGCGCGGAATTGGCAGGCCTTCGACGACATCGTGCGCAGCCTCCGCGCGCTCGAGCACGACGAGACGCTGCTGGTACAGAGCGGGAAGCCGGTCGCGGTCTTCCGCACGCACGCGAACGCGCCGCGCGTCCTGATCGCGAACTCCAACCTCGTCGGGCGCTTCGCCACCTGGGACTACTTCCGCGAGATGGAGCGGAAGGGGCTCATGATGTACGGGCAGATGACCGCC